>Ga0351885_10022_pt1 | contig 80417 bp, 73 predicted proteins | sample TotcelFGM3001L13_FD_206771 | JGI IMG/M metagenome (GOLD analysis project Ga0351885, IMG submission 206771) | Enriched cells from coal bed in the Powder River Basin, Montana, United States - Total cells FGM rep3 HSBNCT.FGM.300.1.L13 ... | reverse complement strand
TGGGACAGGGAAATCCGTCAACTGACCATTCAAAAATCAGGCATCGATTCGGCTATTCTGCCGTTTTTATTTGGCAGGCCATTGACGGAACTCAAAATTCAGAATTCATAGCTTTAAAGATAAAGATTTTGGGTGCGTTATCGGTCGGGGATGGCCGAAAAAAGGCCTATCCCCTCCCTGCTGCCTTCCCAAAATCATTATCTTTGGGATTTCGAATTTGTTAAAATACCGCTTTCCCGTCATTCCGGCGAAAGCCGCAATCCAGATCGTTAAATTCTGGATGCCGGATCAAGTCCGGCATGACAATATTCGAGATTTTATCTGAAATCAGAGATTGTTTATTCATTAACGGTATTTCAGTATTTTGACCATCCCTTAAAAGCGATATCAATGATGGTGGCACACGTGATGATTCGATTCAAATTTCTGTCATGGGTCAGGGGCGGACAATTTCACCGGATATCCGGTGTTGTTTTCCTGTGTATCAGCGTAATATTTTTTCCTGCATCGGTCTGGGCCGGATGGACAGTGCCGTTGGAATTGCGGGATCACACCGGTCAACAGCCAAAAAAATATCCGCTGACCCTTCTGATGACCGATCTGTTTCTGAAAGTGGATGCGTCTGTCCTGATGTCAACCGGTGAAAAGGTGGAATTGCTCTACCGTATCCCTGAAAATCGCATTTATTATATCCTGCATCACCTGCTTTCCTATATTGTAATCGATGAACAATCGACCGCAGGATTGTCCGGCAACTTGAATCAACTGACGGCATTTCTCGATCAGCAACTGGGAACACGACTATCACGGGCACCCAGCGTGGATTATCGCGTTGAAACCCTTAACGGAGAAAAAACAATTGGAAATATGATCTGCAAGGGGCGATCGGTCTGGCAAGACAAAATAAAAATTCAGGAAATATGGTTTGCTCCCTGGAATAAGGCAGGTCTTCAGCCGGTGGATTTAAAACCGTTGCAGCAATTGCTGAACATCGCTGATCGGGTCCGTTCAGACCTTGAGCCGATTCTCCCTTTGGGTGAATGGGCGAGTTTGCCCATCCGGTATATTCTGACCCCGGAAGGATATCCTGTCCTGGTTCAACAATTCAATGCCAATTCTGTCCGCCTTGAGGCTCATTTTGGCAAGCCCAAACCCAATGCATTGACGTTAAAAGACTTTCAGATTCCGCCAACGTATCAGAAAAAGGATTTGATACCTTATCTTCTGGAAACAGGATTGATGGAGTAGACGGCTGAAGGAGGCAGGCTGAAGGCGGGAAGAGCTAATTTTGTCAGATGCTGATGCGGAAATGCCGAAATGGCCTAACTTCAGCTTTCCCGCATGTCAACATGAATTAATGGTTTTTCACGGTAAATGTTATTCACCCCATATATGAAAATGACATCTATAGACTTTCAGAAAAATAATTTCGCTGCGTTATCGGTCGGGGATGGCCAAAAAAGGCCTATCCCCTCTCTGCTGCCTTGCGAAATGAATTTTCTGAACGTCTATACCGCTGTTATTCTGAATCCTGACTACTGAATCCTGATTTCTGGCCTCTGATCATTATCTTTCCACAATCATGGCCATGCCCATACCGCCACCGATGCACATGGAAATGAGACCGGTGGTGTATCCCTTGCGCTTCATCTGATTCATGCCCGTCACCATTTGACGAGCGCCGGTGCAGCCAATGGGATGGCCCAGGGATATGCCGCTTCCCAGTTCATTGGGTTTGTCATAAGCGATCTCCAGCTCTTTCATGCATCCGATGGCCTGTGCGGCAAACGCCTCATTGAGCTCGATCATATCGATATCCTTCAGCGTCATGCCAGTCGCTTTCAGAACTTTTTTGATGGCCGGAACCGGCCCCAGCCCCATATAGGCCGGATCCAGACCGCCGGATGCAAATCCCCGGATTTTCACAATCGGCTGCAGACCCAGTTCGCGTGCTTTCTCCGCGGTCATTATCAGTACCGCAGCCGCTGCATCATTGATGCCGGAGGCATTTCCCGCGGTCACGGATCCATCTTTTTTAAAGGCAGGTCTGAGTTTGGCCATTTTTTCCATGCTGGTTTCCATGGGCCGCTCATCCCGCTTGACAATGATATCGCCCTTGCGACCCGGAATGACAATCGGAACGATTTCCTGTTCAAAGATGCCTTCTGTGATGGCGGTCATGGCCCGGTTATGGCTCAGCACACCCAGTTCATCCTGTTCCTGTCTGCTGATGCCATACATGGCAGCGATATTCTCAGCAGTGACACCCATGTGGTATCCATAAAAAAGCTCATACAGACCATCGAACACCATCAGATCGGTAATTTCTCCCTTGCCGGTCAGCTCCATCCGATGCCCCCATCTGGCCTTGGGAAGCGCCATCGGAACCATGCTCATGTTTTCCTGTCCGCCGGCCAGAATTACATCCGCCTGTCCGGACATGATGGATGCTGCGGCCAGCGCAATGGCTTTGAGTCCGGAGCCGCAGACCTTGTTGATCGTAAACGCCGGCGTTTCCTTGGAAAGCCCTGCACGAATCATGGCCTGTCTGGCCGGATTCTGCCCCTGGCCCGCCTGAAGCACATTCCCCATGATCACTTCATCGATAGTTACCGGTATCGCGGATTCATCCCACGTGCCTGCCTTTTTTTCAAGATCGATAATACCCTGTCCTTTCAACTTCTCAGGTGCATAGTCCAGCAGGGTTGAGCCTGCCACCGGTCGCAATCCAGCCCGTTTCAGGGTATCCCGTATAACAGCCGCTCCCAGATCAACGACCGGAACATTCATCAGACTCCCGCCAAAACTGCCGATTGCCGTTCTGGAACCACTTACAACAACTACATCTCTCATGAAATCACCCTCCTGTATTCATCGTATAAAGTTATCCACATGTTTAATTGAAATGATTACAAAGTAGCCACATTTGTTATCATGGATTATGCCTCAGGTCAATGAGGCAATGAGGACTGTTTGCGGAAGCCGGATGCGTTTACAACGCCATCACATATTCATCCTCGGCCTGGGTCAGCAGATGATCGACATCAGACGGTGTGGATGCATTCAGCAGTTTTTTCTTGATTTGTTGAAGTGAAAACAGTGTTCTGTGCCGCAGTTCCGGATCCATGTTTTTTTCTTGAAACAAACCGGACAGTTCCTGAACCATTCCGTCAATCTGCTGAATTCCCTTTTGTTTTGATCCGGCGATGCGGGCGCGTTCGATCCGGTCAATTTCACCCGCGATCCTGGCATTCAGTTCCCGAATGCGGTCCATTACATTCCAGGGATCGGGACGACTTGTCAGCAGAACCAGCTCCGACCAGTCCGGTTCAAACCACTCGACCTGCGCCAGTTCCTCCAGATTGGGTGGAACCCGCGCCATGGTTTTTTGCGTGGCATTCCAGAATATGATCTGAACGCCAAAAAAAGTTTGCATCTGTTTGATGCGATCCAGCAGAATAATGGTTCGGTCATTTTGAATTTCGCAAAGAATTTCATCCGCGCCGGGGATCCGACCCAGTTCATGAATCATTTTCAGGCATTCCTGAATATCGGATTGACCCGGATATCCGTTTCTGTCGCATAGCCGGCTGAATTCCTGAAACTCAATCCGCCAGTGACCAAGCTTCAGGCGAATCGCATCGGAAAGATTGTCCTGATCGTCAGGGGCAGGCAATTCCATATGGGGTGACAGAATGCGGCAAATCTTCTGAATCCGTTCAAGCGGCAAACGGCGTCTGAGTCTGATGCCAATGGTCTTCCACCGATCCGGTGTTTCGAGTACATACCTGGCTGCAGATATGGACATGGATTCACCATGAGCCAGAAGAAATATTTTACCTTCCGAAACCAGGACAGCCAGAATTCGGATCAGAAGAGACCGGTGAAGATTCAAAGCGCTGCCCGGCAACTGATCAATCATGCTCTGAATCGTAACCGTTTTTGTGAAAACGGCATCCTCAAGCCACTTCATCACCTGCCTTATCAGGTCAGATGACGGCGGCCCAAAATTCAGGCTCAACTGATTACCCGGTTTTATATTTGAAAACATATCGCTACAGCCCGGCAATGCGTTTGAGTGCATCTCTTCCGGTAATCATCATTACCGTTTTCTCCCATCCGATCATCCGTAAACCACAACCCGGTTTCTGCCGCCGGCTTTTGCCTGATACATCGCCTGATCCGCTGCCTGAATCACTGTTTCCGATGTCGGGTTGTCGAGATTCTGAAGTGATGCGATGCCGATGCTGATCGTCACCTGAAATGATTTTTCCTGATGCTGGAAGCGGTATTCCACCAGCATTCGCCTGAACCGTTCGCATACACCGATGGCATGTTCAATATCGGTATCTGTCAGAATGACGGCAAATTCCTCTCCACCATAGCGGCAGGGAATATCCGTCTGTCGAATCCAGTCTGTCAACATTCGGCCCAATTCTGACAGAACCATATCCCCGGTCTGATGCCCCATTGTGTCGTTGATCTGCTTAAAAAAATCCAGATCCATGATGCAGAGTACCAAATCCGTACGGTTTCGAATGGAACGGGCAGTTTCCCGTTCCAATGCCTCGGAAAAGAATCTCCGGTTGTAAAGCCCTGTCAATGCATCCCGAATGGACATCTCGGCCATTTTTTTCACGGCTTCATGCGCTTCTTTCTTCATTCTTGACTTGCTCAGGGCATTCTGAATGGCATTTGTCAGATTGTTTCCGGTCAGGCGGTCCTTGGTCAGATAGTCATATGCACCGGACTGAAGCGCCTGGGTGGCAATGTACTCATCCCCTTTTCCCGTTATCATGATCACCGGAATATCCATATGGATTTCATTCAACTGCTTTATCAGATCCAGCCCGTTGCCATCTTTCAAAAAATAATCGATGACCATCAGGTCGCAGGGTGAATGATGAATACAGGTCAGTGTGTCTTTAATGGAATCGGTTCGCGTTACGGTTATATTCATGCTCTTGGACAGCAGGTCATGAATGATGCTGAAATCGGTTTCTGAAGACTCGACCGAGACAATGGTCAGCTTCCGATCCCTGTCACGGCCGATGTCTGCCGAATTTTCACCATAGGCCGATTCCAGAAATTTCATACCCTGAATTTTTTTGACAATGCGTGAAATCTTCTTTCCGGATTCCTCTATCCGGTTCAGATGCGTATCCAGCTTCGCGCTGTTATGGCGGTCCAGGCGGATCAACTCGATGGTCCCGAGCAGACCCATCAGCGGCTGATTCAGTTCGTGGGCCGTTGCACCGGCCATCTGCAGAAGCACCTTGAGACGTTCTTCTTCAATTACCGCCCGCTGTTGCCTGATAATCTTCTGATTGGCCTGCTTCAGCCCATCGATTGAATTTTGGAGCTTTCGTGTGGATTTTTCAAGAGACTTCTTATTTCGGTGCAGTTCCAGAAATACATGAACCTTGCTGGTCAGAATATGAGGGTCCAGGGGCTTGAACAAATAGTCCACCGCGCCGGCATCATAGCCTTTGAAAATATGCTTCTCTTCCTTGTTGATGGCCGTGACAAAGATGATGGGTATGTTTCGGGTTCTGCTGTTATGCCGCATGACTTCAGCGGTTTCAAACCCATCCATTTCCGGCATCTGAACGTCCATCAGAACCAGGGCGATATCGTGCTCCAGCATGATACCCAGTGCTTCGTTTCCGGATGATGCCTTGATGATTTGAACATCCGGAAGTTCCAGCAGGCTTTCCAGCGCCAGTAGATTGGCAGGCTGATCATCAACAATCAGCAAATTGATTTTTTCGGTTTCAATCACAAGATTTACTCCGTCAGTTGTTCAGCCGGCTCAGCATTTTTCCGATAGCCTTCAGCGGCAGGATCGCATCAACTTCAACGGCCCGAATGGCGGATTTGGGCATGATATCCGCTTCAGCCGTACGGGGATCCTGCACAATGGTCAGACCGCCGGCGTCCTTGATTGCCTTCAAACCCCGACTGCCATCCGCACTTGCACCCGTCAATATGACACCCACCAGATGTGATCCATACACGGCGGCGGCTGTTTCAAACAGAACATCAATGGATGGTCTGGCAAAATTGACCGGTTCTTCGACAGACAGGGACAGGGTCCGGTCATGCGCCACCATCAGGTGATGATCCGGCGGCGCCAGATAGACGATTCCCTGCAAAATCCGTTCTTTTTCATCGGCCTGTTTGACGGTTACCCGGCATTTCTGATCCAGATACCGCGGAAAAAAATCATCGGCCTCCGGAACCATATGCTGAACAATCAGGATCGGCAAATCGAATTTTTCCGGCAGACAGGGCAGCAACTCACCCAAAGCATCAAAACCGCCTGCAGAGACGCCGATCACAATGGCCTCATAGCTCAGGCCGTATGACTTTTTTGCGATATATTTTTTCACGGGCATTCACATTTTCAAACTGATTGGCACATTCGGCATATTGGAGCGTTTCCTTTGACCCCAGACAGAGAAAGCCGTCTGCGGTCAAACTGTCGCAAAACAATTGAAAAACCCGGTTCTGAAGATCCCGGTTGAAATAGATCATCACATTCCGGCACAGAATCAGATTCATTTCGCCAAAAGAACCGTCCGTCACCATGTTATGGTGCGCAAATGTCATGTTTTTTTTCAGACGTAAGCGCATCACCGCATGATCATACAATGCCGCATAATAATCCGCAAATGATCCGCGACCTTTCATTCTGTGATAATTTGTGGTGTACTCTTTCATTTTATCCAGGGGATAAATGCCTTTTTCGGCGATCTGAAGCGCCGATTCATTGATGTCCGTGGCATAAATCTGAACCTGTTGAATGATGCCTTCTTCTTCCAGCAGAATGGCCAGGGAGTAGACTTCTTCTCCTGTGGCGCATCCGGCACACCAGATTTTAACAAATGGAATCCGCAACAGTTCAGGCAAGACATGTCGCCGAAGTGCCTGATAAAAATCAGGGTTTCGAAACATCTCGGTGACGCTGACTGACAGATCGGTCATCAGTTGCTGAAATGCGGCTGCATCGGTGAGAATGCGATGCTGAAGCTCGGAGATATGCACACATCCGTTCAGTCTCATGTTCCGCTGGATACGACGGCCAATGGATGCCTCGGCATAGCTTCGAAAATCATATCCATATTTCAGGAAAATGGCTTCCAGCAATAGCCGGGTTTCGATATGCTCGGTTTCGGCCATTTTGTCCATGAGGGGATATCCTTGAAAAAGCAGAATTCAGGATTCAGGATTCAGAATTCAGAATAATGGCAGTAGAAATCATTTTAGAGCCTGTTCGAAATTAACTATTCAGGTTCAAAGTGGCAAAGGCACAGAGGCAAACGGAAACCGATTTATTGCTTTGGTGGGCCGGTTGATCAACAGTCCGGTGACAAAGTCGGCCGCTTTCAGCCAACGGCTGATGGACAATATGCCACTTTGCCCCTATGTGCCGTTGTGCCTGAATAGTTACGTTCGAAGATTCTATATCAGGCCTCAGACGTAATTTTCAAACAGGCGTTTACATCATGGAAAAATGGACACAGCCGACAAAAAGGGCCTGAAGGACTTTTCTTTCATCCGTCAGCCGTTTAATACAGCCACACCCGCAGCATGGATAACAGTTTGTCCATGTCAAACGGTTTGGCCAGATAGTCGTTGGCACCGGCATCGATGCTCAGGGTTCGGTCACCCTTCATGGCCTTTGCCGTCAGTGCAATGACGGGAAGCCGCTCATACGCTTTGTCGGCCCGAATTTTTCTCATGGCCTCATATCCATCCATCACCGGCATCATGATGTCCATCAGCACCAGATCGATATTTGGATGGGATTCAAGTCGCTCCATGCCTTCTTTTCCATTTTTACCCACAATCACCTGCATGCCTTTTTCTTCCAGGATGCTTTTGATGGCATATACATTTCGCATATCATCATCCACCAGCAGAATGGTTTTATCCTGGAATATGGATTCACGGTCTTGAATCCGGTTGAGAATTTTCTTCTTTTCGGCGGGTAGATCGGCTTCCACCCGATGCAGAAACAGCGTGGTTTCATCCAGAAGTTTTTCCGGTGACCGGACATCCTTCAGAATGATGGTATCGGCAAACTCCTGAATCATGGCCTGTTCGTCACGAGTCATATCCTTTCCGGTATAAATGATAACCGGCATGTTTTTCAGGCGGTCCTCGTTTCGAACGGCTTTCATGAGCACGATTCCGGACATGTCCGGCAGACCGATATCCAGAATCATGCAGTCAAATGTTTCGGAATGCAGCAGTTCATCGGCCTTCTGCCCTGTAGATGCGATGAAAATCCTGACATCGGGGCCTTCCAGAAGCGAATGGAGGGCTTTGGCCTGGACCGGATCATCCTCGACCACCAGAAGATTTTTGATGGGTCTGGACAGGGTCTCCTCGATTCGGGAATAGACCCGCTCCATCTCTTCCATGCTGACCGGTTTAGTCATATAGCCGATGGCACCCATTTTCAGAGCATTCAGGGGCCTGTCGCTGGCAGAGATGAAATGAACCGGAATATGCCGTGTGCCGGTGTTGTTCTTCAGCCGATCCAGCACGGCCCAGCCGTCCATTCCCGGCAGATTGACATCCAGAATGATGGCATCCGGTTGATAGTAATCCGCAAAATGAAGGCCGGTTTCACCGTCTCCGGCCACCAGAACCTTGAATCCGTGTTCACGGGACAGGTCGCAGAGAATTTTTGAAAAATGGGGATCATCCTCGATGATCAGCATTTTCCGGTCATGGGCGTCGAGGCGTTTCCGGTCATCCATAATCTCATCGATACCGGTGGTCTGAATTGAGTCAATGGGATCGGTTCTTTCCATTTCCGTCTCATATTCAGCTTTTTTTGAGTCATCCGTCTGATACGGCAGCGCTTTGTGTTTCGGTTTGGATGGCGGGAGGTCTGCAGCCGGGATGGTTTTGGATATGGATTCAGGCAGTACCAAAGTGAACGTGCTGCCCTTTCCTTCCTGACTTTTCAGTTGAATCTCTCCTCCCAGAAATCGGGCCAGCTCCAGAGATATGGATAATCCAAGTCCGGTGCCGCCATATTTCCGGCTGGTCGATCCGTCAGCCTGTTTAAACGCTTCAAACACCCGTTGCTGCTTGTCGGACGGAATCCCGATACCGGTGTCAGACACTGAAAATGCAATGGCATGATCCGGGTTCAGGCCGCTTTGGGAGAGATTCATCCCGACTGGCCGACCAATATTCAGGGATATATTGCCCTGTTGCGTGAACTTGAACGCATTGGACAAAAAGTTTTTCAAAATCTGCTCGATCCGCTGTCGGTCCGTGATCAGTTTTCCAGGCAGATGATCGTCCAGGACAACCGAAAACACCAGGCCCTTATTCTGAGCAACAGTTTCAAACCCCCTTCGAATGAAAGTGGCGATATCCTGTAAGGACACATCTTCGAGGCATAGTTCCATTTTCCCCGATTCTATTTTGGACAGATCCAGGACCTCGTTGATCAGGTTCAGTAGATCGGTTCCGGATGAATGAATGGTCTTTGCAAATTCGATCTGTTTTTCGGTCAGATTGTTGTCCCGGTTATCGGAAATCAGCTTGGAAAGCAGCAGAATGCTGTTTAACGGGGTCCTGAGTTCATGGGACATGTTGGCCAGAAATTCCGATTTGTACCGGCTGGTTTTTTCCAGTGCACCAGCCTTTTCTTCGATCAGCTTGCCCGCCATTTCCAGTTCGAGATTTTTTTTCTGAATGTCCTCTTTCTGCTCCTCCAGAATCTGCGTCTGCTCCTGAAGTTCTTCGTTGGCCTGTCGCAACTCCTCCTGTTGGGTCTGAAGCCTGGCTTCGGACAGTTTCAACGCGTTTGTCTGTTCCGCCAGTTCCCGATTGGAACGTCTGAGTTCATCCTGCTGCTCGGATAACTGCTGTGCCTGATTCCGGGTCTGTTCAAGCAGAATGGTCATTTTTGACCTGGCCTGAGCCGAACTGATGGCAATGGCGATGCTGACGGCTGCTTCCACCAGAAACTGAATGTCTTCCTGTGAAAATTCATGAAAGGCTCCCAGTTCGATCACACCCTTGATGGTGTTTTCCAATGACAAAGGAACCACGACCATGTTTCTAGGCACACTATACCCCAGACCCGAGCTGATGTAGACATAGTCTTCCGGAATATCGGAAATCTGGATGATCTGATTCTCCAGCATGGCCTGTCCGATCAGGCCTTCTCCTTTTTTAAATTCATTGGATAGATGTTTACGTTTCTGATAGGCATAGGTTCCAGTCAACTGAAGCACATCCGCTTCTTTATCGTAGATATAAAACGCGCCAACCTGAGCATTCAGATGCTGGCACAGAAACGTGATGACCCGGGTGGCCCGGGTGGCGACATCCTGCTCGCCCCGCATGGCGGCATTCAGTTCCATCTGACCGGTTTTAAGCGCATTCTGACGGTCACTTTTCTCTCTCATCAGCTTGAGAGATTCGGTCATGTGATGGAGTGCGATGCCCAGTTGGTCCCTGTCAGAAAACGGTTGAATTTTTTCCGCATAACTCCCTTCGGCAATCCGGTTCAACTGTTCGACGGTTTTTCGGAGGTTATCCACCATCAGATTGACGGATATCCCCAGAATGTCTTCCGGACTTCTCAGTTCAACTTTATGACGGAAGTCGCCGATGGCAATGGCCTTGATGGCCCCGGAAACAGTTTGAAGCGATGCGATCATGCGCCTGAAACTGAGATACATCAAACCGATTTCATCGGTGTTGGTTTGAATGTTATCCAGCTCCATATGCCCCAGCGCCACTTTTTCCGAAGCCTCGCTGATTGCGGAAAGGGGCTTTAAAAACTGGCTGATAAACAGGGAAATGATGAGTACGGCGCTGAGCGTCAGAACGCTGCTGACCCAGATCTGTTTCCACATTTTGGACGTGGCTTCGGCAAGAATCACGGATTTGGGAATGGAAATCATCACAGCCCAGGATTCGCTGGAGTAGCCAACAGCAACAGGGGAAAATACGATCAGGTCGTTTCCCATCATGGTTGACATTTCCAGTCCGGCCCGAATCTTTGGAAGCCGGTCCGCCAAATCCGGATAGACTGCCTGAAACATCTGACCCGCTGCATTGTTTCGGCCAATGGATGCTGCAACCATGCCGTTGGGTGCTATGACGACCATATCGCTTTTGCTGCCATACAGATTCCATATATCCAGAAGCGGATTGAGCCATTGAACCGGGATATCGACACCCACAATGCCATAGAAGCGGTTATCAAAAACAATCGGCGACACGAGCGACATCAACAGCATCTTCTGGTTTCCAATCTCATAGCCATAGGGATCAATAACCGCTTCTTTACCGGTCCGACGCGGAATGATGTAGTAATCGCCTTTTTCATGGGATTCGTAATCCCGTGCCGGCTCCAGTGTGATATTACCGGTGGAGTTTCGAATCCAGCATGGAATAAACCGGCCGGATGCATCATGCCCGGGTAAGTCGGCAAAGGCTTCATCCATCAGATCATATGCATCGGGTTCCCATATGGAATAAACAGAGAGAAAAGCGGGGTTGGCATCCAGAATTTTTTTCAGAATGATTTTGGCAGACTCCCGATTCAGATTCATGATGGATGCCGGGTCTTTGACTGCAGAAAATGCCTGGGCCAGAGTCTGGGTGGATTGCAGGACTTTGCTGATTTCTGCCCGGATTTTGCCGGCCTGATCCCTGGCAGAGGTGATGACATGCTTTTGAGCAAGCGAGATGGATTCCTGATGGTTGGTCTGTGTGGAATAGGTGATGAGCGTACCGATAATCACCGCTTCACATATCAGCACGGTGAGAATCAGCTTGTTTTTGATCGAATTCAGACGCATTTACCCTCCGGCGAATTCTTTATTCCAAGAATTCAGTAGTCAGAATTCAGTAGAAAAGCGGCATCTTCAACCTTCAGCCTTTTTCGTCTATCAGACGATCCAGAATCAGCCCCCAGAATCCGGTCGACTTGTTTGTAAACAGCCAGCCCAGATGGGCCAGACAGGTTCGGCAAAACGCCATCTGCCAGAAAAAGCCGTTGAACCAGGCAAACTCATCTGTGGGAAGACCCATCGCGTCACATCCAAATGCGTCATGAAAGCAGCCGATCTCAAAAACCAGGCCGTGCGGGTTGGCAAACGTGTGCACATGGGCGCCCTTCACCTCAATGCGGTCAGCGGCAACGGCAACGGCACCCATACAGGCCGCGCACCGAATCGGCGCATCTTGGGGCAACTCCATTTCCTGAACACCAATATCGGTATCGGATGCCGGGCTGGCATCCGGCTTGAAACCGATTGGCTGATCCATCTTCCCTAACCGCCTCCACACACTGACCTCCGATCTCTGACCTCCGATCTCTGACCTCTGACCTCCGATCCCTGACCTCCGATCCCTAACCTCTGACCTCCGACTTCCGTCATTTGGTCAGATCCCGAACCCCCTGCAGCACCAGATCGAACAGGGTCTGTACATCTGTTTCTTCCAGGCAGGAAAATGCCACGCGCAGATTTCGGCTGCCGATGGATATCAGTCCCACGCCATAGGTATTCAGCAGATGAACCCGCAGGGCTTCCGCATCAACCGTCTTCAGGCGAAGACACATGAAATATCCGGAATTAAAGGGATACACATCCCAGGCATCCCGGTATTTTGGATTTTGAAGAACGACCTTGACCCTGTTGGCCCGTTTCTTCAAAATCATGAATTTTTCCTGCTTTTCGTTCGGGTTCCGGCTGTCATTTAGGGATGACAGAACCAGAGACTGGCTGAGATGGGATGCATTGGAAATCGACCCCCTGACCGCGCCGGCTGTTTTCTTTTCCAAAGCCTCATACACGGGCCGGCTGTCTCCGGAAATGACCGATCCATAGGTCACAAATCCGACCCGCAATCCCCATACAAAGGTTTCTTTGGTGGCGCCATCCAGCTTGATACCCAGCAATCTGGGATGTTTTCCACAAATTCGGGCAAACAGCGATTCCTTGAGGGTTTCCTCCTCATAAAAGAGTCCGAAATAGGCGTCATCCATCACGGCCAGCACATTCACGCCGTTTTCTGCGACGGAAAGCAGGATATCGTTGATGCGATCGGCTTCTGTTTCACTGATCGTATAGCCGGTCGGATTGTTGGGAAAATTCAGCAATACGGTAATTTTGCTTCGACCGGCAGCTTCCGCCCGGACACACGTTTCGAAACCGGCCAGATTGAATCCGCCCTCATCCGAAAACAGGGGGTAATACGTCAGTACCGCTCCTTTTCGAACATCGAGAATCAGATTGTAATTTCCCCACATCATATCCGGAAAAATGATGACATCGCCGGGATCGATCCAGACATCTGCAAACACGCTGATGGCATGGGTGATGCCGCTGGTGACAATCGGCAAACTGATTGACTGGCCGGACAGCGTCGGATTCTTGACATACAACGATTCCTGCCAGGATTTTCTGAGATCGGGCAGGCCAAACGACGGGGCATAATTCAACGATTTTTCCGGCTGAATACCCGGAATACAATCCATGACCGAATCAAAATGCATGGTTCGCCCCTTTTCCGTGGCAATGCCGATCGTGGCATTCAATTTATGGGCTTTCTCTTTGGCCTCGGCGCTCTGGCTCAGAATACCTTTTGGAAAAAACAGATTCCGGCCGATTCCGGAAAGCATGTCGAAAATATGGGGATTCCCCTGTGTAATGATCTGATTCAGTTCTTCTGCCAACGGATTCATGATTGTTCTCCTGATCTGGTACAGCTTGGGAAGGATGATTTTACGTGTTAGGTTTTATATTTTATTCCGACATTTTCTGCATCAGCGCCTGATACAGCCGTGAACTGATGGGTCCAACCCGGCCATTGCCGATGGTTTTTTCATCGATTCGAACGATCGGCAGCACCTCGGAAATGGTTCCGGTAAAAAACACCTCATCCGCCTGAAACATTTCCCGCTGATGACAGTATCGCTCCTCGACCGGGATATTCAGATTTTTGCAGATATCCAGTATGACCATTCGCGTGATTCCCCCCAGAATCTCTGATGTCAAGGGATGGGTGATCAGCCGGTTATTCCGGGCGATAAACAGATTGGAGCTGCTGCCTTCCCGAACGATTCCGTCAACCGATACAAAGATGGCATCGGCCACACCACTTTCAGCAGCGCGCTGCTTGGCCATGATATTTGGCAGGAGCTGGACTGTTTTGATGTCACATCTGCCCCACCGGATATCGGGCACAGTAATCACGCCGACCCCTTCTGTCCGGCAGGATTGTGGCATATCCTTTACCGAACGGATGGTCATGATGAACATGGGACAGGGTTTTTCCGGATAGGCATGATTCCGGGCTGCAACCCCTCTCGATATTTGAATGTAAATGGCAGCGCGGGGTATTTCAGCCTGACGGTATATTTTCAGAATCGCCTGGCGAATGGTATCCCGTGAAATCAAAGGAAATGACAGGGCGTTCATGGATCGTTCCAGTCTGTTCAGATGGTCTTCCATGCAGAACAGCCTGCCGTTTCGTGTGGCAATCACTTCATAAACTGCATCGCCAAACTGATTCCCCCGATCTTCTATGGGAATCATGGCCTTTTCAATCGGCATAATCTCGCCATTCACATATGCCAGTTCGGGCATAACACGTTCTCCTTGTAATTTTATGAATTGTCGGGGCCTTCGCCCCATGAATGAAAAAGGCAGAAGACTGAAGGTACCGCCATCCTGCATTCAGGCAGAGCAGCCGCCAGACCGTCAGACAGTCTCCCAACACTTGCTTTTCATATCCCTCTATGGCTTGCTCGCCCGCAAATATGAAAACATCCTGTGACCATACGCCAGTTGGAATAAATTTTAAATCATTTTTTGGAATTCTCCGTCTTCAGACGTTACAGATTACCGGACAGCGCCAGTTGATTTTTCTGTATGGCCATATGGCATTCGGAATTCAGCCATTCATGATGGCCTTCTTCAAAGGGAATATAAACCAGAATATACCGGATGGGTTTGATTTCGATATCCTTCAGCATAGGCAGATAATCTTCGACAGGCTTCACAAAACCGGCCAGACTGATCTTGATGCCTTCAACGGCCTCGGCGACCGGAAGCGTGACCGGATAGCGTTTGCCCGGCTGATGCTCAAAAATGAGGGAAGCCTGCGGCTGAACCAGTGTCAGGTTTCTGGACAGCATCATCATCGTTCTGGGTTGAATCTTGAAAGCCGGTGCCCAGAAGCGAAATTCCAATTCTTCCCAGCCCGGCTGAATCACTTTGGGCAGATTGGCCAGACGGACCAGATCGGCATAAGTTGACAGTCCGATTCCGGATATGGCTGCCTGAATCCGCCAGAAAGGCAAATACATACCGGTTGTCTTCGGCTCTTTGATGTAACCGAATTTCATTTTGGCCAGGCGCATGCCAACCGAATGCCAGACCGTATGACAATTCAGGCAATTCATGATCAGACTGTTTCGCTCCCCCTCCAGGTCCCAACCACAATCCGGACACAGGGTTGGCAGAAAACTGATTCGCGATTCATTTTTACCGCCTGGAAAACGGGTTGGATCAAATCCTTCCGGCTGATTCAGTCCAACCGGTCTGTCCAGAACCGCATCAATCAGTCTTTGTTCCATATAAAACGGCGCATAAATCAGGCTCATGACATCCCCGACATGGGCCTGATAAAATATGGGCTTGGGCAGGTTCTTGTTGTATCGTCTTTCAAGAATTGCCGTGAGATCCCATTTGGCGGTAGCGGGCTGAATAAAATAGCCCGGCATATCCGGTGTGGCAAATGACAGCTTGAGCGCCTGACTTCTGAGACCGACTGACGGCGGAAACGCATCGCAATTAACGGCCTGATAGCTGAAGTCCACAAACTGATGATGAATGTCGTTTGTCAGGCAGGAATACATCATGCCCCTGTAACGCCAGAACGGAAAATAAATGAGATTTTTTTCAGTGGTTTTGCGTGAGGCGGGCAACACATAGCGAAAGTAATTCGGTTGCAAAAGAAAGGATCTCACCCGACAGAATCCGCATTCAAACAGCCGGTCGGTTTCTTTCAGAATTGCCGGTGCACCGCATTGCGGGCATTGATGATCGATCAGGATTTGAATGGCTGCCTCCTTTATTCGCTGTTGGACATGGTGCCCCCGTATCTTCCGGCGGTTGCTTTCAAGCTTATGGCATGACTGTTGTTAACCCGCTCCTTTGACGCTAGGTTTGCATATCAGTACATTAATATTTATTGAAATATGGCAATGTTGTCAATTACAACTCAATATATTTATGGCTGAAATCCTCTGTAATCCGTCTCAAATTATCGTCCAGATTCTCCGGCACACCACCATAAAACGACTCTGCAATGCCGCCGGTGATACAGGCAAGGATGTCGCTGCCGCTACAAGCCGGAATTGTTTTTGAAAATTGGTGTGTCTATGGGTTTTTGAGTTTGACGTGGTAACACACAAGTGTTACACCTTATAAAAAAAAAGGAGGTTGACTCATGCCAGCCAAAAACCCAAGAGTAAATATTGTCATTGACCGTCAGGCATATAACGCGATGCTTGCGATCGCCTCTGCGCAGGAAGTGCCGCTGGCCATGGTCGCCAGGGATCTGATCAAGGACGCCCTGGAGCTTCGGGAGGATGCCGTACTTGCGGACTTTGCCGAAACCCGTGAACGAAGTTTCGATCCCGATAACGCACTAACCCATAAAGACGTGTGGGGCTGAGCCATGCCGTTTGTTCTACGGTATCATCCGGATGTCTGTTATATCGATTTGCCCCTGATCGACAACCGGATGAAGCAGCGAATCAAAAAGGCGATTGAGGAAAGGCTTTGTGTTTCACCACAGGATTATGGCGTTCCCCTGAGAAAGACACTGAAAGGTTACTGGAAGATGCGGGTGGGAGACTATCGAATTGTTTTCCGAGTAGTTGAAAACGAGATTCGGATATTGGGAATCCGCAACCGTAAGGATGTTTATCAAAAGATACCTGATCGTCTTTTGTGATCCTGTTTTATCCAGTCTGCCTTTTCCGAAATGGATTCAACGGTCTGATATATAGACTTTCAGAAAAATAATTTCACTGCGTTATCGGTCGGGGATGGCCAACTTACCGGCGGCTGATGTTCTTTCATTGAATGAGAAAATGGGTTTGATCGAATTGCAGAATAACGCATAAAAACATAGACGTCCCTGACTGATATTGAAATATGCACAGAGGAGATGACATGAAACTGGTGTCATCGTTCTGACAGGTTATTCAGCTCATCAGCCAGCTCAAGAATACCTTCAAAATCAAAATCGTCAGTCAATTGAACGATTCTGCTCAAATATGGCGCAAAATCCTTTGAGAGGGAGGTCATCTCTTCGGCAATTGCTGTCATCCCTGATACATCACCCATTTCAGCAGCCTCACGCAATCGTCCTGCGGCCGCTTTGGCCAGATCCGACGGCAGTTTTCCGGTCGATTCAGCCGATGGAGAGGGGGCCGGCATGGCTTCCAATGATTCAATGTATCGGGCGGATTGCAACGCCTGAGCCATCCGGGTTTCAAAAATGACAAATGCGTTGGTGATTGCATCCGGCGGAGGTGGATTGTTTGCATCCGGATGTTTGATCAGCTTTTCCAGTTCCGCAGCCGCTTCTTGCAGGTGATGTGCCGCCAGATTGCCGGCCAGCCCCTTGATGTCGTGAATGATACTGTGTGCCTTGCGATACTCTTTGGCATCCAGTGCCTGGTGGATGTTATCGGCCGCCTGTTTGTACCGGGTCGCAAAACCCGTCAGCAGTTTACGATACAGGGCTTTATTCCCCTGCAGACGCTGCAATCCATCCACAAGGTCAAATCCATCCAGAACTTCGGGAAATGGTTGCGCTTCTCCAGATATCGGGGCAGAATCAGTGTCGGCTTTTTCAGCATGATTCCGCGCAATCACATCCGGCACACGCTCTTCCCCGGCAGGGTGCGAAGCGGCTGAAATCCATCGTGCCAGAACCGTATATAGCTGTGTCGGATCAATCGGTTTGGTAATGTGGTCGTTCATGCCGGCTGCAGCGCTCTTCTCCTGATCACCGGTCATGGCGTGTGCGGTCATGGCGATGATGGGCAAATCCTTGAACCGGTCATCCCGGCGAATCACCCGTGTTGCGGTGTATCCATCCATCACCGGCATCTGGATATCCATCAACAAGGCGTCGAAGCGATTGGCCATCACCGCATCCAGGGCTTCCTGTCCGTTCGCGGCCAGGGATACGATCATCCCCGCATTGGCCAGCATTTCCATTGCAACCTGCTGGTTGAGCTCGTTGTCTTCCACAATCAGGACCCTGGCGCCTTCCAGCCCTTTCAACAGATTTGCAGACGGATCTTTCCGGTCGATTGGCTCAAACTCCTTGGTGGGATCTTTTGCCAGCGCATGCATGATCGTGTCGAACATCACCGATGGACTGATCGGTTTGATCAGGAAGGCGTCCAAACCGGCCGCCTCTGCCCGCAACATGATTTCTTCCCGTCCATAAGCGCTGACCAGAACAATGACAGGGGCCTTGGTCAGCCGGGGATCATGCTTGATCCGTTTGGATGCCTCGAAACCGTCAATACCGGGCATTTTCCAATCCATGACCACGATGTCGTAGGGCCGTCCTCCGATGGACTTTTCCACCTCCTTCAACCCATCTTCTCCCGAAGAAACCAGGGTGACCTCGAAGGTGAATGACTCCAGCATCTTCTGGAAAATTTCCCGGGATGTCGGGTTGTCATCCACGATCAGGGCCTTGATACCTCTGAGATCAGGTGGCGGAAGTCGACAGACCATGTCTTCTTCCCGGCCGATATCGAAGTTGGCGGTAAAGAAGAACGTGCTGCCGACTCCGGGAGCGCTCTCCACCCAGATCCGGCCGCCCATCATCTCCACCAGCCGCTGGCTGATGGTAAGACCCAGTCCGGTTCCCCCATATTTGCGGGTAATGGATGTATCCGCCTGGCTGAAAGGCGTGAACAACAGCGACATATGTTCCGCTGTCATACCGATGCCGGTATCGCGCACGGCGAATTTGATTTCAATTCTGTTCTTCTTCCGGCTCACCAGTTCTGCAGACACCACGATTTCACCGCGCTCGGTGAACTTCAGTGCGTTGTTGGCCAGGTTGATCAGAACCTGGCCCAAGCGCAATGGATCTCCCACCAGGGAGCGGGGTACATTGGTGTCGGTGTTGAATAAAACTTCGATCCCTTCCGTTTCCTGTGTTTTGACAGTCATCAGTGTCGCCAGGTTTTCCAGGACGTCATCCAGGTTAAAGGGGATGGACTCCATCTTCAGCTTTCCGGCCTCGATTTTGGAAAAATCCAGGATATCGTTGATGACGCCCAGGAGGGAGTTGGCGGAAATCTGGATCTTGTTGAGATAATCTCTTTGCTTTGGTGTCAGATCCGTCTTGAGCGCCAGGCTCGTCATCCCCAGGACCGCGTTCATGGGGGTGCGGATCTCGTGGCTCATGTTGGCCAGAAAATCACTTTTTGCCCGGGTAGCCGATTCTGCCTTGTTCCGGGCCACGATCAGTTCTTCCTCCATTTGCTTGCGATGGGTGATATCGATAACCATTGCAAAAGAACCGGTTTTTAAACCGGTTTTATCGTAAAACGGAGTAGCATGAAATAGACAGGGCACTCTTGAACCGTCTGGTCGGCTAAGGGCGATTTCGTAAACACCGGTTTCGCCTGCGGCTCTTCGCCTGAGCTGCTCTTTCATGATCAGTCGATTTTCCTCGTCCAGGAAATCAAATACCTTTCTGCCTATTATTTTTTCAAGTGGTCTGCCAAGAATTTCGCAAAGGGCATCGTTTACGGTCAGCGTGACGGCATCGTTGTTTACCCACCAGAACCCTTCATTGGACGAGCTCAGAATCGTCTGAAGACGGTATTCACTCTCCATCTGTGCATCTTCGGCTTTTTTTCGATCCGTGATATCGCGGAATACAATAACGGAACCGATGATCGAATCGCCTTTTCGATGCGGCACACTGGTATAGGAAACATCAAAGCAGACACCATCCTTGCGCCAGAACACCTCATCCCTGCGGAAACTGGTTTTTCCTTTCGTATACGCAAGATAGATCGGACAGTCTTTCAGTAAATGCGGTGAGCCGTCTGCATTTGAATGATGGAACAAATCGTGAATGGATTTTCCAAGAATTTCATTTGCGGTATATCCGAGCATCTTCTGTCCGGATTCATTGATAAAGGTGCATCGACCTTCCGTATCCGTACTGAAAATTCCTTCGGCCACCGATTGCAGGATAAGGCGGCTGTATTCCTCGGATTGATGGAGTTTTTCGGTCTGCTCCTCCAACAGCTTTTCCAGATCGGTCTTGTAACGCGTCAATTCCGCGTCATCTCCGGCACCCTGATTTCTCACGGCCGTCTTGCCCACGCGATAGTGATCGGTTCGTTTCAAGGCAGCGTTCCATTTCCTTTCCGCCGGACGGCTTCCGGCATCATCATGCAACAACACATTTCGAATCAACCCGTCTTGAGAGAAACATCGAACGGGTTGATGCTATTCAACAACAATAATCAGCATCGCCTGATCATCATCCGCCGGACGATGCCCGGCGAACCGGGATAGATCATCGATAATCCCTTTAAGTATGGCCGCAGGGTCATCGGAGTCAGCAGTTCCAAATTGCTGTAACAGGCGGTCGGTCCCGTAGAATTTCTTGTCTTCGTTCAATCGGTCGGTAACGCCATCGGTATAAAAAAGCAGTTGATCGCCGGGTTGAAGGGTGACTTCGGTAACCGGAACCTCGGCGTAAGCCTCCAGACCCATGATAAGCACACCCTCACAGGACAGTTCGGTCGCTGCTTTCTCGGAAGGTTTGTAGCGGATGGGTAGCGGATTGCCGGCGCGCGCCATTTTGAGTGTTCTTGAATGGGTGTCGTACACAGCATATATCGCGGTGACAAAGCTTCCCCGGTTCACTTTACACAGGTTTTCGTTAATGTAGGTGAGCATCTGATCCGGTTCTCCCAAACATGTCGAACAGGATCGAAACAAGGCACAGGTCATGGCCATCATGACCGTTGCCGGCGCGCTATGTCCTTCTGCATCGGCTACCAGAATAGCCAATCGGCCGTCCGGCAGCACAGCAACATCGTAGTAATCGCCGCCCGTATACCGGCTGGTTTCATAATGCACAGCCAGTTTCAATCCATTGATTTCCGGCAGTCGCTCGGGTAGAAGGTTTCGTTGGAGCTGGGAGACGACCTGAAGTTCGTGCTCCAGTTCATCCCGCTGCATTTGCACCTCGGTACTCAATCGGTGAATCATAAGGTGGGTGTTCACGCGGGCGATCACTTCCTCCGGCTGGAAGGGTTTGGCAACATAGTCAACAGCCCCAAGCTGGAGTCCGCGCACCTTGTCTCTGGTCTCATCCAGCGCAGAAAGAAAGATCACGGGAATTTTCTGCGTGTCCGGATTCGTTTTCAACCGTCGACATACTTCAAATCCATCGATTCCCGGCATCATGATATCCAGAAGAATGAGATCCGGACGAACTTTTTGGGCAATCGCCAGAGCTGACTCGCCGTTTTTTGCGAACAACAGCTTGCACCCGATATTCTCCAAAGTCTGAGAAAGCACCTGAAGGTTAGCCGGTTGATCGTCAACCAGGAGGATGGATTCCTGGCGTTTATCCATTATTTTCATCAGTCTTTCCCTTTGCCTGGTTCTCAGATGCTGGCCGGCCTGCAAGCAGCAAAAAATCCGCCAAGCCGTATGACTACTTTTTTACCCGTTTCCAAGTCTGCCAAATATGTCCGGATTCGCCTTTGGTGTGGAACTTCTTGGGTACTTTCAATCCAGCAGGGTCAAAGCAAATCTTGTACTGATCCGGTCCATCAAATTCATATATTGCGATCACGGTGGTACCGGCATTCGGACCTGCAGAACGAATCCAGTGCATTTCATTATTACCATTCCGAAAATTCTTGTACGCATAAATGTACCATCCATGCCTATCCGGTTAACCCCCAATACATGGGTCAGGCCATTTTTGCGACACCCCAGGATGCTGCAACTCTCCTTGCAGGCTTCATCGTTTGGGAAGTGCTTCTGGAAATCCGGCAAAGTCTTGAGTACATAGCGGCTCATCTCGCCGGTTTTGGGGGTCAACCAGATAGGCATGGTACCATCCTTTCTGTTAATGTATCACGTTGAGTCTGTTTGAGGATTCTGGATCAGGCCTGAAAACAAAACGAGAAGCGCATCAAAAGCGGCGCACACACGAAGTCGGTCGAGGATGACCCACGGCTTTTCAAGGCGTCAGCCGCAAAAGGTCTATCCCCTTCCTGCCGCCTTCCCAAAACCATTATCTTAAAAACTATATACAGAATCGCGGCATCGCCACACTACTCGGCCGGATTTTGGTGAATCCAGCCTTGTTGGGTAAAATAGTTTTCCAACTCGTCTGCGATTTCTTCGGCCAGACCGACGGCAAGTTGTGTGGAAGCCGACTTATAACTTTTGACGCCACTCATTGCGGCATTGGATGTCACCACAGCCCTCATACCGGCTCCTGCAGCCATTCTGGCAGGCCCCATGATCGCGAACCCGGGCAGATTGCCGCTGTCAATGTGGATGTCAAAAGCCATGATTTCCCGGACGCCGAAATCCCCGGAAGCTGATACGATGACTGCGCAGTCAAGGAAAGATTTGCCCGCACCGAAGCCTATCACATTGCGCCGAGGGCGACTTCCCTCGTCGATATTGACAAAATGCCCGGTGATGATAATCGAATCTTTGGTCGTTGGCGTGCTTGATGTGATACGCATGGGCTTCAAGCCCATCTCTGTGATCTTCACCATCAACTCGCCTGCCAGAACATCTGCCACCTCATAGCCCAGTTGGCGATCATCTTCCAAAGGGTCATCGTCCTTGCTAAAAAACCCCTCATTTTCCTTGATGACAGCCGAGCTGACATCAAAATTGGTGATCAGCACCCATTCAGGCCTGGGCAATTGCGTATCGACGATTTGGCTGGTTGGAAGAACATTGGTCCTGCTACAGCCAGCAACCGATAAGAGCAGCACCCAAGCCATTACAAATTTGAAGGGAAAAGACCAGTGCATAAACACACCTCCGTGCAGTATCACTCATATAATAACTCAGGGCCCCGGGCTTAGACGGAAAGACGGCCGGCAAAATCGCTTCCGTTGTTGATTTTTTACATGTCCGGATTGGAAATGCAAGAAAGAATCACTGCTGCCCAAATTCCGTCATGTATCGGGTTTTTTTGCGGTACCAGGTCGAATGCCAGCTCAATATCATCTTGAAAGCAGGCAGGATTTGGCGTATTGCTGACTCATTGACGTTCAATTTTGATGTTTCATATTCAATAGGAGGTAAAAAACATGTTGAGTCATATTGTCATTTTCTGGTTGAAACCCGAACTTGAACCCAGTCAGATAATCGCATTCAGGGAAGGACTGGATTCATTGAAAGACATTCCCGGCACCCGGGGCATCTATATCGGTACCCCGGCAAAAATCTCTCCGCGTCCGGTGATCGATTCCTCCTACTCGATAGCGATGACGATTCTGTTTGATTCACTCTCTGATCAGGATGCCTATCAGATTCATCCGCTTCATCAGGCATTTTTAAATCGATTCAAATCCGACTGGTCCAAAGTGATTGTATATGATTACATGTAGTGCATCTGAAACATTTTCCCTGTATAAATTGTATCCAGTTTTCAGGAAAAATGATGGACTGACTGAACCATTTTTTCTGTGATCGGCCGCGCGCGCAAAAATTGGGTGTCGCCTAACATCTCAAACAGGTGGGTTGATTTGGTTTGCGCGCCAATGCGTTACAATATACCCGCCTGTTCCAGTTTAAACCATTCCGGATTCCTCAAAAATCAATACGCCATCCATTTCTCCTTTGTCCCATATAGCTTTCAAGATAATGATTTTGGGAAGGCAGCAGGGAGGGGATAGGCCTTTTTTGGCCATCCTCGACCGGATAATGCACCCAATATCTTTGTCTTGAAAGCTATATAATTCTTGGATCATTCTGTTCTGCCAATAACCCGGGAGGCTGAAAAGAGTCATATGTGACCATCGGTTAAATATGACCCAGTTATATGGCTGTCAATGCGTGTTATGTATATGTGTTTAAAATAATAATTAAATAAATTAAGTATGATATATTAAATATTGGTGATTGTTATCAACCTGGCACAAAGATTGAATGTATAATCAATAATGCATGGATGGAATCACACCCACGAAATGAAAAAGGTATCTGCCACTTTTTTTCTAACTCATGAATTTGCATTTTCACGGATAAATAGGCGGAAAATAAAGAGGTGTTAAAATGAAAAGAACAAAATATATGACAGGACTCCTGATGTGTTTGTTTTCCATAGGGATGATGGCGGTTGTGTCTCCATCCTTGGCTGCAGACACACCATCTGTGGTAGTTGGTCGCGTATATTACATCGAAGGGGAACTGCTTCGTTATGTTCCTGAGACGAACGATTGGGTGGCTGTGGTAAGGGATACACCTTTTGGAACAGAAGATACACTCTTTACAGGCAGCAGGGGATTGGGGGAGTTGATTGCTCCCAATGGAACATGGATCAGGATTGGAAACAGCACACAGATCCAATTTATCGCCCTCGATATGGACTTTTCCGAAATGGACGTGGCCACTGGTGTTGCCCGGATTTATAACAAAAGCACTAATACGATCATCAAAGTGACGTGTCCATTCGGGTACGTTCTGGCTGATCCCGGAACAGTTTTCGACTTTTATGTGGGCGAAAACTCTGTCGAAGTGCTCGCGTTGATTGGGAAGGTGAGTTTCATCCACTCGGCAACGAATGCCAGATACGACGCTCTGGCTGGCTCTCCTTCAATACTTGTGGACCAGCAACAGGTGACGTCAGGCAATGGGATGCCTGATCCCGACTGGGACCGATGGAACGTTCGACGTGAAGGTTTCTGGGCAATGAAGACCAGGGAGACAGGACGATCGGCAGAATATCTTCCACCCAACCTCCGGAATGATGCGTACATTCTTGAAGAGAACGGAAGGTGGGAGAACGTTTACTATGAAGGCGAATCGCGCTGGTTGTGGCAACCTACTACCGTAGCCGTGGGATGGCGGCCTTTCAGCGTGGGCAGATGGACCGACTATTATGGAGACCAATGTTGGGTTCCGGCTGAACCATTCGGGTACACCACTCACCATTACGGTAACTGGGTACATGTGAGTAATTCGTGGTACTGGGCCCCGCCTGTGGTGGGCGTGCGCGTTGGCCTCCCCCTCCTTGATGTCGGTTTTTACTGGTATCCTGGAAGGGTTTCATGGATTCATCGTGGTGCCTATGTGGGATGGGTGCCTCTGGCACCGCGCGAGATGTACTATAGCCACCGCTACTGGGGAGGCCCTTATGCAGGAGTCGTAACCAACGCCAATATCGCACAGATCAACATCAACATCGGAAACTATGCTTATGCCAACCAGGCTGTCGTGGTTAACCAGGACAGTTTCTATAGTGTAAACAATTACAGTAATGTACAGGTGACAAATATCAATAACACCACTATTGTCAACGACTACAGTGCTGCGCCGGTTGTCAATGAAACAGTGGTAAACAACTACACGACCAACACGCAGCGGTACAACTATACCAACGCCACGGTGGCAGAGAAGCCCCACAATGCTGTTGTCGATCGAATCCAGTATAATAAGACAATCATTCAGGAGGGCAGGGTAGAGAACGCTGTCGTGGCTCAGGAACGCGTGAAGCGTACCGAGGCAGGAAGGATCAATCAGGGGGCCAGGGTTGAACCACCGAAGAGCACGAACTATATCGTGCCCGCCAGCAAGGTCAACCAACCGAAATCGGAATTAAAACTTCAACAGAGGGCAATCAAAAGCAGTGGAAACGGCGCACGGCAGGGGAGACAGCCTCAGCAGCAGATGCCCGATCAGACAGGAAGGACGGAGCGTGTCAGTCCCGCAAGACCAGATCAGACTGAAAAGACAAGTCCTGATCGTACGCAGCAGGGGAGACAGCCTCAGCAGGAGGTGCCTGGTCAGACAGGAAGGACGGAGCGTGTCAGTCCCCCGAAACCGGATCAGACACAAAAAGCAAGTCCTGAACGCAAGCAGCCGGGAAGTCAGCCTCAACAGCAGATGCCAGCTCAGACAGGAAGAACGGAGCGTGTCAGCCCCGCAAAGCCTGCTCAGACTGAAAAGGCAAGTCCTGATGGCACAGTGCCGGAAAAACCTGATGCAAGAAAGAAGAACAATCAACCTGAAAAGTGAGCTATAACCTTCAGGATAACGATTTTGGATGCGTTATCGGTCAAGGATGGCCGATAACGCAGTGAAATAATTTTTTTGGAAGTCCATACTTGTTGAAACACGAAGGTCACGAAGACCAATAACCTTTTTCAGGGATAGTTTTTTATATGGATTAGAAGTCGCCGAAACGGGTATTGAAATTGATGACCAGATTGGCAAAAAAGCCTTCTCCAAGCTGTGATTGGGTGAACTTTTTCCCACCGGCATTCAGAAAATCCTGGGAATTCAGATCTTCGTAGACCGGAAGTCCGACAGAGCCTCTCAAATTCATGTTGCCGCCAAAGGCATTCAGAAAACGCCAGTCAAACACCAGTGCCAGGTTGGCTCTGGTTCCACCGGTGTTACCAATCTTGATACCCAGGTCTTCATTTTCATCTGTATAAGACGCATCCATTTCGATACCCAACACCATATCATAATTCGGGGTGTAATGGATGGCCAGGCCAGCCTGGGTTTCATCCCCAAATTTATAATCGTCTCTGTTTTCCGGAAAATATCGATAAAGTGCCTGCGCATGAAGCCAGAAATGTCCCAATCGCTGTGAATATAAAAGCCCGCCAAGGACCGTTGGAATTCCGCTTCCCAACTGCATACCCGGACCGGTTGAAATTAGATTGGTTTTAAGCGCGGCATTATATGCCCGGGTGGCATCGAAATCGCCGGTTGGCAGGGTGGCGCCGGCAAGAAGTGTAAAAAACTTGTCATAGTAATGGCTGCGCCATGGATTATATCGGAATTCGAAAGTGATATCCCCCAGACCATCATTTTCGGATGTGACGGTATTGATTTGATTGCCCTGCCGAACCAGGGTTTCCATTTCTTTCTCGAAATAGGGCAGATTCATCTGAAATGCGACTCTGTCCGTGATTCCATAATTCATGACCAGCATTTGGGTCTGAATATCGATCTGCTTGGGTGCCCGGGGTTGCGCCGGATTACCACTGATAAATGAATCGGGGTCCTGGCCGTCTGTGCCGATCTTCAAACGGTCTTTCATGACATAGGCATATGCGAGTCCAATGCCGAACGAGCCAGCCCCGGGTGTTACCGCCTGACGGATCCGAAACGGCTGGGTCATTCCGCGGGGAGAAATTGTATCCATGGCATTGATAAAGCTGAGCACCACACCCCCTTCCTTGGCGGCGAATGCCTCACCTGATTGTTGATCGGCAAAAGCAATGTAATTGGGCAACATGTCGGGAATCAAGCGGCTGCCCAAAGAATACCATGCGTTTTGCGCATTCACCTTGGCACCTGTATTCCAGTCATTCACACGAATGGAACGAAACGAATCCAGCCCTTTTTCATGAACGATACGAAACATACAGGCCACACCGCAGGCATGTTCTGTCTTACCGTCACTATATACCATTTCCACAGCGGTACGCTGATACTGATCGATCCACATGCCGCATACCTTACAGCTTTCACGTTCGGCTTCGGCCCAGGTCATGGCCGGAATCAAAAAAAGACAGCAGAAAAGAATACTCCGGAACTTCTTGTCAAAAACCATAAATCCCTCCTTACCATGAGACGTAAGTGATCAATCAGTCGTTCAATGAGACATAATCCGTATCCCGAACGGCATCCACCTGAGGGCGTTTCCGACTGGCTCATGCCACATCAGTTCTTCCCTTTCTGCATGCGCATCATCTTCCGCTTTTCCCGGATCATCCGGGTATCCTGATACATGTCCTCATATACGGCTTTCATGGCATCTTCAAACCCGCAGATGGTGCCACCATTTGCCTTGACAAAGGCTTCGGCGTCCTCTTTTTTCCCAAAGGCCCACTTCGCCCGCTTGGTCATGACACCCATCTTGCTTCCACCGACTACCCATACGGCAGTTTCCGCATCGATGAGCGCTTTGGTGTTGTAGTCGGCCACCTGGATCGCCTGAAGCGTTTTGTCGATCTTGAAGGCCATGTCAAGCGCTGCGCAGTGAAGAGAGCAGGCGCCGAAGGTCGTCCCGTCTTCGTATTGGATATAGACCCGGGAGTGGGCATATTCCGCCCGGTCCATTCCGCAGTACGTGCAGCTCGGGTGTTTGGTTATATCGGACTGCACCTGAGCCGAAGCCCCGCTGAACATCAGACCAACAGCAAGAATCAGATAAAGCATTTTTTTCATAAACGTCTCCTTTCGAATGTGATTATATCCGTCCGTAAGTGGACCGTTCTTCGCCATTTCATCAGCCCGGAAAAAAAACGCTATCCGGTACCGGATGGCATGTTGTTTTGAAAGCAGCCTGAAGTCATCGGGCTGCTTGGGAATGATTTAAAGAAATAACACAGCGTTGGGAAGAATTACAGGGTAGAAAAAAAGGAGGAAAATAATAGGTAAAACCTGATAGTTGTGTTCAATTTCATGCTGCACGACGTTCATTAAACAGGAAAAGAGTTCAGGAGAGCGTCATCAGGTAGGATTTCAGGCTGATCTTTTTGTTCACCAGGCCGAGTTTTTTCCGGATGTTGTTCCGGTGGAAGACGATGGCGCTGTCAGAGATGTTCAGAAATTCTGCCATCTCCTTTGTGGCCTTGTCCTGACGGATCATTTCGGCAATCCGGATTTCTGTCGGAGTCAAATCCGCATATCTGGCGGAAAGGGTCTTTGAGAAGGGGGAAATGATTTCACTGATATGAGCTTCGAGCAGTCTCAGCCAGGCAGTCTGACTGGGGTTCAATACGTTTTTTTTCAGCTTCTCGATGCAGGGAAGAATGAATTTTTTGACATTGGAGAGGACATTCTCCTCGAGCTCCTTTTGGTCATGTTCCCGTTTATTGAGTAAAATTTTTAATGCAATATTCAGTTCTTCCAGATTGAGGGTTTTTGCTTCAAGTTCCCGAGTTCGTTCTTTCACCAGATCCTCGAGCCTCTGGTGGGTTTCTCTCAGTCGTTCCTCGGCACGTTTCCGCTCGGCGATCTCCTCCTGGAGCGCATCGTTGGCGATGACAAGCTCGGCTGTCCGTGCCGTTACGAGCTTTTCCAGTTCGTCATGAGCCCTGCGGAGCCGATCCTCAGCAGCCTTTTTTGCTTCGACAAGCTGCTTCTGTTGTAACGCCCGCCGTATTACGGAAGGAATGAGTTCAAGATACCCGCCGTCCGAATCCTTGAGAATATAATCGCTGGCTCCCAGTTTCATGGCTTCAACAGCGGTCTTTTCATCTCCCGCGGCGGTAAGGATAATGGACGGCGGCATGCCGTTGTTCCCGGCAAGCGCCCGGAGAACATCGATGCCGGTCAGGTCGGGCATCCGGTAATCGATAACCAGAAAATCGAACGCTTCTTGCCGATGCATGGAAAGCCCGGTCATACCATCGTGTGCCACTTTGACCTCATGGCCGGTTCGGGAAAGATGTTTCTGAAGGAGCCTGGCCATTGCGGGGTCATCATCCATGCAAAGAATGCGCAGTGCTTTTTCAATAGGTATTCCATCTGACGCTTGAGTTGTCGGTCCGATTCTGGCGACATCACATGTGAAGTCGGGACTTTCAGTCATTTTGATTTTTTTCCAGATCAGCCGCTATGGAAAAAAAGAAAGTCGATCCTTCACCCACACGAGAATCACACCAGATTCTCCCACCATGACGTCGGATCAGGGATCTTGTATAGGTCAATCCCATTCCTTCTCCGGGTACGGTTGTCGTTCCGATGCGCTGGAATATATCAAAGATTCTCTCAAGATCCGAGGATTGTATACCCATGCCGTTATCCCGGACATGGAAGACGGTTTCATCCGGATGACATTCGGCGCCGATGGAAATTTCGCCAATCCGATCAGATGCAAGATAGTGAATGGCGTTGCTGATCAAATTGGAAAAGACCTGCTCCATGGCAAAGCGGTCCGCCCGTATTTCCGGCAAGGGGACGACCATGACTCGGATTTGTTGCTGTTTGATTTGATAGGCAAACGATTCAAGAAGGTCGTTTAACAGCGCATTCATATCGATCAGTTCGGGGTTCATCTGCCGCTCTTCGATGCGTGAGAGCCGGAGAACAGCCTGAATCATGGTCTCCATTCGGGAAGCAGATGCTGTGATGAAATCAAGTGCCTCGGGCAAATCTTTTTCAAGAGCCGGAGCGATTTCTTTTCTGCGATCCTCTGATATAAAGGACAGAAACGCCTGCATCTCGGTTTTTATATTTTCCTGGATTCGGGCGATCTCCCGGACAAATCCCTTCAGGTTCACGAGGGGTGCTCGCAGGTCGTGGGAAACGATGGCGGCAAAATTACGGATTTCGGCCAACAGCTCTTTAAGCCTTCTTTCATGCCGCTTCCGGGTGGTGATATCCTGAGCAAAGCCCGCGGCCCGCTGGATTTCACCGTCGCTGCCACAGATGGGAAAGCCTCGGACATGTATCCATCGGATTGCCCCGTCAGGACGGCATATTCTGAATTCGGTTCGGCCTTCTTCTCCCCCGCCGGGAAACATGTCAAAAAAACGGCGTGCGATATCAGTATCTTCAGGATGCACCGGTCTCAGAAAAGTATCCGGCTCGGCATAGAGCGTTTCACAGGGTATTCCCCACACGCTTTCGAAAGCCGGATTGATATAGATGATTTTTTTTTTGCCCGTTGTATTCTGAAGCCAGAAAATATCCTCGATGGTTTCGGCGATCTGGCGAAATCGGGCCTCGCTCTCCCTGAGGGCCATCTCCGCGGATTTTCGTTCGAGCATCTCGTTTTCCAGATGCTCCTTGACACGTTTCATGGCAAAAAAATCCGATGCGCTTCGACGTTCAAACCGATTGAAGGCGAAACCGATCATCAGGGTAAGAGAAACGCAAATAATGGCAAGAATGATTTGGCTGGCACGGAATTTTCTGAAGTTTTGGGCTTTGATCTCATCCAGGCGGGCCCTGATCCGGTCGATCTGGTCCATGAAACCGTTCAGCCGTTCAAGATAGCGGGAATCGACTTCTTTTCCGATACCACGAACCTCACGGGAGGCCAGACGCTGCCAGCTTACCGCTTTCAACTCGGAGAGCAAGTCTTTTGCGGTTTGGATTTCCCTTTGGAGTCCGGGGTCTTCGATAGTGTAGACGTGCGGTGTGACACCTTCTTCCTGGTTGAATATTTCCTGCAAATGATAATGGGCCTGATCCAGATGAGCAAGGGCTGATTCAATGTTATCGAAGCTCTCCCCACTCGCTATTCTCTCGATCTGATGGTGGGCACGGGTGGTCTCCAGTTTGGCCACTGAGACAGCGTCCGTTAACGGAGCATCTGTCCGGTTCATCCGGTCCGCAGTTAAAAAACCATACCCCACGATCCCTGTCAGGATCAGCCCCACACAACCAATGATCAGATACATCCGCCAGGGGACCTCCTCGCTGGTTTTCCGAGGCAGACCGACCCACTCTGCGGCATGATTGCTCATTCTCTCCCCCATTTTCATTTACTTTCAGCGGTATCCGCCGGAAAATTGACTGGTTTGGATTGAGACCAGTATTCCTTACGCCATCCGCATCTGAATTACAAGCAGCATTCTGCTCGTTTTTTTCATTTCATGCTGACTTAAAAGAATCATCCGTTAACCAGTGGGCTGAATCCTGTGTTGACAGTTTCATCTTGAAAATTCATTTCCACTATGCCATAGGCAAGGATACCTTGAAAACGTCTAACCCGATCACCAAAAACGGACAAATGAAAGATGATTAATCCGGATAAATACAAACAATTGTCACCAGAAGAGCTTTATCAATGGATAGAAGGGAACAGGCATTTTTATCTTTATGATAACGTTGATTTAAGGAAAGGAGAATGGTTATGCCAGAGTTTGGATCACCCTTTTCAGGATTGGCGAACAACAGAAAACTCACGAATGCGGAACTCGTCCGGGCAATCCGCTTCATGGTCGCTGCGGAATACGAAGCGATTCAGTTGTACATGCAGCTTGCCGAGTCAACGGACAACAAGCTGGCTATAGCAGTTCTGAAAGACATTGCCGACGAAGAACGGGTTCATGCAGGTGAGTTCCTCCGACTCCTTCGCGAACTTGCCCCGGAGGAAGAAAAATTCTATGCTGAAGGTGCAAAGGAGGTCGAAGAAGAAATTGAGGAGTTGAAGTAATAATCTGCCGCCAGCCACCCAATCAGTGTCGTTTAAAGGATGAATTTGATGAAAGAAAAGACAAAAGAAAACGTTAAAGCCGCATTTACCGGTGAGGCAAAAGCCTATTTCAGGCTGCTGGCCTTTGCTGAAAAGGCAGAAGAGGAGAATATTCCTCAGATTGCATTACTGTTTCGCGCCATTGCCGAAGCGGAGCGGGTTCATGCCACGCGAAATTTAAACCTGATGAAGGATATTGTGGTTTCGGATACGGATACCAATCTGGAGAAATCCTTTCAGCGTGAAAAATCTATCAGCGAAAATGAATATCCCCGGTTTTTACAGGAAGCGGAAGAGGAGGGTGAAAAAACGGCTGCGCTTGCCTTCGGTCAGGCCAGGGATGCGGAATCATTCCATGCAAAATTGTATGAACGGGCAATATACCGTGTTATCAGGGATAAGGTAAATTCATATCATGTTTGTCAGGTCTGTGGCTATGTCACCGACAAAAACATACCGGACAATTGCCCGGTATGTGGCGCCCCGAAAGAAAAATTCAAAACAGTTGAGTAACGATTCATCCCGGGGAATATATGGTATCGATTTCCAGATAAAGATTTTGGGTACGTTATCGGTCGGGGATGGCCTAAATGGCCTATCCCCCCCCCTGCTGCCTTGCGAAATGAATTTTTTGAAAGTCTATCGTTTTTGAAATGATTGTTCGTTGGCAGAGAACGATACGGTCGGTAACGAAAAGGAGAAAATATGTATCGTGTCATGATACATCCGGCATCTTATGATACCTGCCGATGTGCAGTTGATCGGGCATTTGCGCTTTTCCCTCTTGAGATTAACAGGAAAAAAGTGGTGATCAAACCCAATGTGCTCCGCATGTCCTCAGCGGAAGAACACATTGTGACGCACCCGTCTTTGCTGCGCGCTGTGGTTGAAAAGGTTGAGGAGATGTTCCCTGCCGAGATTGTGGTGGGCGATAATCCGGGTCTGTATAGCTATGGAGACAATGAGAAAAGCTTTGAAAAATCCGGATTGATGAATGCGGCAAAGGGTTATTACAAAAATTTCGGCAACACAACCCAACATCTATCATTTAATCCCGAGTTCATGCCGGAAGTGGGGATTTCCAAAGAAATCCTGGACGCTGATATCGTTATCAGCCTGCCCAAGTTCAAAACACACGGCCTTACCGTTATGACCGGGGCCATTAAAAACAGCTATGGGATACTGCCCGGTGCGCAGAAAGCAAGACTGCACCATATAGCCGGTTCGCCGGAGCGATTTCATGATGTTATCGTAGAGGTTTTTCGACTTCGGATTCCGGATTTATTTATCATGGATGCCGTGGTGGGCATGGAAGGAAATGGTCCGGCCTCGCCTGAGCTGAGAAAGATCGGCCTGATTCTGGCTGCTGATAATGCCGTGGCCCTGGATGGGGTTGTTGCGAGAATGATGGGGCTTGATCCGGGTCGCCTGCGTTTTCTTCAAAAAGCAAAGGCATTGGGTCTTGGGGATTTCGATTCTCAAATGACTCAAATAGACGGGGAAATGCAGGTTTTGTCTGATTTCAAGCTTCCGCCTTTGGGCGGCGAAGCGATCCTGGGTAACACGGCAGTTCAAGAATTGATGAAAAACAGGACGTTGGTAAGACCCCAGGCCGATCCGGAACTGTGCACGGGGTGTGGCGCCTGTATCGAACATTGCCCGGTATCTGCGCTTTCAATGGACGAAAACTTACCGGTGGTGGATCCTGAGATCTGTATTACATGTTTTTGCTGTCAGGAAATTTGTCCTGAAAAGGCGATGACGCTGAAGTAAGGTTCAGTTCGTTAGACTGATATATAGCTTTCAAAATCATTATCTTGAAAGCTATATATTTCTCCCAAAGTTGATCAAATATCCATGATTGTATCCAGACCCCGTTGAAGCCCTTTGAATGTGTTAACCTTCCGGATGGCAAGCAAGGCCCCGTCAACATAGGGGGTTGCACTTGAGCCTGCTTCATGGCGCAGCACCAGTTTCTGGTCATCCATTCCAAATATGGCTTCTGCGGCAATGACAAAGCCGGGCAAACGAATGGAATGGACCTGAGAGCCGTTCAATCTTGCCCCTCTGGTTTCTATGGGGCCATGGAGTTGATCTGTGGGAATATCCAGACAGGATTCCCGGATACGCCCCAGTTGGTTTGCCAATTCCAGAACGGTACCACTTGGGACATCCACTTTACCGGAACCGGCATAATCAATGATTTCCCAATGGGGAATGTATTTTGCGGCGATCTTGGCAAATTTCTGCAGCAGCACGACGGTAAGGGCAAAATTCCCGGCTGCAAGAACGCCCAGGTTTTTCGCTTTGGCGATGTCATTGATTTCTTCGTAATCTTCATCGCTCAACCCCGAGGTTCCCACCACAACATGTACCCCTGAATCAAGTGCAGCCAGGATGTTCTGTTTTGCAACATCCGGTTTTGTGAAGTCCACCATGACATCGCAGCGTGTTTGCAATGCCTCGGTTACAGATCCGGATATCACGGTGTCGGCACCGTTGAGATCAAGAACTTCCCGTATGGTTTTTCCTTTGTTCGATCTGGAAACAGCTCCGGAAAGCACCAGATCCTCTGCCTGATGAACGGCTTTTGTCAAAGCGGACCCGGCCCAACCCGTTGCGCCAGCAATACAGACCCTGATTTTCACTTTTTCCTCCTTTTTTCTCAATGTGCATTTTGCGCGTGACGGGTATGACCTGCCCAACGCATTTGTCCAAAAATGGTTTGCTCCAAATAGGTTCTGAAGCAGATACCATGTCACTGATTTTCATCGTATTATTGTCTTAACGTCCGCATCATGCAAGACATTGTCTATGGCCAGGACACTTTTTTCCCGGGCATTCCTTCGGAAAAACCGTTTTGATGCCTGTTGTATCAAATGGCGACAAGTGTTAAATTGTCAGCAATTTCTCATGTCCATAGCCGTCTGCAGAAAGAATTGATCATACAGATCATCTGCCTGGACAACACGGTTTCATCAGAAAATTCGGAGGGGCGGTCATGATTCGGAGTGAAATGTTGGAAAGGCTTGGCAAGGAATCGAAAATTTGGGATGTGGTGGTGATTGGCGGCGGTGCGACGGGACTTGGCGTAGCCGTTGACGCCGCATCCAGGGGATACGCCACCCTGCTTCTCGAACAGGGGGATTTTTCGCAGGGAACCTCGAGCCGCAGTACAAAACTGATCCACGGCGGCATCCGTTACCTTCAGCAGGGAAACATCTCCCTGGTGCTCGAAGCCCTTCATGAACGCGGACTTCTGTTACAGAACGCCCCCCATCTGGTTCATCATCAGTCGTTTATGGTCCCCAATTACAGTTGGTGGGAAGGTCCTTTTTACGGCGTTGGCCTGAAGGTTTACGATACGCTTGCGGGAAGACTGGGATTGGAAAAATCCACGGTTCTTTCAAGAGAAATGGTGCTTGAAAAAATGCCGACACTGGAACCCCGGGATCTGAAAGGCGGCGTCATCTATTATGATGGCCAGTTCGACGACGCCAGATTGGCTGTAACCCTGGCCCAGACCGCCGATGATCTGGGTGCCTGCGTGCTCAATTACGCTCAGGTGATCTCTCTGATTAAAGCAGACGGTCTTGTCAGCGGTGTGGTTGTGGTGGACAGGCTGAACGGTCAGGAATATGAGGTGATGGCCCGGACCGTGGTGAACGCCACCGGCATTTTTGTGGACGCCGTTTTAAAAATGGATGTGGCGGCGCATCAGGATATCATTGCACCCAGCCAGGGCGTTCACATCGTTCTGGATAAATCCTTTCTGCCCGGTGATATTGCGGTGATGGTCCCCCATACCGATGATGGCCGGGTTCTTTTCGCCGTGCCCTGGCATGACCGGGTCATCGTGGGTACCACGGATACACCGATTGACAAACCCAGCCTCGAACCCGTTCCCTTTGCGGAAGAACTGACCTTTCTTCTGGATCATGCATCAAAATACCTGACCAAGGATCCGGCGCCAAGTGATGTTCTTTCTGCATTTGCCGGTATCCGGCCGCTGATCAATACCGGAAACAGTAAAAACACAGCCGCCCTTGCGCGGGATCATCATCTGAATGTGTCGCCATCCGGGCTTATCACCATTGCCGGCGGAAAATGGACCACTTATCGTAAAATGGGCGAGGATACCATCGATGCCGCGATTCCCATTGGCGCCCTTGATCCGCGAAAATCACGGACACGAAATCTCAGCCTGAACGGCTGGTCCATGGATGATGACGGAAACGCCCCTTACGCATTGTACGGAAATAACGCCCGATACATCAGACGGCTTGTGGATCAGGAGCCCTGGCTGGATACGCCCATCCACGAACGTCTGCCCTACCGGTTCTCCGAAGTGGTATGGGCCGTGAAAAATGAGATGGCATTTTTTCTGGATGACGTGCTGTCCAGAAGAACGCGTGCCCTGATTCTGGATGCCCGGGCCAGCATGGAAGCCGCTCCCGAAGTGGCCCGTGTGATGGCCAGGGAACTTGGAAAAGACGAGGCCTGGCAGAAAGATCAGGTGAAACGCTACCTGAAACTCGCCGAAACCTATCTGGTGACCTAAGACCGGGGCAACTCGATCTCCTTCGGGGTACTGCCGGTGGAAGCCTCAGCAGCCTGTCAAACCGTTTGCTGCTTTTTCAAGCACATCGCCTGCAGATCCCATCTCCGGGATGATAAATTCAATTTAATTCAAGAAAACAATTCTATTTCGTACGAAATGCAGGACTAAAGACAATTTCAAAACAAATTCGAAGGAGGATACCATGCATTTGCTCGTTGCCAATCTGTTGGTCGTCGTCTTGCTTGCAACCAGCACGGTCACCCCGACCCAAGCGAAGAATTTATCATGGATAATCAATGAGGCGGCCATCACAGGCTCGCACAAATCCAGCCTCTATCAAACAGATTTCATCCAGTACGACTTCGACTCCACAATGACCCTTACCGATACATATTTCAGGGAAGAGGGGAGTTTCTATGTGACCCACTACTGCCTGCAAGCGCCCGGAGATGGCATTCAGACGCAATGCATCGATTTGACCGGCAAGCCTTACCTGGTATGGGGAACCTGGTTGATCGATGGTGACCGTATCAATGGCGAGCTTAATATTACGTCCGGCTCGATCAATTTCTACGCCGATCAGACTGGGAACAATCGCCCGGATCCGCTTCAGTCGGAAACGATTGGCAGCACCATGACGGTTGACAAAACCAGCAGCAAGGCCACAGTCGGGCCGAGCGCTTTATTCCCGCAATCCGTCGGCAGCTACGCGGCGGAGTATCGCGATTTCCAACTGACCGCGTTTGGGAACAGGTACTGGAAGACATCCAAACCTTTTCCGACAAGCCTCGGCTTTGAGGGCGTGACATGGAGGGCCATTCCCACAGATGAGTCGGGCATCTACGTAACGACTGGCAGTGGAACGGCGTATTTTTTAGCGCCATAGCTCGGGCACAACACGTTTATTCTGTGTTATGGGGCAGTAGAAGCGTTGGGTATCTCCATGACTGGTCTTTCCACCCGGCTTGACATTTCGGTGAATGACAAGACATGTCTGCATTATTTGAATTCAGATGTGAAAAAGTCCAGTCTGTATTGGGTGATGGTCAGCAAACTCCCTTTTCCTGACAGACTCGGGTGTCCATTGTCCTTCATGCTGTCTTTTTTTCAAATTTTTTTGGGTAAAAAGACAGTTCAAATCCTGCCGGATATCCTTCAGATAATTCAAATCCTGTTCAATATTTTTTATCCGGGCAATGATGCCTTCCACCGGACCAACTTCAACACCAATCCATTTTCGATTTTTTATTTCGGCAACCGAATAGGTTGTACCCGATCCGCCAAATGGGTCAAAAACCAGATCCTGTTCGTTTGAAGACATCTCGATAATCCGGTCCAGCAATTTTACAGATAATTCATTTGATCCATTTCGTTTTTTGTATTTTGCATGCCGGACCGGCGGGATATCCAGCCAGACATCGGACAAGTTGACGCCACTCGGGTTCATCTTGTTTTTATAGCCCCCATAATCTTTTAAATCCCCAATACAGTGCGGACAAACAGGCATGGGTAAACGATCGGGGTGGAATGTTGCCGGTTTTTCTCCCTTGCAATAATACAGAAGGGAATAATGCGACGGATACAACCTGCCTTTTATGGGCAGGGAGTATTTGATATCCACTGAAATCCAGTTACGAAACGTCAACCGTTTGTTTAAAAAGCTGGACATGCAGGTGTTCCACTTTGGCAAATTCCAGATAAACAGGCTGCCTCCTGGTTTTAGAAGACGAATACATTCTGCCGCCCATGCTTCGCACCACGCCAAATAATGTTCGGATTTCAAGTTATCATCAATTTTTGAAGGGTATAATTTATTCAGATTAAAAGGCGGGTCGGCAAATATCAAATCAATGCTGTCGCTTTCCAGATGGTTCATCAAATCGATACAGTCGCCCTGAAACAGCTTGCCGGATTGTGTTTCAAATACCAGTGCCGGTTTTGGATTGGGGACTTTGATGTCACCACATCCGCCTTTAATGATTTGATAAACCTGATCGGCATGTTGCTGAAGCATGGCAATCATCTCACAATCCATTACCCCCATCCTGAGCTGTAGTTCATGGGATGTAATTCCGGCGTACGCCATGATCTGCCGCAAATCCGTACCACACGGCATGGTGCTGGTTTCATTGTAATATTTCAATCGTGCCAAGGGGATGCCGGTGGATTGGGACAAGCGCATGATACATGTTTTGTCTTCGGCTTCAATTCCCAATGCTTTAAAAAATAAATTTGGATGATGCATTTTGGTGTCCGAATTAAACAAAAGATTGGTGAAAACTGTCATTTGACAAGAATGAGAAAAGGGATTGGGATGTCAATATCATGATTAAGGGAATCATACAATTTATTTTTTGAAGACTATAGTCTGTAGATATGTCAGGAGCTCATCTGTATATGCTAAGCAGCATCAAAAAGGAAAAATCATGAAACTGGAACAGGCATTTGGCCGAATTCTTCGGGAATTCAGAAAAAAAGAAAAACTGTCTCAGGAAAAACTGGCTCAGGAGAGCAACCTCGACCGAACCTATGTATCCCTGCTGGAAAGAGGATTAAGGCAGCCATCCATTACAACAGTTTTTCAACTATCAAAGGCCCTCCATGTTTCCCCAACTGAAATTATTTCCGCTGTAGAATTGATAATCCATGAAAATTCTGAAGATTGAATTTCTGATTCAAGAGGGTCATTTTGCAGCGTCATCTGAGTTCCAAACATTACTCAATCAGATTAAAATTGCCATATTATCCGTTTGTTGGCCTGATGGGAGCAACCGTTTCACACTGTATAAAAAGAAAAAGGCCAATGGTGTTGTACCCATCAAGAAAAACTGCACGGCTTACCTTGTCCGACAGGGCTGGACAAAAGAACACAGAATGTCAATTGCATCCCATCTCAGACCTGGCCCCATCGATGCGGTCAGGCAATTGTCAGATGGCCGATGTTTTGCAGTTGAATGGGAAACCGGAAATATTTCCTCCAGTCATCGGGCGTTGAACAAGATGGCGGTTGGCCTGCTGGATGGCACACTGGCCGGCGGCGTTTTGATTCTTCCATCCAGAGACATGTACCAATATCTGACAGATCGTATTGGAAACTATGCAGAAATAGAACCCTATTTCCCGGTTTGGAAAAATTTGTCGATTCGTGATGGCGTACTTGCCGTAATTGAAATCGAGCATGACGACTTGTCGATGGATATCCCCCCAATCCAAAAAGGTACCGATGGCAGAGCGCTTCGATAATTTTTTATCGATAAATCCGTCTGCGACATGTTTTGATGTCCTTTCAAAAGGCATGTATCATCACCTTTTTCCGCGACATCTGGAAATTTCCCCACGATTGAATGACGTTTATGAATTGGCGCTGGCCTTTTATGAAAGCCAGATTCTTACAGATGAAGAGATCATTCAAAATGGTGCCTATTTTATCCGTGTCGGGGATAGGTATTCCCGCCATTTTCAAATATGTACCGGCAATTCTGTGTTATTGCCCAAGCACGCCTCATCACGCCTGAAATCATTTTTCAAAACCAATCTGTTCAGGACAGGATATGCCACCCACGGATTGTTCCCTTACCGCGGGAAGTTTCATCCACAGATGATTAAGGCTCTGATGAATATCATGGGGTTAAAACCGGGGGACACTGTATTGGATCCCATGATGGGATCAGGAACTGTACCGATTGAAGCCTGTTTGATGGGAATCAAATCAATCGGATTTGATGCAAGCCCTTTTTGTCGCTTCATGGCGCAAACCAAATTCAATGCCTTGACTCTCCCACGAAAGTACATCCATATTGCCCTACAGAACCCAGACCATATTTTTAAACATTTTGTGGAACAAATGGGCCATCCTGTTCAGAATTCAACACATTGCGACAAGCAAAACCGGAAGACAAACATGGATGCTTCCCATTCTCTGTTTGACTGCCCGGAGCCAATCCGTGAAATGAGCGGATGTCATCAATCCGATATTTATAACTTTTTGTTACTGGCATATCTGGACAGCGTCGGTTACTGTGAACGAAGCAAAAGCAATTCGCCGATTACACAATTCCGGTCCATTCTTGAACGATATTTTTTTGTGGTGGAAAAAATACAGCGGGTCATGGAAAGCCAGGATTTTGGGGTTGGGGAAGCAATGATTCTGGAAGGAGATGCGCGAACTCTAAGCATTGGTAATCAAAGTGTTGATGGTATTTTGTTTTCACCCCCATACAGTTTTGCGATTGATTATCTGAAAAACGATGCATTTCATCTTGAGGCAATGGGCGTAAACACGAGTGCACTGAGGGAAAAAATGGTTGGACTTCGTGGTCGAACCCTTCGTGACAAATTTGATTTATACATCAAGGATATGGATGATGTCCTTTGTGAATGTGCCAGGGTTCTGAAGCCAAATCGTTTTTGTACCATCGTTGTTGGAACAAATGACAACCAGTTAAGCAAGGCGCTTGGCATACCAGCAGAAGAGGTTCCGGGGCTCCATCAGGTACTTATTGAAAAAGCGTTGAAATATGGATTCTCATTGGTACGCGCACTGGCGCGACGGATATCCGGAATTGCCAATACCATGCGTGACGAATACATCATTATTTTTCAGAAAAACGATCTTGTCGCAAAGGGAATGGATTTATCCGGTTCAAAAGATACGGCAATATCAGAACAACAGACTGGATGGGATCCCATTTGAAGTGGTGGGGTATGTGAACAGGGATACACCCATGAAAATGGGCGTTTTTTTCCATTAAATATCCGATGACCATACCAAGACAATCCGGTATTGATACACCGGTCGCTCTGCATCATATCATCTGCAAGCGGATAGAACCTTAGCAGTCTTCAGGAATAACAATATTGGAATAATTTTCTGAACAGACCGGGTTCCATTTTGCCGGAGACTGGATCCCCCTGCTATGCCTTTGTCTTGATGTCCGATCATATCCATCTTCTGATCCAGACCGGCAATGTTCTGGTGAGTACGGTCATGGATTGCCTGTTGATTGGGTATGCGGTGGGCTTTAACCGCCGACATAACAGCGGACATCTTTTGGTGCCGGAGATCCTCCCGATCAAGGTCTTTATGCTTTGTTGGCACAAATCATCTGCTGGATTCCACCGGCTGTTTCAACGACAAGGGTATGAACAATTTTTACCCACCCTTTTCCCAGCATTTATAGACTGCTATCGATAGGTACTGTTCTGCAGTTTATATTGCTCGCAAGAAACCGTTCACCCCCCTCTTTTTCCAAAGTCGGCCATAATAAATTCGGTCTGTTACAGATCATAGGGGGAGAAAGGCGCGAACGGTTACGATTCTCATGCGGATCTTTTCCGGGATGCCGACGACTTGTTCAATTATTTTTTTGACAACTTTGTAACATAAAGGTTGCCAGAGCAAATGGAAAAATTTTTTTCGTGCTTATCATTTTAACTATGGCAAGAGTTCGCTGAACGGAATGCTTTTTCGGCTGAATTCGGATTGTAATTTCCCCTTTTAACAAAAGGGAAACGATTTATGCCTTGTTATCAGGCCTGATCCATCATGGTTAACGCTCCAGGAGAATATGAATGGATGGCCAAAAGCAGCACGAGAAGAATAACTTGAAAAAGGAATATTACCTTTTGGAGAGATTGATTCCATGAAACCCCAACCCAAGAACAATTCGCTGGCGTCATTGACCTTTGACAACCGATTCACCCGTGAGTTGCCGGCCGATCCGGAGACCAATAACCGGCGTCGTCAGGTGATGGGGGCATGCTATTCCCGGGTGCATCCGATTCGGGTTGCAGCGCCGCGTCTGGTAGCCTATTCGAAAGAAGCGGCTGCACTGCTGGACCTTTCGGCAGAAGCCTGCGAATCACAGGCGTTTGTTCAGGTTTTTTCCGGCAATGACCTGCTTGCAGGCATGGACCCCTACGCAACCTGCTACGGCGGGCACCAGTTCGGCAACTGGGCCGGACAGCTTGGCGACGGCCGGGCGATCAATCTGGGAGAAATCATCAATCAGCGTTCGGAGCGATGGGCGTTGCAGCTCAAGGGTGCGGGTCCCACGCCATACGCCCGAACAGCGGACGGCCTGGCGGTATTGCGCTCATCCGTGCGGGAATTTTTGTGCAGCGAGGCCATGTTTCATCTGGGGGTGCCCACGACCCGGGCGTTAAGCCTGATTGAAACCGGCGAACCTGTCGAACGGGACATGTTTTATGATGGGCACCCCAGGGAAGAACCGGGTGCGGTTGTATGCCGCATCGCACCATCATTCACCCGATTCGGCAGTTTTGAGATATTTGCTTCCCGAGGCGATATCAAGGTCTTGAAACAACTGCTGGATTACACGGTTCGCACTGATTTCCCCCATCTGGGGGATCCCTCGCCGGCTGTCTATCTCCAGTGGTTCTGGGAGGTTTGCCAGAGAACCGCTGATCTGATCGTTCAGTGGATGCGCGTCGGTTTTGTCCACGGGGTGATGAATACGGACAATATGTCCATTCTCGGTCTCACCCTGGATTACGGCCCCTACGGGTGGCTCGACAATTACGATCCGGACTGGACGCCCAACACCACCGATGCGGTTGGCAAGCGGTATCGTTTCGGCCATCAGCCCCAAATCGCCCATTGGAACCTTGCGCAGCTCGCCAATGCCATTTATCCCCTGATCGAAGATGTAAAGCCGCTTCAGGAGGCAGTGGATTTTTATGCCGTACGCTATCACCAGGAATGGAAAACCATGATGGCCCGGAAGCTGGGCTTAGCCGCCTTTGAACCCCATACGGATGACCCGTTGATCAAAGAACTTCTCGCTATTTTGCCATCAATCGAGACGGACATGACTATTTTTTACCGCAGGCTTGCCGAGCTGAACATATCCGTGGAATCATTATCCGATATCAGTAACGATGCCATCATGTCCCCGCTTATGGATGCCTATTACGTGCCAGGGCAGGTGACCGCTGAGTACAAGGCGGCCATCGGCAACTGGCTGCGCGGGTATATCGCCCGTGTTCGAACGGACAATATATCCCCCGAAACAAGGCGTCAGCAGATGAACGCGGTGAATCCGCAATATGTCCTGCGCAACTATCTGGCCCAAGAAGCCATCGATAAGGCGGAAGCAGGGGATTTTTCCAGGATTAACGAATTGCTTGATCTGCTTCGGCACCCCTATACCGAACAACCGGGAAAAGAAAAATTTGCTGAAAAACGCCCTGACTGGGCGCGCCACCGGGCGGGCTGTTCCATGTTGTCATGCAGTTCCTGAAACAGGTCGCTGAGGTGTCATTTGAATTTCATCTGGTAACTGCCCAGATAAAAAGGGGCAAAGGCACAAGGGAAAAAATGGAACTGGTTATTGATTCACAGATGCTCTCATCTGCTTCAGATGCGGCGCCGGAGTCCTGCATCCTTAACGACAACACGCAAACAATTCGTCCACGATTCTCTGCTGATGAACCTCGACGCCCAGCCACAATGGTAACCGTAACAGACAATCCGAAGCCATACGGGTGATCGGAAGATCGCCATGCGCGCGTCCGTGTTTTTTTCCATAGGGGGCATCGTGAAGTGAGACATAGTGGAACACGGGGTGGATATTGGCGTCCTTCATTTGCATAATGGCCTGCGAGCGGGTTTCCAGGCTGGGGAAGACAACGTAATACATATGGGCATTATGTATGCATTCCTTGGGCACGACAGGAAGATGCAACTTTCCGGCCGCCGCCAGTGGCGCCAGAGCCTGGTGATAAACCGACCAGATTGCCATGCGGTTGCGGGTGATCTGATCCGCTTCTTCCATCTGCGCCCACAGAAAGGCAGCGACCACATCTCCCGGCAGATATGAAGACCCGATATCGACCCAGGTATACTTGTCAACCTGACCCCGGAAAAACTGGCCACGGTTGGTCCCTTTTTCGCGGATGATCTCTGCGCGCTCGGCAAAGCGTTTGTCGTTGATCAGAAGCGCGCCGCCCTCGCCCGAAATAATATTTTTGGTCTCGTGAAACGAATAGGCGCCCAAATGTCCTATGGCGCCGAGCGGTTTGCCTTTATATGTTGACATGATTCCCTGGGCCGCATCTTCGATGACCAACAGGTTGTGCCGCGTTGCAATATCCATGATGGTGTCCATTTCGCAGGCCACCCCTGCATAATGCACCGGCACGATGGCCTTGGTGCGCGGTGTGATGGCCGCCTCTATCTTCGTCTCATCCATGTTGCGTGTATCCGGGCGAATGTCCACAAACACCGGCACGCCGCCGCGCAGAACAAATGCATTGGCGGTGGAGACAAAGGTATAGGAGGGCATGATCACCTCGTCACCCGGTTGAATGTCGGCAAGAATTGCGGCCATTTCAAGCGCTGCGGTGCATGAATGGGTGAGCAATGCCTTGTGTGTACCCGTACGCGCCTCCAGCCAGGCGTGGCATTTTTTTGTAAACAGGCCATCGCCGGAGAGGTGGCCATTGGTATGCGCCTGGGCGATATACCAGAGTTCGCGACCCGTCATGTACGGTTTGTTGAAAGGGATATGGATTCCATTCATCTGTTATACATCTTTCTGTATCGTCATCGGCTTTCGGGCAATCAGCAATCGTGAGCCGCCCGCAGGCAATGAAATATTCACACGAATCAATGCCAATTCCAAATTCAGCAGCCATTCAAAAAATTTGTTCAGGACAGGATGGATATGCAATCCGGCCACATCGTCCATGCACATGTTTGTTTTGTTGCGCTGCAACAATCTGGATAACACCATTGCAGGCAGCAGTGTGCTGACAAACGACGTACTTCGAATAATCTCAAAACCTGCCCGGCAAACTTTTTGATGCAGGTCATGGGCCGCATATCGCCTGATGTGGCAGGCGAATTCGTCAACCGTACTCCACAGCCAATCATGCTGGGGGACCGTGATGAACACATAACCACCGGGTTTCAGTGCTTTGTAAATCTGTTCCAGCACCGCCTCATCTTCTTTTACGTGCTCCAGCACATCGAATGCACCGATGGCATCCAGTTCGGATTCATGGGGAATGCATCTGGCATCCAGTTGCATGAATTCAGCATGTGGCACCCGCTGCCGCGCATAAACCAGCCCGTCTTCAAAATACTCGCTGCCCAGAAGCCGCATTCCGGGAAACCGCTTTGAGATACCTGAAAGGACAAAGCCTGTCCCGCATCCAATCTCAAGAAATGATGTTAATCCCGGAGAATACCTGTGGAGTGCCCAGAGGATGATCCGATTCCTGGCACGAAACCAAAAATTTTCCGCTTCCAATTCTGCCAATTTCTGAAAATAGTGGGCTTTGAATCCGGTATTCATATCTTATGGCACCAGGCGATGATAAATGTCTTTCGGGTTCATGAACCAGAAGCCAAGGGAACTATAGAGATTGACCGCAGCCATATTGGTGGCGGAGATGGAGCTTTTCACCCGGTCATGTCCGGCTGCCAGCAGGTCTTCACACACGGCGCTCCACCAGAATTTCGACAATCCCCTGCCGCGATACGATTCTGCCACTGCATGCAACACCAGGCTGTTGTCACTGTGGCCGATAAACCCCGCCAGAGCGTCTTGCCAGTAAAGTCCAAAAACCTGATTCGCGTCAAGCAACTGTTTCAGCCAGTTGTCATAGCGCAGGTCGGCGCCGGCTTTGGATAGATTGAAATCACGATGGAAGCGACCATGAGTAAACCCATGGTGGCAGATCGCAAGTACCTGGCCGGCATCAACTGCCCTGGAGATCGTCGCATCCGGGTGCTGCACCGGCCGCAACCGTGCCGTATCACAATGGGGCTCAACAAGGGTATCGCAATAATAAAAGCCATACGCATGCAGCAGTTTCTTGTCCGCCAATGGATCCACCTTGATGGTGTGATGACCGGGCATCTGCGACGCCAGTTTCAGGGATGTCTCGGAATATTCAGACAGTTCATAGGTGGACAGTCCGAACACTGCCGTGTCCCACGGCGTGGGCTTAATCAGTGACATCGGTTTCATCGAAGGTGGCCCGTCTGACGATATACAGCGGTCGTTTTTTGGTTTCATCAAACGTCTTGCCAAGATAGATACCCATGATGCCGAGGATGGCGATGATGATTCCACCGATGAAATACAGCGAGACGATCAGGCTGTTCCAGCCGGTAATGACTGAACCATATCTGAGCGAAAGCCATAGAATATACAGGCCATAACAGAAAGAAATGAACGTCATCAGAAAGCCGAAACGCACCGCCAGTCGCAGCGGTTTGTCGGAATAGGCGATAATGGTTTCGGAAGCCAGTTTCCACAGCTTCTTGAAGGTGTAGGTCGACTTGCCATCAAAACGCCCGGCATGCGTCACCTCGATGCTGGAAGTGGGAAAGCCCATCCATTGCACCAGTCCGCCAAAGAAGCGCAGTTGTTCTCCCATCCGGCGGTAATTCTTCACCACCTTGTGTGAGATGATCCGAAAATTGCCGCTTTCGCCGTCGTATCTGATATCTGCCAGATAGCTGAATACCTTATAGAACAGCCATGAGGTCATGCGTTTGAGCAGCGGATCATGTCGGGCCCCGCGCCGCGCCAGCACGATATCATAGCCTTCCTGCGCCTTGGCATACAGACGCGGGATTTCCTCTGGGCGGTCCTGCAGATCGCAATCCATCACCACCACCCAGTCACCGTGACAGTAATCCATTCCGGCGGTGATGCCGTAATGCTGGCCGAAGTTGCGGCTGAACTGGATGCCGCGCACCCTCGGGTCGGATGCAGCCAGGCGCTCGATCACCTCCCACGAGTTGTCGCCACCACAGTCCTCGACCAGAATGATTTCAAAATCCGGTGAGATTTGTTCCAGTGCGGCGTTTAATCGCTGGTAGAGTTCATCCAGGCAATGCTCGGCCTTGTAAACCGGTATGACAACAGAGAGATGCGGAGAAGATGGGCTCATTTCACAGCCTGTTCGTTATAGACCTTATTGGTGTTATCCCAGCCGGATAGATATTTTGCCGGATTGTGCGGGAACACAAAAACCTTGAACCCTTCATAGGAGAGCTGTCTAACCGGTTTGCAGTGATAGCGTTCCATCAAATCCCAGTCAACAAGTTTTTCTTCCGGATTGGTCAACAGCAGAAATGTCTCCCCCTGCCATGCGTCGGGACGATACCACCGGTTCGAACCCAACCAGCGATTCGGCTTGGGCAAACCGTGATCCAGCATGATTTGACGAACGAGAAGTTTTTCATCACTGAGAACACTTAAAACCCCGGAATTCCAAAAGGTGGCATAGCCATAGTGCAACCCGCTATCCAGAAGGAAATTCTTGATTCCATCCAGGGCATTTTGATTTCCGGTGGTGAGGCTCCGATCGTCGTTTGAATAATTTCCCGGTTTCACCAACGCCGGATAAGCACTCGTTACAAAGCATATTGCCACCGCCGCAATGGTAAGTGAGACGATTGGTGCCCCGGACCAATCCGGTTTTTGTGAAAGGACCAGTATAAACGACAACACCAGAGACGGCACCAGATAACGGGATGCCACAGTGGGGTCGTTCATGCTGGGCACGGTGGTTGTGATCTGTATGAAAAACACACCGACAAGCGCCGTCAAGGCAAACGAAGCCAGGAAAGCGATACCACTCCCTTTTTGACGCAGGGATGTGTGAATTGCGTAAGGAATCAACCATAACAGCGCCAGACCTGCCATGAGCCTGGCGGCTTCATAAATGCCCATTTTACTCATCACGTCTCCGTCAGGGACCGGCAGTCCGCCGAACAGGGCAAGAAAGCTTTCAGGCGTGTGGACAGCGTTTCTCACCATTAATTCATAGGAAAGCCAGCGCGGGCGACCCGCTCCAAAGACATTGTTAACGCCGGCCGCCGTTACAAAGTGAAGGGCTGCACCCACCACAAAACCCGCCAACACAATCGCAATCAACTGCCATCCGATTTTTTTATGTCCGGAACCATCCGTATCCGTCAACCCCGGCATATGCCATGCAATTGCGGCGATTATCGGCATAACAAATGACACGATGGAACGGGCCGGGTTTGACCAGGCTGCCAGGCAAAGCACACAAAAAAGAGCCAGTCCGTAATAAATTCTGTGCGTCTGGTTTGCATGAAAAAATCGGTATGATAAAAACAGGATATAACATGAAAAATAAACAAACACTCCGTATGATACCTGCCCGTACAAATTTTCCGCCATGAAACCGGAGATTCCCGAAGCCATAATTGCGACGATAAATATCTGACGCCAAATGCCAATACCGGTTAATCCGGTCAGAAACCATATCCCTGACAGAATAAGCACAGCGGAAATCAACCCTGAAATGGCGTGCGCCAGATAACCCGCCGGCATGAAAGCGAGCAATGGAATAATAAACGTGTGCCCGAACAGAACAAAAAGATCACCGTTGACAAAATTCCAGTCACGTGGGAAATACTGGCCGGTTTCGACAATTTCTCTGGCCAAAAGCACCTTGGCCGCGCTGTCTGAATGGAAACCGGTTTTATAGACAACGAAAAGATACCAGCATAGCAGCAGGAAATTGCACGTCAGAAATAATAATGCCAGTGACATTCCAATTTTTTTTTGCAAACCGATAGGGGTCTTCATCAATTTTTTTCCGTTGTCAGATCAGGCCAGACGCCGCAGCGTGGGCCAGGCGGATCAGGGGGTTTGGGAAAAAGCCGACGGTGATGATCACGCCGATCAGGAACACGGCCAGCAGTCGGTCACCGACCGAAAGTGTCAGTGGTGCCTGGGGAATTGCCGGTTCCTGGAGATAGGCAGCCTTGAGCACCAGCAGATAATAATACAGGGAGATCACCACATTGATCATGGCAATCAGCACAAGCAAAAAATGACCGTTTTCCATGGCCGCGGTAAAGATCAGCAGTTTACCGGAAAAGCCGATGGTCGGGGGGACGCCTGCCAGACCGAAAAGGGCCAGCATGAGCGCCAATGCCAGCATGGGACATCGCTGATGCAGACCGGCCAGGTCCCCCACGCTCAGGTTGCGGCCATCGTCCGCCACCTTGACCACAACCAGAAAACAGGTCAGTTTCATGACCAGAATCCCCGCACTGTAAAAGACCGCAGCCGTGTACCCTGCCAGGCTCATGCTGAGAATACCGATCAGCACATACCCGGCCTGAGCCACACTTGACCAGGCCAAAAGCCGCTTGAGATCGTTCTGAACAATGGCCGACAGATTTCCGACCGTCATGGTGACAATGGCCAGTATTGTCAGAATGTCCGAGAGATAGCGGCCGGCGCCGGCCAGGGCAGACAGGCGGATCAGCAGGGCAATGGCCGCCACCTTGGACGCGGTGGCGATAAATGCCGTGACCGGGTTGGATGCGGTTTCGTACACATCCGGAGCCCAGAAATGGAAGGGGAATACCGCCAGTTTAAACAAAAAGCCACACAGCATCATCGAAAGGCCCAGGAGAACGGCCGGCTGGCCCAGAACTCCGGCCGGAAGCCTGGCCAGGTCCACCACATGGGCCGCCTGGCTGAACCCGTACACCAGGGCCATACCGAACAGCATCACGGCAGATGCCGACGCACCGATCAGAAAATACCGCAGACAGGTCCGAACGGTTTCCGATCGGCCCTCCCGGAGATAAACCAGAATATAGAGACAGTAGCTGGAGGTTTCCAGCGAGATGTAAATCGCCAGCAGGTGAACACTGCTCACCAGAAGCATCATGGCAATGGTGCAGGTGGTCAACAGCAGGAAAAATTCCGTCTGGTGGCTCCGGGACACGCCAATTGATTCCTGATGAAGATTGCTGCAGAGTGCGATGGTGAACAAAAGTCCCAGGGCCAGCAGGATTTTGAACACCTGGGAAAACAGATCCACATGATAGGCGTTGGCAAACAGGTCTCCGCGTTGTCCGACCGATGCCAGACATATCCCGACTCCCAGAGCGGACAGGGTGATCGATAGCCGGAAGTTCCGGCGGGCCTCGAACCGGTCCATCAGACACAGTCCGAAAAATACACCGGCCATGACAATGTAATAGCATTCAGGAATAAAAAGCATCCAGTTCATTGGGACAACCCGGCAATAAAGGGAATGGAAGCAGATTTGATAACATCGAAGAGAAGGCCGGGAAAGAGACCAAAGAGCACAATCACCGATGCCAGAATCAGCCGTGGAAACCCCGGCATGAACGCAATGTCCGGCAGATGGGCCAGCGCATCCTGTACCGGGCCAAAACACGTACGCTGAACCACCCGCAGCATGAAGAGTGCGCTCACCACCAGGGTGCCGATGACCAGCGTGCCATACACGGGATACGCCCTGAATGTGGCGATGAACACGGTCAGTTCCCCCCAGAAACTGGCCAGACAGGGCACACCGATCCCAGTCAATGCAGCCAGAATGAAATATCCCGTAATTACGGGCATGGGACGGCTCAATCCCCCCAGTTCCGCAATCATCCGGGTATGGGTTTTATCGTAGATATAGCCCACCGATGAAAAGAACAGTGCGGTCATGATGCCGTGGGCGAACATCTGGAATACCGCACCGTTCAATCCGTCCACACTGACAGTGGACAGCCCCAGTCCCACAATACCCATGTGGGAAACACTGGAATAACCGATCACGAATTTGAGGTCCTTCTGCCGCAGTCCGGCCAGAACCCCATACACGATTCCCACCGTAGCCAGCAGGGCCATGAGTTCTGCCCAGTACTGCCAGCCATCCGGACACAGAAACATGCCAACCCGCAGCACGCCGAATGCGCCGATTTTCATCAGCACACCGGCATGGATCATGCTGACAGACGTGGGCGCGGCCCCATGCCCCACTGGTGACCAGGTGTGAAACGGCCAGACACCGGCCAGGATGCCAAAGCCGATATACAGAAAAATAAAGGCAAACCGCTGTTGCCAGGGGGTGAAGGTGTCGGGTGCCATCAACGCCAGAAGATCGAAGCTCCGTGGCACGGCATTCACCACCAGATACAGGATGGCCGGCAGAATCAGGGCGCTGCCTGCCAGCAGATACAGGGTCAGCTTCATGGCCCCATATTCCTTGCGGGTACTGCCCCAGATGGCGATGAGAAGATACATGGGGAACAGGGATACGTCATACCAGACAAAGATGAAAAACAAATCCAGGCTCATGAACATCCCGAATACACCAAGGACCAGAAAAAACATCAGGGCAAAGAATTCCTTGACCCGTTTGTTCAGCTCCCAGCTTGTCAGAACCGCGGTAAAAAAAACGATTCCGGTCAGAAGCAGCATGGGCAGGCCAAATCCGTCTGCTCCATTATAATACGAGATTCCCAATCCGGGGATCCAGTCGATGCGTTCCACAAACTGAAATCCACCCTGCAGCCGGTCATATGCCAGGAACAGGCACAGGGAGATGACCAGGGTCAGGCCTGAAAATACCGCACTGATCCATTTGATCCGCATCTCGTGTTGAATCGGGGTGATCAGGATCAGGACAAGCCCCACGAGACAGCACAGCAGAATCGCGCTCAGAAACGGAAAATCAGCAGTCATGATCGGCATCGGGTCAATTCCCTATACAAAAAAATAGAGCGCCAGGAGAACCAGCACGGTGAAAATGATCAAAAGACGACTCTGAATGGTTCCGGCCTGAAGGATACCCAGCATCCGGCTGACACTTACCGTAGCCGAACTCAGGCCGTGGATGGCGCCGTCGATCACCTGGTCATCATTTTTGGCACACAGCCGGGCAAGTCCATTGTCCACAACCCGTTCCAGTATGTTCTGATACAGATGGTCGAGATACCATCGCTCCCGGAAAAAATTGGCCACAGCCGGCAGCCGTTCCACAAATCCGATCCGGGGCACGTTGGCCCGACCGAATTCCATCCAGGCCAGTACCACGCCTGCCAGCGCCAGACCCATGCCGGCATAGGGCACCCAGGTCGAGCCATCTACTGCATCGACCAGTCCATGGCCTGCGGCTGTCAGAAACCGGTCCAGGGGATGTTCCGCAAATCCCAGCACCAGGGTCAGGGTCGTCAGTATCACCAGGGGGATGGCCATCCAGGTTTCTGAATGCCTGTCCCGGGGATGATGGTCGCCGGTATGGGCAGGCTTGCTATCGGGTCCGGAAGGTTGAATCAGAATCATGAAAATCAGTCGAAAGGCATAATAGGCGGTTAAAAAAGCGCCTGCAAGCCCGGCTGTCAGCCACAGGGGGTTTGTCTGTCCGGCAAGGGCCGACAGGATCAGTTCCTTGCTGAAAAATCCGGAAAACGGAGGCAGCCCGGCCAAAGAGGCTGCACCAAGGGTCATGCAGACGATGGGCAGCCGCATCCGGCGACCACCGGCTTGGCCGATGGCCACCATATCATTGGTCCCAAGGGCGTGGATGAAGACGCCGGAGCACAGAAAAAGCAGGGCCTTGAATGCGGCGTGGGTGGTTAAATGAAACACCCCGGCCACGTAACCGCCGGCCCCCAGTCCCATGAGCATGAATCCCAACTGGCTGATGGTGGAATAGGCCCAGACCTGTTTGATATCCCGGCTGACAAGCGCCATGGTGGATGCCATCAGCATGCTGATCGTTCCCACAGCCAGGCAGACCGTCATCGCGGTGGTGGAAAGACTGAAAAACGGGAACAATCGGGCCAGCAAATACACCCCTGCGGCGACCATGGTGGCGGAATGCAGCAGGGCGCTGACCGGCGTTGGGCCTTCCATGGCATCAGGCAGCCAGGTGAGGAGCGGAAACTGGGCGCTTTTTCCAATGATGCCCCCAAAGATCAGCAACGCTACCAGGGTGATCAGGCCCGGGGACATTCCCGGCAGCGGCTCCGGTCCGTTGAGGGTGGTGATCTCCAGGTTCCCCACATGCACCAGGATGATCATCAGTCCCAGCAAAAAGGCCGCATCCCCCAGCCGGGTCATGACAAAGGCTTTTTTCCCGGCCCGGCTTGCACTGAATTTTTCGAACCAGAATCCGATCAGCAGATAGGAGGCCAGGCCCACCAGTTCCCAGAACACATAAAGCTGGAACAAAGACGGCGCGAGGACCAGGCTGATCATGGCCCATGCGAACAGACTCATATAAGCGTAGTAGCGGGCAAAACCCGGATCACCGGCCATATATCCCAGTGAGTAGATCTGAACCAGACAACTGATACCGGTCACAATGGTCAGCATCAGAAGGTTTAAGGGATCCAGCATAAATCCGATGGGGATCTGAATCGCATCCGAGATCATCCATGGCCGGCTGAACACGACGGGTGTCAACGCATCCCCATGCCGGATTAACAAAAACAGGGCGCACATCAATGATCCGGTGACCGCGGCGATCGACAACCGGGCCGAAACCCGGGGACATTGGCGGAACAGCAGCATGATTGCCGCAAAAGCCGAAAGGGGCAGGGCAGGGGAGAGGATAGCAGCCAGAAAAGTCGGATCCATCATTGAAATCAATGTCATGAATTCACCACCGGGTCGCAGTCCGTACAGAATGTATCGGCAGGATCCGCAGCAGCCAGTTCCATGCTGCCGGTCTGCCGGTAATGGTTCACCATCATGGCAAGCCCGATGGATACCTCGGCAGCGGCCACAACAATGATAAAAATGGCGATGGTCTGTCCTTCAATCTGGTGCCAGCGGAGGGCGCCGGCCACAAAGGCCAGAGCCGCTGCATTCAACATGATTTCCAGACCCAGCAGGACCATGATCAGGTTGCGACGGGTTACGGCACAGATCATGCCCAGCGTAAACATCAGCCCGGCCAGACCCATCACATGGCTGAAAGGAACAATCATCGGATATCTCCTGTCTGATCCGGGGGAAACCGCCCGGGATTTCGTCCCACCAGCAGGGCGCCCACAAGGGCCACCAGAAGAAGGAGTGATGCAATTTCAATCGCCAGCCATTTGGATTGGAACAGATAACGCCCAAATACCGCAGGCTCCACCTGTGCAGCAGTGAGACAGATCCCGTTTTCGGAATCTGTTGCAAGCAGTAGACCGCCCAGAATCAAGGAACTGCAACCCAAAGCCGCTGCCGGTAGCCATTGGCTCAAGGGGAATAGCTTCCGCCGGGAGGGTATTAGATCCATCATCATGACAATAAACAGGAACAGCACCATGATGGCACCGGCATATACAATCACCTGAAGCGCTGCCAGAAACGGGGCTCCCAGCAGATAAAACAGCATGGCACTGCCAAAAAAGGACATCACCAGATACATCACGGCATGCACCAGGTGTCGCCGGGTGATCGCCAGTGCTGTCGTCGCCAGAACAATCGCCGCGAGCAGGTAGAATATTGCCGTATAGATGGTCATATCACACCCAATTGAAAAATCGATATTCGTGTTTCATAACGTTTCATGGCAGGTTGGTCGTCACATCAACCGGTTCAGCCTCGCTGATGTGGCTACCCTTGGGATGACGCGATGTGGCTATGCCTGCATGGTGATAAAAATTGTATTCCGGGTCTTTTCCCCCGTGATCCACCAGAAGATCCGCCTTTTCATAGACCATGCTGAGGATGTCCCGTTTGCAGTGATCAAACTCGGGGGTCAACTGAATGGCCGAAGTGGGACAGGCCTCTTCACACAGGCCGCAATAAATACAGCGACTGAAATTGATGCGAAACCAGGTGGCATATCGCCGTCCGTCCGCCTGTTCGGCCGACTGCATGGAAATGCAACTGACCGGGCAGACCGCAGAGCACAGATAGCAGGCCACACAACGCTCATTCCCGTCCGGATCACGGGTCAGAATAATCCGTCCCCGGCTGCGGGCAGGCAACACCCGCGTTTCCTCCGGATACTGCTCCGTGACCGGTCGACGAAACAGGTGCCGGAAGGTGGTGGCAAATCCCTGACCCAGGGCTTTCAACGCCTCCCATCCATCGGCATCGCCACTGGTTTTTATCTCACTTTCCAAATTCATCCCCCTGGTCTGTCATCCGTATATCCGTCCGTCAAATCAATACCATTATCCCGGTCACCCAGATATTCACCAAGGCCACGGGCAACAGCACCTTCCACCCGATGGCCATGAGCTGATCATACCGCAGCCGTGGCAGGGTTCCCCGGATCCAGATCATGACCAGAGCAACCAACAGCATCTTGATCATCAGCCAGACCGGTGGCGGGAGAAAGGGGCCCCGCCAGCCGCCCAGAAAAAACACCGCTACCAGCGCCCCCAGAGCCTGCATATGGACATATTCACCGATAAAGAAAAGACCAAACCGCATCCCGCTGTATTCGGTGTGAAACCCGGCGCCAAGCTCGTTTTCGGCTTCGGGCAGGTCAAAGGGAATCCGTTTGCTCTCGGCCATGGCGCTGATGACAAAAATCACAAATGCGACCGGTTGCACCAGAATGAACGGATATCGGGCCTGGGCCTCGACAATCTCCACCAGACTGAAAGACCGGGCCAGTATCACGATGGGCACCAGGGATAATCCCAGGGCCAGTTCGTAGCTGATCATCTGGGCCGCTCCCCGGATGCCGCCAAGCAGGCTGTACTTGGAATTCGAGGCCCATCCGCCCAGGGCCACACCATAAACCCCCAGCGAGGACAGGGCAAACACATAAAGCAGGCCCACGTTGAGATCGGCAATTACCAGGGGTATGGATCGACCAACAATGGTCATTTCCGGACCGAAAGGCACCACGGCAAACATGAGAAGTGCCGTGGCCGCCACCACAGCCGGCGCCAGCAAAAAAATCATCCGATCTGCCGACTCGGGCACGACATCTTCTTTGGTGAGCATTTTGATGGCATCGGCAATGGGTTGCAGCAGGCCGAACGGTCCGGCCCGGTTGGGACCCAGACGCACCTGGAACCGGGCCAGGAGTTTACGCTCCACCCAGACCAGGTATGCGGCAAAAAACAGCAGGCACCCCAGCACAAGCGCCAGCTTCAGAATCAGAATCAGGAAACCGATCAACCCGTCACCCATCATGTTTCCCCGATTTGTTTATGGATGTGTTCCCGTGAAAGCCGGATCCGCCCGATGCCCATCTGCTGCCAGTTCAGGCGATGATGCCGTGGAAGTACCAGGGTTTGCCGGGCCATGTGCGTTTGTGGTTGAACGGTCACGGCCAGGGCCCCCCGGGGCAGATCCAGCACAACCGTATCTCCGGCAGCCAATCCCAGATCCGCAGCATCTGCCGCGCATATTTGAATACAGGGTGCCGGGGTTACGGCGTCCAGACAGGAAGACCGAACGGACAACGTTTCCGTGCCAAAGGTCCAATCCACCACAATCAGTTCCCAAATCTTCGGATCCGGCTGCGACCATTCGGGCGGCTCAACAGACAGGGCAGACGCCATGGGCGGATCAAGCGGGATTCGGCCGCCTTCCGTGGATAATAGATCGGTCCAATCCATGGCAGTCAAAACAGGAAGCGCCTCCTTCAAGCGGTCGGGCCAGTTCATGTCCTGTGGCGTCATGGCCGAATCATTGCCGGCCAGAGCGATTAGAATCTCCCATGCGGCCCGTGGCTCTCCACCGGGAATTTCCGCCAAAAAAGTGCGTGGCGGATGATCATTATGTCCTGTCTGAACAATGGGCTCTCCGCCTGGAAAGTCCGGCCGGGCGTGCTGAAGCCTGCCTTCCTGGTTGATCAACCACCCACCGGATTCATAAATCGTCGTGGTGGGCATGAAAATATGGGCCGCCCGGCTGGTGGGGGTGTCCAGGTAATCCAGGACGATCAGCAGTTCCAGCCGATTTAACGCGTTTTCAAGGCGAACACGGTCGACAAAATGGCCCAGGATATCTGATTCAGCCACAATCAAGGCTCTCAGTCGACCGGTTTCAATCTTGGATATTGCCGCTTCCAGGCTGGTGCTTTCTTTTGCAAACAATGCCGCACCAAAAGAATTGGAGCCCGGAATGAGATAAAACAGTCGGGCATCGCGATCGTCGCAGTGCAGGCGGCAAACCAGTTCGGCAGCCAGTTCCTGAAGCCCGGTCGATTCGAGGCCTGTTCCGCAGAGCAAAACTGGCCGATGACTGTGCCGAAGAGCGATAGAAATGGCTGCAATGTCCGACATCCTTTCCGGCAAAGTCCCGGCAATTCCACCGGCAGCCAGGATCAACCAGGAAAGGCAGGACGCCAGATCATCCACGTTCATCGGCAGATGGGTCATCTCGCAGGGCAGGGTCACCGGCCGGGGATCCAGTACATAAATCCGAGCGCCGGCCCGCTGGGCCTGACGCAAACCCAGCGCAGCCATGGGGGCCTCCTGGAGTGGATCGGCGCCCACCACCAGAATCAGATCAGCCAGTTCCAGCTCTTTCAGAGAACAGGCGTTCCGGCGGTCCAACCCCGAGACAGCATGAATCACCCGGCCCTGGAGCTTGGTGTCATTCCAGAAAATGGGAGGAGACCCGTTGCCCTTCCGGGCAAGGTCTGTGAGAGCGACAAGTGTTTCAAGACTGCTCCGTTCCGATCCCACGACAGCCACTGCATCCGCCCCGAATTGGCGGGTCAGTTCTGCCAGGCGATCCCGGGCTGTTATTACAGCATGCAAAATATTGGCACGTTGACCGTCGATTCGGGCCTGACGGGGCCGAGCCGCCGCAGAGGTATAATAAAACCCATTCCGTCCCCGATCGCATATAAAATGTCCGTTGACTTCAGCGCTGACCCGGGCCTCCTGGCATACGATTTCCCGATGCCGGGTGCTTACCATCAGATGGCAGCCAAGCGAACAGCTCAGGCAGATGCCGGGGCTGCGCGCATAATCCCAGCGACGGCCTTTGAAACGGGACGGCTTGTCTGTAAAAACGCCGGTGGGACACAGATCGATCAGGTTGCCGGCAAAGGGACTTTCCAGAATGCCGGAGCGATGGCGACCGAAATACACCCGCTGTCCGATCCCCAGCACACCCAGATCCCGGTAACCGGCAAATTCCTGATAATACCGGGCGCAGCGGTAACACTGGATGCAGCGATTCATTTCATGCTGCACCAGCGGCCCGAGGTTCTGGTCCCGGTAAGTTCGTTTCAGACCCTGGTAACGCCTTCGGCCATGTCCGCCGGACACGGTCATGTCCTGGAGCAGGCAATGCCCGCCCGCGTCACACACCGGGCAGTCATGAGGGTGGTTGATCATCAGCCACTCGATGATCTGTCGCCGAAAATCCACGACGCCCGGGTCTGTGCTGGACACCACCATCTGGTCCCGGGCCTCCACCATGCAGCTCATCTGAATCCCCTTTACCGGTCCTTCTTGAAAGGCAACCGCGCACATGCGACAGGCGCCCACACTGCCCAGGGCCGGATGGTAACAGAACCGGGGAATCAGGATGCCCAGCCGTTCGGCTGCTTCGATGACTTTGGTGCCGGCCGGCACCTCGATCTCGCGGGTATCGATGATGAGTTTGGGCATGGATATCAGGCCTTTTTCAGCGGGCATGTTTTTAATGAAATATGCGCCTGCACCTCTTCCGGAAAATTGGTCAACAGGCTTTCCAGCGGGGAGGCCGCGCCGGGTGCAAAGGCACAGTAGGCATACCAAAGATGCCGGCTCATGGTCGCAAGCCGGGAAATGAAATCCGGCTCGCCCAATCCGGTTTCAATCCGCCGGAGCAGATCCCGGATATCGGGAAGCCCTTCCCGGCAGGGCGTGCACCACCCACAGGATTCCCGAACGAAAAATTCCATCAGATTCAGGGTGGCTGCCACCAGGCAGGTCTGATGGTCAAAGACCATAACGGCACCGGTTCCCAGGCGATGGCCTTTTGCCTTGAGGGAGTCGAAATCCATCGGTATATCCAGATCCGCTTCCGTCATGAACCGTGTGGAAGCCCCTCCGGGCAGGCATGCCTTGAACCGGGAGCCGGACCGCATTCCGCCGGCATGGACCTCGATAATCTCCCGCAGGGGTATACCCATGGGCAACTCGTACGCGCCGGGCCGATTGACCCTGCCGCTGACACAGAAAATCTTTGTACCGGCGCCGGTTGGGGTCAGGGCCAGACCTTTAAACCAGTCAGCACCGTTTTTAATGACATGGGGCATGCAACAGAGGGTTTCCACATTCTGCTGAATCGTGGGGCGATCCCATAAGCCTTTTTCCGTGGCATAGGGTGGGGGCAGTTTGGGATTGGGTCGCCTGCCCTGAAGGGCGTTCAACTGGGCTGTGCCTTCACCACAGATATAGCGCCCGCCGCTGCGATGCACCACAATGTCGAAGTTATAATCACTTCCGAAAATCCTGGAACCGATGCAGCCGGCATCTTGGGCCAGTAAAATTTCCCGTTCCAGAATCCGGGCCGCACCTTCGTATTCCGGCCGGATGAACACGATTCCTTTGGCCGCCTGAATGGCATACCCGGCAAGGGCCATGCCTTCGATCAGTTGATGTGGGTCGGCATGGATCAGAACCCGGTCCTTGAAGGTGCCAGGTTCCATTTCATCGTCATTGCAGAGGATATATCGGGGGAACGGGGCATCTTCGGCCACTGCCATCAGTTTGCTGCCGGATGGAAAACCGGCCCCGCCGCGACCCAGCAGGCGGGCGTCCAAAAGTTGCTGCTGAATCTCCCGGGGAGTTTGTCTGCGTACGGCATCCGAAAGTGCGGTGTAGCCGCCGTTTCGCCGGTATTCCGTCAGGGTGGCGATGCGATCCGGTTTCCGATTCTGAAAAAGCACCTGGGGATAGGGCGTCATTTGACTGGGGCCTCCTGCTCTGCCGCACCCGTCTGCAGCCCGGACAGAATATCATCCAGCATGTCCGGTGTCAAAGGGCCGTACACCTTGCCGTTGATCAGAATGGCCGGAGCATGGTCACAATAGCCGATACAGCAGACCGGCAGCAGGGTGAACAGATTGTCCGGGGTGGTCTGGCCCACACCGATTCCCAGTTTCTTCTGGAGAGCGTCCCGCAGGGTTTCGGCGCCATCCATCCAGCAGATCACGCTGTCGCATACATGGATCACATACCGGCCCACAGGCTGACGATAGATGAATGGATAAAACGTGGCCAGTTCCTCAACTTCCAGAGGGGTCAGTTCCAACAGCGCGGCGGTCTCGATCAGGGCCTCATCGCTCAGATAACCATAGTGGGCCTGAAGTACCATCATGATATCCACCACCAGCTCCCGGGGGTGTTCAGATTCCGTTATTTGTTTTACCAGACGGGTTCGCAGGGATTCAGGAAGCATAACAGGTCCTATCGATCAATATCCGGCAGAATATAATCCACCGAACCGATAATGGCGATCAGATCCGACAGGGTCGCCCCCCGGGCAAGCCGCGGCATCACCTGCACATTGGCAAAGCCCGGAGACCGGATGCGCAGACGGTAGGGATATCCCAGCCCGTCGCTGACCACATAATAGCCCTGTTCGCCCCGGGGAATTTCGCAGGCGCTGAAGGCCTCGCCTTTGGGTATTTTGGGGCCTCGTGTCACATTGACAAAATGGTGGATGAGGGTTTCGATGTCCTGAAGCATGGCGGCCCGGGGTGGAATGACAAAGCGATAGTCGTCCGTTATCCATGGCCCCGGCGGCATCCGGGCAGTCGCCTGGGCAATGATCCGCAGGCTTTCCCGCATTTCAGCCACCCGGACCAGATACCGGGCATAGCAGTCGCCGTCTTCTGCTGTGGGGATATCGAAATCAAATGCCGGATACGCGGAATAGGGAAATTGTTTTCGGAGATCCCAGTCCAGTCCGCAGGCCCGCAGGTTGGGGCCGGTAACCCCCCAGTCCATGGCTTCCTCCAAGGACAGAACGCCGATTCCCCGGGTCCGCGCCATAAAAATGGGGTTTTTGGTAATCAGGGATTCATATTCCCGAAGTCGCTCGGGAAAAATCCGGACAAACCGGTTCAGATCGTCCTGCCAGCCATCCGGCAGATCCGCAGCCACCCCACCCAGCCGCAGCCAGGACGCATGCAGGCGGCCACCGGTGATCCGTTCCACGATATCGAGGATCATCTCCCGTTCCCGGAACGTGTAAAACGTGGGGGTCATGGCCCCAACATCATGGGCCAGGGTGCCGAAATAGACCAGGTGGTTGCTGATCCGGTACAGTTCGGACAACAGGACCCGGATAAATTGGGCGCGGTCCGGAACAGCAATGCCTGCCAGGGTTTCCACCGCCTGAACATACGGCAGGTTGTTGGCCGCGCCTGCCAGATAATCCACCCGGTCCGTATAGGGGATAAACTGGTGCCAGGTCTGGCGCTCACCAATTTTTTCGACCCCCCGATGGTGATAGCCGATATCCATGGCAAGATCCGTGATCTCCTCCCCGTCCAGGGCTACCACAACGCGCATCAGACCATGGGTGCTCACATGGTGCGGGCCGATGTTCATCACCAGACGGGAAGACCCATCCGGCTGTGCGATGAAAAATCCGGCATCCACTGGCTGATGAGACACCGCGTCTGCCCGGGTGTAGGGCGGCATATCCGTGGCCCGGCCCGGATATGATTTTAAAAGGGGATGGCCGACCCAGTCATGCGGCAACAGAATCCGGCGCAGATTGGGGTGGCCATGGAACCGGATACCGAACAGATCGAATGCTTCCCGTTCATACCAGTTGGCAGACGGCCAGAGTCGGGTAATACTGGGAACCGTGCCTATAGTCGGGTCCAGCGTAACTTTCAGTCGCACCCGGGTGGGCGGCTCAAAGGAAAGCAGGCTGTAAACGAGAGTCAATTCCGATCCGTTCGGACGTTGATGTCTGGCAGTTTCATCAATTGCCGTCAGATCCTCCAGGCGACGAAAGCGGGGTGTCGATTCGGTTTTGAGAAACTGCAAGACCTCCGGAACCTGTTTTGCGGCAAGGGTGAAAGTCAGCATGTCGCTGGTTTCGGGCGCCACGGTAATGGCATCGGGAAATCGATTCCGCAGTTCAGCGCTCAGGGCGTGATCCCCGGGACTCAATTCAGTGCAGTGGGCTGGCGGGCACCACATCACCTCTGCCCGGCTTTCGAAAAACCAGGGGGGCGTGGCTGAAGATCCGCGTATCCCCGTTCCGGTCATACCCGGTCCCCGGGGATCCCTGGATTTGCTCTGGCCGTCCACCAGAATCGGGGTCTGTGAGCCCTGTGTGCCGCCTCCCAGGTGAAACACACGGCGGGCCGGTTGTTCGGTGGCAATTTTTTCCTGAAGCAGGGTCAGACCTTTCAACACGGCTTCCGGGCGGGGCGGGCAGCCGGGAATATACACATCCACCGGAAGAATCTGATTGACGCCCTGAACCACGCTGTATACATCATACATTCCGCCGCTGTTGGCACAGGAACCCATGGCGATGACCCATTTGGGTTCGGGCATCTGCTCATACAGCCGCAACACCACTGGCGCAATTTTCTTGAACAGCGTACCGGACACGATCAACAGATCCGCCTGACGGGGAGAGGGCCGCATCACTTCGGCGCCGAACCGGGCAAGATCGTAACGGGCGGTGAGGGCCGTGGCTTCTTCCACAAAACAGCAGGAAAGGCCGAAAAACATGGGCCAGAGGCTGCGGGATCGTGCCCAGTTGAGGAGGATATCGGCCGGGGCAAGCCAGCGCTCCAGCGTATTTACTGTCTTTTCAGGGTTGGACCCCAATCCAGGCCTTCCTTTCGCCAGATATATGCCAGTCCCAGAATCAACACGATAAGAAAAAAAGAAATGGCAAACCAGCCTTCCCAGCCCAGATCCCGGCAGACCAGTGCCCAGGCGAAAATGAACGCGGCTTCCACATCGAAGATCAGAAAGAAAATCGCCACCAGATAAAATGGAACCGGGTAGCGCAGACGGGCAGATCCGGTGGGGATCACCCCGCTTTCATAGGGTCGGTTCTTTTCCGGATTGGGCCGGCGTTCCCCGAGCCAGGCGGATAAAAACAGCAGCCCGGCCATCAGGGCCGCGACAGCCAGACCATACATGATCAGGCTGAATATGCCGGGTTCCCAGGGCGAAAACACGGCAACGGGAACAGGGTTCATGGATTCTCCGTGGGGATAAGCGGCTGGCGCCGGGATAACCATTAAAAAAATAGCTTTTGGAAAAAGAAGTATAGGCAGGGCGCATTTGAGTGTCAAGGGAATATACTGCGCAAACATGCGATGCCCGGCGACGATAACCGTGACATAATCATGGGTGCTGAATGACCTTGAAAATACACATTGTTCGTCATTCCGAATAAATCCGGGCACACCGTGAAGCGTCATCGCTATACAGAAGCGGCCGTACAGGGAGATTAGAAGGTGCCGAGTAGCATCCCTGCCGACGGCTAAGGATGCTGGATCAAGTCCTGAAAAAATGCTTGAGTCGCTTCTGAAAATAGGATTTGAAAATTCACTTCCACTGTGCAATAGGTGTAGAAACTCCAAGTTTTGATGTCGGATGTATCCTTATAGTCGACCCAAAATCCGGCGCAATCCAGTGGATTTATTTATTGCCGCCAGCTCTATTTCTATTTTGGGAGGTTTGGAAGAATATTGATCAAAAATGATTTTGTCCATCAATATCAAGGAGGTAATGGCTATGGAACGAATGGTTATTATGGTCGTAATGATGGTTTCGCTGTTTATTTCCCCGAATTATGTTCTCGCCTTCCCATTTCCCGACACCGGGCAGACCGAATGCTATAACATCGATTTAGACGGTCAAATTCAATGTCCCCAACCCGGAAGTGAATTCTATGGCCAGGACGCGCAATATGCCGGACTTGCCCGCTCCTATACCAAGTTGGGAAATGGGGGCGTTGAGTTGCCGGATACCGCTACCCAGGCCAGCGGGTGGATCATGACACGTGACAACGTGACCAACCGGATTTGGGAAATCAAGACCAACGCCAACAAGAACGACAAATATAACTGGAACAATGCCCAGAATGTGTTTATCGCTCAGATGAACCAGCAGAACCATGGTGGTTTTTCCGACTGGCGTCTTCCGACTGCCAGAGAACTGGCTTCACTGGTCAATTTTAGTATTCCTTACCCTGGACCGACCATCGATACGGATTGGTTTCCCTTGACAGGTGCTGACTATTATTGGACATCCACTCCTTGGGGTACGTCAACAAACTCAGTATTTACCGTATACTTTGCAGGAGCCTCAATTAGTAATAAACCAATTTCCGACACCTATTATGTGCGTGCCGTACGGGGGAGTCAGTTTGATCGAAAGGCCTTATCAGACAATGGTGATGGTACAGTCACGGACCCAAATACCGGTTTGATGTGGCAAAAAGAAAACCCATTTAAAAAACAAATTATGTGGCAGCAAGCCCTGGCATATGCAGAAGATCTGGAACTCGCTGGATATCCTGATTGGCGGTTGCCTGACATCAACGAATTGCAGACTCTGGTGGACTATTCACGCTACTACCCTGCCATTGATCCACTTTTGGCCGACGACACTGAAGGGAAATACTGGTCTTCTACTACCTACCCTCTATACTCAAACAGAGCATTTTGTGTTACTTTTTATTATGGCAATGTCATGGATTCAATCAAGGACGATTTTTATGAGAGCAATCTAAGTTATGTGCGTGCCGTTCGTGGAAAACAGGTCAAGAATGACTTGTCCGATCAAGAGAAGGCCAATATTTTATTCAATTGGGTTGAGTCGATTCTTCCGGATTTATTTCCTTCAGGGCCAGAAAATCAAACGTTAAATGGCATTATCTACCGATACTATTCTCAGACCAACGTATACTTGGCAACATATGTAGGAGATTTATATTACATCGATCAAATTTTAGAGGTTTTCAATATCGGTTCGGTGGACTATTGGTTGAGTGTAATAAATGGATAGCCGTTCCCTTCCGACAGAGAGCATGATGACTCGACTTTGGCCATTTCAATTATCGCATGATTGTGGAGGGTGCATTCACATTTAGTGGCATAGTAATGCGCCGCTGCGATTAAGCTTGAATAGGTTCTTTAACATATTTTTCCATCTTCTACAAAGCAAGGTGCTTCTTAGAAAGAGCATAGCCCCTGCGGTTCGGGCTTTCCAGAAAATTCCAGGGGATTTTAACCGGAGATTGATTACCCGACGGACAGCACTTTCTACGCAGCCACTTCCGGTTGGCAGACCCAAATTCCGGAAGGTACTGAATTGCATACGGTGAGAAATGTCCGAAAAGTAGTTCTTGAACCGTTTCAATGCTTTTTTCCGTTTTGCGGGTGACTCTATCAGGGAATGTATCTGGCTCAGGATTTCATTGTGCTCACCATTCCACAGACTGTTTTTCAAATCTGCAATGATTTCAGACATTTTTTTGGACAAAAGGCTTTCGGGCAACTTGTCGATTACTTCTTGCAGGTTTTGCTTTGCATGAGTATCAGCCGGTCTGCTTATATTTTTCAATTGGCCAAAATCGAGTTAATAACTACCTAAGACCTTTAAAAAGTCGGTTCTGGATTTCAATTCGTCGAGAATGGGTGAGAACTCAACCGATCGAACGTCGGCTTCCAGATCCGCATAAAACATGTACTGCCAGGGCCTGCCGTGGATCGGACGGGATTCCAGTTTTACCAGATTGATGTGATTTTCCTGGAAGATCTTCAGGGTTTCGTAAAGCGATCCGGGCTGGTTGCCCACCGAATAGACCAGTGACGATTTTCCAGCCGCTCTTTTGCTGGAGGGCGCGGCCGCAATCACGGCAAACCGGGTAAAATTCATGGGGTTGGTTTCAATTCCCGCTTCGATAACGTCCATGCCGTAAAGATCGGCGGCTTCCTTGCTGCCGATGGCTGCATCAACTGACCCTTGGCTGCGGGTAATCTCCCGGACAGCGCTGGCCGTGGCGTTTACGGTAACAATGTCCCAGTCGGGGAAGCGGTCCAGAAACTGCCGGCATTGCTGAACCGCCGGTCCGGCCGAAATGACCCGGCGGATGTCCTCCAGACGGGTCCCCGGGCGGCCGATCAGATAGTGTATGATGCGCAGGGTGATTTCCCCCACGATTTCCAGATCGTATTCCAGGAGCAGATCATAATTTTCATGAATGCTGCCGGAGAGTGAGTTTTCCAGCGGGATTACGGCATGTGCCGCCTCTCCGGATTTGACCGCTTCGAATATGGCCCGGAAATTCGGCTTCGGGGCCGCATCCATCTTCTCACCAAAATATTGCAGACAGGCTTTGTGGCTGAAGGTGCCCAATTCGCCCAGAAAGGCAATCGCCTGTCGGCTGTTGCCGTTGGCATCGTGCCATCTGGCAGCGCTGGTTGCCTTGTCCAGGTAGTCGAAATCGAGCTGCTTTCCGACGACCGGGGCAATCACATAAATGTCGCGGGTCAACTGGCCGAACTGTTTTGGATAAAGGCTTTGTGGTCCGTCGGAAAGGGCGTGGTCCGGATCGTGGTGAACCTCCACCATCAAGGCGTCGGCACCCGCGGCAATGGCGGCCCGCGCCATGGGGCTGACTTTTTCACGAATGCCTGTGGCATGGCTGGGGTCGATCAGCACCGGCAGGTGGGTTAGTTTTTTAAGAACGGGAATGGCCGACAGATCCAGGGTGTTCCGGGTATAGGGTTCAAAGGTTCGGATGCCGCGTTCGCAGAGAATGATCCGGTCATTTCCCTCTGACATGATATATTCGGCTGACATCAGCCATTCTTCAATGGTGGAGGCCAGGCCCCGTTTGAGTACCACTGTTTTTCCCATCCGGCCCACGCATTTCAGCAGCTCAAAATTCTGCATATTCCGGGCACCGACCTGCACCGCATCCACATATTTCATCATGACATCGGCCTGGGCCACGGAGGTTATCTCGGTGACAACCGGAAGACCGGTTTGCTCCCTCACCTCGGCCAGAATTTTAAGGCCATCTTCTTCCAGACCCTGAAACGAATAGGGGGATGTCCTTGGTTTAAAAGCGCCTCCCCGGAAAACCACTGCTCCGTACCGCTTCACTTCCCGGGCAATGGTCAGTGCCTGATCCCGGCTCTCAATGGCGCAGGGACCGGCAATGATCACGATGCGTTCTCCGCCCACCAGCACATCCCCGATCGGTACCAGGGTGTCAGCCGCATGCCACTGCCTGCTGACCAGTTTGAATGGTGTGGTTATGGGGGTAATGGCTTCAACCCCGGGCAGGCTTTTTAAAAAACCAGCATCCAGATCGCTTTTGCCCAATGCGCTGATGAGGTTCTGTCCGCCATCGTCTGTCTCGCGCACGAAACAGCCCTTATCCAGGAGCGTGTTTCGGATATGGATTTTCTGATCTTTGGTAATGTCTTTGTCGAGTACAAGAATCATGTGGGGGTCTCCTTTGTTGTGTGATATTATGGAGACGTTACTGTGGAGAAGGCTTCACGCAGCGCCGCCAAAAATAAAAAAGCCCCAAAGGATATACCTTCAGGGCTTAAAAATAAAAAAGCCCCGAATGGACGGGTTGAAGTCCATTCGGGGCGGCTGTTGTTCAGGAAAAGCTAATGCGCCGAATGAACGCTTCTAAAGCTAAAAAAGAAGCGTCCGAAGAAAAAGTCTTTCTGAATCATCAAATTGCGCATGTTTTTTCTTTCCATAATCAGTTTGTTCTCCAATACGTCAAGACGAACGGTGTGTCAAGCATTCTTTTACCTTCATTCGATCAATAACAGCTTGATCGGGGTGACAAATGGGGTTACACATGACACATGCCATGTCCGTGGCATTATGATTGTTCTCCGGAAAAAAAAACAATGGAGACGTTACTATGAAAACACTGCACATTCGGGGGAAAACCGGAAAATCGACACTTCTGGTCGGAGAGCGCCTTTCCCAGCTTGAACACCATATTTCAGGGCGACCGGCCGTGATCATCACGGATCACCACCTGCTTGAGCTTTATGGAAAAGAGTTGCCGCGTTATCCGGTCATTTCCATCGGCTGCGGCGAAGCGATCAAGACCCTGGATACGGTCAACGACATTTACAGGCAGCTCGTCGATCTGGAAGCAGACCGTTCCACAGTCATTGTGGGAATCGGCGGCGGAATCGTCTGCGACATTACGGGGTTTGTGGCATCCACCTACATGCGAGGGGTCAGCTTCGGCTTTGTGGCCACCACGCTTCTGGCCCAGGTCGACGCAAGCGTGGGCGGAAAAAACGGTGTCAATTTCGCCGGCTTCAAGAACATGGTGGGGGTCTTCAACCAGCCTGAATTTGTAATCTGCGACATGAACCTGCTGCACACGCTTTCCAAACGGGATCTGTTATGCGGATTTGCAGAGATTGTCAAACACGCCATCATTGCTGATGCGGATATGTTTGTCTATCTGGAAAGCCAGTGGCCTCAAGCGCTGGCACTGGATGGTGGTGTGATCGAAAAACTTGTCCATGATTCGGTTGTTATCAAGGCCGGTGTGGTTAACCGGGATGAAACGGAAAAAGGGGAGCGCCGGATTCTGAATTTCGGGCACACAATCGGTCATGCCGTCGAAAAAACCACTGGTGCGCCTCACGGCGAATCTGTCAGCATCGGGATGGTTGCGGCAGCAGCCATTGCCCGACACTACGGACTCCTGTCCGAAACTGATGCGGGACGCATCACAGACCTGCTGACCCGACTGAATCTTCCCGTACATCTGAGTGGAAAACGCGAAGCCATTCTGGCCGCCATGCGAAAGGATAAAAAGCGTGAAGGTGATGAAATTCTTTTTGTACTTCCCGAAGGCATCGGCAGGGCTGTCATTCGGTCCCTGTCCCTATCCCGAATCGGGGAGATCACCGATGGACTGATATAATATGGCCGAAAATGGCCTATCCCAGTGAAATGAATTTTCTGAAATTCGATGGTAAGCAGACCTCAGACGGGATTTTCAATCAGGCTTTAAAAAACCATGCGGCATGGCTCAAGGCGATGCGGGGCTGTTCCAGAACAACGAAACCAGACTGAACAGCACTATCGTTGATTTGCTGAAACAGTTCCGGGGGCACATGGATTTTGGGTTCAACCAAAAGGAATTTGCCTCCGGGTCTCAGGAGCGTAAAAATTTCATTGACAAACATCTCGATCTGCGGAACCTCATGAACCATCCAGAAAGCCAGAGCCAGATCTGCGGAATGAGGTGTCAGGCCAATGACATCGGATGAACTGCAGTGGGGATGAATCCGATGCAGCACGCCGGCGTTGTTAGCCCGTTTCTGAAGGATATCGAGCATTTTCTGCTGGATATCCACTGAAACAACCTTTCCAGACTCTCCCACCATTCCGGCCATAGCGATGGAAAAATATCCCATGCCGCACCCGATATCCACAGCCGTCATTCCCTTTTTCAGGTGCGGTTCAAAAATCTTTTCGGGTTTATGGAACAGCCTGCGAAACGGGTTGTCAAACGTATAGGCCAGCCACCAGGGGCAAACGTGCGGTTCTGTGAGTAACAGTTTTTGAGAGAGTTTCATGTGTTTTCTGTATCATTAAACACGAGAGTAGATCAACCGTATTGGAGAAAAATCGCACGAAAGTGCAAGAAGGAAGGCATGATAATTATACATAACACTCAAAACCCCGCCGCTCATTATTATTTGACGACAATGCTTTGAATAAATCCAGTTAATTTGCCAGACCATTTATATGGCGAAATCGTTACACATAGAATTTTATCTTTCCTCTTTGATTCATAACAATAATTTTTCCGTTTACCTTCTCTTATTTCAGATAAAATCGTGTCAATTTTAGCGATGCTTTCTGGCTTTTTATGGCATGATCTTATGTCCATACCGATGTATTCAGGTTTTCGATCCACAATCTGAGCGCAGAAATCATTATAATAGAGGATTCTACCATCAAGATCTGTTACAGTGATACCAACTGGAACTTGATCCAAGACGGAACGTAATTCATTGTCATGCATCGTATTCCTCCTTAATCAATCGGCGTAATATTAGGATTTCAGAATTTTATTTTCCATGTCTTTGACAAAAATTATTATTTTGTTCTCATAACATGCGCGCTGCTATATGTTTTTTGCATCCCCCCGTTTTTCAAAGCCAACTGCATCGATATTTTCATTCCGGGTGATGATAAACGTTAGCCCCAGGGAAAGAAAGAGAAATATGGGCTGGTACAGAGGAGAGGTTATTTCTGGTGGAAGTGGTGGTGGGATCATCCAAAATGTTGTTGACCTTGGAAGATCTTGCCGGTACAGAGCGAATATGAATATCATCTGCTCCGGGCTGACAAATGCAAAACAGCTATGTATATTTGTCGGTAGGCGGAAGGCGATTTCAATGGCGGTAAAACCGATCGACAACCGGCATTGAGCTATTGACTTTCAGAAAAATAATTTCGCTGTGTTATCTGTCGGGGATGGTCGCAAGTTTTCCATGCGTCAGCCGCCAAATGGCCTATCCCCTCTCTGCCGCCTTGGGAAATGAAATTTCTGAAAGTTTATATTTGGTTATGAATTGACAGCAAAAATATCAGGAGTGGGTAATAAATATGCCTATAGAGATCAAGATTTTTTCCGATTATATCTGACCCTTTTGCTACATCGGCAAGGGTCTTGTCGAAAAGCTGAAGAAAACATATGATATTCATGAAACTTGGATTGGATATGAACTCCATCCGGAAACCCCTCCCGAAGGGGTGCTGCTATCTGAAAGATTCAAGGGATACGATATTTCCGGGATGTTTGACAATCTCCGGCGGCGCGGCATGGAGTTTGGAATCGTATTCGGAAATCTTTCTCTCCTTTCGAATTCCCGGCTTTCTCTTGAAGCCAGTGAATATGCCCGTGATATGGGCAAATATAAACAATTTCATGAACAGATATTTCATGCATATTTTACAGAAGCCCTTGATATCGGATCTGTAATCAATCTGTGCGATGCTGCCAACAGGAGTGGTCTTGATCCAGCCGATATGATGAATGCGCTGAATGATCATCGATACCAACCCCGATTGGAAGAGGCAAAAAAAGAAGCCCTGAAGATCAGCCTGACTGGTGTGCCGACTTTTATTTTCAACGGCAACCATAAAATCGTCGGCGCTCAATCGATATCGGTTTTTTCTGATATTCTCGACCAATTGAAATGAAACACTGATTATAGACCTTCAGAAAAATAATTTCGCTGCGTTATCCGTCGGGGATGGCCGTAAGTTTTTCAAGGAGGCAGCCGCCAAAAAGGCCTATCCGCTCCCTGCTGCCTTGCGAAATGAATTTTCTGAAGGTCTATAGATAACAGGAGAAATACAAATGGCTGATTTCAAAACGATCAAACCAGAAGAACTGGACGGCAACGTATTTACCCTCATCGGTTCCACTTGGATGCTGGTCACCGCCGGGAATAAAGAGTCCTTCAATATGATGACCGCCTCTTGGGGCGGACTCGGGGTATTATGGCATAAAAATGTGAGCTTCATTTTTATCAGGCCAAGCAGGTACACCTATCAGTTTCTGGAAAAGTGCAATACCTATACGCTGTCTTTCTTTGGCGCCAAATATAAAGACGTTCTCAATATATGCGGGACAAAATCCGGTCGTGACGGTGATAAGGTCAAAGAAACCGGGATTACACCGGCAGAAACAGCAAATGGGTCCATATATTTTACAGAGGCGAGTCTGGTTGTCGAATGTAAAAAGATTTACTACCAGGACTTGGAGCCCGATCATTTTATCGATCCTGGAATTATGAAAAACTACCCGGAAAAAGACTACCACCGGATGTATGCTGGAAAGATCATATCCTGTTTTCATCAATAATCGAACAGGAGGACGCCCGTGAAATTAGGCGTTTCCATTCTCTTCAAGGCTTATTCCCATTTCCATAACAATCTTTCGGTCACGTTGGGTTGCCCGACTGGCAGCCGATTGCCCGAAATCCAGCTTTAAACCAACTTCCGCCGCCAGAAGGCCCAGTTCGGTCACCGGTGTATCTATTCGGGGTTGTCTTGGTATGGACTTTTCCCATGTTTAATGGAAAAGAAACGCCTAATATCATGGGCGTGCCATTGTTCCCTATTTCACGGAATAGACTCAGGAGGACGGCAATACCCGTTTCCACAGGAGCAGACCATTTTCTTCCTGGATGGTCCACACATCGTATGCGGCCTCGGCCCGGTCACCCGCGGCATCGAGCGTCGTTTTACCGGTAGCCCCCTCATACCGGTCGGCGACCTTGAGCAGTGCCAGTTTGAATGGGTCAATGTCTTCGGTTCCGGCAATTGCGGCACTGAGCGAGGCGAGCCAAACGGCGTCGTAAGCGGCCATGGCACAAAAATGGACATCGCCACCTCCGATGGCAGCACGGATTCGTTCGCGGATGGCATCGGCCTTTGGTGTGTGAACCTCAGCAAACAGGGTGTTGAAGAAGCCCGTCTGGATTGCGAATTGTGCGGCTTTGGGATCACCGAGAATCTCCCGGCTCAGTGCGGTACCGTCGCTGCCGTACCACTTCACGGTCCCGAGAGCCGGAATTTCGGCTGCCTGGGCCAGCATTTTTGCGCCTTCAGTCCCGAAACTGAAGAAGGCCACGGCCACGCTGTCGCCGAACACCGCCCGAGCCTCCGCAACCTGGGTATTCAGGGAAGCCAGGTTTTCCGAAAAGTCGGTCGACTCCGGATCAAAGCGCACACCGGAATAGACGACACCGCCCAGCGTGGCAAACTGCTGTCCGGCAGCGGAAGAAATGTCATCCCCCCATACCCCCGCGCGCCACATCGGAACGATGGCCCGGTAACCAGCCCCGAAGATCAGGCCGGCAATCGCCGAGGCCTGGTGCAGATCACTCGGCACCATGCGGTAGACGTTGTCTCCCGGAATCGCAAGGGAGGGTGCGGTGCTGCAATGGCTGAGCACCACCATGTCGTTTGCATTGGCAAAGGGGGCGATGGTTTCGACCTCGGCACTGCTCTCCGGCCCGATTACGACGTGCAATTCGCTTGCTGCCAGGAGCTGGATCTTCTCAAGCGCCACAGCCGGATCGAGACCGGTACCCTCGATCATCAGAAGAACGCGGAGGGGCAGCATGTGGCTGTGGCCTTGTCCACAGACTCGGAAGAAGATATTGACATCCTGGATCGCGAGCTGGATTGCAGCCTGGGTATCCGGGTCCCCTGTATCGCTCATGGTGATCAGCGCTCCCAGCTCGATGACGGTGATGCGCTTTTCCGGATAGAGATTCGGGCTGTGAGCCTCCAGGGTGTTGGCCGACAGCAGGACCAGGAGGGCAACGAAAAACGTGAAAGAACGCTGGAAACAGTGCCAGCGCGACCAGCGGATTTTCTGCATGATGATTCGATGATCCAATTTTAGCCTCACTTTCTGCCCGCTAAAATTGCGGACATCCTTCATTTATTTGCATTTAACATATCCTTTACGCTCAGGCATTGATCACGGGCAATTTTCTCGCCTTTGTTTACGACTGTACTGGCAGTTGACAGGGTGATTTTCAAATGCTTTGCCACTTCCGTCATGGTCATTCCCAATTCACGTACGGTCCCGTAGCAGATAAGCGCTCTTGCCTTGACGATCGTCCGTTCCTTGGAAGGACCGATGATCCGGTCCACGAAATCACCATCCCGTAACATCCGTTCATCGCTCTTCTGAAACAGGCCGGCTTTGCGCATCAATCGAACAGCCGGCTGGTTTGATTCAGACCGGGACCAAGTCCTTTTCAGATCCAATTTACGTTTCCCGGTCAGATCAAACCTTATGGGTTAGGCGTGCCTCTCCTCCACCGAATCACGCTTCACAACCACGGCGTCCGCCACAGTAGTTCGCCGAATTTCCTCGCGTAAGGCGATCACCTCCTCCCGGAGGGCAACCAGTTGTTTGGTACCCGCAAGCTCGGCTTCGTCATTCTCCGCGTCGCGGCCGATGAAGAAGGTTGCGAGCGTCGCCGTCACGTAGCCGAAGACGGCAAACGCATACAGCGCCAAGAAGACGCACAGCACGCGTCCCTCAACCGTCTGCGGCCAGTACTGCGAGCCCATCGTGGTGAGGATCATCGCGGTCCACCACAGCGCTTCACCGTAGCTCTTTATGCCGCCGGGAGCCACGTTCTCGAAGGCGTACATCCCGGCCGCGCCGGTGAACGTGACCAGTACCGTGAGGGCGATAACGTAGCCGAAGCCCCGCCGACTCAGGCTCGCGCCGAGCGCACGCATGCCGCGGTTCAGCGAGCTGACGACGCGGAGCAAACGCAAACTCCGCCCCACGCGGGCCAGCCGGAGCAGCCGAAACACCCGGAAGACGCGAAAGAGGCGCAGCGCCGGTACCAGTAGCGACATGGCGGTCAGCCAATTGTGCTTTAGGTAAGCGACCTTGTGCGGAGCCAGGACGAATTCCACCGCGAAATCGAGAATGAAGATGACCCAAATGATCGTGCCGATGATCTCGAACAACAGGCTCACGCCCCAGATCAACTCCACGACCAACAGCGCCAACCATACGAAGGCGAGGGCCAGCATTGGCGTTTCCAGCGAGTCCTCCAGGTGCCGGAGGAGCTCGTATCGCTCGTTTTTTAGCACCTCCTCGATAGGGGTTGCCTCATCTTGCTTCTCGCTGGCGCTCACGTCGCTCATCGGGTCTCCTCGCCTCCGAACCGTCGGAAGCCCTGCCGCTTAACAATATGTTGAACAGTTATGATCGAGATTAAATTTTTTATGATTTTCAATCCAGCATGGCCCTGGATATTGCCGTGGCGGCTCTGCTGCTTAAAAAGGAAAAGGGCTGGAACACGCTGGTTCCGCATTTTGATTTCGGGCCGGATTCAATGAAAAGCCCTGAATCCGCTGTCTGAAACAGGGGGTGGCCGGGAATCTGGGAATGATCGAAGTGGCGTAAGTCCGGATATCAGCAAGCACAGGTAGCCTGTCTTGCTGATATCGGATCTTTTTTCATCTGTTTACACAACCGTCAGCCCGACAAACGCGTGGGAAAAACGGCCGCTTTCAGGAATGAAGCAGAGCAGTTTCTGGCCCGTCTCAAGCCTGCCGGAGTGGAACAGCTCCTCGATAATGATGTAAATGGCGGCGCTTCCGGTATTTCCTTTTTCCGCCAGGTTTGAAAACCACCGGCTGTAAGGGATCTCAAAACCGATCCGCGTCATTTCCTCATAAAACTTCGGACGGAAATAATCCGATGAATAGTGGGGCAGAAACCAGTCCACGGCATCCGGACTTAGCCCGCGCTTCTGGATGACCGTTGACAGGGCCGCACCCATGGTCCGGACGATCTCGCGGTCCAGAAGCTTGATATCCTGCCGCACAGAAAACCGGTGAGGCATGGATTCCGGCGCGATCGCCTCGATATCCCGCCAGCCCACGACGCTGCCGTCCGCCTGCTTTACCCCGCCCGCGTACATGCAGGTCTCCAGTTTTCCGGCATAGGAAATCACCTCCATCCAGTCCACCTTCAGGGATAGCTCTTCCCTGTTTTTCTCCGCGGAAAGAAACGCAGCTCCGGCCCCGTCCGACAGCATCCATCTTAAAAAATCGGCGTCAAAAGCCCGTTCGGGCCGTGTCTCAAGGTCCGGCAACTCTTTGTAAAACGGGGTTAAAAACCGTTCACGCATATAGGATGATGCCAGTTCTGAACCGGCGGCCACGGCATTTGACACAAGACCTGCGGCCACATTCAAAAAGGCATACTTGAATGCCGTCATGCCGGAAAGACAGATACCCGAAGTGGATACTGCCTCGCAGGCCTCCAGCTCCAGTTCGCCCTGAACCATGAGCGCATGGCCGGGAAACATTAGATCCGGACTGGTTGTGCCGCAGCACAGGCACGCGATTTGGTCCGGCGTAAATCCGGCATGGGGGCGAAGCCTCCGGATCGCTTCGGCCGTAAGCCTGGCATTGGTATGGGTGAGCCTGCCCGATTCCGGATCCAGCGCATAATATCGCTGTTTGATCTGGTTGCTGTTAAGGACGATGCGCCTGGCCCTGGATGCGATGCCGTTCACTTTCCCCAGAACCTCCTCTATGGCATCGTTTGTCACCGGAGCATTGGGAAGAAAAGCCGATACATCGTTGATGAATACGTCCATGGTCTCCTCTTTACGCGTTAAGAAATATGTTTCAGAAATCGTTTCAGCAGATCGGCATAGGTCTGGTAAAACATCTTCGGATCCATGCGGGTGGGAAAAACGGCATTGGTAAACGTATAATAGTCCAGGTCACGGATAACTATTCTGTCCGCCATTTCCTGGTGAAGCGGGGTTCCGGGAAGCGGCGTCAGAATGGACGGTATCGGCAGATCAATGGCATGGGAGGACACGAAGCGGTCAAGAGCCGCAAAATCCGCTTCCGAATACTCCGGAGAGACGATAAAGTCCCCGACGATGCGGATCCCCAGCTCCTTCAGAATTTCCATGGCCTCGATGTTAACGGCTACCGAGCTTCTCTTGTTCAGCCGCGCCAGGCCCGCATCCGTGATCTCCTCAAATCCGATGACCGCGGCAGAAAGGCCGGCCTGTTTCCACAGCCTGAACAGATCGGGATGACGGGTCACGGTGTCTGAGCGCACATCGGCGACAATCGCCTTTTTCAATCCGGATGCGATAATCTGCCGGCCCAGTTCTCTGGCCGTTTCCGGATCACCGAACGTGTTGGCGTCCACGAGGCGGATCATCGGCACATCTCCCAGAAGCAGCATATCCCGCAGCACCGCTTCCGGCCGATGGGTCATGTAGCAGCCCCCGGTCATCTCCGGAATGGAGCAGAAAGCACAGCGGTGGGTGCAGCCATAGGCCGAGACCACGAAGCCGACCTTGCCGCCCACGCCGCTCATCACATATTGATCCCGGTGCGCCTTTACCAGATCGTAGCGGGGCGGACTGGCATCGACGGCATCCCTGTCGGAATAGGCGCGCCGGACATAGCTCAGGGGCCTGCCCGGATCGGTTTTGGCGATTCCCGGAATGCCGGATGCCGGGTGCCGGGAGTCGAGTGCCTCGACCAGTTCCCTGAAGCTGAGCTTTCCAAGGCCCACAACGATATAATCGATGCCGTCCCGATTAAAGAATGCCGGGTCGCAAGAGGCGTGATGACCGCCAACCACGACCACGGCGCGGGATTGTTTTTTGATTTCATTTGCCAGACGCAAAACGGTGCCGGCCTCGCAGGCGACGGCGGTGAAACCGACCACATCTGGCGCAAACCGGTTCAGGTCTTCCGCCAGCGCATCCGGCATCACCTTCAAATCGGTAATGGCAACCTCGTGGCTGTCCAGATTGCCGGCAATGACTTCAAGGGCCAGGGGCTCCCCCCTGAAAATCATTTTAATCGTGTCGATCCCGTATTCCTCTTCGGGAATGCTTTTACCGCAGTTGGGCGGATTCACCAGAAGAATTTTCATCACGCTTTACCTGTACGAATTCGATGGCGCCCGGTTGGCGCCATCTCAAGGGTTGACTGCAAGCGGGTTTTAGTTTCGACCAGGATTTTACCAAGGCGCGTTAAAAAATCATTCCGGTCCTTGTCACCCCGAAAGAGGATACTGCGTTCAATGCCTCTGACAATGATGTGGTGCACCGCTCCCGGTGCGTCTATTCTGGCTTTTCTCGGCATGAAAGTTTGATAGCATACCTTTTATTATATTTAAATATGAAAATATGGATGTCCCCAATTTGCTCCCTTCATCTCTGCCACTAGTCAGTTCAGGGTAGCCCCCAAATGGAAATATATGACCGTTTGGCCAAATTTGACCCTTATTCTCTGGCTGTTAAAGGCAGCGCTGAAATCCTATTTTTTCCTAATTACCATCTAATATCAGAACGATGGATCATTGATCTCTGAAGTTAAAAAAACCTGGCACAATAATTGCGAAAAACAATACAGAGAACGGCAGCTCTTGGCACCTCATGACGTTACAATCAAGTCCAAGGATGTTTGCTAAGGAATTCATGCTACTGGATACAGTCCATGGATAGCCTTTGTTGAGCAAGGATTTCCCGTTCTGCAAACTAAAAACAATTCGAAAGGAGGTGTAAAATGCTCTGGACAATCACCGTAATATTGTTGGTTCTGTGGGCGCTAGGCTTGGTGAGTAGTTACACTCTGGGAGGTTGGATACATGTCCTGCTGGTAATAGCTTTGATTGTGGTTGTGTTTAATCTCTTGCAAGGCCGCCGAAAAGTATAAGGTATCTTGAAATCGAAACAAGGCGAAATCTTGTTCTGGATTGGCCATACCGAATTCAGATGCAAGAGGAAATTAAAAATTGTATTCACACTATTAAAGGAGAATATCATGAATTGGGATCAAGTAAAAGGACAATGGAAGCAAGTCAAGGGTAAAGCCCAACAACAATGGGGGAAACTTACCGATGACGACCTTGATGTTATTGACGGCAAGCGTGAAGAATTCGTCGGCAAAATTCAGGAGCGCTACGGCATAGCGAAAGAAGAGGCGGAAAAACAGGTTAAGGAATGGGAAACCAACTATAAAAATTAACAATACTAAACAAATCTGGAGGAAAAGTTATGAAAAAGCACTCAAAATTTTATTCAGCCCTGGCAGTGATGGCAATCACTACGATGATGGCAACATCACCATGTTTCGCAGCCGATGTGCAGGCTACGGACAAAGCGAAGACGACCCCCATGGGTACGAGCACCATGGGCGCGAAACCCATGGGTATGCATAATAACGAAGTTGGTACCATGAAAGGTGGCTACTCCATTCTCGGCAGTAAGCTCATTGGGATGGAAGTCAAAAGTCCTAAGGGAGACAACCTCGGAGAAGTAAAGGATATCATGATTGATTCGACCGGCAGGGTGCGTTATGCGGCTGTCTCTTATGGTGGGTTCATGGGTATGGGTGATAAAATGTATGCAGTGCCGCTGGATGCATTCACTTATAAGCGTGATAAAGACATGTTTTATGACGATGTCACACTGATACTAAACGTCACCCAGGAACAGATAAAAGATGACAAGGGATTTGACAACAAAAACTGGCCAAATCTTGACGACGAGGGTTACCGAAAAAATCTTGACACCCGCTATAAAATCAACAGAAGCAAGTAAACCAGTAACGTTTAATCCACAATAAATACCATGGGCAGGTCGGCTGAATTGTTATTTCCAGCCGACCTGTTTTTATTTATCTTCTTCTTTGACAGTATGGGGTTTAAGCGGCAATGGATCAGTTATGCGAAGGTCCGCATAACTGATCGGGTAGGAGGGGAGCCGAAAGGCTCCCGTCTGCCCACAGAACCGTGCGTCACGGCTCCTGATGTAACAGGTATCCATTGACGTAAATCAAACCAATGTTTGAGGACGAGGGAAGTGAGAGTGTTGGAATTCAATTCCAGCACTATTGCTCCTCGAAAGGAATCCAGGTGAATGGCCAATTCTATTAAGTAGGCGTCTTCCCGGCAGAGAATCGAATTATGCGGTTTTGATGGCCGCTTCAATGATGCCGCCGGTTGAAACTTGTTGCGTATTCCGTCAGTAGACAGCCCATGACGGTCGCAACCGGGAAGCTGCCGGTTTTAAG
>Ga0351885_10021_pt1 | contig 81211 bp, 73 predicted proteins | sample TotcelFGM3001L13_FD_206771 | JGI IMG/M metagenome (GOLD analysis project Ga0351885, IMG submission 206771) | Enriched cells from coal bed in the Powder River Basin, Montana, United States - Total cells FGM rep3 HSBNCT.FGM.300.1.L13 ... | reverse complement strand
CTTTTTTATCCAAATGGCCTTCAGATCTGGAGGGGTTACGACTGTATTGTTGACCCATCTTACAAACTCTCTATCCAGTCTATCCAAATGGCCTTCAGATCTGGAGGGGTTACGACTTTACCTCAAGCTTCGGGATGATTGCGCTACTGCTTTGGGATGGTTTCACCGGACAGAACGTATTGTGAAGAGGAGATTTGGGATACCTGCAAACCAATAATTTGAGTTTTGACCTTAATGGAAAAAATCCGGCAGATCGAATACTGGATAAATTCAGCAATGCATGATCTGGAAGTTGTTGAAACACTATATCGACCCGTTATCCAGACGAAAAATTCCAGTTTTACAAACCTTGCACACGGGAATTCACTTTGGAAAATTTTCGACAAATCAAGGAGATACAAAAATGGCTCGTGAAAAAGATATTGCTATCCATACAGCCAGACGATTTGTCACACTCCTGAAAACACACGGTATCGATGTGTGCGAAGCATATGTCTTCGGGTCAGCCATTTCGAATCAATTGGGTCCGGACAGCGACATCGATGTGGCTGTGGTGTCCGGAGAATTTTCCGGAATACCTTATTATGATGTCAAAAAAATCAGCAAATACCGCCGATCGATTGATCTTCGTCTTGAAATCCACCCCTTTTCTTTGGATGATGTCACCAAAGACCCGCCATCCTTTCTGCTGGATACCCGAAAAAAAGGGGTGCGAATCAACTGATATGATTGACCTTATGCCAAAAAATAACCGAAATGTATGTCAGAACAGATAAAACAGCTTTTCATGACTATTTAACTGGATGGATGCGTTCTGGCATCCGCTACACATGCGGAATACCGCCACTTTTCCCTCCTTGTTCGTTATTTTCTGGATTTCGTTCAAAAACCGTTTGAACACATGCCGTTCCACCTGAACGGCAAAAACGGATTTTTGAAGTCTGACCCCATGTTTCAGCAGATAATTCGCCAGCCGCTGACGAATCCGGTCATCTTCGATGTCATAGGCAACAATGCTGGTCATGTCAGTTGATCCTCATTGCGGTAAATGGAATGCCCAGTTTCAGAGAACGTTTCAAATCGTCCGCCATTTCATCCAGATACATGTTCAAACAGATGCTTTCGTTATCCGTCCCGGCAAACCGGGCGCTCAGGGTCTGCTCAAAGCGGATGATGAATTTCCGGAATCCATCCCCATTCAGCCGGTAAACAGTAAAATCCTTCCGCTGGGAAATGGTGAAATGATCGGTCTGAATCTCATGCCGGTGAATCAGAGCCAGAACCACCCGGTCGACCACATGGCGCAGGTTTTCCATCATGTCGGACGCCAGGGCCTGATGCGATCCCCGTCCCTGATGAATGAATCCGATTTTGGAATTGAAACCCTTGTTCCGCAGAACCGAACCGATCCGGTTATATAATAAGGTATAGCCAAACGACAGCATGGCGTTGACCGGACCATCGGGCGGGCGATAAATCCTGCCTTTGAAATCGAAGGGCGCCACCAGATTGGGAAACTGTGCAAAATACAGCCGGGCCGCAGCCCCTTCATACCCCATCAACTGATCCAGACTTTCGGAAGATTGGGCCTGGGCAGCCAGTGTCTTCAATCCCGGTTCATCGATGCCGTTTCTGCGCAACAGAATCCGGCTGTTATGAATTTTGGCCGATATCACTTCCCGGGCAAAATCCATGCGCCAGCCCATGTTTTTAACCTGCTGTTCCTGCATGGGAACGATATCGGTCACATCCTCTTCCACCGGATTGACGTGACCGGTGGTCCGTCCCAGAATATCGATAAACGTGACCGGAACCGACTCCCGAACCGCCCGATACACCACACCCCCGCTGAAATGGCTGCGCCCCACAATGATGATGCGGCTGATCTGGCTCCAGGGGATGCGCGCCATGTCTCCGGAAGTATCCTTGACCACCAGATACGGTCCGGTCGAATACGCGCTTTGAGAGATGTTGGACAGATACACCGGCTTTCCGGTGCGCCATTCACTTCGGAACACCGGCATCCATTCTTCATCCCGGGGCCGGGGCGCCTTTTCTTCCCGAAGGATTTCCGAGGCGGAAACCAGAAATCCCAGAAACTGGATGGGTTTTCCGGCTTCGATGGGCACGGTTTTTTCCGGATTCAGTTGCAGGCCCAGCCGAACCAGCGATTCGTTAACCATTTCCCGGCCTTGTTCCAGATCCACCGGCGGTTTGAAAAGCACAACGAAATCATCGGCATAGCGGATCAACCGGAAATTGAAAGAGGCCATGTCCCGGTCAAACCGGTCCAGAAACAGGTTGCTCAAAACCGGTGACAGGGGGCTGCCCTGGGGAAGGCCGGGAATAGCCAGATGTTTCAGATGATCGAACCAGGCAATTAGAACCCGAATCATGGGATCCTGGTTGAAGAGCCCTTCCAGCAGATCACCCAGTCGTTGGGTGTTGACCGAATCGAAAAATGCGGCGATATCGGCCTTGAATCCGGTAGTATATCCGCTGGCAAGCGCGGATTGAAGGGCCTTTGCCGCACCTTTTGTGTTCAGGCCCTTGCGATAGGCATACGAAGAATGGGACAACAGGGTTTCGATGCCTGCCAGAAGGGTACCGGCCATTGACCGCTGCCACAGGCGGTCCGACGCATTCTGAATCTGGATGGACCGGAATCCGCCGGATGCTTTTTTCATCTGATAGGATTTGAGCGCGCCAAAGGAATAATTTCCACTCAAAAACGAGTTGGCCATATGGGTCAGAAACACATCCCCGGCTTTTTTGAGATCGGTCAGGGTCAGCTCGTCCGGCCCGGGCGAAGAGAAGGATAACTCAGACAGTGCCGATGTCAGCGATGGCAGTGACAGGCTTCTGTCCAGAAGCGGTCTGCCACGGGTAAGGGGGCTGATCTGTCTGACCGCATCCAGTTCCGGAATGGTAAAATAACCCAACCCGAACGAAGCGTTTTTGCCCGCCCCCACATATTGCCCCAGAACCAGTTGCCAGGCATCGAAGGCATTCCGTCTTCCGGAAATCCGGATTTTCCCCATGATCCCGCCCAGGGTTTTGACCGGCTCCCGGCCATAGGGAACATCCACCCAGGTCAGGGCGCCTTCGGTAATTGCTGAATTGTGGTCGGTTGCCAGTGGAAACACATCGGGTGGCGGGATACAATCCGGCTGACGAATGGCGTGGATCAGGTGGCAAAACGGATTGGGTGTGTCGGTGTCGGAATTGAGAAAAAAGGCTTCATCACAATACGCATGGCCCGGATTTTTGGCTCCTTTGGGGCGTTTCAAGCGCAGGGGGGTATAAAATACAACCGAAAACCGGTCAAGGGTTTTCAGCAATTCTGCCTCGGCCAGCAATCGGGTCACTGGTAGTGGTTGGCAATGCTGAAGCAGATTGTCTTCCAGATCAACCGGCGAATTCGACAATTCCCGGGTTTCTCCACTGACCCGGCAGGTGACCGCCGTCAGCCGGACTGTTCTCCGGGGCTGAAAATGCCCGTCGATATAATCCAGTTGATTGAACCCGGACAAAGCCAAAGAGACGGCCTGTGTCCGGGTTTGCTGAAAGGTGAGACCCACATGGATGGGATCACCGGCCGAATACTGCACCACACCGGTTTCCGGTGGGATGACCATGATTCCGGCCTGTGACAGGCTCACCTGGTTGGGCAAAAAGGGTCTGAGTATGTGCCGCATCAGCGCACTCCAGTGGGCGCCGTGAAAATGCGGCAGGTGGTTGATGGGGGCCAGGGTCTGGAAGTGGAGTTCCAGGAAAAGCAGCCCATCGGTTTCGACATTCATGGCGTCAATCCCGTGCTTTTGGCTTCTTTCCAATAATTGCGCAAGTTTTCCGGATATTTTAGACGCTTTTTTTCATGGCCAATGTATGGGTTGATTTTTTGGGTCAGATCCGAAATGTTCTTGAATGTTTCGATGGCCGATCCTACACCGGGCATCAGCCGGTCCACTTCCTGAACTAGTTGAATGCAATCCATATCCCGGCATGAAAAGGACGTCCAGGAATAGTCACCGGATTGACGGACCCATACGGTTTTGACACTTGAAACCATGCTGCCAAGGCCCCAGGCCTTCCCCAGACCAATCTTGAATCCATGACCGGCAACGGTATGCTCCAGAAGCATCAACAATGCGGCGATCTCGTCCTGTGAACAGTTTTCCCCGCCCACTGTTCCTTGAAAGGATACGCCTTTTTCACAAACAACGGCATAGTTTCTCATTTTATGGGATATTGTAAATTTCCCATTTTTATCCCGTGAACTATCAATTTCCTCTATGCTTTTGCTCCAATCTTCAAGACTGCCAGCGCCTTTTGTCCCATGCAAATAATTTTTGACGCCTTTCAGAATCTTTTTTCGGTGATTAAAATATCCATCAACATCCAATTTTTCAGGCTTGGGGGAACTTGCTATTCGCATCAGGTATTGCCGACATTTGACCACGCCATTGCACCCCCATTGTGTCATTGTTGCATCAAGATAATTGCATTCACCTGTTTCACTTTCAACTGGTATGCGCTGAATAAATGATTCTTCCGTATCCAGTAAAATGTCTGATAACAATGCCGCGGATTTGAATCGGCCACAATACCCGACTGCATCCAGATTGACATTTCCACTTTGGTCTGTCATGCCAAACATCTGGCATCTGGGGCATAATATATTCATATCTTTGCAGCATATATGGATTGACGGGATAGTATCTTCATGGAGAAAAAACTTTTTTGACCTGTCATGTATCTCAGTTTTTGGATTGATCCGATAACATCCGCCCATCAGGTTGGCAAACCCGCTGGCAATGGCGGATTTGACGGTAAAGGGGCTGATGGCCAGCCGGTTGTTGATAGTCAGCCAGCGTTTGTTGTATCCAGCGTAAAACGTATCCTTGTCATTCAGATTTTTTGGAAAACAGGCTGGTCCATTGGTTAAGCAGGGGTTGGCCGCAACTGTAGAGATTGCCTCCCATGTGATTTCAAAGGCCACATCATATCGGTCGGCATCCAACTGGTCATGAAATGGCGGTACGCTCTTGCTGAGCTGATCTCCACGAGCCACAAAACGATAGGGGAAAAGAGGCTCATCCAATGTTTCATTTGAGTTGTAGACGTCTGGGCGTGGAAAACGAGATTCCTGAAACGCCTCAACCCGTAATCGTAGTTTAAAATTCATGGGATCTGGTTGCACTTTATTACATTCATAAATTGCATTATTGGCTTTCCGGTTGTCCGGAATGGTAATCACTGCTACCGGAAATCCATTTTTATCATGTTCTATCATTATCTCTGTCGGACCATAATTGGCAAAAAAGGCCTTCAGATTTTCTATTTTCCACTTTCTTGGAAAATAGCTCACTCTGATTTTCATGATGGTTTCCCTCCCCTGCTAATAAACACATTCAGCCGATGCTCCCACATCGTGACCTCCCACATGCGCCGCCACCCCGGAAAAATTGATGAAACAGACTTGCAGGATGTTTCACGGTAGTAGCAGTTGGGCTTTCCGCTTATTTGTGTATTCAGAACATATTTTTGAAAATAGAAGGAATTGTCCGGCTCACGCTCGACACAAATTTCAGCATAATCACCATTCAATTGACCCCATAAATGAATCTCCATCAAAGGCCCTTCATATCCGGCAACGGTTTGGATACGACCATCCAGAATCTGCACCACCCGGGACAAATCAGTTTCCCGGTCAAATCGTTTTTCACTGGTGGAAAAAGTCAGGTATCCGTCTGACCAGATGGGGGCATCAACCGGATCAGGGGTTCTTAGAATGCCGGAATCGTATTCAAGGCACCCTTCTGAGTATGTCTCTTCAGGCATGGCAACCTCCATTGGTAACAGGTCCTTCAAGATGATTCAACTGAAGCTGTCCGGTGCAGGTGGATGTCGCGCCAATACGGTGCCAGCCTGGCGGGGCATTACCGGGTTTCAGTTCATGGAGCAACTCTTCCAGATAGGTCATGGCCAGACCCGGATTGGCATCGGCCAGGGTTTCATCGACCATGACAGTGGCGGTAAAGGTGCCCTGCTTCAGGTATTCGCCGGAAAACAGATTGATGTTCTGCTGACTGTGTTCACAAAGCTGAATCCGGTGCAAAATGTCTGTCTGGTGGCCTATAACAGGTGCATCCAGCACGGCCAGTATGCCGCCCTGGTTTGTGGACCCGAACCACTGGCACCGGATACAACCACATCCCTTTGGTTTTTCATCGCAAATTGTGTGGCCTTCGGACTTCAGCCGCCTTTCGATCTGAGTGGAAAACAGGGCCTGTCGAATGGCTTTGCCGGGTATGACAAACTGGGGTTCGATTTTTTGGGTATCGGGATTCCAGTACCGGCGCTGAAAGACAAATGTGTCCGGGGCTTCATCCGGAAGATCATCTCTTTCCAGAATCGGATACCGGGTATGGATGGCCATCAGTTGGCCGGGCGCAATTTGAAATTGAATCTGGTAGGTTTTCCAGGGGGTGATGATTGCAGGTGGAGTCACTGGCAGATCTACGGGAGTTGCCATCAACGAATCCGGACACCGGGCGCCTGCGGGGAACAGGGTCTGCCGATGCGCGGATTGTGTCAAATCCAGTTGCCAGGTCTGACCCGACTCAAATTTCAGACGGCCAAATCCATACGACCATCCACCGCCGATATTTTCAATGCCCTGGTCGATAACCCATAATGCCTGAGCAAAAGCCTGCCCAATGTCATCGATGGATTGCATGCCATTGGTGCTTTCCGGGATAAACCAGACCCCTTTCAGATGAAGTCTCAATCCGGCAGGCACGTTTTCTTCGGTAAACATGGCGCCGGTGGTGGTTGCGCCCCATTTGCGGTGTACCTGAATCCCATAGCGGTAGTCACTGTCATGAAGGGGCTCGATGGATGACTCACACCATAGACAGGATACGCCCTTGTCTTCTTTGGCATCGTTGTATTTTCCGATATCGTGTGTCAGTTCAGCGCCTTTTTCCAGACGGGACAGCGCACGACGAATCAGGCTGGCCCAGACATATCCATTGATATGCAGGTTTTGGTCCGGGGTCTTGTCAATGGTGTTGTCTGCGATGTCGTCACCGTCTCCGGTTCGCAGCAGCAACGGGGTTCTCAGGGAAAAGGTGATATCATAAACCAGTGCAATACGGCTTTTCATCATATCCATGACATTATCCTTTCTGCACCGTTACGGAATCCTGTATGTAGTTTTTTTGTTGTTCGTGCCATTGAAACCGGGAATAGGCCTGTCGCAGGGACTTAACATAATCGATCAGGGGATTTCTGTCCTCCTTTTCAGCTTCAGCAATATTCAGAATATCTTCCAGAATTTTTTTAGGAATCAGGTTTTCAGGTATTTCCTTCATGTTCCAGTCGGCATATTTCTGCAAAATTTTTTTAATGTGTTTCACGATGAGCGACAACTCCATTTCGGTCAAAACGCGCAGATTGCCCATCTGGGACCGGCTGAGTTTCTTGACATCCCTATCGCTTCCAGGCAGACCCGATGCCGCTGATCCGCAGACCGATGGATTTTCCGGTGGACTATCGGCGGTGATAAATGTTTGGCGATGGCCTTTCCAGGGAATGGTTTTGCCGCTAACCGGTGTGTTCACCAGGCTTCCGGGGTCGAATACGATGCGGTTTTGTCTGGGGCGTCTGATCATGGTGTTGTAGGTTCTAATGACGCCCAGCCGATATTGCAGGAAATCACCCGTGAAACCTTCCGAAAAAGGCATCGGTTCGACAAGCAGGTGATTGTGGAGGATATCCGGCGATGTGTCATAGGGCAAAAATTGACACGAAAAAAACGTGCCGCCGATCACTGGCGGGATATTTTCCATAATCCATTTTGCCCTTGCGGCAAAGGCGGCCTGATCGGGTTTGGGACGGATTGTGACAGAGGACGCAAAACAGGTGCCACGCGCAATCAGCTCCTGGGTAAACAATCCCTGGGTTTTTTCTGTGGAAAACGTTTCGTCGATGGCATTACGAAACCGCTGTTCGGTTTTGATATCAAACATGTCAGGGCGACATCTATTGGTGACACATGTATTCGGCGACAGCGGTTTGGGCTTTCCATGCGTCGGACTCACTTCCATATCCGTGTCCGGATTTTTCGCCTTTTGCGGACTGTCCATGACCACACCGTCTTCATATCGTATGGTGGAAAATGCCGGCGGATACCCCGGTATGACGGTGTTACCGGTTCTGAGGGATGGATAGGCTGTTGAAACCGTCATGCAGGCCATGTCATCCGGTTTTGGCCAGACGCCATAAACCAGACGATAGATTCGGACAAACCAGGCTGTCATCTGCCGGGATGTTATCTTCTTTTCAGAAATCAGAAGCTGCGTACCTCCGGGATTGAGGGGCTTGTTTCGAAAATTGGTCCGGGCCTCCAGTTCATACAGAAATTGCCCGGAATGCGGGGTGTCAAAAACCGGATTTTCAGGTGGAAAGAATTTTTGAACCCGCCAGTCTTTCAGGGATACTGTGCCACGGCCATACCCGCGGGACCGGAATGCACCAAAACCGGACAGCAGACAGACGGAATTCTCCAGCATTTTTTTTGCCAGAGCCATGTCATTTTCATCGGAAAAATAACCCAGAACCAGTTGCGCTGAAAGCGTTTTTCCGTCCAACCAGGCATATTCCCGGCTGACGAGCATTCCTTTTCTGTTGACCCGGGTGGCATCCTCGATTTCACACCGGGTGTGTACCTCAAATTGGGGTGGTGTGGTCTTATCCTCCAGATCCAGGTCACTACAGGTCAATTTGCCTGCGTTCTGCTGGCCTTCCTGGCCAAAAAGCCACGCCACCCGGTCCGGGGCAAATTCCTTCGACGACAGTTGGGACAGCCAGGTGCAGGCCATGCGCCAGTCGCCCAGGATTTGGGTGTCGGGATAAAAGGGGGAGAGAAAGCTGCCTGTTTTTTTCTTGAGATGGGGATAATAGCCAAACGGTCCCTTTTCACCGCCGGCCGTAAACCAGTATCCCGATGCGGCAACCTCGACTTGGGCAGAAACCAGATAGACGGGCTGTATGGTATCGCTCATTTTTCCCTCCGTTCATCGATGGTCAGTATTTCGAGCATTGTGGCAATTCGGGCCGGAATCAGTTGCCCATTTTTCTCAGCACCAGTTCTGAATGACAAATCCCCCAGAACATACTTCAGCCCTTTTTCCAGACCGGCACTGGCCGCCAGCAATAACCGGTCTTCCACATCTTCTGGCGTGCCGCCCTGTTGGAGGATATCCGCAATGGTTTTGATCTGGGAATTGCTCAGACTGCTTTTTCCGGTCGAATAGCGGTCTTTGAGTTTGAGGTAGGCGTCAAATGTCAAGCGGTCTTTCATCTTTTCCGGAATGCCGGTTTCCGGCAGGTCATCGATATAAATTGGTTTTTCATAGGTCAACAGGCTGTCGGTACCGGTTTCCGGACCTGCGTTCAAAAGCTGCCAGTTAATACTGTTGGCCAATCTTTCCGTACCTTTTTTTGCCTGGCCCATCAGGTGTTCCCCCTGTTCGTGAATCGACCGGAACGGCGTATGCAGAGAGGTAATCAAAAATGCGCCGCCAAAGGAAAAAGAACCCGGATCACGCGCGGGTCTGTTCTTTTCGGGTGAGGCATGATCCTTCAGCCATCGGGTGCTGAACCATCCGCCCTGCTCAAAAGATGTCACCTGTTCATGAAATGATCGGGAAAGCTGTTTGGCAAATTTCAGGACATATTGTTCCGGCATGACAATGCACAGATCGTCGCCGCCGGCAATGATCAGACGGAAGGGAAGATAATGGGTCTTTTCGGATTCCCATCGATTCCAGGTGTCGATGGTGAATATCTGGGAAAGGGTTTTGGCGGTGATGTCGATATAGGCAGCCGTCAACATGTGAAAAATGCCGGGAATCTCCTGGTCGGGCTGGCTCAGCCAGATGCGTACCTTGACATTCATGTTGTTGGCATCCGAAAACCAGACAGCCATGCGTTGACGCATAGAATTATCCGGAGGATCAGGAGGCTCCGGCGGCTCCGGAAACAGATTCTTGAAATCTGTCGCAATTTCAACTGATGCAATGGATTGATCCGGATCCACTGTTTCCAGATACTGTCGATAAATCTTTTCGATGGAAGTCAGGTTGGCAAGAGATTCCTGACGAATTTTGTTGGGGTTCAGCCGCTGTGCAACCGACATGTCGCAAATACGACACAGGGTCTTTTTATTGTCGCCAAAGTAACGCGCTGCTGTTCCGGGATATTCGCCGCACTCCTCGCACGTCTGAAACATGGGGTTGTAAGTGATACCATAGCCCCGAAACCGCTTTTTGTCGTTACTCAGTTGGACGATCAGATTTTTTTCTTTGGCCTGTTTCAGATCACCGGCCACAACCGTGTCTGAAATCTGAAATTCCAGCATGGGCAGGCGGGTTGACACAATTTTGATCATCTCCTGCCGGGCCTGGGCTGCACTGGCCGGATCAGCGAACCGGGCTGTAAATTTGCCGCCGCCGGCAACCAGTGTTTCGCCCCCCAATTCGTCGACAACAAAAGGCAGGTCGATTTCATTGATCTGCGACAGCATCTGACTGACCCCGGCCATTGACCACAACCGGTCATGACGGAGCACGGTTTTCTGAATGGCGGAATACTGAAGCGACACGTAAAAGTAATCGGTCATTGTTTCCTCCTGATGTTTCTGGGTGGAAGTACGGGCGAGTTGTGATGGCACATCCAGAAATCGGATGAGGCAAATTGATGCTAAAAAAATGAATGTTGGATCCGGTCCTTTGAACGATTCTTGTTAATTGATCCATCACCGATTTCAAATATCCGGGCGATGTGGACATCTAAGAACAATGAAGCATACCGGGCAGTTGATGAGAACCTGATTTTAGCTGAAATTGGCTTAACATTTTCGAAACTGTTTGACAATTTAATTATCCGAAAACGTCAAACGGTCATAATGTGCGTATTTTAATACAATATCCCTCAGGTTACAGGGAATCGGCCGGTTTGATCGAAAATAAAAGCGAATGCAGGCACAACGTCACATAGGGGCAAAATGGCATATTATCCATCAGCCGTTGGCTACAAGCGGCCGACTCTGTCACCTGACTGTTTATCAACCGGCTCACCAAAGCAATAAATCGGTTTCCCTTTGTGTCTTTGCCCCTTTGGACCTGAATAGTTACGTGACTTTTTGACATAATTTCATTAAACTCACGGAAGTGGGGTCAAGTGTGTATAATTGTCAGCCCAGCGGGAGACGGCAGGTGTGAGGGAACAGAATCGCAGATTGTGGCCGTTCAAAGTATATCAGGCCTGATCCAGAATCTTCAAACTGGCTTTAACAGAATTTATGGTGAGGCATATCATGTTCGATTATCTGTTGTCAGAAGATCAGATCAGATGGCGGGATGAAATTCGCGAGTTTGTAAAATCGATTCCCAGACAGATGATTCTGGATATGGATGCGGAAAAAATCAAATTTCCCAAAGAATTTCTTCAGGAGGCCGGCAGACGGAACCTGTTGGGATGCCGCTATCCGAAAAAATGGGGCGGCAGGGACATGAACTGGGTCGGGTCAGCCACTGCCATCGAGGAAATCGGTGTGCTGGGCTATATTTTTGCCTGTACGTTTGGAATCGGAGGCGAGCTGGTCTGCGATGCCATCATCCGACATGGCGCCGATGACCTGAAGCAGCGGTATGTGATGCCCCTGCTGAAGGGTGATCTGTTTGCCGCCGAATGCCTGACTGAACCAAGAGGTGGATCTGATTTTTTTGGAACATCCACCACAGCAGTGGACTGCGGGGATCATTTTATTTTAAACGGGCAGAAGCGGTTCATCGTAGGCGGAGAAGGCGCTGATTTTTTCCTGGTCTATGCCCGAACTGATCCACAGGCCGAACCCCATAAGGGCATTACCAGTTTTCTCGTGGACCGCGGGCCTGGCGTGGAAACGCCCTATCTGTATGGATTGATGGGATGTCGCGGCGGTGGAGCCAGCAGGGTGATTTTCAGAGATGTTCAGGTGCCCAAAGACCATATCGTGGGCCGATTGAATGGCGGATTCGAGGTGTTCAAGACCATGATGATCCCCGAACGCCTTGGCACCGCGGCCATGACCATCGGCGCAGCCAGACCTGCCCTGGATATTGCCACGGGGTACTCGACCCGCAGAAAAGCCTTTGGTCAACCCATTGCTGCGTTTCAGGGGGTCAATTTTCAAATTGCCGAGGCGGCCATGCTGCTGGATGCCTGCCGGTCCATGGTCTATGTGACCTGCGAGGCCGTAGACAAAAAGATTGATGCCCGCCGGATCCGCCTGATGATTTCAGAAACCAAAAAATTTGTCACCGAATCCTGCCAGAAAATTGTTCATAACGCCATGCAGGTGATGGGCGGTATCGGCTATACCAATATTTTTCCCATCGAACGGATATTCCGGGATCTGAGGCTTGCGACCATCTGGACCGGAACCAGCGAGGTCATGTCCATGATCATAGCAGGCGAATGGTACAAGGAATATTTGGCAGTAAAGCACGCCAATTCCTCCCGGGATTCGGAATACGACGCGGCCGAGGCCAATGCTGAAGACGAAAAAATCTATGAGTAACCGAAAGAACGAACATATAAAATGCTGAGCCCGTCGCTTCAGTGGCTTGATACGGCCATGATCCTGGCCGACTATCTGCCCTGCAAAAACATTCCCCGTCTGGATCAGTTACGAATCGACTGCATCCTGTATGGATCGGATTTCCCCAATATCCCATATGCCTGGGATCGGGAGCTTAAAAAACTGGCCGCCATGAATCTTTCCGAAAGTTTATAGCCATTACTCCCGTTTCTGGGATCTTTCTTTTTCAAGTTCCTCTTTACTCATGGTCCAGAAGGGTTTGCCATCACTGGTAAGCCGAACCTTGTATTCAAAAAAATCGCCTTTTGAAAGTTTGGAGGCAATCACCACATCCTCGTTATTGATCTCGACCCAGACGCCTTTGACCTTGACCATGTCCCCTTTTTTCAGGCCCGTGTCATCCGGATTCACAAAAAACTTTGGGCCCAGGTGAACCAAAACAGTGTCACCATCCGGATCCTTGACCAGAGCCGCAACACCGGGAGACATGCCGGGATACGGCACAATCTCCTTGAAGCCAGTCAGAATTCCCTTAAAGCTGTCCCGTTCACTGGGAACATAGAGTTTGTCGTATTTTCCATTTCTTTCCCATCCGCCCATATCCTGTTTTTCTTCTGAAATGGCGGATAATGCCGACAGCAAAATCATGAAAAATGTGATGGCAGCAAGTTGAATATTCTTTTGTTTCATGGTGTTACCTCTTTATCATAAAAATAGGGCTGTTTTTAGGTGTTAGGTTTTAAGATTATGGTGAAAACCCATTTACCACATCGCCACTGCACGGGCCGGTGATCCGTCTGCATCCTGAATCAATAGCGGCAGACAGGTCAGGGTGAACCCGCTGTTCGGCAGATCCCCAAGCCTGCACAAATTTTCTATTAAAACGATATTCTTTTGAAAAAAAATCTGATGGTTGGGGTAATCGATCGCATCAAATGCATCCACCGATGCAGTGTCCGTTCCAATGGCTTTGGGTGAAAAATCCGCCAACCAGGACGCGGCTTTGGCAGACAGAACCGGATAGTTATCGAAATATTTCCCGGTTCCCCAAAACTGGCTCCATCCCGTATGAATCAGAATCATTTCTGCGGATTCGATGACCGGTTGATGGGACATCAACATACCGCTTTCGATCCGGTCTCCCTGCAGCAGCGATAGGGTCAAAACACAGGCGCTGCCGATAAACCGGTCCGGTGAAAACTGGTCCAGCGTCAGACCACCGGGAATCATATGTGCCGGTGCATCCATATGCGTTCCGGCATGGGAGGGCATGCTGAGTTGGGCTTCTGAAAACCCATGCGTCTCAATGTGAGCCTTCCGCGTAACCATGACCGGCAAAGATCCCGGGAAAACCGGCATTCCCGAATGAAGCGGGTGACTGAGATCGACAATTCGGGTCATGATACCAATTCGTTCAAAGAATCGAAGTCATGGTGGGACCGTCAATATTCCCGCCACTTAATATAATACCGATTCGGCCATCTGGCTTCACGGAACCGCTTAAAATCGCTGCAAGCCCCAGAACTCCGGAAGGCTCCACCACAAGCTTCATGCGATAAAACAGAAACCGGACCGCATCCATGATGGCCGATTCGGAAACCGTGGCCATGTCATGAACATAATCCAATACCAGGGGAAATGTCAGTTTTCCCAGAGAGTGCGTGCGGGTTCCGTCGGCAATGGTCTGGGGATTTTTGACGGTTTGAAGGGTTTTGGTATGAAATGAGCGCGTCGCATCATCCGCCAGATCCGGTTCAACGCCAATGACCCGACAGGCATCGTGCATGCCTCTGGCGGCAATGGCCGACCCACTCAGGAGGCCACCACCACCGCAGGGAACCAGAAGCATATCCAGTGTTTTCAGTGATCGGAACATCTCCAGCGCCGCAGTTCCCTGACCCGATATCACATCCGGATGATCAAAGGGCGGGATCAGCGTACAGCCATGTTCAGCCGCCAGTTTTCTGGCCACGTCTTCCCGTGTGGTGATGTCCGGATCATATCCCACAACGGTTGCGCCATATCCCTGGGTCGCGGCCCGTTTGGTACTGGGCGCATCATCCGGCATGACCACCAGGGTTTTTATATGCAACAGTTGGCCTACCAAGGCAACGGCCTGGGCATGATTGCCGGATGAATACGTGATCACGCCGGCCTGTTTCTCTTTATCCGAAAGCCTGGAGATGGCATGATAGGCTCCCCGAAATTTAAAGGCGCCAATTCGCTGAAAATTTTCACATTTACAAAAAACATCGGCCCCGACCATTTGATTCAGGGTTCGGGAGGTCAGAATCGGCGTGATATGGGCATGGCCTTTAAGATTTTTTTCCGCTTCCAGAACCGTCTGAAACCATTGGGCATGGGTCTGTTCTATTGGGGGGAGCATGGCTATTCCTGATGATTTGCAATAAGTCTTTATAAAAAAAGGGAATAATCCAAACGGACTATCCCCTTATTAAATTTTTATACCTCTTGAAAAACGAATATTTCAGATTAAAGCATGCTTATCTCTGGGCTGATCGGGGCGCCTTTCCTGCCAGAGGGTTATAGATCTTCATGATGGCGAACTTCATGACATCGATGGTTTTCATGGTGCAGATAATATCAAAAACGGTTTTTTCAGCCGCTGCAGGAAGAACGCAAGCATTGTTGGCATCAAAGGGCATATCCGGAAAGCCTTTGGCCATTTTTTTCTGTTCTTTTTCCGAGACCTTGACCTGAATGGCTTTTTTTCCTTCAACTTCCTTGATATCCCCTGAGAGACCGACACTTGAAAGTTTTTGAATTTTTTCGTCATCCAAAAAAATATTGATAAAATATTCTGCCATGAGTGCTCCTCCTGTATAATGGTTAAAAAAACAGACACGTCGATTCTGATTTTATTGTATTTATTTCCTGAATGGCGATCTTTATATTATGTTGATCCGGTTCTGTCAAGAGTGTTTGCACGGGGCAAAGCGCTTTTATGGTGTAAAATCAATCGTAAACGATTAAAATCGTTTATGGGAAAACGCCGGAAACAGAGCATCTGTTTTTCATGACGACTCATCAGGATAAACTGTCAGGCTGTCTTACGGCCCTTCCATGTGACGGCTACCCCGTGCAATCAGAGCCGCGCCAATGGCACCGGTGACCTGAGCATATTCAGACACATGAACCTGACAGGCCAGCCGGTTTTCCAGTGCCTGAACCAGTCCGACATTCCGTGCCACCCCGCCGGTCATCATCACGGGGGGATGCCATCCGATCCGGCCCATCATGGCGATGATTCGGGCCGCAATGGATTCATGAATGCCCGCGATGATGTTTTCCCGGCTTTCTCCACGGGATATCAGGGAAATCACTTCGGATTCGGCAAACACCGTGCACAGGCTGCTGATGGCTGAAGGATTGTCCGCCTGAAGCGACATGGGGCCAAACGCATCCAGTTCAACATGAAGGGCCCGTGCCATCACCTCGATAAACCGCCCGGTTCCTGCCGCGCATTTGTCGTTCATGGCAAAATCCCGAACTTTTCCGGTTTCATCCAGTAAAATGACCTTGCTGTCCTGTCCACCGATATCGATGATGGACCGAATGGCCGGATTCAGATAAACCACGCCTGTGGCATGGCAGGTGATTTCCGTCACGGCTTTTTGTGCAAAGGCGACACTTTTCCGGCCGTACCCCGTGGCCACTACGCCTTCCACAACAGATGGGTTCAATCCCAGGCCGCAGAGGATATGCTCAAATATCTCTTCACCCGCCTGTTTGGCGTTGAATCCGGTTGGGATCACCTCATAATCCATCAATCCCTGATCATTCATCACCGCAGCCTTTGCCGTAATCGAACCAATGTCAATACCTGCGGTGATCATGCGTTCAGCATCTCCATGAATGCATCGATCCGTGTTTCAATCTGAGCCTCTGAAAAATTGCGGGCATCCACCATATCCGCCTCGATCATCAGTGTGGGGATGCCACGTTCCTTCTGAACAATTTTCTGAATATCATACTGACCCAGTGAATAGGGTTTGCAGCTTCTGTTGGAATGCATGACGAGGCCCTGAACATCATAGTGATCGATCATGTCAATCACGGTTCTGGCCATCTGGTCCACGCCCAGATTCAGGTAAATCCGGGAATATCCTTCGGCCATGGATGTCAAAAAATCCGTCTCATCCATGTATTTCAATGAACTGCACCAGGCCGACGTATAGGTGTCGGCCACCAGACAGGCTTCCCGTGACGCAAATGTTTCGGACAGCCATTTGGTTTTATACCAGACCGGAAGGTTGTCCCACAACAGACGATAGGTTTCGACCGGAACCGCACCGATACCGGCTTCAATCCGTTCCCGCATTTCCTGCAGCAACAGGGTGTAATAGTCGATAACGGTCTGAGTGCCACGCAGGGTGACGATGAGTGCCAGATGAAAAAACGCATCAAATGCGCTCATGGGCGCAGGCCGGTGCACCGCGGTGTCCAGAACCGCCTGCCACAGTTTCTGCCCCTGAATCGAGAGTCTCCCGATCTCGGCCATCCGGTCATGGTCCATTTTTTTTTGACAGTGTGTCTCCAGAAACGCAATATAATCTTCCACCTGACGCCGGACATAGGTTCTGGCAGCTTCTGAAAACGTCGTATGAATCACCGGTGTATCCAGAACAAACAAAGGACAATCATAATACCGGGCCTGAACTTCATACCATTTGAGAACCGTGCCGCAAATATTGTTGCAGCAGACCAGCATATCCGGGCGGGGCAGGCCGCCAATGGGCCCACCGTTTGTGGGGGAGCAGGCGATATCCGCCCGTGCATAGGAACACAGATCCCGGGAGTATCCCATTGCCTCTGCTTTTTCACACAGATCGACTCCCATTTTGGAGGCGCCGATCATGGCCCCATGGTTTTCCGGATAAACCGGAATCACATCCATGGCGATCAGTGGCTCGACCGGACCACCGCTGGTGATCCAGGCCACTTTCTTGCCGGTATCGGCTGCAGTTTTGGCATCGATATAATATGCGGTCATGATCTCTTTCATTTTGCCGACCGCTTTGATTTTCCGTTTTTCCTTTTCCGGATCATTCATAATGGTTTCTTTCTGAACACGCGTGCACGATCAGAGGGGCCTGACTGCCACGGAATATCAAATGGATGTTAACCGCTTTTTCTGGATTCTGAATTCTGACTACTGAATTCTGCATGATTACAGCATCTCCACAAACGCCTCGATACGGGTTTTCAACTGGCCTTCGGAAGCCGCCTGATCTTCGATTTCAGCCAGCATGCTGGGAATACCTGCCGCATCCAGCCTGCTTTTGAGCCATGGATAGTCAAACGCATGGGGATCGCAAAATTTAAGCAATAAAAAGATCACGCCATTTGCCTGTTGTTTCTTTGCCAGTTGAACCAGGCTGTCGCTCCGGCTGGTTAACCCCCGATGTTTGGCCGGACAGACCACACGATCGAGATAGCGACTGGCAATAGCTGGAATCATTTTGGGTTCAATCGGAACCATTCCCAGCGTGTATCTGAGGCCGGAACAGAAATCATCCCCGACAATCCGTGCCCCTGTCGATTCCACGATCTGATAAATGTTTGAAAAGCCGCACAGACTGCCTGACAGAATCACACGGTTCGAGGTATCGGGCGAGTCTGGTTTGAGCAAACCCGTCCTTTTATTCAGATCATTTAGAATTCTCTCCAGATGTTCTGAATATTCCGCGCGATCCATGATCATGGATGCCTGAAACAGGGTTTGAAGTTGAGAGCCGGAAATGATGTCGGGATGGGCTTGTTTCAGGGCATAGACCTGGCCCAATTGGTCCCGGATCGCATTCTGTAGCCTTGCACTCGTTTGAAGGCTTTCATCGGTGATGGACTGGTCCAGACGACTTTCAAGCATGACCTTGAAATCTTCCAGAACCGTTACCAGATAATCCCTGGCATGGGGCGTGTTCAAGACCGCCGGAACACTCACGTCGATTAAAAAACCGGTCGGCACATTCAACCGCCAGATGTCGGAAAGCCGCTGAATGGAATCACAGGTATGCGGAAACACCATTCCGTCCAGAAAATTCAGATTTCCATCCAATGCATCCTCCAGCGCGCCCCGAACCAGACTGCAACTGTATGCCTGAAGATGGGCATCGGCCCGGCTGATCGATCCATGTCCACTGAAAATCCGGAATGGCAGAGCACCGGCGGCATGAATGATTTCCTCTGGCGCATAGGAGCACATATATCCCACCACGGGTCTGCCGGTCCCGGCCTTCCAGTTTCGGGCGTATTCATGGGGTGATTTGACGATGTCATCTAACGGCTGAAATAGATCTATCATGGGGTCCTCTTTCAGTCTTCAGTCTTTTTTACTGCTTTTAAAAATTTGGCAGCCTGTTGTTCAAAATAAGGCAGATCCTGGGTAGCCTTCTGAAGCGCGCGTGTTGAGGCTGCTGCCGCCTCAGCCCATTTACCCGCAGCGGCATAACTTTCAGCCAGTGTATCCAGCAGTTGGGCCGATTCATTCAGCAAAACCGCTTTTTCGGCCAGTTGAATGGCTTTTGACGCATCCCGGAACCGCTCATCCTCACAGGTCGATAGCAGCCATGCCAGATTATTGAGTGCGATATGATTGTTCGGGCTGATTTCGATGGCCTTGTCATAAGCCATTCTGGCGCGAAGCCAATCCTTTTTATTGTAAAACAGATCGCCCAGAAAGGTCTGAAGTTCTGAGTTTTCCGGATTTCGTTCAATTTCGCTCAAAACGATTTTTTCAAAAAAATGCCGGTTCAGATTTCGCCCCGTCTCTCCAAAATTCAATACATATCCCAGCCACCCCATTCCCAGAATCAGGCAGCAATAGACAATCATGCTGTTTCGTATTTTTTGGTCATGTCGTAAAATCCAGGATCGATCCTGTTCGCACCGCCACAGAAAATCAATCCGTTCCGCAATACTGAAATGATGCCAATTGGGTTTATCCAAAGGCTGAACACTGGTGAAACCGATTTTCTCAAGTGTACGGATCAGGGGCTGTGAGCTGTCAAACAGGGTATAGACATAGGCATCTGCCTGGCGCTCGAAGTTGCGCATGAAATACCCGAATCCGTATCGAAAATAGACCAGAAACAGAAAAATCGTGCATCCGGTCGATATTGCGGATGTCAGGGCCGCATGGTCGATTTTTGGAAAAGAAATGGCGTCAAAAAAAGGCCTGGTATAAATGACGGCATAGAGGATCAGGTCAAACAGGGCAAATGAAATGACCATGTATCCGGCAAAGAAAAAGAGATAAAACAACAAATGTTTTTTTTTGATATGGCCGATTTCATGCGCCACCACAGCCTCGATCTCATCCGCGGTCAGAACCTGCAACAGCGACTTGGTCACCAGCAGATACCGAAAACGTCTGATCAGCCCCATGACACCTGCGGTGATCATCTGTCCGCCGAAAATCGGCCAGTACATGATTTCGGCATAGGAAAAACCGGCCCGGCGGCACAGCCGTTCAATCCGATCCCGCATATAACCCGGCTCCAGCGGCGTGCACTGCCAGAATTTTTGAATCATGGCAGGGCCCACGATGGCTGCGGCAAACAGAAAAACCGCAAAATATGTAATTTCGCCTTCCGGTGTTTTCATCCAGTTGGCAGGCTGCTCGAATGGAAGCGAAAAAATCAAATCGGATAAGCCGGAAAGAACCAGCCACGGCAGATAAACCGGGACACTGAAAAAAACCTGGGAGCGAATGTATTCGCCGATTTTCGAATTGTTTTGATAAAGGATGCGATAGACCGGATGGGCGCAAGCCCAGATCAGGGTCATGTAGCCCAGAAAAATCAGAATAAACAGCAGGGCTTCCAGGGTTGGAAAGTGTGCAAAAAGTGGCATCCGACCCGTGAAAACAGACAGATTCAGGACATAGATGTCAACTGCGAACAGAAGAATGGACAGGATGGACAGTCGGGTCAGCCAGTTATGATACTGATTGTCCAAAATGATGCGGGGCGCCGTTTCAGTCCGCTTTTCCAGACGTCGAAACACGATTCGGGTGGCGATTGCAAACACAAGGCTAAGAAATACAAACAGCCCAAGAGTCTCTGATCCGGAAAATGTGGATGCTTCAGGTGTGTGATACGTGGTGAAAATAAGCAGAACGATGATAAAATAGATAAATTGTTCAAACACGCATCAGCCTCTTGATCGCTCGAAACGGTCATGACCGGTTGTTTCAGTTTCCGGCTTCTGACCTCTGACCTCCGGCTTCTGACCTCCGGCTTCTGATTTCCGACTTTTAAATCGGGCCACCTGATAATAGCGGTCTTTTTCGCTGTAGATACAGCCGCAATATTGCTGGCGATACAGATTCAGACGTTTGGATTCCACAATACCGTCTTTCCAGCCCACCCGAAAATCCCGGTAGATAAACGGAATGCCATATTTTTCGGCAAGTGATTCACCAATGGCCTGAATCCGGTCATGCTTCTGAAACCGGCTGTAAAGCAGTGTGGAGGAAAATGCGTCATATCCGTTGTCACGGGCCAGATGAACCGTTGCCTTCAGCCGGGACAGATAACACACCTCGCACCGGGTGGATTCCCGGTACACCGCTCCGCGCAAAAACCCCTCCAGATCGTATCCGGTTTGATAAATAACCGGTAGTTGAATCATTTCCGAATACTGTTTCAGCGTTTCTTCCCGTTTCAGGCATTCGGTGTAGGGGTGAATGTTGTGGCGGTAAAAAAAACCGTGTACGTCAATCCCCTCTTCTCTTAAAATACGAACGGGGTAAATGGCGCATGGTGCACAGCAGGTATGCAGCAGAAGGTTCATGACCGCTCTCCAAAAATTGCGGTTCCGATGCGCACCAGGGTGGCGCCCTCTTCGATGGCCACTTCAAAATCATGACTCATGCCCATGGACAGCTCGGTCATGGCAATCCCCGGAACGGCCAGATGGTGAATCCGGTCAGAAAGCGTTTTAAGCGATCGAAAAAATGGACGGGCCCGCTCCGGATCATCATCATAGGGCGGCATGGTCATGAGTCCCAGAATGCGGACATGGCCCAGTTTGCTGATATCCTGAATCAGGGGAATAGCCTGGTCCTCATCCGCACCTGACTTGGATGACTCTTCGGCGATATTAACCTGAATCAGGATATTCTGAATCTTTTGGTGTTTTCCCGCTTCCCGGTCCAACTCGGCTGCCAGTCGTAGCGAGTCCACGGTATGTATCAGATCAAACTGCCTGACAGCATATTTGGCCTTGTTGGTCTGAAGATGTCCGATGAAATGCCAGGAAACGGGCAGCTCGGCAAGAGCCTGAAATTTTTCCCGGGCCTCCTGAATATAATTTTCACCAAACACGGTCAGGCCGGCCTCAAAAGCCTCTCTCACCCGCTGAGCCGGCATGGTTTTGCTGACAGCCAGCAGCCGGATATGATCCGGGTTCCGGTTGGCACGAATGGCCGCAGCCTGAATCCGCTGCATGATGTGAACCAGTTTCTGTTTCATAATTTTAGTGGAAAATGGAGAATTCAGAATTCAGTAGAAAAGCGGTAGATATCATCAAAAATACGTCATTCATAGTTCGACATTAAACTTGTCGCCATTATGCAACTATCAAGCATCACGTTGGTTGTCCTGCAATGCGATGATTCCTTCCCGAAACAGGGCAGTCATCAGTTCACACACCGGAAGCCCGATGACATTGGTATAGGAGCCGTAAACCGCCTGGACCATGAACGCCCCAATGCCCTGAAGCGCATAGGCGCCGGCCTTGTCAAAAGGCTCGTCCGTTCGGATATACCAGTCAATTTCTGAATTTGACAGAGGCTTGAACAGAACATCCGTGCTCACTGCTTCAATGACATGCCGGTTTTCTGAAACGCGGTCAATTGAAAAGGCGGTCAAAACCTGATGGGTTCTGCCACTGAGCCTTTTCAGCATATCCCGTGCCGTTGACTGCGAATCGGGCTTTCCCAGAATTTGGTCATCGATCACCACGATCGTATCGGCGCCAATGACCCAACTGTCCGGATTCAGCCTGGCAACTTCCATCGATTTTTCCCTGGCCAGAAGCATGACGGTTTCCCGGGGCGGCAATACTGGCGCCGTGGATTCATCAAATGCTGATGGCATGACAACGAAATTCAGCCCTGCCTGCTTGAGCAGATACCGTCTTCGGGGAGATTGAGAGGCCAGAATAATTGGGTGTTGGGTGATTAGGAACATGGGTACCAGGGGTTTTAAGTGTTAAGTGTTAAGAAACCGGTCATGAATTGCCGGGGCATTCGCACACATGTATGAAGATGATTTTTACCGCTTTTCTACTGAATCCTGAATTCTGTCTTTCTATCATACCTGTCTGATCCTTTACAAGACGGATGACGGATGCTCTGCCACCATGCCCAGCTTTTCCGCCTGATTCCACACCCGTTGGGCCAGGCGAACCGTGGCGTTGTCAATCATCCGGCCATCCATAGCAACCGCTCCCCTGCCTTCTTCTTTTGCTTGACGATAGGCTTCCAGTACTTTTTGGGCGAGGTCGATATCCGCCTGAGACGGCGAAAACACCGCATTGATGGTTGCAATCTGATCCGGATGAATGGCCCATTTGCCGTCATATCCCAGGCTGCAGGTCATGACAGCCGACCGACTGAGACCATCCATATCCCTGAAATTTCCATAAGGTGAATCAATGGCTATCAATCCCCGGGCTTTGGCGGCTGTCACGATGCAACTCATGGCATAGTGCCAGCGATGCCCCGGATAAATGTCGGATTCATTTTCCCCATGTCCGGAAATGGAGACCAGCCGGGCTCCGATGGATGCGGAAAAATCGGCAATTCCAAACACCAGGGATATCAAGCGTGGGCTTGCCGCAGCGATTTCGCTTACATTTTCAAGGCCTTCCGCGGATTCGATCGAGGCCTCGATTCCAATGGAATGATCGATGCGGTTGTTCATTTCGATTCCGTCCAGCATGCGGGAAACAAAATGGATATCACCAGCGGAGTGGACCTTGGGAATCACCACGGCATTCAGTTTCGAACCGGCCGCTTCCGCCACTTCCAGCAGATCCCGGTAACCGAATGGCGTATCGAGACCATTGATGCGAACCGTCAGTGTTTTGTCTCCCCAGTCCGTTTCCAACAGGGAGCGGATGATCGTTTCCCTGGCCTGAAGCTTGCCGTCGAATGGAACGCTGTCCTCCATATCCAGCATGATCACATCGGCATGACTGGTGCGGGCTTTTCCGTGCATCTTGCCCATGTGTCCGGGAACGGACAGTATGGAACGTCTGATGGACATTCTGAATCCTCCTGATCAATGAATCAACGTTTGGAGCAACCAGCAAATTCAATGGATATCGTTGCTGTTTCTCAAGACTCACCTCTCATGTCTCACCTCTGTTATTGTTATTGATTCTGTCCCTTTAACACAGTATGTAATGGAAAAAAAGGTGGAACTGCTTCATCAACCCGCTTCAATACCGGAGTCCTGATTCATGAATATTTCGACTGGCGCACATGTGATGCAAGGGGCAACGCGGCTGGCTGCCATTTTGGCCGTTCTGGCCAGACATGGACTGGCCGGCATGTTTGAAAAACGGTTTGGACAGACCCTCTCTTCTGAAAAGGACGAACAATGGCTGTCCAGAACCGGAATGATCAACCCCCGCCATCTGCGCCTGGCCCTTGAGGAGTTGGGCCCCTCTTTTGTAAAACTGGGACAATTGATGAGCACCCGGGCCGATATCTTTCCGCCGGACTGGATCGAGGAATTGACCCGGCTTCAGGATCAGGTTCCACCGATTCCCTTTCCCCGGATTCAGCAGATTATCGAGCAGGAGCTGAACCGGCCCCTGAATGACATATTCAAGACAATCGATTCGCAGGCCATTGCCGCAGCATCAGTCGCCCAGGTTCACGCCGCGGTCCTGATGACCGGTGAATCCGTTGCAGTCAAGGTCATTCGGCCCGGTATCCGAAAAAAAATTCAGCAGGATATCCGGGTCATGGTTGCATTGGCCAGGCGGTTTGAAAAATTGTCTGAATCAGGTCGTCTGGTGGGTGCGGTCAATGTGGTTCGGGAATTTGAACGAACCGTTTTCAAGGAACTGGACATGTTTATCGAGGCGGGAAACATGGCCCGTTTTGCCCAGAATTTCCGGAAAATCGATGAAATCCATATCCCCGGGGTGTTCTGGGATTATACCAGCCGGTCGGTTCTGGTCATGGAATATGTCGAGGGCGTAAAAATGGATCAGGTGGACGCGATTCGCGCCATGGGGATTGATCCGGAAGCGATTGCCCTGATCGGCCTGAGATCCTTTTCCCGGCAACTGATGGAATTTGGATTCTTTCATGCTGACCCCCATCCGGGAAACACGATTGTCATGCCGGATGGACGGGTCGGACTGGTTGATTTTGGCATCATCGGCTATCTGGATGATACCATGATGCGAAAAGTTGCGGAACTTTTTCTGGGGTTTGCCGAACACGATTATGACCAGGTCATCGAGGCACTTCATCATGCGGAAATCATCGATGGAAATCTGGCAGAAAATTCAGAATTTCAAAACGATCTTCAGGATGCGTGCGAACCATTTTATGGACGCAGCCTGAAAACCATTTCCGCCAAAGATGTGTATGATCAGATCATGAAGCTGGTGTTGACCTGGCATATCCGTCTGCCCAGAAACATCCTGCTGATATTAAAAACCTTTATTCAGACAGAAGCCCTGGGAAAAATTCTGGGCAGCTCAGCCAGTCTGCTGGAACAGGCCAGGCCGTTTGCCATCAAGCTGGTAATGAAAGGATATGACGCCCATAAAATTTCAAAAACCCTGGGAAGAGATTTTCGGGACCTATACACCCATGCCCGGGAAATTCCCCGATGGACCAATACGATATTAAAAAACCTGTCCGAAGGAAAACAGGAGATTGAAATCCGGCACAGCGGGTTTCAGAATCTGGACGACCGGCTGGAAAAAGGCATCAACCGCCTGACCATCGGTCTGGTTGTGGCAGCGTCCACCATTGCCGGATCGTTGGTTCTGAACTCATCCCAGAAAATAGTTGAGTTCACGGTTGACTTTTTGGGACACCATACCCTTTCTGTGACCGGCATTCTGGGCATGACCGGTTATGTGATCGCCACCATTCTGGGCATCTGGCTGTTCATTTCGATTTTCAGGTCCGGGAAGATGTGAGGGGGGAGGATAAAGGATGAAGGATGAAGGATAAGCTTACATGCGGGCTATTCTGAATATCTGAGTCGTTACAAAACGGGATTGGGTTTTGACCCAATCCCGGTCATATATCAATAATAAATCAGCAGCAGCAACTGTCGACACGACATCCACATGGGTCAGTGTAACACCCGCATGGATCGACGACATAACAACAGCAGTCAGAATCCGCTTTTTCATTGCCGCTTTTCTCCTTGTCTTCACGGGTTACCGTTTCATCAGCGTTCATATCTGTCACCTCCTTGATACGACACTCAAATTGATCCAGTCTCTTTGAGGTTGAAATTCAATGAAAATGGTTATCGTCATCAGGCAGGGAATTCATCTGAAAACACAGACATGAATTCAAAAAAGCCTTATGACTGAACCCATAAGAAAACAATAAGCCTTAGAACGGGAGATGTCAATTCTCCGATCCTGTCAGGGAAACGGCAACCGGGTGTCATCCACCGCACTGATGGATTTGTATTTGCCGTTGATCCAGTTGAACATATCGGAAACATACCATTTGGAAAATCGCCTGTCGGATGGTCCGCCAGCCATGTTAGTATGAAGCGTGTCTTCGGAAAGATCGGCAACCATTCGAAATGAGGGGCAGAATGTGGTGGTTCTTCCACCACTGCGATAAATCTGGCCCTGATGCGGTGTTGCCCTTCCGCCAATCATGGTGATCGGACCTTTGTCAAATCCCAGAAAACCCGGAAGTTTTCCGCCAAAAAGAATATGATTCAGGGTAATCTGTCGAACCTGACCCCAGGGCAGCGGATCTATCTGTAATGCTTGTCTCGCTGCATTTTGAAAAATCTGGTTTCGGTGTTGCCCAGCAAACCAGACAGAGTTTTCAGAAAGCATAATGCGGTCAAAATTGGCATAAAAATCTGTAAATGTACCGGCTTCAGTGTTCAGATAGTCAACAACCGTTTCTCCCATTCCACTTGTTCCAAAGACAGTTTTGTTGAGGGCTTTATAAAATTCCTCAAAAAGAAAAGCGCCTTTGGAATCCGCGGCATACGTATAATCCCAATCCATTAAGATTTTTCCCTGCGGCGTATCCGGAAGCAGCGGCTTTAAAATTTTCATGAATTTTTCTGCCTGAACCGAAACCACATCATAATGAAGTTTGAACATCTGATTCACCGTTATGAAAGGGGCAGATTCGATCTCTGCTGCAATTCTGACGGCACGGTAGTCGCCCATGGGCATGTTGATGGGGGAAACGACTCCGTAAGCATTTAAATCGTTATTTGCCGTGACAAAATAACCCTGTTCCGGGTTCAGGCAGCGGGGAAGATTTTCAGGTGCAACAAAATCCTGCCAGTCATTTTTCGGTTCCCATCCCGGAAGTGGAACAAACCCGCTGATTCCGTTGCGGCGTTTGGGAACAAGGCCGGACATCTGATAGCCGATATTTCCCTGTGAATCGGCCAGAACCCAGTTCCAGGAAGTCTCCAGCTTACCCAGATGGTTCATCCCTTCTGTCACCGTCGCAGCATTTCGCATATGAATAACACTGGTCAGACTGGCGCTTCCGGATGCGGCAGAAGCCCATCGGGTTGCCAGATAATACCCGTCCTGCCGGGGATCGCCATCCAGAACGCCATGATCGTTTTCATAAAAAATGACCGTAACCGGATTCTTTTTCTTTCTGTGAATGATCTCAGTTCTGGTACGGAACGTCTCCCATCGGCCTTCACGATAATATTTGCCATCCCGGCATTGCTCGATCCAGGAATCGATGGCGTCGGCAAAAGAATACGTGGCTCCCCAGGCAAGGTCGGCATTTCGGCCAACAAGAATACCCGGGGTTCCGGGCATGGAGGCGCCCATCACATATTGGCCGTTGAGTGTGGCGGCCATTTCACACCAGACATTGGGAAGCCGGTTGGTTTCAAGATGCGGATCATTGGCCAGAATGGGTTTTCCGGATTGGGTTTTGCTACCGGATATGACCCAGTTGTTGGAGGCCATCATTCGGGGAACGGCTATATTCCACAGAATATGCGGTGGAACAATCCGTTCCTGAAGCGTTATTTTTTTGATGAGATCGGGATCAAATTCGTTCAGGATGCCCGGAAACAGCTCGTTAAGCTTATCCTGAGAAATTCCTGCCTGAACCATTTCAACAAACAGCCGTTCCATTTCGCCCTGCGACTGGGACAGGGTGAGGAATCCGATCATCCTGGAAATCATCACCGTGTCTTCTGGATTCCACTTTTCCGGCTTGACGCCCATTAGCTTCAGTTCCCAAGGATATCGGTCTGATAGTCCTCTATCAACCCCCTGGCAGTACGACAGAAGAATTTCTTTTTCCCGAAACCCGAGTTTCTCAACCTCCTTGTCGGCATGCTTCATCCAGTTCATTTTCCGAAAAAACCGGTCAATCTCAAGAGTGGGATCGCTGGAATCCAGAAGTTCGGATGCCCTGCCCTGACCGAGAATTTTCATCAAAACCAGTTGAAGCCCTCGATCCAGGGCATGAACAACACCCATACCGAAATAGAGTTCCTTTTCATCTTTGGCTTCGATATGCGGAATTCCGCCGGCGTCACGCTGGATAAGTTTGTGGTATTCCATGTCTGTATCCCTGAAAATAATGTCCAAATCGTGTGAACGAACAAACTATATTGAAACGATTATGACGTTCAACGATGGACTGATTAGTGTTAATGATAATATTCCCATATAATCACATAGAGAATTGGTGACAAGTAAAATCGAATTCAAAAGGGTATTGTTTCCACGTGAGTTTGTAATTTTCAAATCGGTTGTCATATGGAATGATTCCATACCAGTTAACCGCAACAAACAGATTTTTGGAGATGTCTCATCAAGTTTCCTTGAACAATCCATTATTCTATGTTAAGCACGTTCAGCCGGGGCATGATATAGACTTTCAGAAAATTCATTTCACAAGGCAGCAGGGAGGGGATAAACCATTTTCGGCCTTCCCCGACCGATAACGCAGTGAAATTATTTTTCTGAAAGTCTATGGGTGTATCACCGCATGTTCATACCCTTGTTTCATCTTGAAGTTTCAATAAGATCAATTGAGGAATAAAACGTCAAGAGAGATACATGTTTCTGTTGAAAAATAACCCCTCTGAAGTTCGCAGTCCTTTCACGCCATTTTCAATCAAGATAGATGGATCATCCACTGAAATAGTCGTTAAGCCAAAATTTAAAGAAATTCCCCAGAAAAAACTGGTTGACCAGTTGAACTTTATTCATTTCCAGGATGGAACGATTCAAGTCAACTTCACCCATATCAACTACAATCAAAAAGTCACAATTTCTGCTTACCCACAGCCCTGTTTCGGAAACAGCCTGGAATGTCTGTGGACTACCCCCCTTGGAGGTCTTCACAAACTCAATGCGTTGAAATTCGACAATTTCTCCTTTTCTGAAGCGCAGAAGATCTATCTGGTTGAACCCGAGGCTCTGACACTAAATGATCTTGGCGTATATTTTACGTTACCAGAGACATGTCTCGAAATAATACCAGCTCAGTCAATCATGCACCCGTGCGATGGTATCGCCGTCAGATTGATTCAGAATAGCGCTGTTTTTTCGGGATATCTGCTCGGATTTCATCCATTGGCACTTTACATTCAGGTTCACGCGCTTCCTCCTCAGACGTATAACTGGATTAACCGGGATAGCGGAGTCAACGTAATCTTATCTGGTACCTCCGAAATTATTTATTCCGGAGAGTGCCAAATAATGGATGGGATATCCGATTTTAACAACGGGAAATTGGTACTGACTCCAATTTTTCAAAATATAAACAGATTCAGCCCCAAAGAATTTCGAAGTTCCAGGCAAACCCTCCAGCCTTCCCCCCACATTGTTTTCAGTCACCCATTAACGCAAAAGACGATTGATTTAAAGATCTATAATATTTCAGGAACCGGCTTTTCGGTTATTGAAGAACCGTATCATTCTGTTCTGCTTCCAGGAATGGTGATACCCAACCTGTCACTCAATTTTTCTGACAGTTTTTCAATTTCATGCAAAGCCCAGGTCATTTATCGAAGGATATTGGATCAAAAGTCTTTACGGATTCGATGCGGCATCGCCATTCTGGATATGGATATGCGGTATCACATGAAACTTCTGGGGATTCTTCAACAGGCCAACAACCAAAACACCTATGTTTGCAGCAAGGTGAACATGGAAGATTTGTGGCATTTTTTCTTTGAAACCGGATTTATTTCTCCAAAAAAATATGCATTTATTGAAGATAACAAGAGTAAAATCAAGGAAACGTACGAAAAGCTTTATACGCAAAGCCCTGCGATTGCCCGTCATTTTGTGTATCAGGATAAAGGACAAATCTTAGGACATATGGCCATGCTTCGATTTTATGAAGAAACCTGGCTCATTCATCATCATGCTGCCAACAATTCTTTTTCCAATCGGGCAGGAATTGTTGTGTTGGATCAAATCGGAAGTTATGCGAATGATTCGCATAATCTGTATTCCATCCACATGAAATTCCTGATCTGCTATTATCAACCCTCGAACAAATTCCCCAGTCGGGTTTTTGGTGGTGCTGCCACCGCAATTACGAATCGACAGGGATGTTCTCTGGACAACTTCGCATACTTTCATTTTATGCGATGTCCAACTCCACCCCAGTACTGGCCAAAATCCTGGAAAATCGTTGTAACACGAGCAGAGGATTTACAGGAACTCAATACATTTTATGCATGCCATTCCGGTGGACTTTCATTGGAAGCGCTTGATCTTGTACCGGAAAGATTTGAACAGAACAGTCTTGATCAGGAATACGGTCGTGTCGGATTCAAGCGGAAGAAATATTTGTATTCACTTATAGATAATGACGTCCTGATGGCTGTTCTTTTGGTCAATGTTTCTGATATGGGCATGAATTTGTCGGAGCTGACGAATAGTATCACCGTATTTGTCCTGGATTCAAATGCCCTGCCTTCAGCACGCCTGCTTGACACGATTGGCTTACTGTCCCGCAACTGTGATCGGCAGGAGTATCCCATTCTGCTGTATCCGGTTTCATATGCGGATAAATATGCCATCCCCTACGAAAAAATTTACACACTTTGGGTTCTGAATACCCAATTTGGCGATGCCTACTTCAGACATCTAAAAAATCTTTTCCGGTCTGTCTTGGTATGAGTTCTTCTCTGTCATACGATAATCGTCCGCTGTATAACAGCCGTGTTATCGATGCTTATATAAAAATGATCGTTAACAAATATCCTCATGTCAATCTGCGTGAACTATTCGATTACGCTGAAATGGAACCCTATGAAGTGGAGGATCATGGGCATTGGTTCACTCAGCGGCAAATCGACCAGTTTTATAAAAAAGTAGTCGAGCTTACAGGAAATGAGCATATTGCCCGTGAAGCAGGCAGATACGCAGTGTCGCCTGATGCTATCGGGATCATGAGACAATATGTGTTGGGATTGGTGGGACCGGCCAACGCTTATAAATTGATTGGAAAAACGGCATCCAATTTTACACGATCCTCAATTTTTGAATCCAGATCCATTGGTTCCAATCATGCCGAAATTGTCGTTTCGTTTCTTGAGGGGGTAAACGAAAAACCATTTCAGTGCGAAAACCGAATCGGGTTCCTCGAAGCAGTTGTCATGGCATTTAACAACAAACTGCCTCATATCGATCATCCCGAATGTATTTTCAACGGCGGCAGAGTCTGTCGATATGTTATTGGATGGGACAGTTCTCTTTCTGAATTTCTAAAAAAAATCAGGTCAGTATCAGCGATAAGTCTTGTTTTGGTCTGTTTGATCTTCTTGTATTTTTTGCCATCACTGTTTTTGCCTTTCATTTTTCCTCTTGCCATATCATCCTTTTCTATTCTGCTGTTTTGGGGTGAGCGGGCGGAAAAAAATGAACTTAAAAAATACATGTCAAACCTTCGATCGTCCATTGACCAGCATCTGGAACAAACGAATACAATTTACAACAATGCCCTTTTAATCAACGAAATCGGGCAATCCATAAGCAAACAGATTCATGTTGACGATGTGTTGAACGATATCGTTCGAATCGCTCAAAATCGACTGTCCTATGATCGAGGCATGATTCTGTTGGCCAATCCGGAGAAGACGCATCTCAAATTTGTCGCTGGATACGGATATTCGTCGGAACTGCTTCCTTTTATCAAAAATACGGCATTTAACTTAACTCGGCAGAATTCCAAAGGCACTCTGGTAGAATCATTTCATAAACAAAAACCTTATCTGATCAATGATATTGAACAGATAAAGGATATTATATCCAAAAAAAGCCTAGATTTTGTCCTTCAAGCTGGATCGCGCTCTTTTATATGCTGCCCCATCGTGTCGGAGGGGGAATCGCTTGGAGTTTTTGTCGTCGATAATGTCGAATCCAAAGCACCTCTGGTTCAAAGCGATATCAGCTTGCTGATGGGAATAGCCTGTTCTCTGGGAATCAGCATTCGAAAAGTCGAGCTTCTTGAGGCAAGGCAACGTCAGTTTACTTCCATTCTTCATGTTCTGGCAGCCAGCATTGATGCACGAGATCCTCTCACGTCGGGTCATTCCGAAAAAGTAACGGAGTATGTTATGGGAATCTGCACCGAACTGGGTCTGACCAAGGAATATCGGGAAATGATGCGGGTTGCAGCGCTTCTCCATGACTACGGAAAAATCGGCGTGCCGGATTCAATTCTTAAAAAACCTGGAAAACTGACCACTGATGAATATGAACAAATCAAAACTCATGCCGCAAAAACCAGAAATATTTTATGTCAGGTGGAATTCGACGGCATCTTCAAGCAGGTCCCTGAAATCGCCGGATCACATCATGAAAAAATTGATGGCAGCGGCTATCCATTGGGACTGAAGGGAGAAGATATTCCTTTGGGCGCAAGGATTCTTGCAGTAGCCGATTTCTTTGAAGCGGTTACCGCAAAACGGCATTATCGGGAATCCATGACAATTGATGAAGCGTTTCATTTGTTACGAATTGAGTGCAAAAACGATCATTTCGAGAAAAATATTGTTGAAGCATTGATCAGATTTTTACAACCAGACATGAAATCAGGGGCTATCGATAATCCAAAACAAGCCTTCGACAGCGTCAATTAATCAATCATTAACAAAACAAGAGGGGCTTGATTTGGACATCCTGCTTATTGAACCACCATACAAATCACTGAAAGGCATCGGGTCTGAATATGGATATTCAATCTCCACCGTCAGTATCGCAGCCTATTTGCGGCAAAACGGCATCGATACCGCAGTTCTTTCCGGGAATTTGGCAGTAGGATTGCCAACGGAAGAATCTTTTTCATTTGATGTTCGAAAATATGCAGCAGGTCAAACGGAATACGAAAAAATTTTGGCTGATGCGACACATCCCATATGGCGCAAGCTTTCAGACACAATACGCGCCTGTAACCCGAAAATTGTTGGCATCACCTGTCTGACACCAATGATGGACAGTGTTCAAAAGGTTGCAGCATTGGCAAAAGAAATCGATGAGAAAATCATTGTTGTTGCCGGAGGCCATCACCCCACGTTTTGTCCGGAAGAGACATTGGGCAACACGAACATTGATATCGCTGTTCGGGGTGAGGGGGAAATTCCGCTATTACAAGTCATCAAAGCACTGTTATCAGGGTTACCGGGCACTCATGCCCTGAAAAATATTTCAGGCATCCATTTTAAACAACATGGCACGATCATTGGCAATCCGGATGCCGATATGATAGCGGATCTGGATTCGCTGCCTTTTCCGGCAAGAGATCTGGTGCTGAATTGTGACTATAACCAATATAAATTGCACTATGTCAGTACGGCTAGGGGATGTCCATATACCTGTACTTTTTGCTCGGACAAAAAACTCTGGCGCAACAGCGTGCGTAGGCGTAGCCTGAAAAATGTGATTGAGGAAATCATTTTTCTAAAAAATAATTATGATATCAAATATATTGATATTGTTGACGGAACATTTACCTTTGACCGAAATTATGTGACCGAATTCTGCAAAATAATCATCAAGGAGAAATTGAACATAAAATGGCGCTGTAGTGCTCGATATGACAACCTCGATCAGGACCTGATCGAGCTCATGAAAAAAGCGAATTGTAAAGGCCTGTATATCGGGCTGGAATCAGGAAGCCAGAAAATCCTGAATGCAGTTAACAAAAAAACAACTCTCGATGACATTATCCAAAAAAGCGAAATGATATACCAGAGTGGCATCATGTCCGTGACGGCAATTTTGTTAGGCATCCCGCAGGAGACCAAACAAACTATCGAAGATACATTGGCGTTAATGAAAAAGATCAAGACATCAATCTTTGATATCAACTGCTTTGTTCCTTTGCCGGGAACTCCATTTTATAACGGACAAAAAATTGATTGGAAGAAGGTTGGATTCAAATCGTTTGACAATCATTTTACAGATAATATTACCAGGGAAGAATTGCGGGGGTACATTGAAAATGCTTATGACATTGCTCAAAATACAATTAAGAATTTCATGATCTGGAGAGGATTGGACACCACCCCAAACAGAGAGAAATCGAAAACCGAGACCGCATTCAGCCACCCGTCATGCGAGTGATGATGCGAATCTCGTCCGCGTCTTTCATCACCGTGCTGCCGTCTTTGCGGATTCCATTGACAAAGACCATTAATTTCAGACCAGCGGGAATCGGGAGGGCTGTAATCACCTGATCGAGCGTCAGGCCGGCTGGGACAGACAATGTCGTTTCTGAAACATACATCCGTACGATTCCAACCGGTCTGATATAAAGCTGCATTGAATCATTTCTGCCATATGCGGTTGGCTTCTTTACCCATTCCACAGGCTTCCAGTGCGGCCCGGGTCGGAATGCCGGATTCGTGATCCATACGCATCAGGCTGTAAAACCGTTCTTTCATCGCATCAAAATTGATTCGTATGCCTTCCGGTTCGCCATCCCGAGCCGGTTCCAGCAGTCGGGGCGTCAGCACATCGTCTTTGGCGGTTCGGCCATACAGATAATTGATCAGCCGTTTCAAATAAAAGATCCGCTTCCCCGCCTGCATCATATCGTCAATTGTCCACTCATACCCCGCAACGATGTTGAACAGGTCCACCCATTCCGGAATGGAAATTTCCCGATCCGCAAACTGGCAAAAACACGCACTGTTTTCAATAGACCCCAAGGCCACGGCAATCGCAGCGGATTCGGCCTTGTTAACATCGGTTTTGGGTTCCAATTCATACTCGAATCCGATTTCCGGATAATAACACGCCCCCATTTCCATAAACAGCATGGGAAACGCCACATGGCATGCCCCGCGCGGGCTGATGGCATAGGTCAGCGCCAGACCATGGCCACCGCCCCTTGGATCATGGGCCGGAACCTCCAATCCTTTGCTGTGGGCCGTATAATCACCGCCTTTGCCGATTGAAGATGCAGCGGCAGCACTGCCAAGAGACAGCAACTGTCCCAGGCTTCCTGAACGGTTTGCGATGGCAGGAATCACCCGATCGATGACCGTTGTCATATCCCCCCATCGCAGTTCGATGCCGTCTGTATCCGCCAGGGTGAGATCGGTTTTTTCAAAGGCTTCCATGGCCCAGGCAATGGTGGCACCCGTCGTGATGGTGTCGAGTCCCAGATCGTTGCAGAGTCTGCCCGCCTTGCATACGGCTGCCAGATCCATGCTGCCGATCAGAGATCCCAGCGACACAATCGTTTCATACTCAGGACCCGAACCTTTGGGAATGGCAAACGGGCCATCCTTTATTTCCACATTCCGCTTGCAGGCAATTCCGCAATACGCGCATGCACTGGCATGGGTCAGATAGGTCTCAGTCAACACGCTGCCGGTCAGGGCTTCCCCCATTTCCTGCCAGAAATTGGAGGTGAAATTTTTTATCGGCACATCCCCGCTGTAAACACCGCCTTCCAGGTTGGCCGCGGTTCCATTGACATGCATCACATCGGATGCCAGCGCCTCCCGGATTTTTGTGTTCAGACTCTGACGAAGCAGCTCAAACGCATCGGGGTCAGCCAGTTCCATGGTTTTTGAAGAGGCTTTGACAACGATGGCCTTCAGGTTTTTGGCACCCATTACAGCCCCGAATCCGGCCCGACCAAACGCATGGTGGGCCTCGTTCAGTATCGCCGCATATCGGACCAGATTTTCCCCTGCCGGGCCGATCACCAGGGTTCGCCAGGATTTTCCAAAGCGATCTTTCAAGGATTGGTTCACCGCCTCAATCCCCTTTCCCCAGTACGGCATGGCCGATTCAAGACGAATGGAATCATCCTCGATGATCAAGAGGACAGGGGAATCGGCTTTTCCGCTCAGTACAATGCCGTCATATCCGGCATAACGTAGCTCCGGCGCGAAATACCCACCACAGGATGAATCACCCCAACTGCCGGTCAAAGGAGACCGGCCTGCGACACTGAACCGGCTGGCACCGGAAAGCTTCAGCCCGGCAAAAGGCCCGTTCATAAAAATCAGCAGGGATTCGGGGGAAAGCGGATCCGCTGGGATTTTTGACCGGTCCCAGAATAGTTTGGCTGCCAGCCCGCTTCCACCGATATAGGCCAGATAATCGGCTTCTTGAAGACATTCGGTCTGAATTTTTCCGGATGTCAGATCCACCTGAATAATTTTGCCTGTGTTGCCTTTCATAATGGAAAACCTTTTTCAATTGGGTAATGAAACGTAATAATCGCCTACCGCAGAATTTTATCTTCCCACCCCAATTCTTTCAACACCCCCTCATAAATTTCGGCGACTTTCTTAAGTTTTGGCACCAGTTTCAGAAGACCGGTCGCAGAGCCCTTGACCCGGATTTTTTTCCGCGTAATTGCCATGACCGGATTCAACTTGTTGGACCAGGATCGATGCGCATCGTCCGCAGACAGGCTCATCGTCATATCTGGCGCTTCAGCCGGCTTTCCGGGTCCGACATTCAACACCCCGTTCCGGGAATCCACCCAGAAGCAGCAGTTGGGTCCGTTCTCTGTATAGTCGAACAAAATCAATTGATTGACTTTTTTCAGCCCTGCCGTTAACTCCTCATTATTCAGACAGGCCTGAAAAAGTCTCACAAACGCTTGAACCGGTTCATTTTCATTTTTCCAGTATTCCATCCTGAATCTCCTTTCATGCAAATGCCTTGAAGTAGAGTTCAAAAATATCCGCATCCTCGACATATCTTGGATTATAGCCGATCTGGGAATCCGAGGCAGCCAGATCAACTGTTTCAGCCAGTTTTTCCCGATCCCGGGACACATTGAAATCACTGAGTGTTTCGGTCAGGCCGATCTCCTTTTTCAGGTTTCGAACCGCCAGAACAGCGGCACAGCCAACTTCCTGTGGATTCAGATTCTCCATGCGGATTCCCATGGCATCGGCCGCCATCATGTATCGATCCGGGGCGCTTTCCAGGTTGAATTCCATGACGATCGGCAGCATGATGGCGTTGGCCATGCCATGCGGAATGCCATAATGCGCACCAAGGGCATGGGCAGTGGCATGAACCGCGCCTAACATGACGTTTCCAAAACACAGACCGGCCAGGGTGCTGGCAATCAGCATGTTGCCGCGTGCCGTCATGTTTTCCGGAGACTTGACCGCAATGGGGAGGTATTTAAAAATCAGGCGAATGGCATGAAGGCCAAGCGCGTCTGCAATCGGTTCTGCACCGGTTGAGGTAATGCCTTCTATGGCGTGGGTCAGCGCATCCATCCCGGTGAACGCGGTGATTTTTGGCGGAAGCTTGATTGTCAGTTCCGGGTCCAGCATGGCGATATCGGCATTATAGGGATGGGTAACCTGCATTTTAATCCGGTTTTTGACATCCAGCGCCACGATGGCATTCGTTACCTCGCTGGCGGTTCCGGCAGTTGTGGGAAATACGATATGGGGCGGAAGTGGCCTGGCTCCGTCCCACAGAGCCGCCTGTTCAGCCAGCGGCATAAAATCATCCTGTCCCTCACCAATCAGAATGTTGATGGCTTTGGCCGTATCCATGACGCTGCCGCCGCCGACCACAATCATGCAGTCAGCCTGTTTTTCACGATAACATGCTGCACCTTCGTTGATGCTATCAATTCGGGCATCCTGAACAATGCTATCAAAAACACCTGCCAGCTTCAGATCAGATTTATCAATAGTATCGATAATCATCTGCGCCACACCGGCCTTCATGATTCCCTGATCGGTAATCAGAAGAGGTTTGCTGCCACCCAATTGGGTCATTTCAAAACCCACTTCAGAACGAATACCCGGCCCATAAATGATTCGCGGCCGGTTCGACCAGGCAAAAAACGAATTCAATTCAATATCAGGGTATTTCATGGATGCCTCCAGAAACTGTTGAGAAAGGTGGAATGCCAAATACTGATAAGTTGAACCTGATTCAAAATAATAATCATGTTTAACCAATTAGCATTCCAATTTTGAAAAGTCAAGAAGAACACCTGGATTTGAGGCATGTTTGCAGATATAAAACTGTCATGAGAACTCAGCAGAGTTGATTCTGTAGATGAACGTATTCCAGGATTCTTTGTCCGGACCAGGTGATACATTGGATACTTTCAGGATTCGGGATTGAAAAATCGTTACCTGTGCCCCAGTCAGTCGAATTGGACCGGCCAGACCAGGGCATATACACCCTCCGGTTTTTCAAAGACAGCAGGGCGATGGCCATATCAAATGCGATTGCCAATGGTACCAACCCGTATATGGCCTGATATGAAAGCACCGGATGGTCTTTTGTTATCCCGACAGGCAACACATCAGAATGCTTCCGGTCTTCGGACCCGGAAATGAAAAAGAGGGTGTTCGGGGGAACCGGGTAATGGGATATGATCGGTTGATGAATCGTTTCGATATGTCCGTACCCGCCTGGTGAATCATTCCTGCCGGTCAGCAGAAAAAAGACCGATCCCTCTCCAATCGGCAATTGCCTGTTATTCTGATTTAGTTCTGCCTTGCCCCCCTTTTGATACAATTGCGATAAAAAAATTGCCAGAACATCGGCATATTCATCCACTGCACCAAACAGGACGGCATCAACACAACCTTCAGCAAGCCAAAGCCCTGCGGTCAAGAGAGCGGATGTCACCGCACCCTCTGGCTGGCTGACGGTCAGAGCGGGTCCGGTAATGCCCAGATGCATGGAAATATAGGCTGCGGCGGAATTGTGTACGGAATTTGAGAAATGGGTAGGTGACGGAAACAGGTGATCGACATCCGGTATGGACTTCAAAAATGCGCAGGTCGATCCAACAGGGCCAAAACCGGTTGCAATGATAATCCCCACACGGTCCCCACATGGTCCGGGTCCGTTCAGTCCGCCGGCATCTGCCATCGCCTGACAGGCTGCAAGAACCGCCATACGGCTGTATCGATCCAAACGGCGCATGGTGTGTTTCCCGATAATCCGTTCGATGGCGCTGACATCCGCGCGAAGGACATCAACGGAAAGCGGACCGTCAGGCAGATTCAGACAGATGGTTTCGGGCACGGGTAAACATCCCACCAGGGCTTTTTCCAACAAATCCAGACCATGCCCGAATGCGCCGACGACACCGATTCCCTGAATCGCGACCGGTTTCATGCGGAGTCATCTTTCCCGATGACAAGAACTGCGTTATGGCCGCCAAAGGCAAGCGATTGCGACAAGGCGGCATTTCCAAAGACCGGTTTTGCTGCTGCAACCGGACATGACGGCAAATCCGGATCCGGCGTTTCAAAACCGGCACTTGCCGGGATGACGCCCGTTTCCAGACAGGCGACAGACAAGGCGGCTTCTATGGCGCCGGCAGCACCCAGCGTATGTCCGGTGTAGCCTTTTGTGGATAAATAGGGGACCCGAGGCAACATGGCTGCCAGCACATGAGATTCCACCCGGTCATTGTCCCGGGTACCGGTTCCATGACAGTTGATAAAGGCCAGATGCTCCGGATTCACACCGCTTCGACGCAACGCCTGATTGATTGCACTGACCAGTCCCTTCCCGTCCGGCCGGGGAGCGGTCAGATGGTATGCATCACCTGCCGCCCCATACCCCATAACAAAAGCGCGGGGTGTTTTTCCGGAAGATCGGTTGACATCGGATGACTCCAGAACCAGGATGGCGGCGCCCTCCCCCAGATTCAGACCATTTCGATCTCTGTCAAAGGGTCTGCACGGATTCGGGTCCATGATTTTCAGGGATAGAAATCCCATATATGAAATTCGGGAAAGCTCGTCGGTGCCGCCGGCCAGCGCGACATCACACAAGCCACTCTGAATCCATGAAGCGGCGATCCCGATGGCGTCGGTACCGGATGCGCAGGCATTGACCACTGTCTGGCACGGGCCTGACAAGTCAAACTGCCTGGCGATGGCCGTCGCGGGGTTTGAATGACGGTTTCTGATCATGGGACGGATATCCGGATGTTGTCCGGTGATGAACTGATAATAGGTGGATTCACTGATGACAATAGCGCCAACAGTGGTTCCCACGCACACGCCCACACGCCTGTTTTTAAGAGACTGTGGCGACCACCCCGCGTTTTCCAGTGCCTGAGAAGCCGCCTCAAGCGCCATTGACGCGGTCAGCGTATAGGGTTGGTATTGCAAAGACGCATGTAACCGTGCCGCTGCATCCAGTTCGTAAACGGGACAGGACATCGGGTCTGTCGTCTGAAAGCGGGTAGGCAAAGAAGGCCGGATTCCATTATCCCGAAACAGCGCGGTCATGCACGCATTCAGGTCTTCTCCGGCAGCACACAGGCAGCCGATTCCGGTGATCGGCACCGGATGCCTGTTGATCATGCCGGGCATCGGATACACCGAAACGCAGGCGGGGGTGTTGATCGATTGAATGGAAAATCCATATTGTCATCCATTCCAAAGGCTCCCTGCTGAATGGGATAAGCACCATGCTGCCAGATCCATGTGACCCGATATGACATGATTTCGAAATGACATGCCATTTGAAGTGACCGAGAGAACGCCATATCCCGGTTTGGGTGAATCATCCTTCCGCATGACAACAAAAATAGCCGGCAGATCCGGCGCAGGCATGGCACCGATCGAACCCGGCGGACCAATATCACAGTGTCCCACCAGCATGGCGTCGGCTTCGTTCGACTCCAGAATATCCACCGCCATTTCAAGCGCCGCATGTCCGGTCAGAACCGCCTCCTGAATCACGAATCCGGGTCCGGTTATCCCGAGACGAATGGCAATTTCGCCGATAAACGATGAGGGAAGCGTATAGGCAAACAGGGTGGGGCTGGCTGTGGTTCCCCGCCCGGCCAGTACGGTACTGAAAAAGTCTTTATCTGACTGCAGGCATCCATTTTGGGTAGCCGCCACGATTCCCATATTCAGGTGTTCATTCATATCAAGCCGGGCGTCTCTCATGGCAAAAACCGCCGCCGCCAGCCCGATTCGGGAATAGGCATCCATGCGGCTGAACTGGCGATCCGGGGCATCAAACAGGGCAGACCAGGGGATGTCCGGGGTCTGCTTTTCAGGCGGATCACCGGTTCGTTTCACGGGTCCCATGCCATACCCCTGCCATGAAACCCAGCCCAATCCCACCACGCGGATCATGTAACAGACTTTCCCAGAATAATCGAGCTGTTAATTCCGCCGAATCCGGAATTGGTTGTCATCAGAAAATGGGTATCGATCCTGCGGGGAACGCTTGATACCATTCCTGTCGCCTCCGGCATCGGTGTCGTCATTCCGATTGTGGGTGGAATATTGCCGGCATTCAACGACTGTAACCCCAAGCATACCTCAATCCCCCCGGCAGCGCCCAGTGTATGCCCGATCGCCCCTTTAACCGAATAAATTGGAATGGGCCTTGTCTGAAACACCGTGTGAAACGCCTTGAGTTCCATCATGTCGTTATAGACCGTCCCGGTTCCATGGGCGCTGATTGCACCGATATCGTCCAAGCGGATGCCTGCCCGGGTTACGGCCGAACGAATCGCCTGGACAAGTCCTGTTGCATCCTTTGACGGCGATGTCATATGGGCCGCGTCGTTGCTCATACCCCATCCGTCAATTGTACCGAGGCATGGCCGGTTTTCTTTTCGGGCAATATCTTCCGCCATGATGAGGAGCGCACACGCGCCATCTCCCAGTGTCAGGCCGCGCCTGTCCCGATCAAAGGGCTTGCATGGGGTTGGGGACAATATTTTAAGGGATGAGAAACCGGAAAATACAAATTCCGAGACAAAATCCATGCAGCATACCAGTATGGCATCATAATATCCCCGTGAAATCAGGGATGCCGCTCGTCCCACGGCAATGCTCGAGGATACACAGGCAGCGCTGATGTTGAATCCGGGGTTTCCCGAGCCTGTCAGTTCTGCGACCATCCGGGGCATCTGATGGGGATATAAGGCGGTATCGTCATCAAACGGCGTTTGATTTTGAATGTGTTCGAGTGTATCGATGCCGGCCTTGGTTGTGGCCGTGATGATGAGGGTCCCTTCCGGCAACCGGCTGATTTGGGAGGTCAGTCGCTCCAAAAGGGTCAGTATCCGGGATTGACGCGCTGATGCCCCTGTTTCTGGAATACATGCCGCATAAGTGGACATATAGGTCTCTATTGAAAACCGGTCTACTGGATGAATGCCCGTATCTCCATTTAAAATACGCTGCCAGGTATCCTCGATCGTGTCCCCGAGGGCCGTCACACCCCACATTCCGGCAATCCATACGCCTGGACCTGATTTTTGATGAGTTTCATCCATGCTGACGGTATCCACTGTTTGATAATGATAGCCTTTCAGGTTTTTCAGGATGGCACGCGGGACTCCCGTACCATCACCGGTCGACCGATCAGCTCGGACAGGGGAAGAACAGCAATCCCTTGCTTCTGTAACCCAATGATAATCCGGTCAATTTCAGCCAGCCATTCGTTTCGTGCGGTTGGATTTTTGGGTGAAACATCATGCAGAATGATGATATCATCCGGTCGAACGCGTTTTAAAATTCTTTCTGACAGTTTCCATATTCTTCGGTTTCCGAAATCACCCGCACGACAACTGAATGCCAGATGAACCATATTGAATGCCCGGAGTACCTGCCAAAGCCTCGGATTGGTGATGCCCACCGGCGGTCGAAAAACCATGGGCCTGATCCCGAACGGCATCAATGCCCGCTGAGCCGCTTCTATCTCTTTATATAAGGTTTGCCGGCTTTTCAGCATCACCAGATTATCATGGCTGTAGGTATGATTTCCGACAGAATGCCCGTTGGACAGAATTTTATCAACAAGATCCGGATAGGCATCCACATGTCGACCCGTCACAAAAAATGTGGCTGGAACGCCATGCCGTGCCAGCAGATTCAACAGGTCCGGCGTGGTTGCCGGATCAGGTCCGTCATCAAATGTGATGGCGACCGCATTTTTCCCGGATATTCCATGGCTGATTGTAGGCAAAAAGAATCCGGCTGCCGGAAAAAACGGTGCTCCCAGGCACACGACCAGAAAACAGGCAAGCGGGATGGTCGATAATCGAATATCGATCATGACCAGGACAATGCAGAGTCCATAAACGCCGATGCCGATGCGTTCTATTTTGGACATGGCGTGCCACACTTTCTCTCCGGATCAGGAGCCATGAGGCTGAACAGTATCCACTTTTTTCTGTAAGCTGGCGACAAACCAGACAGACTCCTCATTTCCTCCGGACAAACCGGAAAACTCGAGTTGAAATCCAGCCTGAATGATCATCGCGGTAATGGTTTCGGTCGGACGAAACCAAGCCGGTATTCCCGATAATTGACCCTTCAACTCCTCGAATTTCCATTGCCACGAGCTGGAATTGCTCTTGGGGGGAACAACGGCCCGGACAATCAGTTTGCCGTGATGGCTCAAACAGGCTGCCAGCCGTTTCAGTGAAAGCGTCAATGCATCATCATCCAGAAAATGGATCATGTCAAGCATCAGGGCCGCATCGACCGGATAGGGCGGCGTTGGAATTTCCGGTGCCCCACCAACCGCCATCTGTCCCTTGTCTCCGGTCACGATTGCCGCAATCCGTATTCTCTCCGGATTCGGGTCGATACCCTGAACAACGGCATCCGGATATTGCTCCAGAATCCAGCAGGCCGGCACCCCGTATCCACAACCGATATCCAGAACTGTTTTGACAGAAAAAGTCGGGTTGAATAACCGGGAAAGCTCCTGAAACAATGGATCCAGTCCAAGCTTGAATCGGGCGAACAGCCTTGGATGGGCTTCCCGATATCGAAAGCGCCTCAGAATGCGCTTTGACAAGGGCCCTGGTTGATCGAAAGATGTGTGACGGGAACAAAAGACATGACGCAGAATCGGTGGCAAAATCACGAATGCACCGACCAGTGAATATCCGATACCCAGAAACGAGGTCAAGCCGGCACTTTTCAGCAGGGAATGTTCCGAAAAAATCAACACCCCGAAACCGATGAGGGTGGACGCCGAAGCCAGAAAAACAGACATCTGAATCAACTCCATTCCCGGATGGGTGTCATCGGCATATCGCTGATACGCCCGGACGAAATAAAGCGAGTAATCCACCCCCATGCCGATCACAATAATTGAAAGCATCAGGCCGGGGATGTCCAGCGGATGTCCGATCAGATTCATGGTGCCCAGCGTGCTGATCAATGCAAACACCACGGGCAGCAATGCGATGCCCGTCAATTTCCAGTCCATGAAAAATAGAAGCACCAGTACCGCGACACTCAGTCCGACAATGATCGACAGTTTCAGGAAAGAGTCAAACAGCAGATGCCCCAGGCTTTTGGAAAAATGTCCCGGATCAAAGAGCCGACCCCGGGCATGGTATTTTGAAAAGAATGTTTCCGGATCATATGCGCTGCCCGGCGTCAGACTGGATACCTGAACCCATCCCTGACCTTCCGAATGTTTTCTAATACCCAACAGGCTGTAGAATTTCTCGGGAATGTCTCCATCTGCATCATCAGGATAGTCATTCGAAACAACGCGAAAAAATGAATCAAAGGCATCCGGATTGAAACCCAGCTCACCCGCGCTTTGCCCAATCGCTTGTCTTAATTTTTCCACCCGGTCGGGCTGCCAGAATGCCTGCCATGCAGCCAGATTCTTTGACCGCTGATGTTTTCCGGGGAAAATCATGGACGGGATAAAGCCGGCGGTCAATGTATTTGAAAGAATATCCCGATCGATTTCCGGCTGAATTCCGTCCCACTTGTCCTGCAGATCAGATAGGCTGCCGGCTTCTGTCATCAGATAGATTTTATTGAATATCTGGCCGCCCCAAACCCGTGCGATCAAATCATCTGCATCTGCGGTACGCTGGCTCACCGTATTCATGGAACTGAGCTTGATATTGAAATCAGGCCGTGCAAAAAAAATCAGGACCACCCCAATGCCAAGGGCAACATATGCTCCTGGTTTTCCGATTGACTTAATCCATTTGACCAGACTGCGAACCGGCAACGGCCGAAAACCTGCAGCCGGCATCACCGGGAATATCCGTGGAAAAACCGTGTGAACAAACGCAAATGAAAACCCGACTCCCAGCGCGGTAAAAAGACCCAGTTGCTGAAAAATCGGAAACCCGCTGAATACCAGAACACCAAAGGCCCCGATTGTTGTCATGGCGGCAACCAGCCCTACAGCCAGTATCTCTCGGGACGCATCTTTTCCACGGGTTTCCTGATGCCGGTCCAGAAACATCAGATAGGCAATGCCATAGTCGATGGTGATGGAGATGATGGCGCCGCCAAAACCCAACGCCATGATGGAAATCTTTTTGTGCAGCAATGCACAGATAAAAAAGGCGGCTGATGTTCCGGCAAGGGACGGTAAAAATGCCAAAAGACCAATCCAGGGCCTGGGGAATGAGAAGATCAGCAGGAATGCAATGCCCAGAGTGGCCAGCCATAATGCCCGGCTGACATCCCGTCGTGCAATTGACTCGTTATCCAGCGCGGCCCGGTATGCGCCCACCGGTGTCAGGGTTGCGATCGCCCCCTGTTTTTCAGATTCCCCGAGAATTGTTCCGGCAATTTCATCCATCAGTGCAGCCAACCGTCTGGCAAACACCGTATCTGTTCCGGATTGTATCGGATTGGCCACGATCAGAAGATGTTTTTCATCCAGAGACATCAGTTTTTCCCGGTATATCCGGACATCCATTGTCGGGGCCAGGTGAGACAATCGGGACATGACCGGTTCCATCAATCCCAGGGGGTCCTGAGAAATCGATTGGGCCCGGCCGATACCATCCAGATTCAGCAGAGATACATAAACCGCTTCCATCCGGCTTCGAATGGTTTCCGGCTGAATTCTGGGTAAAACATGGGTTTGAAGCGCCTCTTCGGAAAAGAAAACCGGCAGATGGGTAATGATATAAGAAACCAGTTCGGGGATTCGGTTTTGGATGTCCTTGAGCCCAACTCCTTTAAAAAGGCCGCTTTCAATCAGCAGGACCTCGATCCGGTCACCCATGTCAGCCAGTGCATCCGGATCCGGTTTCTCCAGGCCGACATCGATGACCAACTGATCCTGAATCGGGTGATGCTTGAAAATATAGCCGGCATCGGCAACAGCCGGATCGTTTTGAGGCAGATAACGGGTGATGTCCGCATCGATTTCAGTCAGATAGAATCCGGACACGATCAATCCGACAATGATGGATATAACCAGGAATAAGAGGGGAAAATTGATGGAAGCGGGTTTCTTCAGAAAAGCCATATGATAAATCCGGAAATGGCCGCAATATGGGCCGCGATGAAAAGAGGGCGGTGACGGTGATACCGTTCATTCATTTTCTGAAGACGGTGCAATCCGCCCATTCGTCTTCGAACGCTGTCAAGGGGCAGATATCGCTGATTATCCGACCGGGAATTGCTTTGAAAGGCGAATGCGGGATAAACCGCGTACATGTGATCCGCCTGCAAGTCCCGTAACATATCATCATAAGGGATATGATTCCATGGATTTTGAACCAGAATGTCGGCGAATTTCCGGTTCACCACATATGCATGGGCCAAACTGCGATACGCCACCTTCCGGACAAATGGATATTCAGTTGGCCAGCTTCTGCTGACCATACACCCGAAAAACAGCATGTTCCAATGAATATCGGCTGACATGAAATCGATGCAGTTCCGGAGAATTTTTGGACTGAACCGGTCAAAAACAATATCATCCTCGAAAATCAGAAACCGCTCCGCTCCCGCCTGAATCGCCTTTTTCATACAAAGCAGATGGGATTCGTAAATTCCCTGTTCCGGATCAGCCGGATGTTTGTTGACAATAACAAACTCGACATATCGAGCCAGACCGACCGCTTCAAATTGAGACAGGGCTTCCGCCTGCCGGTCCGGACGCTCTTTCAGAGAAATACAATATATCCGATCAAATAAATCCCAGCTCACATCATCGGTAATCCAGTCGTTTCGAAAGAATATGATTGAATGATGGACGGCATTGTAGCAGGCAACCAGACAAAAGACACGTAAAAAAAGTGCTTCCGGTGCGGTTCGCCGTTGGCAAAAACATGGAATCATAAGCCCCGTTTTCAAGTATGTCCGGATGAGCATGCATTCCGCGTTTCGAGCCTCATGCCATCAGCAGGAAGAACTGCAAACGAACTCTGAAAGTCTGTTTGAAGGAATCAAACTTTCCTCTGAGCACAATTTATTGTATAGGAATACAGTCACCAGACCATGAAACCATCCCCGGGGAAACGATGCAATGACCATTTTGCCGAATCAACAATTTAGCCTTCAAGATAACGTTTCTGGGGATAACAAACAATTACCTATTTTATTTTGTGATTAACAAGGTATGAATTGTCATGAAAAAAACATGTATCATTTGCGGAAACACAAAAGGGAAACGGATCTGTCAACTTCACGAGAATGAAGCGATCTGCCCCGTTTGCTGTGCCACGAATCGACAACAAACCTGTGGAGGATGTGGGTACTATCAGGTTGCTGAAGCGTATCAGTCATCTAAAACGCATCACGTCGGTTCCAAACACTTTATTGCGGAAATCAATGAAGATGTTATCAACGAGGTTGATCGCGCGTTAATCTTATGTGAAAAAGGATCATTTTCAGAAGCGCTCCCCATCCTTCAGGAACTCTTGCCCGCACATCCGCGCAGTCATCATGTAAATTATGGAATGGGCTTATATTACGCGCTTCAGGGAAATTATGACGAAGCGCTCATTTTCCTTGATCGTGCCACTGATATCTTTCCATACTTTGTCGAAGCCTATTTTAATAAAGGAACAGTCTTCATGAAAAAATTGGACCTCAAACGCATGATCAAGGCGTATCAGACGGTCATTGAAATAGGCGACCCACAGGAAGAGACTGTCAAACAAGCACATGACATCCTTCAGGATTTTGACCAGCATCTTCGAGAGCATGGTAACTCTTCATTAGAGGCATATCTCAAGGGGGCGGAAATTTTTGAACGGGCACTTGAGGCGATGAACGATAAAAAATGGACGCAAGCCATATCCCTTTTTCAAAAATGTACCCAATATTCTCCACATCATCCCCAACCCTATGGCAATATGGGAATTTGTTATGGGAAATTGGGACAAAAAGCGCTCGCATTGCAAGCCCTTGATATGGCACTTGAACTTGATCCAGATTATGAAATCGCCATCGTCAATCGGGCTATTGTTGCATCATTGCAGGAAGGAAATAAATTATCCCCAGACAAAGTTGAGTCTATTGAATATTACACAGAGTATGCACGAAATGGAAAATCCTATATTCAAACGATTGATCAAAAACGCAAAAGTGAGCTTCAATCATGATAAGAAAACGGGTGTAAATCAATCACCGCTGGAGAGACGTTGGGCATAAATGCAAGCTGCGGTCATTTTAACGATAGCTTGCCACACTCAAGATAAAGATTTTGGGTGCGTTATCGGTCGGGGATGGTCGGAAAACGCCGATGCCGTCATGGCCGGCGCATTGAATATCTCAATGCGATATTTATTTTCGCCATGCAATATTTTTCTTGACGCCTTCCGATCAGTGCCTTTATATTAAAATCAGCTTTTTCATAACACGCGTATCGTCCCTATGATTTTATCGGTTCGGACGGCCGGAGCGTAAACTCACCCCAGAAAATGAAGAAAGGACCCTCGCTTTGAATAAAGTCACTGTTCACACCCTGTTCGAGAAGAAGAAAAACCGTGAGCCCATCACCTGGCTTACCGCATATGACTTCCCCATGGCGCAGTTTGAGGAAAAGGCGGGAATCGACATCATCCTGGTTGGAGATTCCATCGGCATGACCACCTTCGGTTTTGATTCCACCCTGCCGGTGACGATGGACCTGCTCATCCCGCACACCCAGGCGGTTCGCAAAGGCGCCCCAAACGTCTTTCTGATCGGCGACATGCCCTACATGACCTACCAGGTCTGCGCTCAGGAAGCTGTCCGCAATGCCGGCCGGTTCATGGCGGAATGCGGTTGCGACGCCATCAAACTCGAGGGCGGCCGCGAAGTGCTCGATACCATCAAGGCAATCCTTCGGGCCACGGTGCCGGTAGTGGGCCATCTGGGGTTGACGCCCCAGTCCATCGCCATGCTGGGCGGTTACAAGGCTCAGGGCCGCGATGCAGCAGCGGCCATTCGCCTGATCGAGGACGCCAGGCTCCTCGAAGAAGCCGGCGTCTGCATGATTCTGCTCGAAGCCGTGCCCCCGGAGGTCGCCAGGATCATCACCGAACGTGCGCAGATTCCCATTGTCGGTATTGGTGCCGGTCCCCATGTCGACGGCCAGTGCCTGATTGTTCACGACATGCTTGGCATGTTCGAAGCCTTCACGCCGAAGTTCGTCAAGAAATATGCGAACATCGGGGCACAGATCGTTCAGGCGCTCCAGGCCTTCACCCAGGATGTGATCCAGGGCGGTTTCCCGGCTCCCGAGCATTGCTACAAGATGCCCGAGGCCGAAATCCGGAAGCTCGAAGAACTGCTGAAGCCGGTCAAATAGGCGCGATCAGGAGCGAATCAACCATGGCACTGCAGACATTTACGCTGAAATACGGAAAGGGCTCCATTTCGTTCGACCTGCCCAGGGAACAAATTCTCTGCGAGGTGAAGGGACGGCCTTACCCGTCTGTCCCGGACCTGGAGCAAGCCTACCGCCATGCCCTCGATCACCCGATCGATGCCCCGCCGCTTCGGGAACTGGTAAGGCCCGGGGAGCGGGTAACGATCGCCGTTAGCGATATCACGCGGGTCTGGCAGCGCAACGATCTGACCCTGCCGATTCTGCTGGAGACGCTCAACGCGGCGGGGGTGGCGGATGAAGACGTGACCATCGTGGTTGCCATGGGCGGACACCGCCTGAACACCGTTGATGAGCATATGGAGATCTGCGGCCGGGAAGTCTGCCACCGCGTGAAGGTGATCAACCACAATGCCGAGGTTCTGGAGAACATGGTCTATCTGGGCCGGACCAGCCGCGGCACCGAGGTTCGCGTAAGCCGTCATGCCGTTGAAACCGACAGGCTGATCCTGACCGGTGGAACAATCTATCATTACATGGCGGGTTACGGCGGCGGCCGCAAGAGCATCCTGCCGGGTCTCTCCCACATCGACACGATCCGGCAGAACCACCTGCTGGGACTCAGAACCGAAGCCGGTCTTGGCTCCAATCCGGAGTGCGCCTCACGGATCACCCGGGGCAATCCGCTGCACGAAGACATGATGGAGATCGCCGGATTTGTGCAGCCGGATTTTCTGATCAATATCGTTCCCAACCTGGATGACGGGGTTGCCGGGATTTTCACCGGCAACTGGGCATCGGCCTGGCATGAGGCCACGCGTTTGGTGGACCGGGTTTTCAGTGTCGACATCGATGCTCCGGCAGACATAGTCATCGCCTCTGCAGGCGGCTACCCCAGGGACATCAACCTTTATCAGACCGGCAAGACCATGGACAACGCCTGCTATGCCATGCGTCCGGGCGGGGTGTCCATCATCCTGGCGGAATGTCCGCTGGTGCGTGATCCTGAAACCTTTTTCAAATGGTTCGGCTATCCAACCATCGGCGATGTTGCAAACGCGCTGCGGGAACGCTTTTTTATCGACGGCTGGGTGGCCCTGAAGCAACTCGAGTGCAACGGCAAAGGCCTGATCATCCTGGTTTCCCGGCCGGAAAACAGGGAAGCGCTTAAACCCACCGGCTTTACGGTCGCCAGCAGTATTGAGAATGCGCTTCAAATGGCCTACCGGGCATGTTCCACGCAGTCTCCCAAAATCACCATCATGCCGCAGGCATCCCTGACACTGCCGGTGGTTCGAGGAAGCCATGCCTAGCGGGGAAGGCAAACCGCGAGCCGAGATCAAGTCCCTGGTAAAGGCCATGCGCCTGCTCAAGCTGTTTTCATCGCAGCACGATGTATGGGCCGCGGAGGACATGGCCTCCTTTCTCGGATACCACAAGAGCTCGGTGCAGCGGATTCTGTCAACGCTCGAAAATGAGGGATTCCTGGCCAGGGTGGCCCCCCGCAAGAGCACGTTTCGGCTGGGGCCGGAAATCCTTTTTCTGGGTAATGTGGCCGAAGCGAACCTGGATCTGCGATCCATTGCCCGGCCGGCCATGGCCGAACTGGTGGAAAGGGCTCGGGAAACCTGCTATCTGTGCGTGGCAGATCAGGGCCAATGCCTTTATGTTGAAAAAGTGGAGTGTTCGCAGCCCGTCCGCATCTGTCATACGGTTGGCCATCGCAACCCCATGCATTGCACAGGGGTCGGAAAAATCCTGCTGAGCAGCATGACCGATGCCGAGATCACCCGCCTGATCGAAACCCAGCGGCTTGAAGCCCACACCTGTCACACGATCACCGCGCCGGACCGGCTGATGCGCGAAGTGGCATCCATCCGGCAAAGGGGAACTGCTGTCGACAACGAAGAACTCAACTTGGGCGTGAAATGCGTTGCGGCGCCGATTCGGGACAGATCCGGCGTCGTGGTGGCCGCCATCAGTCTTTCCGGACCGGCGCATCGCTTCACGCCTGTCACCATTCGGCAATTTGAGAAAGAAATCAAACGCACCGCCATGGAAATTTCAAAAATGCTGGGATTTTTTCAAACATCAAACCGGGAAAGCGCACACACCCCATTTCCGGCCGGACAAAATGATCTTGACAAGGGATAAATATCCGATTAGGCAAGGGGCTTTCGGATCGACATTAACCGTAGGTAGTTCCACACAACCAAACGCAAGGAGGAATCGCAATGAAAAGAGTTGTTACGTTGGGGCTTGCAGTGTTTATGGTTTTCTTGCTGGTCGGGTCGGCGGCAGCCGAGTACAAGGCCACAATGAAGCTGGCATCTACCCAGTCCATGGATCACCCTTACATGGTCGGCGCCCAAAAGTTCGCGGACCTGATCAAGGAGCGGTCCAAAGGCCGCATCGAAATCAAACTTTACCCCAGCAATCAGCTCGGCAAGGGCGAGCGAGAGATGACCGAGGGCATCCAGCAGGGCGCCATTGACCTGCTCGTTACGTCCACCGGTCCGCTGGGCGGCTTCAGCCCATCCATCAACATCCTGGATTTTCCATTCATGTTTCGCGATTTCAACCATGTGGACCTGGTCATGGACGGACCCATCGGCCGCAAGTTGCTCGATGACTTCGAAAAAGCCAACATCAAGGCGCTGGCCTTCTGGGAAAACGGATTCCGGCACCTGACCAATTCCAAACGCCCGGTGAAAACCGTAGAAGACGGCAAGGGTCTGAAAATCCGTACCATGGAAAACAAGGTTCATCTGGCGGCCTGGAAGGCTGCCGGTCTGAATCCCACGCCAATGGCCTGGGGCGAGGTGTTTACGGCATTGCAGCAGAATGTCATCGACGGTCAGGAAAATCCAATCGCCGTCTTTTACAGCGCCAAGCTGTGGGATGCCGGACAGAAGAATTTTTCACTCACCGCGCATGTGTACTCTCCGACCCCCTTTTTGATGAGCAAAAAAATCTTTGATGCCATGCCCAAGGAAGACCAGGAAATGTTTCAGAAAACCGCCATGGAAGTTGCCAAATTCCAGCGCAAGATCAACCGCGATGCCGAAGAGGCCAAGCTTCAGGACATGGCGAAAAATGGGGTTACCGTGGTGCGCGATGTGGACCGCGATAGCTTCAAGAAAGCCATGTTGCCGGTCTATGATGAGTTCAGCAGCCAGTTCCCAAAAGCTGAAATCGAAGCCATCATGAACGCGAAATAATCCAGGCCAGTCGGGCGCTCTTCATGCATGGCGTGCAAAAGAGCGCCTTTTCTTTATCCGGAGCCGGTGGGGGAAAGAGCATGCTTGTATTGCAACGTTTCAATGAATTTCTCGTGAAGGTGGGCAGTTGGGGGACGATCCTGTTCATGGCCGTGATTGCCATCGTCATCCCCTACGAGGTGATTGGCCGCTATGTGTTTCAGAAAATGAGCATCTGGTCCGGCGAGGTTTCAACCTACTCCCTTGCCTGGGCCTCGATGCTGGGCGGCGCGGTGGGGTTGAAAAAAGGCTACATGATCAACCTGACTGCGGTGGTGGAATCGGTCCCCCCCGCAGTGGCCAATGTACTGAAATTCATAAGCTATCTGTGCACGCTCTTTTTTTTCGGCGCCATGTTCGGTTACGGTCTCTTCCAGACCCTGTATAACGCAAATCAGACGTCACCGGCCATGGGCCTGGTGATGAGTTACCCCTACGCCGCGCTTCCCGTCGGCTTTTTCATCATGTTCTTTCTCACGCTGGAGGATTTCCTGCGGTTTCTCGGCATGCGTGCGAAAGGAGAAAGTCCATGATCGTATTCTCGATTTCCTTTGTCGGACTGTTGTGCATTTCCGCGCCCATCACGGTGGCCCTGGGCGGATGCGCCCTCGCCTATGCCCTGATTCACGGCGGCATGCCCATCACCACGCTGATTCAAACCATCTTCGGCGGACTGGCGACATTTCCGCTGCTCGCCATCCCGCTGTTCATGCTTGCCGGAAACCTGATGAACGCGGGGGGAATTACGCCGGATCTGGTGCGATTCGCCCGCCTGCTGTTGGGCCACATCAACGGCGGGCTCGGGCATGCCACGATCCTTGCCTGCGCCATCTTTGCTGCGATTTCCGGTTCGGCGGTGGCCACTGCCGTCGCCATCGGCCTGGTCATGATTCCGGCCATGAAAAAAGCGGGTTATGAAGAGGATGTGGGCGCCGCGCTGGTCGCCACGGCCGGCTGCCTGGGACCCGTCATCCCGCCCAGCATCCCGTTCATCATTTACGGCGTTACGGCCAACGTTTCGATCGCGGCGCTGTTTTTGGGCGGCGTGCTGCCCGGCACCCTCATGGCGGTATCCCTGATGGTGTACATGGCGTATGTGGCCAAAACGCGCAATTATCCCCGCGATCCCAAAGCCTCGTTCAAGGAAATCATGTCGGCCGCCTGGAAGGCGATTCCCGCCCTGTTCATGCCGATCCTGATCATGGGCGGCATCCTGAGCGGCATGTTCACGCCCACCGAGGCGGCCGGCGTAACGGTCCTTTATTCAGCCCTTGTGGGGGCGTTTGTCTACCGGAAACTGACCATAAAGGGCTTGCCCAAGATCCTGCTGAGCTCCGGCCTGGAATCGGGCATGGTGATGCTGCTCATCGCCATGTCCGAACCCTTTTCCTGGATCGTTGCCGTGGACCAGATCCCGCAGATGCTGGTCGGGTATATTTCCGCTTTGACCACTTCGCCCTGGATGGTCCTGCTGCTGGTGAACGTTTTTTTGATCCTGCTCGGGATTCCCATGGAGACCGCCCCGGCCCTGGTCATCGTAACTCCCGTGCTGGCTCCCATCGCCGTCGTTCTTGGGATAGATCCGGTGCATCTGGGCGTTGTCATCTGCCTGAACCTTGTGCTGGGTCTGGTCACACCGCCCGTGGGCGCCGTTCTCTTTGCCGTGTGCGGCACCGGAAACATGTCCCTGGAACGGTTGAGCAAGGCCATCTGGCCGCCATTCCTGGTAACCCTGGTGGTGCTGGCCATCGTAACCTATGTGCCCTGGCTCAGCACGTTTTTGCCACGGCTTCTTCTGGGTCGATAAAGGAACCTTCCGATGTCAAACGAACAAACCCCGCGCGGCCCCCTGCGCTCATCAATAATGACCAAGGGCGTGGATCGTGCCACGCACCGCTCGCTGCTGTATTCCATGGGCTGGCGGCCGGAGCATCTGGACAAGCCCCTGGTCGCCGTGGTCAATTCCTTCAATGAGTTGATGCCTGGACACGTCCATCTCAATGCCCTGTGCCAGGCCATCAAGCTCGGTATTGCCGAGTCCGGCGGCACGCCGCTCGAGTTTCCGTCCATCGCGGTCTGCGACGGTCTTGCCACCGGCCACAAGGGCATGCGCATGCCCATGCCCAGCCGCGAGTTCATTGCGGATTCGATCGAAATCATGATCACTGCGCACGCCTTCGACGCCATGGTGCTGCTGACCAACTGCGACAAGATCACTCCCGGAATGCTGATGGCGGCAGCGCGCCTGAACATCCCGGCCCTGCTCGTATCGGGCGGACCCATGGACACCGGCTGCTTCCGCGGCAAGCGCGTCTGCTACAATGACCTGATGGAAGCCGAGGCCCAGGTGGAACAGGGCAGGATGCCGCCCGAAGAGCTGGCGGATTTTGAAGAAGTTGCGGTCTGGGGGCCGGGTGCCTGCGCCATGATGGGTACGGCCAACAGCATGAACATTCTGGCCGAAGCCCTGGGGATGACCGTAACCGACAATGCCCTTACTCCGGCCACTTCCGGCGCCCTGATGGCCATCGCCCGGCGGGCGGGACGGCGGATCATGGCGCTGCACAACCGGAACATCCTGCCCCGGGACATTCTGACATTTGCCGCATTTCAGAATGCGCTCGCCGTGGACATGGCCGTTGGCGGATCCACCAACACGTGCCTGCACCTTCCGGCCATTGCGGCCGAAGCCGGCCTGTCCCTGGGCCTTGCGGAGTTCACCAGGGCCGCCGCGCAGGTGCCGCATCTTGTTCTGCTCAAGCCCGCCGGCCGGCATTTCCCGCTGGACTTTTACAATGCAGGCGGGGTTGCCGGGCTGATGAAAGAGCTTCTGGACCACGGCAAGATCCATGGGGAATGCCTGACGGTGACCGGCCGGAGCATGGGGGAGAACCTGGCCAACCGCCGGATCCTCGACGCGGATGTGATCCGGCCGGTGAAAAATCCGCTGAGCCCGACCGGCGGGCTTGCCGTATTATACGGCAGCCTGGCGCCCGAAGGGGCGGTGGTCAAGAAAGCGGCGGTTGCGCCCGAAATGCTTAAACACAGTGGACCCGCTCGGGTCTTCGAGCAGGAGGAAACGGCGCTTGCGGCCATTTTCGGCGGCAGGGTGCTGCCCGGAGACGTGGTGGTGATCCGCTATGAAGGGCCCAAGGGGGGTCCGGGCATGCGGGAGCAGCTTCTTCCCACATCCGCCATCATCGGCATGGGCCTGGGCAAGTCCGTGGCGCTGGTCACGGACGGCCGGTTCTCCGGCGCCACCCAGGGCGCCTGCGTGGGCCACGTGACCCCGGAGGCCTACCTGGGTGGACCGATCGCCTTCGTGGAAGAAGGCGATATGATTGCGATCGACATCCCTGCGGGAACCATCGACTTGATCGTATCACCGGATGTGATCGAACGCCGGAAAAAGAACTGGCGAGTTCCGGATCACACCGCGTTGGTAAAAGGCAGTCTGCTGGAGCGATATCGCCGCATGGTCGGGTCGGCGATCCGGGGAGCCACATTTGAGTAGCCGACACGCAGTGCGCCCGCCAAAGGAACCCTTGCCCGCGGCCGGACCCGGAGCCGAACTTAAAGCAGGTTCTTGTTACCTTGTGTTCGGGGGTGCCGTATGACGCAAGTCACCATCCCCTTTGATGGAAAACCCTTTCGGCTGGATGTACCGGCCAAAAATCTGGCTGAAGTCCTGAGTCCGAGGCCCAGTCTCTGTCTTAACGATCTGCCGACTGAAATCGAAAGGGCACTCAGTCATCCGATCAACCAGGAACCCATGGAAAACCGGGTGAAACCATCAGACCGGGTCCTTCTCGTCAGTGATGACAACACCCGCGCCACGCCCGTGGATCGCATGATTCCGCCGCTTCTTCGCAGACTTAACGACGCCGGCGTCCCGGATGGGCAAATTTCCTGCATCATGGCCCTGGGCACCCACCGCTATATGACCGATGTTGAAATGGAAGCCAAAGTGGGACCGGATGTTTTCAGGCGCATCAAGGTCTTCAATCATGAATGGCGAAACCCGGATGCCCTTGTCAATCTGGGCACTTCCGCTTTCGGCACGCCGCTTCTGGTCAACCGGGCCGTGGCCGAAGCGACCGTTGTAATCGGCATGGGGGCCATTGTTCCCCATCACATTCCGGGGTTCTCGGGTTCCTCAAAGATCATCCAGCCCGGCATCTGCGGGGCCCGGACGACCGCGGAGACGCACATGCTGTCATGCGAAGGCGGGGGGGACTCCTTTCTGGGCCAGGAAGACAATCCGGTTCGTCAAGACATGGACGACATGGCCGACAAGGTGGGGATGCAGACCATTTTCAATGTGGTCATGGACCCGAACGGCGGGGTTGCGGGTCTTTTTTACGGGGAAATGCGCGCTGCCTTTCTTGAAGGTGTAACGCTTGCCCGCAAAATTTACGGCGTGTCGTATCATGAGGTCCCCGACATCGTTCTGGCCAATTCCTGCCCCTGTGACCTGGACTTCTGGCAGTCCCACAAAGCCCAATACCCGGCGCAGCGGATTATCAAACCGGGAGGAACCATCATCCTCTGCACGCCCGCACCAGAGGGCGTCAGCCCGGTGCACACCGAACTGCTCGATTTTACCGCCTGGTCCGCGGACAGGATCAAGAAAGCTTACCGCAGCGGAGAGCTGAAGAACGGAGTTGCAGCCTCTCTGGCCGTTGCCTGGGCATTGGTGCGGGAAAAAGCATCGGTCATTACATACTCACCCGGTATTCCCGCCAGCGACAAAGTGCGGCTTGGGCATACCCATGCCCCGAGTCTTGACTGGGCCATCACCGAGGCGCTGCGGCGGCAGGGGCCCGATGCCCGTCTCACCGTGCTCACCCATGCGCCGGACATGCTGCCCATCGGCCCGGTGCAGCCATCCGTACAGCCATGAGCCATGAGTTGGAAATAGCCGTCATCGCGGATGACCTCACCGGTGCGGCGGATACCGGCGTTCAGTTCTGTCCGGCTGTCGGCCCCGTTTATCTGACAGGACCGGACGTTTTGGAGCTTTCCGGAAACGGTTCCCGAGCTGCTGGGCTTGCCGTGTTCACCAACACGCGCCATGTGGCAGCGGCGGCAGCCGGCCGGATTGCAGGGGAGGTGGCGATCAGAATCCACTCTCTCCACCCTCGGGCGGTTTACAAAAAAATTGATTCGTGCCTGCGGGGAAACATCGGACCGGAAATCGACGCACTGATATTGACCATGGGATACTTGGCCAGTTTCGTGGCTCCGGCCTTTCCCCGGCAGGGACGCATCACGGTGGCCGATCTGCACCGGGTCAACGGTGTGCCGGTGGCTGAAACGGAAATCGGCCGCGATCCCCTCTGCCCTGTCCGGGAATCCCGGCTGTCGGTGCTCCTGTCCGGCCAGAGCTGCCTGCCGGTCGGGCATGTGGACCTGAGCTGCATGGAAAAGGGACTGGATGCCCTGGTGTCCCGGGTCCAAATACTGCTGAGGAGCGGTTGTCGGCACATCGCATTTGACGCCAGCCAACCGGAGCACCTGAATACTGTGGCCGGTCTGGCCCGTCATCACTTCAGCGGCATTCTGCTGGTCGGGTCGGCCGGGCTGGCCGCCGGCATGGCCGACAGCCTGGCAGACAGTCCGACCGGTTCCATGCGTGCCAAGGCAGTACGGACAGCACCCCGTTCCCGGCCGAAGCTGAAAAAACCGCTTTTTGTTTGCGGCTCCGCATCCGGTGTGCTTGCCGCCCAGCGGGACATGCTTGTGCGCCATGCCGGGTTTCCGCTGAAGGTGCTCGATCCTGCGCTGCTGTCATTTCCGGAAGCCGGTCGCCAGCGGAGTCAACTGGCCGGAAATCTGGCAGCCACATGGCTTGAAGGCGGACTGATTCTGTGCATCGCGCCGTATTCGCCGACGGCGCCGACCGCCGCTCCGGATCGCGTGAAACAGGGATTTGCCGAAGTGGCGGCGGCCCTGATCAGGCGAGCATCACCGGACGGGATATTCCTGTCCGGGGGTGATACGGCCGAATCGGTGTGCAAGCAGATCTCTGCCAAAGGAATCCGCCTGATTGAGGAGGTTCTCCCCGGACTGACGCGGGGAGAACTTGTCGGCGGCCGGTATGACGGCCTGCCCGTGGTGACCAAGGCAGGCGCATTTGGTCCCCCGCAAACCCTTGTTCAACTCTTAACGATGCTTTCCTAAAGACAGACAATCATGACAACAAACACGATACAACCGCTTCTGGGCATCACCATGGGGGACCCCGGCGGCATCGGCCCGGAAATTTGCGCCAAGGCGCTATCAGAAGCCGATATTTATTCCATCTGTCGCCCCCTGATCATCGGGGATGCGGCCATCATGGCCGATGCCGTCAAAATCAGCCGCCTTGATCTTGTGATCCACCCCTGCGACCAGCCTGTCGCGGGCCGCTATGTCTTTGGGACGGTCGACGTGCTGGACCTGAAGAACATGCCGCCTGAGCACCTGCGCCATAAGCAGGTAACGGCCGAGCAGGGGAGGGCCTCCTTCGAGTGCGTGGCAAAGGCGATCGAGCTGGCCATGGACAAACGGATCGACGCCATGGTCACCGCTCCCATCAATAAGGCGGCCATCAACGCCGCCGGATATCATTACGCCGGCCATACGGAGATCTGCGCGCAGTTCACGGGAACCCGGGATTACAGCATGATGCTGGCCGAGGGCAATTTTCGCGTGGCCCACGTTTCCACCCATGTCTCCCTGCGGGAGGCCTGTGATCGGGTCAAAAAAGAGCGGGTTCGAAAAGTGATCGATCTGTCCAATCAGACCTTGCTGCAACTGGGAATCGCAATTCCGCGCATTGCCGTTGCCGGTCTCAACCCCCACTGCGGCGAGGGCGGACTGTTCGGCACCGAGGATGATGTCGAAATCGCCCCGGCGGTGGCTGACGCCCGTGGGGCCGGTATCACTGTCGAAGGGCCGCTTCCGGCGGATACGGTCTTTTCCAAAATGATCGGCGGAATGTACGACCTGGTGGTGGTGATGTACCACGATCAGGGCCATATACCGACCAAACTGGTCGGATTCAAATATGACGACAAGACCGGAACCTGGGGCAGCATGGCGGGAGTCAATGTCACCCTGGGACTGCCGATCATCCGCACATCGGTGGATCACGGAACTGCCTTTGGAAAAGCCGGTGAGGGACGGGCCAATCCGCAGTCCATGATTGAGGCAATCCGGCTTGCGGCCCGTTTGGTGGGGTGATAAACCATGCAAACAACCGTAATTCGGCACAAATCGATGTTGTCCACCTGGCTGCCTTACATGCTTCTGATGATCCCCCCGTTATGCTGGGCCGGCAATGTTGTGCTGGCCCGTGGTGTGAGCCAGATGATTCCCCCCATCGGTTTTGCCTTCTGGAGATGGACCCTTGCATTTTTGATTCTGGCAACGATCAACTGGCCACTTGTTCGGCGGGACTGGCCCGCTGTTGTTCGAAACTGGAAAGTTCTGGTGGTGCAGTCGCTTCTGGGTGTAACCTGTTTCAATACCCTTCTGTACATGGCGGTTCATACCACCACCGCGATCAACTGTGCACTGATTCAGACGACCATGCCCGCGTTTATCATTCTGATCACCCTGATTGCATTTCAGGAGCGGGTGCGGCTGGCGCAGATGGCCGGTGTCATTCTGTGTGTTCTGGGTGCATCCCTGGTGGTGCTGCGGGGCGACCTGTCCACCATATTGAACCTGTCTTTTGCCCAGGGTGATTTGCTCATGTTGCTGGCAGTGATCTGTTACGGCATATACACTGTTCTGGTGAGAAAAAGACCGGCGATTCATGCCATGAGTTTTTTGACTGTGACGTTCGGGGCCGGTGCTGTCATGCTGGCACCGCTTTATATCTGGGAGACCTGTTTCCGAAAACCGGTGACATTTTCCGGAGATGTGATGCTGAGCATTGCGTATGTCGCCATTTTCCCGTCGATTGTCGCGTATTTCTGCTGGAATCGCGGCACGGAAATGATCGGACCGAACCGCGCCGGACTGTTCATCAATCTGGTTCCGGTGTTCGCATCCATCATGGCGGTGATCTGGCTGAATGAATCCCTGAAGTTTTTTCATGTCATCGGCATGTGTTTGGTTATCGCCGGCATGTCGATGGTCAACCGGTGACCGGATCAGGTCGCTCGTATCATTCACTTCCCCGGAATATGCCCGCAAAAAAATATCGTGAATTTGTCATGGGCGGCCAATTTTCATTCTTCGTTGCGCCCGCCCCTGGCATGGGAGTCAGAAGAAATTTTCCGGGTACGCGATTCCGGCATCCCGAAATCGCTGATAGTCTATTTTAAGGCGCTCGTTGGCGATGCTTCGAATCATCTCTTCCTCCGCACCGGTTTCATTGATATCCCCGAATGCATAAACCTTGGTCACCGTGCGGATATCGCCGCCGGAGCCTGTCAACGCAAAATCGGCCATCAGAAGGTACCAGTTCTTTCCGGCCTTCTGTTTGTCCGCCTCCGCAGCAAGGGTGTCCTGCTTTACAGTCTCTTTGCGCAAACTGACCTCGAATTGACCTTTATTTCGGGATATGGCGCGTGCGATAAGATCCTCCAGTCTCTCCATATAACCTTTTTTGTTTTCTTCAGTTGTCATGAGTTAATCTCCTTTTTGAATCCACTGCATTTTGCCCCCAAAGACCGGACAGGTTGACAGGACGAAACGCTTAGCCGACCATCTCGCGGATAACCTCTTTTACGGAGAGGATATCTTTCACAAGCCCCGAAATCTGCCCGGCAGGAAGAATTCCCACATCCACATACCCATTGATCCATGAATCTTTCATGGATGGTCCGCCAAAGAACAGAAACGCTTCAGTCTCTCCGATTTCGATTCTCTTTGCAAGCGCTGTCCGCAGGGCGCGCACTTGAAAACGTCCCAGATGAATGCGCAGGGTCCCTTTCTTTACCTGTTTTTCAATCCATCTGTGGCCAGCTTCTCCTTCCACTCGCACGGATTGTCCAGGTAATAGCGATAATCCTCCCTATGTATTTTCTTGACATAATAATGAAAAACGCTATCCTTACAGTAAGGAGACAAGAAATGCTTGCAAAATTAACAACAAAAAATCAAATAACGCTGCCGCGAGAGGTCGTGAAGGGTTTCAAGGGGATCGAATACTTCGACGCCGTTGTTCAAGACGGACGGATTGTTCTTGAACCTGTTCGAATCCGGCCTGTGGCCGCGGATCTGGCTGGGATCCGAAAAAAAATGGAAAGACTGGGTGTCGTCGCAGAAGACGTGGTGGAGGCCATTCAATGGTCAAGACAAAGCCCCAGGTGATCCGCGTCGTTCTGGACACTAACGTGCTTGTCTCGGCACTCCTTTTTGGCGGCAAGCTAAATCGACTGGTCGCCAGATGGAAATCCGGCGACATTGCGCCGGTCTTCTCACGGGCAACTTTCGATGAATTCAGAAGGGTGCTTACCTATCCACGATTTTCGCTCACGGAGTCGGAAATCAGGTTTCTCATCGAAGACGAGGTGCTGCCTTACTTTGACGTCGTGGAATTCTGCGAAAATATCCAGGGTGTCTGTCGAGACCCGTGGGACGACATTTTTCTTTCCTGTGCTGTTGCAGGCGGTGTGGATGCAATCGTAAGCGGTGACAAAGACCTTCTCGATATGGGTAGCTTCCGCGAAATTCCGATCATCAGTGTTCGAGACTTCTTGAAATAAGCGAATAAAGGGGACAGATTTATTTGATTTTCTTGGCCTTCCCTGCCCTCTGAACGCCACCCGCCTTTCGATTTTATGCTCTATCTCTTCCACAAATCGCGCACTACCGGTTAACTGGCCGCGCTGGAGTGACTGCCGGATCAATTCCACATATTGACTACAGGCCAGAAGAACCGCATCGGCGCGGATCGTGCTCGACTTGAAACGTCCTTCCCATAAGTCTCTTCTCAAGCCTGTTCAGATATCTTGTCTGAATGCCTGCTACCCGTTTCATCAGCCATGCAAGGTTTCCGCGATCTTCTCCAGGATCTACAATCGGATGGACGTGATTGGTCCCGCATACACACCTTTTGCATTGTCTTGATCTGTCGCGATAAACACATCCAGATCCTTCGTGAAGCGAGGCTCACTGTATTTCATGACGGCATATCCACCCACGACATGATAGCGTACGTTATGCTTTTCGAAAAGTTTCAACAGTTCTTTGAAATCTGGACTCGTCAGCATTTTTTCCTCGAATCAAAAAATAATCATTCAACATCTCCGCTGCCGCCTCGAAAATGGCAATATCTCCCTGAGATTGCCAGAAGCGGATATCGAACAACCGTTTATCATCGCTTAACCGCTGATAATTTTCTTCAATTTTTCTCATTTCTTATCCTGGATTTTTGTGTTTTTGTGGGACGTTGTTGGATTTTTGTGGGACGTTGTTGACAATAAGGACAATATGAGATTTTTGCTTGTAACTAATTGAATAAAGATGAGTATATATCAAGAGCAGTGCGTTTGGATTCACAGGGGACATTACGACTTGCATCCAAAATTCGTTCCGAGATTTCTGATATTTTAATACAAGAGCACGGGTTAACGTTTTCTGAGAGCGCCAGGCTATTGGAGTATCTGCTTCAGCCGTAGCCAAAATGATATTGCGGAAAGCGATAAAAAGGTGATGCCGGCAACGGAATTATTTTTGTCCCTGTTGTCAACAATGTCCCAAAATCTCCCTCGGAACGATGTCCCTATCAATGGGCTATGGGAAACAAAGGCTTTCGTTTATTCCGCCAGAACTGCCTGAATGGAGTCCGCTTCCAGTACGCGATCGATCCATCGATCCAGTTGTTCCGATGTAGCGGATGCCAGTTGCTCCGATCCCCATTCCGGTAAAGGACCAAAACGACGCACCAGCAAGCGTTCCAGAATAACCTGCCTTCCTTCCTGCCTTCCTTCCTGCCTTCCTTCCTGCCTTCCTTCCTGCCTTCCTTCCCGCCTTCCTTCCTGAAACCCTTTATCTTTAATATATTGCGCCAGCATGGCCGTATCCTCCTGTTTTATCATTTCATGGAAGATCGATTCCCGCTCATCTTCCAAAATTCCGGCATACACATCGATAAAATCCACATATTTGTCAAACAGAATTGGCATATCCAAAGACAGATGGGCATCCGAAAGTCGCCGTTTTTGGGTTTCCTCGCGAACAAAAGAAATCCGTTGAATATGCCCCAATTCCTTCGAGACATCAGGCAATAGCCATTCCAACGCTTCCTTGGGAAAATCCAGAAAAACATTCTTGAAATTGTGATCATGGGACGTCATGGTTTCATCCCTTCATCCAGAAAACCCCAATATCAGGTTGTGAAAAAAATAAAGTACCGAAAGCACCAACGCCCCCCCAATACGCTATGCTCCATGTTTTTCGTATCCAATTTATTTTTGTTTTTAAGGTCGTCCCAACTTACCCGGATTGCTTCCCTGCTACGGATTTGAGTTCTTTGATTGTCTGCATGGTATCTTTTAAACTCTGCTCCAGACTGATCTGTTGCTGCCAGCCTAACACATCTTTGCTCCGCTGACTGCTTACATTCCAGATGTTGTCTTTCATCATGGCCATGACCTCAGGCAGAACAATGAGCGGGGTTCCCAGCATTCGATGGTTGAGTTTATCAAACATTCCGGAGATCCCCATCATGAACCCGGGCATATCCATCAACGGAATTGCCACTTTCGAATCAATGTAATGCATGGCTTCCACCATATCCCTGAACATCGGCAATACATCATTGCATACAATAAACCTGCCCTCACAATCGGCCTCCGCCGCACGGATATGAACATCCACCACATCTCTGATATCCACAAAAGGGTAATTCATACCTGCCACACTAAACCGGAAATAGTTCATCATCATGGCTTCAATCAGATCAATGGTCGGCGTATTTTTTACGAACCCCGGCCCCGCAATTGCTCCCGGAAGAACGGTTACCAGATTCAGGCCCAGCTTTTCTGCCAGCTTCCACGCCAACTGCTCTCCGTGAGTTTTGGCCCGGATATAGGGGACATGCAGGTCTGTTGCCCAGTCATTTTCATCACTGGGTGGATCACCCGGCAGCGTCAACGGTAACGATACCACAGAAGAGGTTAACACGATCTTTTTGACCCCGGCCTTGGATGCGGCATGAAATGCATTGTCAATTCCCTTTACCGAGGCATCCACAATTTCATTTTCCAGGCCGGGCGCCACATAAGCATAGACCGCTGCCGTATGAAACAACAGGTCGATATCCTCCATGGCCTGCCGGAGCTGATCCGGATGATTCAGCTCCGCTTCAACCACCATGACATCACCCAGCGCCTTCACTCTTGCCACTTTGGATTCATCCTCCAAAGACCGGACACTGGCCCGGACATCATGTTCCCTTTTTATCAGCTCTTTGACCAGATTATACCCCAGGTGCCCATTGGCCCCGGTCACCAGAATTTTCATGTTTTTCCCCTTCAAACCGGTATTATTAAAGTCTGTTATTCGTCTTCATTGGAAACTGCCTGTTATAACAACGGACTGGAAAGCCGTTGGCAATGGCGGCCAGGCATCGGTTGCACGATACGCAGGCAACTTTGTCTCTTTTCTTTTCCTTGAATTTTTTAACAATAAACGGTTCCCTGATAAAGGGACGGGACATGGATATTAAATCCGCATCCCGGTCAGTGACGGCCTGCGACATTTTATCCAGTGTGCGCATCCCCCCCACCAGGGCAAGGGGAATATCTCCTGTCACCGAGCGTATTGATCTGGCCGCGGCCGTGTTATATCCTTCAACAAGATCATACCTGCCTTTCAAACTATGGATCATAAACCAGGCAACCGGCTTTTTCCATAACGGCATGCTCTGAACCAGTTCTTTGACCGGAACATCCCCGCGGCACATGTTCATGTAGGAGAACGTGGATGAGCCGCAACTGACTTCTATCATGTCAACACCCAGGTCTTTGAGCATCCCGGCGTATTCAACAGCAAGTTCAGGGGTAATACCCGGCCTGGGTGTGAAATCATTGGTGTTCAGCTTGACGGTTATGCAGAAATCATCCGGCACTCTTTCCTGTATGGACTGAATCACCTGTTTCAGGAACCGAAACCTGTTTTCTGACGATCCGCCCCATTTGTCCTGCCTTCGGTTAAAAAAAGGCGATAGAAACTGATTGATCAGATAGCAATGGGCGCAATGCACTTGAATCCCGTCTGCCCCAGCCTTTACAGCCCTTTCTGCAGCGTCTGCAAATGCATTTGCAGCCTCTTTAATCTTCACTTCATCCATCTGCCGGGGTTTGAAAAAATTGATCGGATCCCTGACCGAGCTGCTCGGTGCCCAAGGCGTCTGACCGATATCTTTGGGCCTGGTCTGCTGGCCGGCATGGTTGATCTGGAAAAAAATTTTGGAATCAAATTCGTGAACCGCCTTTACCAGACTGGTCAGTCCTTCAATCATATCGTCCGAGTGGATGCCCATGGGGGCATCGTAAGCCCGACCCAGGGGATGGACATACATGAATCCCGGGATGATCAAACCGACATCCCCCTGAGCCAGCCGCTGGTAGCGCTTGATCAGCTTTTTTGTAACTTTACCGTCAGAACCTGCCATGCCTTCATAGGTAGCAGAATGAACAAACCGGTTTTTAATTTCAATATTGCCGACCATCTGTGATGTAAAGAGTACACTCATAATCCACCCACTCCTCCATACTGGTGTTAACAAAAAGGTCACCAGCGCTGCTTTTCGGCGTCTGGTTCAACGACTGGTTGGGTCCCCTTCGCTATAGGCATCCTGCCATTGAGGAATCAGGGCAGGAAAAGAAATCCATAATTTCATGGACGTCCCCCTACTCCCACACATCCCTCACAATTTTTATGGCCAGCAATATCGTTGGAATGAAATGGTAAAACAAATCGAAAATATCTATCGGCTTGGTCAGCACACCATTTTTTAGCATTATGAGTTTTTCAATGACATGCGGCATCGGCTTAAATGGTGCCAGCAGCATAAAAGCGGCTATTATAATCAGGAATGTATATGGGATTTTATCAAGGACTGACCACATAATTTTTATCGCCCACGATTAATCTTGTCCCGTAATTTTCCAGACCACTTGAAGGTCACCACCTGTCTGGGCTTGAGCATCAACGGCTGGTCAATATAGCTTTCAAGATAAAGATTTTGGGTGCGTTATCGGTCGGGGATGGCCAAAAAAAGGCCTATCCCCTCCCTGCTGCCTTCCCAAAATCATTATCTTAAAAGCTATAGCAGGATTTCTCCATCGCCTTTCATTTTTTGCACCACGCAGAACATACCGTAGCCGGATACCAAAAGAAAATCGCCAGAGGCCGCTTCTGATGTCCGATCTACTTGATCCAAGTAAGAATAGCGGTGCCTAAAATTATTGATATGATTCCAACCAGTCTTTGCGTCTGGTCAGAGATATCATAGTACCAGTCCAGTAAACGGCTATAGACATTGTGTGGGTTGGTGAAAATCACAACCGCCTTAACGATTGCCAACAGGCCGATTATCCGGAAAAACCAGGGAAAAGTGGTGGCCAACGCAGAAATAAAAAAAAGGATTCCGAAAACTGCGGGGAGGGCTGACAAAACCTTGAGCGGAATTTTCTGGATTAATTTCTTGAGTGCATCGATGGATTCTCTGGCATACAGAATAAAGATAGAGCCGATGGCGATGTACGCAAAGCCAAGGAAATAAACGATTACTTTCATGGTCGTTGACTCCTTTTCAGATTATGAGGGTCTAACAGGGAGGGTTTTTCAAAAAATCTCATTAATTGTCTGCTGTGTCAAGGACTGGATTCTTTCTTTTAATTTCGGTTCCGCCGCCTGACCCGTTTGGAATAATTTGGGTTTGATTTTTATCGTCCAGGTCGTCCAACCGCCCGCCTCTGGACGTCGGACGATCAGGACGATGCGGGCGATGGAAATGGGTGGTATAAAACATGAGAAGGGAATTGTCGCTGGCTCATGGTACGGGGACCCGCACGCTGTAAATCTCGACTGATTTTATATGATGACCACGACAAGAGATTGGTTATTTCATTGAGATATCTGGTGTAAGAGATGAACCTGCTGCCGAACCTGTGATGGTTCATTATGCCCGGTGGCAAGGCTTTCTCTTAAATTCCCTTCAAACCATTTCGATTTAACCATCCCATTTGAGGACACGGCTCTTTGACATCGCTGAGCACCCAGAATAGCGCCGTCCGGAAACCGGGAAAGACAAACGTTGAAAATAAGTTTCTTTTGTATTACATTAGAATCATGAAAACATCAGATTTCACCTGGAACGAAAATAAAAATCAGGACAATATCGATAAGCATGGTGTTTCTTTTGTTGATGCGCAATACGCATTTCAGGACAACAACCGTATTATTCTTGAAGATTTCCGTCACAGCGATATTGAAAAACGTTATTTCTGTCTGGGAAAAATTCATGGTGAAATCATGACCGTCCGGTTTACGTACCGGATAATAAAATCAGAATTTTTGGTGCTGCCTACTGGCGGAAAGGAAAAAAGATTTATGAAAAAGAAAATTCAGTACACAGATGAGCCAGCCGATGTCGATCTGGATCATGCAAAGCGGATAAAAGACTATCTACCACTTCCTGGCGATTTGGTATTTAAGAAAGAACGGGTTGTAACCTTGCGACTCGATGAGGCAACAATCGGTGAACTCAAAAAAGTGGCCGGCGAAAAGGGCCTTGGTGTTTCGACATTAATCAGAATGTGGGTGCGGGAACATTTGGGAAACTTACAGACACATTCCTGATAGATACACGGATCAAAATCCAGCCGCGCTTCTTTTTTATCGCCGGTTCTAATTGTTGATCGCCTTTCCCTGCCGCTCGTGCAGACGGGTTTCAATCTGGATCGCCAGGATATTTCGGCTCCAACCGTATTCCAGAGTTTTCTTTGCATACCACAATCGAGTCTTTGCATCGTCCACTTTCTCCAGAAGAGCCAGATTGTGATACCAAGTGATTTGTGCAAGCGCCTCTTGCACAATTGCCCGGTCCGGCCACGATTCGGTGAATTTGCGCATGTATTTCAGATTTCTCGGTGAAAATCCGGTCATTTCCGGGAAAGCCTTTTTCAGGTCATGCGAGAGCAGGTCGATAACTTAGGAGCCCCATCCTTCTTTCTGTTGATGGCCAAGGATGGCTCGGCCGATATCCCAATACATGAGCACCATGGCTGAGTTGGCGGATAGCATTGCCTTGATGCGCTCGCGAGTGATGCGTTCCTTCAATTCCGAAAAAAAATCCGTATATCCTTGAGGCATTTCCAGAAGGCTGGCCGGTGCGGGCATGATCACTTCAGGTTTTGAAGTACCCCTTGTTTTACGGATCTCCTCGGAATTATCTATATTTTTACGATCCTTTTTCATTGGTTCTCCAACATGTTCGCATTAAAACTCATAGCCGATCCCTGTAAATTTTCGCGGATTTGCGTCTCCAACCCCCTGCCCCGAGTAAACCGATCGGTCAGTTTGGTGGTGAGGGCATTCATCTTGTCGTCAAATGGGATTCCATCATCCTCTTCCGCCTCGGTGTCGACATATAGACCTTCAGAAAAAGGTATTTTAAACGCCATACATAGGGCTTTGATGATTATCTGTTAAACCTTCTGACCCCACATGGTACACATGGTACATATGAACATGGCCACGTTTTGGCAGGAGGTTTTTTCTCCTCAGGCTTCGCAAGTTCCGCAGGCTTTACAGCCGTATGTTCTGTAGGTTTTTTCTCCGCTGGCTTTCGAGTGCTCCGGCTTTTCAGGTTGCCGCTGTCGAGCACTTCACCAAGATGAACCCGCCATTCATAGTTGTCTTTTTCGATTTTTGTTACCTGGCAAACCAACCAAGGTCTGTCATTGCCATAACCATTGATGAATTTTACGGTATCATATTGCTTTGAAAGCCTTTTGTCCCAGTGTTCGCTTCGCTGCCGATACTCAATCTTCTTTTCCCCTGACAAAATCTGGTCAAAGTACTCCTTGTACAAACTTAATGTTAAAAGCATGTATTCAAACCTCCATTTCGTCAATATGGCTCACTTTTGAAAAATAATTTCCATAACGTAATTATGGCCCGCACGCTGTAAATCTCGACGGATTTTATATGATGACCACGACAAGAGATCGGTTATTTCATTGAGATATTTGGTGTAAGAGATGAACCTGCTGCCGAACCTGTGATGGTTCATTATGCCCGGTGGCAAGGCTTTCTCTTAAAATCCCCTCAAACCATTTCGATTTAAGCATCTCATTTACTTTTGCTTCAGACAGTTTTTTGTATAGTTCCAGTTTGGTATCAACGAAATTCAGCAGCACTTCATCCACCACCTTGTCAGATTTATACCGCATATTTTCCAGCGTGTTGTTGGAAGCCATTACTGCCTTCAACCCTTCGTGATTGAAATATTTTTCTGCCACTCTGCCCACGTCAATTTTGTCATCCTCTGTCAGTTCAATGCCGAAGGTGTCGTTCAGCGCCTGGACGATATTGGACAGCAAGTCCTTTTCATCCGGCGTGTGTTGGGGATTGCCGAGTTTAATGCCTTTGGTCTCGCCATCTGTTTTTTCAAGTGTGATGCCATATTCATGGAAGGTCTCTTGAATTCTGAAACTGTCCAGATCAATGGCATCAATGATTTCATAGGGAAGTTGCCCCTTTCTCTTGGGCAATTTCCGGTTTAGATTGCGAACGAAAACATAGAGTTTCTCCAGTTCGACATCTTTGAAGGTAATTATCTGGGAAATATAACTGTAAAGCCGGTAATAACTTTGCAGGGCCGAACGGAAATCCTCCCGCTGATTATCGTCAGGAAGGGCTTGCCACCGTTTTACAACGACGTTCAGGATGGGTTGAAAGCGTTCCTTGGGGATGGCGAAATTGAAAAAGATCTCGGCAAAGGCATCCACCTCCGCCATTGTGAAAAGCCCGTATCCTTCAAGTTCGCTTTGTAAATCATGGAGTTTGTCCGGGTCCGTCTCTTCTTCCAGGAAGGTGGCTTGATAATAATCCTGGAAGGCAGTCTTGATTTCATCCACTTCATTGACAAAGTCCAGGATAAGGGGATTGGTTTTGCCCCGTGCGGTGCGGTTTAACCGGGTCAACGTCTGGACGGCATTTACACCACCCAGTTTTTTGTCCACATACATCGTGTGAAGCAGGGGTTCATCAAAACCGGTTTGGAATTTGTTGGCGACAATCAATATGCGATATGTCGGCGTTTTGAAGGCATTGACGATTTGGCTGGATGATATGCCGTTCAGGCTTGTTTCGGTATGTTCTTCTCCTGTGTCAGGGTCTTTGACTGTGCCGGAAAAAGCCACCAGCGGTTTGAAGGTCAATCCTTTTTCAGACATGATTTTCTTGAAACTGAAATAAAACCGGACAGCATGAAGGCGGGAACGGGTCACCACCATCGCCCGTCCTTTCCCCTCGATGGCTAAAACCGTCTTGTCCATGAAATGTTCCAGCATGATGCGGGTCTTCATATCGATTTCATGCGGATGTAAATCCACGTAGGACATCAGCAGTCGCAGGGCTTTCTTTTTTTCATATTCCTTGTCGCCTTCCACCTTCTTCGCCAGTTTGAAATAGCGTTTAAACGTGGTGTAATTTTCGAGCACATCCAGGATGAACTTTTCCTCGATGGCTTGTCGCATGGAATAGATGTGGAAGGCTTTGAATTGCCCGCCAGGGTCTTTGCGACCGAACAATTCCAGGGTCTTTCCCTTGGGTGTGGCGGTGAAGGCAAAATAACTGATGTGCGGTTGTTTCCCGCGGAAATTGATTTCCTTGATGATTTCATCTTCCAGGTCAAACTCGACGTGGTCTTCCTTCTCGGCATCTTCCAGACTGGCGGTTAAGACCTTTTTCAGGTGTTTGGATGCCTCCCCGGTCTGGCTGGAATGGGCTTCATCGATTATGACGGCAAAGCGTTTGCCCTTTAAGTCGGTCATGCTTTTGGAAACGACCGGGAACTTTTGAAGGGTGGTAATGATGATGTCCTTGCCCTTTTCCAATGCCTCTTTCAGTTGAACCGAATTTTTATCGATGGGCTTGACCACCCCTTGAACCTGCTCAAATTGTTTGATGGTGTTTTGAAGTTGTTTGTCGAGCACCTTTCTATCCGTCACCACCACTATCGTGTCAAAAAGGCGGTCTGTGTCCGTTGGCTTTTGATAGAAACTCGCCAGTTGATGCGCCAGCCAGGCGATGGAGTTTGATTTTCCGGACCCTGCCGAGTGCTGGATTAAATAGTCATGGCTTACGCCTTCCTCTCGAATAGCAGACAGGATTTTTCGAACGGCATCCAGTTGATGGTAGCGGGGGAAAATGAACACCTCATATTCACGTTCTTTGATGGAACCGCTTTCTTTGTCGTAATATTTTTCCGAGATTTTCTGAACGTGAAGGTAATTATGGATGATGTCAAGCAACGTGTCCGGCTGAAGGATGTCCTCCCACAGGTAGGCGGTTTGATGCCCCATTGGGTTAATTGGGTTTTCGGTATCACGGTTGAACGGCAGAAAGCGGGTGCTGTCCTCCTGGAGCCGGGTGGTCATAAAAACCTTTTCACTGCCGATAGCGAAATGAACCAGGCACAGTTTGAACTTGAACAGCGGTTCTTTGGGGTCACGGTCGCCCTTGTATTGTTTGATGGCTTCTTCAACGAACTGACCGGTGAGAGAATTTTTTATCTCGGCGGTGATAATGGGAATGCCATTCAGGAAAATGCCCATATCCAGGGAGTTTTCGTTTTTCTTGCTGTATTTGAGTTGCCGAACGATGCTGAAATGATTTTGATAATAAAACACCTGGGCTTCCGGGTTCATGCCACTCGCCGGCTTGAAATATGCCATTTTGAAATGACAGCCCCTTGTTTTGAAACCCTTACGCAATACATGGAGGGCACCAAGTTTAGCAAGGTCATTGGACAAGCGGTATATGATTTTGCTATCGGTGTCGGTTCCCAATTGGGTCTGGAGTTTTTCGTATTCCCTGGACTGTGATGTCTGGATGAACTTGATGACTTCGGCGGGTATCAGGCACTGTTCCTTGTCGTATTCAGAAGGAAGTCGGCTGTGGTATCCTGAATTCAAAAGGTGCTGTTCTATGTGTTCTTCAAAATCCTGTTCCAGGTATGAAAGGACTGTCATGGAATAACCTCGTCTCTCACATCTATTTTGCCGGTGACGACTTCGGAGATAAGCGTGGTGCGGTATTCTTTAAGCAGATTGATATAATTTTGAGTTGTTGCGATAGCGGTTTCAATTTGCGATATTTTTTGTTCAAGAAAATGTAATATTTCAAACTGTTCATCTCTTGAAGGTGGAATAGCCGTAATCGTTGGGTGTATGTCATTTCGGTCAATTCCAGGCACGGCAGATTTAGATGAATTTAGCAGAAAGATAGGAGACAGAGTTCGGAGCAAATACCATAAATATTTTGATAAATTTCCATGTAAATTGACAGAATAAAGCGTTGTATTCAACGGCCAATAATCTTGTTCCAGCAAATAAAATATGCCAATTGTGCCATACCTACCAGTCACAATTCCCGGGGCTTTTGCTATCGCTTGGTTATGTAATCCAGTTGCTCCGGCTGAAGAAATTACGGGGATGTCACCTTCAACTCTTTTTTCTGATGGTAAATCATGTCCCCTCTGAAGTGTTACGATGTATTTCAAAGGTTTAAGTTCCCAATGCTCCGGCACCTCCCCCATCCATTCTATCCCTGTATCCTTCATTTTGACGTTGGGGTTCAGCCCTTTCGTCACGGCATGATTGATGATGGCTGTCCGTTGTTCTTGGAGCAGTTGGATTTGTTTCTGTTTCTTTTCGATGAGGGTGTCTATGTGACGGGTTTTGTGGTCGAGGTATTTGACGATGACTTTCTGATTTTCTTTATTTGGAGTTGGTACTTTGATATTGCCGATTAAGTCCCAGTTGGCTCTGGGCATTTTTGAGCCATAGGTTGCTCCATTGACAGTTGAGATGAAAGGGCTTGAAAGAAATCTAAAAAACAAGAACTTTTGTTCATAATCATATTTTGGTCTCAACACCAGCAACTCGCCGACAGCCACCCCATCATTCAATGCGACAAAAACCTTCGCTAAATACGGTCGGAGTTTATTAAATAAGACATCGCCTTTTTTGAAATAGTTGCCTACCCCCTCAAACATCTCGGAGCCATTGCGATACATACCCGTAAAACTTTCGATGTTTTCGAGTGCAACCTTAAATTCGTTTTCATTCGAGTTCTCGGCTTTTTCAACGATTAAATCTACAAGGAACTTCACTTTTTTCATGTCCCATTCTTCCGGAACATCACCAATCCAATCAACCCCACTGTCCTTATACGCCGGATACCGTTTCATCACGCCAGTATCTCCTTCAGCAACCCATCGGTTTCCTGTTCCAGAGATATTATATCCGCCTTGATTTCATCCAATGACCGCAACGGCTTATATTTATAGAAATATTTGGTGAAGTTGATTTCATAACCAATCTTATCCTTGCTTCGGTCCATCCAGGCATCCGGCACATGGGGCAGGACTTCACGTTTAAAGTAAGCGTCGATGTCGTCTTTAAGCGGTATTTTTTCATAGTCCCGTAATGAAGTGTCCGGCTTGGGATGACCGGTTTTGTCCTTGACCACCTTACCGTTTTTCATTTCCGGGCGTTCAACCGTCACTTTGGTAAAGCCAAAATGCTCGTTGTCAAAGACCTTACAGTATTCGCCATCCTCAAAGCCGGTAAAGATTTCTGTAATCTGCTGTATCTGCTCATCGGTCATATAATTTCTTTTGCTACCCAAACTTTTCCGCATCTTTTGAAAAAAATCGACCGCATTGATCAGTTGAATTTTCCCCCGGCGGCGAGAAAGTTTCCGATTGCTGACAATCCAGATGTAGGTGGCGATACCGGTATTAAAAAACAGTTCCGTAGGCAATGCGACAATGGCTTCCAACCAATCATTTTCAATAATCCATTTGCGGATGTTGCTTTCACCTGACCCGGCATCTCCGGTAAATAAAGGAGAGCCATTGTGAATGATGGCAATACGACTTCCGGTGGGCTCCATCTTGGATATCATGTGAAGCAGGAAAAGCATGGCGCCATCGCTGACCCTTGGCAAGCCGACATGAAAGCGTCCATTGGGGTCATCGGCTTCGTTCTGGATAAACTTTTCTTCCTTTTTCCAACTCACACCGAATGGCGGATTGGAGAGCATGAAATCAAACCGTTTCCCCTTGAATTGGTCCTGGGTGAAACTGGTGCCCAGTTGGATGTTGTCCGGCTCTCCACCGGTCATAAGCACGTCTGATTTGGAAATCGCATAGGTTTGCTCATTAAGTTCCTGACCGAACATGATGACTTCGAGGTCTGGGTTGATGTGCCTCTCAATGTGGTCCCTGGCGATGGTCAGCATACCGCCCGTCCCACAGGCAGGGTCATAGACGGAGCGAACAATGCCTTTACCTTGAAGCCCCTCCTTCTGTTCCGCAAAGAGCAGATTGACCATGAGACGAATAACCTCGCGGGGGGTGTAATGCTCCCCTGCTGTCTCATTCGACATTTCTGAAAATCGCCGTAGCAGGTCCTCAAAGATATAGCCCATCTCATGGTTTTTGACTAAATTCGGGTGAAGGTCGATTTCCGTGAATTTATCCACCATCATGAACAAGAGGTCGTTTTTAGCCAATTTGCTCACGATTTTTTCAATGGCGAAGTTGTCAATGATTTCCCGAACGTTTTTGCTGAACCCGCTGATGTAGTTGTAGAAATTGGCTTCCATATTACTGGCATCTTGGGTAAGGCGTTGAAGGTCATACCGGGACGTATTGAAAAACCTCAATCCGCCAGTGGCTTGAAGACAAACAGCCGATGGGTCCGGCAACTTATCCTTGAACTTTTCATAGGTCTTGATGACCTCATCCTTTTTACCATTGAGAACGCAATCAAGCCGGCGCAGAACGACAAAGGGCAAAATCACATCGCCGTATTCGTGCTGTTTGAAAACCCCACGCAAAATATCATCAGCAACCTGCCATATGAAGTTGGCTTTGTCCTGGAAGTTGTTCATTCGCTGGAAATTCCTCTTTCCTGATATGTTTAACACGGGCTGTGGGACAAGAGGCGTTGAATACACCGATATGTAAATCTGCGTATAACGCATTAAAATAATCCATTTCAATCAATATGTTAAAGCACATATATCTCGATATGACAATATTTTTTTGGATTGTATAGACCACGCCTATTGACGGAAAATGATGGAACCAATATCACTATTGGCCATCTCAATTATGTGCCAAGCCAAGAAATACGGTTCCACGCTTGTTGACAATCAGGGCTGCCGCAGGTTTTCTGACGACCTGATAGTCTGGGATCGGGAAGAAACCACTTTCGGCAAATCCGGCAGGGGTGTTTTCTGGATTTTGCTCGTGGCATTTCGTTTTCTCCTTGGTTAAGAATCAGAGAAAACGATAGGATGAAACACTGAAAAGGAAAAGTGGGGAAAGAAAAACAGAAGGGGAAATATCCGGAACAGAACTTTCAGCCGGGACATGATAATGAACCGGGTGAAGGGAATCAGATGAAGAAAATGGATCATTGCTAAAACCGGAATTAAATGGACCGAATCAGAGGCTCCCGATCCCTGCAAACTGCCAACATAATTAAATTCACAACATTACGTTCCCAACTTATCTTGTTATTTTTGTTTTTAAGGTCGTCCCCAATCCCAAAGTCTTGGCATTAAAAATAGGTGTAATACGCTGTAATAATTATAAAAACGCTCTCTCACGCCGGAAACACGGGTTCGATCCCCGTTGGGACCACCACTAAATAAAACAAGGGCTTAGGATATTTTCTTAAGTCCTTGTTTATTGCTATTTGAATAAAACCCCACCATCTACCCCACCAAACGAAACAAAAACCCGCAACCTCGATATGATAAAGCGGGCTCATCTGGTCAGACTTCAGCATTCGGATCCCAGCAGATTTTTTCATTTAACAACTTATTTATGTACGTGCCCTTCACCCGCTGCACTTATGGCCAGGAATCAAATGCCATGCCGGCGAGAATACTCGGCCAACCGCTGATAGCGATGATCCTGGAGTAATGCGGGCGATACCTTAGTAATGGCGTCGAGGCATTGCTTCAATTCCCTCGGAGCCCATGGTTGATCATTGAGGACTGCATTCAAAAGGCGCAATGCATCCTCTGGAAAGCGTCCTGCCAGGCCGGATTCGTTCAGCAGTTGTACAACGTAAAACGGGTGCTCGATTGGCTGCAGCCAGTCCAGAACCGCCGACAGAGCTGAAGGGAATTCATCACGTGCAGCGATGCTCAGTCGAGCAAGCGATTCAGCAATGCTATTCGAAGCCAGTTCACGGGATTTTGGCCAGATGTGTTGCCAGAACGGATGGATGCGATTTTTCCAGTTGTCCTCACGCTGCTCTCCTGCCCCCTCCAGGGCTTGAACGAGCGCTTGTGCTGATTCGTTCAAGCCTTCCTGTGGCAAAGTGCCAATGGCAGCCTGAAAGTCCTGCGAGGTATAGCTGTCCACCGGGTCTAAAGCAACGTAGGTAAGGAACACGGCATATTGTCGGCCGTGCTCACCTAATTGTGCATAGTGGTGAGCCGTGTAAAGGAATTGCAATTTAAACGCTATCAGCAGTGGCCTGTATAGTCGGGGGGACCAGAGAAAACCCTCCCAAACCGCTTTCGCCTCTGCTGGGTTAGTCGTCCAGTCGAACAGTGGCAGCAAGTGCTTCTCAGTCCAATGCCTATCGACGCGGAACAGTGCAATCAGTCGCGATGCCAGTAAAACCCGACCGTGGCGGAATTGCTCCACTTGGGTGTCGCAAATCTGAGTGAAGAATGGCTCCACATCGCCGGGCAACTTGTCGTTATCGTTCGGCTTGCGTTTGAACCAAAGATTCAGCAACGCTTCAGTGACGTGGCCTACGGGGTGATTGATGGCCTTCGTTACTGGATGATCGGTGTCCACAGCATCCTGATGCGGCAGAGCAAGAACGCGCTGGCACATATCAAGAAGGATGCTTTCATGCCTGTCTATTGATTTTGAAACCGCTTTCAGCCACCACGTGATACCATGCGCAATTTCCTGGAGAACTGCGTCGGGCATGCTTTGGATAAGCGGGGCAACGAATCGCCAAGAACGCAGTATCGCCCCTTCCTCACTCCATGCCTGCAAGGCCTCGCGCCAGCGTCCAGCCGGCCAAAGATTCTCTCTGGCGAGATCGCACAGGGCATAGGCACAATGAAAGAACCGTGTGCGGCAAGTCTCGCGCCAGGTGTCTTCGTGGAAAGGGCGTTGGGAAGGTGATGGCTGTTTCAACCAATTGACCAATTCACTTCGCTTGCGCGGAGCCAGGTCGATATCGCGACTATCTTCGTAATCCGGATCTCCGCTGCCGCTCATCCAGTGTGAAAACTCATCGCGCTCGTAGCTTGCCAGTTTCCATTCCGGGTTTGCCGTTGACAAATCACTCAATCGCTGCAAGGCTTCATGGCCGAGACTGCCGCCACTATCCTTAAGCTTTGCAAGATGGAGCCAAACCTCGCGATCGACGTGAAACTGCCAGCGCTCAGGTTTGATATCGTCCCGGTACATCACACGCAGCGGCCCCGCGAGAATTGCGGCCTCGAGATTTGCTCTGGTATCTATTGTGAGATGAGCTCCTTGCAGTACTAGCAGGCGCATCGTTTCCCGATTAGTATCTACCGACCACAGCCACCACGAACCGTCGGCCAATAGCCAATTCACCCATATATCCGCCGGGATACATCCATCGTGGCTGGCGGCGAAAAGCGCCAGACGCTTGAAGCTGGGGTACGGCAGGGCGAACCATCCCTGCGCTATCCGGGTTGCCCGAGCGGGATCGATTCCGCGGATGACTTGCCACGCATCGCGCAGCAACTCAATCAACGCAACCCAATCCTGGAATCCCCGATTCTGCCAGTGCGGACTGATGGATGGCAAATCCCAATGCGAACGATCACTCCGATCATCCGCCTCGCCCAGTTCGCAAAGCAAATCGAGAGCATCACGCAGCAATTGCTGAAAGTCATCGAGCAGAAGTGACAAAGCGTCGCGCCAGTGTTTGGCATCCGCCAGATCTCTGATCGATGAATGGACGTGGTCTGTTGCCAGCACCAATTCCCAATCAACAAGTTGTTTCAGACGTTCTGGAACCCCGGGTTCCTCTTCGTTCTCGCCCCAGCGGAAAGGCTTCTTCAACTCGATTTTAGGTGCAAGCAACTCACGTAATTCTAAGCGAAGCGTTGTGGTCAGGCCATCGCGTTTGAACCGATCCTTCCAACGGTAAAGATCCAGATCGCGCCACGGCGATTTCACCCGACCGGTCAACAACAGTCGCCACAGTACCCGCATCAGTGGCTGTGGGATCGCATTCGGGGCATTAGCCCGAATTTCTTCCAGTTCGGCCGTTTTCCCCTCTCGCTCCAACCGGGCAAATCTGTCCAATTCATGGTCGATCAGCCAAGGCCATCGGTCGTGAAGCTGGCCGCCACGCTGAGACAGCCAAAGAATCAATGCTGGGTCGTTCAGATGCCTCACCAGCCAACGGGCCAGTTGGAACATCACGTCATCCCATTGTATGTCCGCTGCCCCTCCGGATACCAACGACATCCACGGAGCGCGGGTATAGGGTGCGGGGCGGCGTATCAGGCTGAAAGCAAGCTTGTCATCCACCTCGGTGCGAGGAGAAACGCCAAAGCGTTTGAGATCGTCGTGCCGGTATCGATCTTCTGAGAAAGCCTCCAGCCACTCCAGCGGCGGTACGGGGTCGAATTCAGCGAAACGTTTGGCTGGTAGCCCGGATTCGTGTGACAGGGCCCAAAGCATACGGCCTACAAAATCGTCCTGCCGAGTGCTTGCTGTTGGGCGAGCAATTGCGTAATCAACCACGATACGCTCTTTGCCGAGAATGCCGTCACGATAGGTTTCCGCCCAGGTCTTTAGCGTTTGATGTAGGGCCGAATGATCGTGTGTTCCTGTAGGAACTTCGTAAAGAATAGGCACGACGCCTTTGGCCTCCCACTCAATTTTTTTGGTACCCTCCTGGCCAGGCTCGCAATCGCCCAAAGCATAGGCTTGGGGCGTGACCTCGCCCAGCATCCGGTCGGCGGCTAGGGCGTCCATCATGTAGCGCAGCACCGGGTCGTTGATGCTGTACCCCACGAAGCACACCACGTAGTTGCGAAACAACTCGCTGACAAAGCGCGCCGCCCAGCGTTCGGTTAGGTACGCCAGACCAAAATCTCCGCTGGTGAGCACCAACCGATTAAGAGCACTGTCGTCCGCGCGTTCAGGCAAAAGGCCGTGCAAATACACCAGCCCATTCCAGCGGCTGTTTTTAGGGATGGGCAGCATCGGGGCCGGATAAGCGTTTACCAACTGTTTTGTGTGCTTGGCCACCCTATCGAAGATGCGGTCGAAATTGGTTGTCACAAGCCTCAGCGCGCCTTCACGATCGCGTGCCAGTTGAAGCAATGCTGCATGGGTGTCGGTCGCCCCCTTGCGGCGCAACTTGGGTTGCAGCGCCTTCGTCAATGCCTTGCGCACAGCCAAGCGTTGCCCAGGCAATCGGCGCTCCAGCAAATCCAATGTTGCGTCGAACTGACTGCGGGAGTAAGCATCCTGTTCAATAGGATTGCGGGTTGTCCCGACAATGCCATATATCTCATCAACCAGTCCCTGGAACCCTGGCAGGCCAGCGGGGTAGGAAATTCCCGCGCCGCAGAAGAACACCATGCGGCCTTCCTCATGGGCTTGCAGAAGCGGATCAAAAATATCGGGTCCGTTGGCTACGAATTGCATCTTTTATCCTTACAACATAAGGGACGTTATGTTGCGAGTTTGGTTATGTTGTGAGTTAATAATCAATATTCCTTCTGATTCCTTTAATTCTTTGATCAGGTGGGT
>Ga0351885_10019_pt1 | contig 81778 bp, 81 predicted proteins | sample TotcelFGM3001L13_FD_206771 | JGI IMG/M metagenome (GOLD analysis project Ga0351885, IMG submission 206771) | Enriched cells from coal bed in the Powder River Basin, Montana, United States - Total cells FGM rep3 HSBNCT.FGM.300.1.L13 ... | reverse complement strand
CGGGCCAGGCGGCGGATGGCCTGGCGGGCCTGCTGGTCGGCACGTTTGGTGACGGTGCAGGTGTTCACGATCACCAGGCCAGGTTTGGTCCCCGGGGAGGCAGCGCACCACCCCCGGGCGGTGAGCTCCCGGGCCATCCCGGCCGTGTCACACTGGTTCACCTTGCAGCCGAAGGTGATGATATGGAAAAGACGGTTTTCGGTTTTCGGTTTTCGGTTTTTGGTGGTCATTTTCAAGGGCTGTCTGAAAAGTTCAAAGTTAATGTCGGGTGCGCACCGCGCTCCAACGGACGGAATAGTCCCCCTTTTCCCTCGTTCCCAAGCTCCTGATTGGGGCGCACGGCGCAATAAATAAATAAGGCTCTCGCAAAGCAAGAGCTTTGCCTGCAATGGGGTTCCCAAGCGGGAGCTTGGGAACCAGAAACATAATGAGGCTGGCGGGCAATGCCATTCCTACATTTTGCCTGACTACTGGCTACTGATCCCTGGCCCCTGACCCCTGACTACTGCATCCGTGCCTCGATCCAGCCGCCGCCCAGGACCCGGTCGCCGTCGTAGAAGGCCACGGCCTGGCCCGGGGCCACCGCGGACTGGGGCGTTTCAAAGGCGACCTGTACCGAGCCGTCGCCCCGGGGGGTAATCCGGGCTCGCACTCCCGGATGGCGGTAACGGATCACCGCCGCGGCTTCGATCTCGCCGGCCGGGGGCGGAATGAGCCAGTTCATCCCCGTAGCGATAAGCCCCGGGGCGAGCAGTTCCTCCCGGTGTCCCAGCACCACCCGGTTGGTCTCCGGTTGGATGTCGATGACGTAGAAGGGTTCCCGGGCGGGGATGCCCAGGCCCCGGCGCTGTCCCACGGTATAGCTTTCCACCCCGCGGTGCCGGCCCAGGAGGCGACCCCGGCTGTCGACGAAATCACCGGGAGACCCTTCGAAGCCTCGACGGGCCTGGAGGAATTCCTGATAGCCGCCTGTCGGGATGAAGCACAATTCCATGCTCTCCGGCTGGTCTTCCCGGACCGGCAATCCCGCCTCGTGAGAGAAGCGCCGCACCTCTTCTTTGGTCATCCGTCCCAGGGGGAAGAGGAGGTTGGGCAGCAGACTGAGAGGCAGGCGGCTGAGGAAATACGACTGATCCTTGCGGCGGTCCACTCCCCGGAAGAGGCCCGGGACGCCGTGATCGTCCAGGTCTATCCGGGCGTAGTGGCCGGTGGCCAGGTGAGTAACTCCGCTTTTTTTGAGGTGCTCCCACAGGTGGCCGAACTTGATGGCCGTGTTGCAGCGGACGCAGGGGTTGGGGGTGCGGCCCCGGGCATACTCCGAGACAAAATAATCCAGCACCTCCCGGGCGAATTCGGTTTGCAGATCGAGCCCCGTGAGGGGAATTCCCAGGTATTGGGCCAGGGCTTCCACCCGGTCCTGGGGCGTCGCCGAGGGAGACAGGCGCAGGTGGACTCCCAGGAGGTCTAAGCCCTGCCGCTGCAAGAGGGCGGCGGCCACGGCGCTGTCCACCCCGCCGCTCAAGGCGATGGCTACTTTCCGGCCGACAGAGACAGACATGAATAAAAATGTTTAACCCGCAGAAAAATGTCAATTTTCCTTACCATGGCTCTTGTTATATAATTAATTGATATGGTTGGGGATGTTATTTCTCGGGGCCAAGCGGGTTTTTTTCGTTCAATATTTGGAACATTTGCTGGGTGGGGGCGTTACAAAAGGTTAAACCTCCCAGGAAGTTCAGGGCCACCCCGGCCTGGAGGCGAGTTCGCGTTGGGGGATCAAAGCGAATTACCTCGCCGGTAGCCTGTAGGTGGGAGAGGTCGGTGTCTTCCAGATAGAGCAGGGGGGCGGAAACGGTGAGGAAGAGGATCTGACCAGGTTGGAAGGAAATGCTTGAATCTACATGGAAATACGTTCCACCCAGGCTGATGTCCCGGAGAACGCCTTGACCCTGGAAAGCGGCGTCGGCATCGGGCAGGCGGGTATCATAGGCCACCGGGAGGGTAACCGTAATCCGGGTAAACCGTCTTCTTTCCAGAGGGGAGTCCATGAACTATTCTCTAACGACCTTTAACTAAAATCAAAATGATTACAATGTTATTGCAGGGGTTGTGCCATTCGTGAGCGAAATTTGTTCCGGCACCCCCGGCCAGATAATCCTTGACGGGGTTTCGCCTATACCTTATCATCAAAAAAATTACCAAAAGTGCCGCGGGCAACCGGCCTGAGTGTCTATACATGTCCCACATCGTGGCGATCATCAACCAGAAGGGCGGAACGGGGAAAACCACCACCACCCTAAACCTTGGGGCCGCTCTGGCCTATCAGGGCTACCGCACCCTCATTGTCGACCTGGACCCCCAGGGCCACACGAGCATCGGCATCGGTATCGAGCCCGACGTCACCGCCGGTTCCATGTCCGATATCCTTCTGGTTCCCAAAAAACGTATCAGCGAGGTGGCGATATCCACCTATATCCTGGGGCTGGACATTGCCCCGGCCCATATCCATCTGGCCCGGGCGGCGGAGCAGGTTTATTCTCGGGTCTTCCGGGAAGCGATTCTGGCCAATGCCCTCAAGGATGCGGATTACGACTTTGTCCTGATCGACTGCCCTCCCTCTCTGGGGGTTCTGACCACTAATTCCCTGTATGCGTGCGATTTTATTATTATTCCCTGCCAGATATCCCGCTATTCCCTGGATGGCCTGGCCGATCTGCTCACCACCGTAGAGACCGTGAAGAACGTATCCATGGAGGAGCTTTTCCAGGAAGATATGTTCCGCATTCTGCTCACCATGTTCGATAAGCGTAACAGCATAACCAACGAATACATTCTGGAGCAGTTAAAACCTTATCGGGAAAAAACCTTTACAACAATAATCATGAAAAATGAGGCCTTGAACCAGGCCCAGATAGCGCAGAAAGCGATTTTCGATTACGAGCCCAGGTGTCCCGGGTCCTTAGATTATTCAAAACTCTGCCTTGAATTTCTGGAAATATGGCGAAAAAGAAACAATTTGCCGGAAAAAAGACCAAGCTTGCGAGGTTGCCTCTAACCCAGGCTCTGACCAGCCAGGCTGAGGGTGGGGCGACCTTGTCGCAGTCGCGGGCGTCATTATCTCTCCTCGCTCCGGAACCCCTGACTTGGGATGAAATCAGCGCCGGCCGCGGGGGACCGCTGGCCGCCGTTTTCCTCTTCCTGGTCCGGGAACTGGCCGATCTCAGGTTATCAATGCAGTCCTCGCCGGGGGCGGGCGAGGCCAATTATCGGATTTACCTGCCCGACCAGGTGCCCCAACTTACCGGGATCATCCAGGCCCTGCGCCAGGCCCGGCAAAATCTCCAAGACCTGCAGACTCATCTGTCCCCTTTATAGACCCCTCCCAAGTCTTACCTGAGCAGGTCGCCTGAGCAACGCTCGGGGCGGCTTGCTGGATTCCTCCCCATAAGAGATTACCCGGCTAAACCGCAACGACCAGGAACACGCCTTTATGACTTTTGCATTTTTGAGGAAAGTCGATGGAGGAGAAGGTGAAAGAAGGGCCAGGGGGGGTCTTGTGACCCCTGGCCCCCAAAATGAGAATGGCTGAGATTCAACTGGTCTGTTTCGATGCTCATCATCCAACAGCGCCACTTAAAAAGAAAAACGGGGCGGAGGGGGCCCGAAGGCCCCCAAGGTTACTTCGTTTTCGCGGGCGGCACCATCGGCGGGGGGCTACCTGGAGGCGGCGCAGTACCAGTTGCTGCAATCTTGGCCTGGAGTTTCGCGATATTTTCCTGGACGATGGGAGCGATGGAGCTTTTCTCGCCTACCTCACGCAGGGGTTTAACCGCCAGACAGCCGCCGCCGGCAAAGCAGGTTTGCGATACCTTGTCGAGGTATTCATTGGCATGTTTGGAAGCACGATTGAAAAGAGCCAGAGCGTCGTTCAGTTTGCCTTCCCGCTCCAGCAAAACCGCATTGTTGTTAAAGGCAAAGGAGTTATTGGGATCAGCCTTCATCGCCTTGTCAAATTCATTCTTGGCGGCCTCATATTTGCCTTCCCGGACGAAATCATAGCCTGTGGCTAAGGGGGTATAGACGTCCATGGGCATCATGGCGCCGCCTTTGGGCTGGGCCATGACCGGCAGGGCCATGCACAGGCAGAGAGCCGCCACTACGGTTAAGATTACATATTTACGGGTATTGCGCATAATATCTTCTCCTTAGGATTTAGAGCTTCAAGTCAAACCGCCCCGTTCGACCTGCATAGATAATTAAGGATTTTTTCATCAATGTCAAGAAAAGTACGATCTCAAACCGCTATTCAGGTGGTTTTCCAAGAAAAAATATGCCTCCGGGTCGCATCTGATCTCTGGACCAAAGGCTCCGCAAGTTTGGCGGCTCCATTAACCGCCGCGGTCAAGGCCTTACCCGGGCGGCGGCCTTTACCCCGAGATGCCGAAGCGCTCCTGGATCACCGGCCGCCAGCGGCGGGTACCCGGGAGGTCCAGATTGACGGTGATGAGTGCCTCGGTTTCCCCGCCGCGCCTGACGATCCACCCCGTCAGGTCATCCCAGGCCCGCACCTGCCGGGCCAGGGCGGCATTATCTTCGGGGGCCGGGGGTTGGATGGCAAAAGAACGCCCTCCCTGAAGCGGGTAGCGGCGTCCGGCAATCTCCACCGTCGCCGCGGCGGTATTCACCCCGACCACCGGCAGGTAATAATCGAAGGCCCGGGTCAGGGCCCCGGTCTGCCAGTGGCCCCGGAGGATGGGGAAAATGGCGGGATTGACGATGAGATCCACCCCCGCGGCCGCCAGGCACCGGGCCGCCTCGGGCTGGCCCCAAAAATCGATGCACACCGGGGCGCCCAGGCGTCCGAAGTCGGTGTCCCACGTCTGCCACCCCTCGCCCGGGACCACGCTGAAGCCCCGACGCTCCAGGTTGCCCAGGTTGTGCTTCCGCTGGCGGCCCAGCAACCGGCCCCGGCGGTCGAACAGGGTGGCGGTGTTGTACCGCGTCCCGTCGGCTTCCTCCACCAGCCCGGCGATGATATGGACCTGAAGGCGGGCCGCTGCCGCCGCCAGTTCCTCCTCGCCCCGGAAGGGAAAATACTCGGGAAAGCAGATCAAATCAGCTTCCTGTTCCTGACAGCCCTGAAGCAGCGTCAAGGCGCGAGTAAGATTCTCCTTACTGTCAAGGCGGGGCGCCGGAAGGGCCTGGATGAGAATGATTTTCGCCATGCGGTTTTCCTTATCCGTCCACCGTTAGTTGCGTTAAATGTATCACCGAGATACCGAGACTCCATCAAATTATTCCAGGGAATCAGGTGGCACAGGCTTTCCAGCCTGTGCTGATAAAGGATTGAATCTGAAGGATATCATCTTGATATTCTTTCATAAAGAGCGTCTTGGAAACCTGAGGGTCATTAATATTGCACCGATCTTCAATACACATTAGCACAGGCTGGAAAGCCTATGCCACCGGCCTAAGATGAATTCTGCAAGTGCTTCAATAGGTTAAGTGCTTGATCGGTTGCATTTGAAAGTGAATCTGAAATTATGCGTCCCGGTCCTGTGGTTCCCCCGAAAAATTAACCTTAATTTAATAAAATTCCGAGAATAAAAGGAACGGGAACTTATCCGTTCCGGAGGCGAAGTTGTCCGACTGGTTGTCCAACCTTGGACCCTGGCTTAAAAACCACCCTGACCTGATCCTCCCGCTCCTGCTTAGCCTGGGGATGGCCGCCTGCGACCTCAAGACCAGGCGCATCCCCAATTCCCTGACCTTTGGAGGCGCCTTGGGGGGGTTGGGTTTTCAATTGGGATATCATGGTTTCCCGGGTTTTCTGGATGGGTTGGCAGGGTTGGGGCTGGGGTTTTTCCTGCTGCTGGGGCCATATATGCTGGGGGGCATGGGGGCCGGCGATGTCAAGGCCAGTGCGGCCCTGGGCGCCTGGCTGGGCCTGGGGCGCGCCTTTTCACTCTTTGTCTATATGGGTCTCGGCGGCGGGCTGATCATTCTGGTCGTATTGCTGTGGCAGCGGCGCCTGGTGGCCGGAATCCGGGAGGGATGGAATTCTCTCCTTAACTTGGCCCTCTGCCGCCATTCCGACTCCAAACCTCCACCATCCGCGTCCCTCCGGCAAACCACCATTCCTTACGGGGCGGCCATGGCCTTGGGAATGGCCGTGCTCTGCTGGCGTCTGGCTTAACGGCTCGGAGCTTGAGATCAGAAAGTCGAAGTCAGGGGCTGAACCTGGCCGGCATGGAGAAAATACTTGGCCACCACGACCTCCAGGCGCCCGGCATCGATGGCTCCCTGGATGATGGGGCTGACCTGGAACAAGGTTTCTTCCAAATATTTTAGATGGATATCCGTAGCGGCTTCTACCAGGTCCATAGCGTTGTGGCCGTTCTGGCGCGCCTGGTGCACTGCCGGGGAAATCTGCGCGATGATCGACCCGATATGGCCCTCCGTAGCCTCGGGGTGCTCCACCGCCGCGGTCACCGCTCCACAGCCTTCATGCCCCTTGATCACCAGCAAGGGCACGTGGAGGTGAGCCACCGCATATTCCAGGCTGCCGATGCTGGTGGGGTCCAGCACCAGGCCGGCAGTCCGCACCACGAAAAGGTCACCCAGGCTTTGATCAAAAATGATCTCCGCGGGCACCCGGGAATCGGAGCAGCAGAGCACTGCGGCTTCCGGCTTCTGGCCCTGGGCCAGGGTGCGGCGCAGGTCCAGTAAATTCCGCCCCTGAAACAACCCCTGGACAAACCTCATGTTTCCTTCCATCAACCGTTGCCACACCTGCTTGCCCGTGAAGCCTGGTTTTGAATGCGCCATGATTTATCCACCTTTTCGTTGTCACTGCGACTCAACGCCGCGTTGAGGCATCCGGAGCGGTTCGCCAACCGTCCTGACCGTCATGACTCTTCTTCATCTTGCGGCGGCTTACCAAGCCGCAACGTATGATTTCCCGGAACTTACTTTACTATCCAAAAAGCTATTAATTACAGGCTATTACCGATTTTTCAATTTCCCTTGACTTACCCAAAATTACCCTTATAATGGTCTTAGAGGTTGGAAAGATGGTTGGAATTGTTACAAACAGAACAAGCACCAGCCACCCTCGATATAACTTCTCTTTTCTGTGGATTGGTAGTGATAAATTTAGATAACTTATTAATAAATATAGTATTAATGCCTGCTTGCGGCTTTTTTGCGGCTCAGAGGGTGCGCTATGAAAAGACATAAAACGGATTACCCCGGGGTGTTCTATCGGGAGGCCGAACGGATCGGCGGCAAAGGTCTTGAACGGGTATATTACATTGTTTTCAAGCAGGATGGCAAGGTATTTGAGGAAAAAGCCGGGCGGCAGTTTAAGGATAATATGACCCCGGCCCGGGCCGCCCGGATCAGAGGGGAACGCATCGAAGGCCGCCGGCAATCCCGTAAAGAACTGCGGGAAGCGGCCAAGGTTGTTAAGTGGACCATTGACCGGCTGTGGAATAAATACAACGCAGGCTGGCGCACCGACAGGGGCCGGTATGAAAATCACCTTAAATCTGCCTTGGGCGGGAAGGAACCTCAGCAAATCTCCCAGCTTGATATTCACCGGCTGCGGATTACCCTTTCAAAAACCTTAAAACCCCAAACCGTGAAGCATGTTCTGATTCTCTTGCAACGGATCATCAATTTTGGGGTGAAAAACGGGCTAAGCGCCGGCCTGGGCTTCAAGATTGAAATGCCCAGGGTAAACAATCTCAGAACTGAGGACTTGAACCCGGAGCAGCTGGCGAACCTGATAGAAGTTATTAATTCAGAACATGACTACCAAGCGGCGAACTTTATGAGGATGGCCCTCTTTACCGGTATGCGCCGAGGGGAACTGTTCAAGCTGCAATGGGATGATATTGATTTCGACCGCGGATTTATCCACATAAGGCACAATCCCAAGGGCGGCAAAGATCAGACTATACCGTTAAATGATGCGGCCCGAAAAATCTTAGAGAACCATCCTCAATCTGGCAGCCCCTTTGTGTTTCCTGCCCGTGGTGGAAAGCAAAGAACAAGCCCCCCGCATAGGATTAACGCCATAAGAAAAAAGGCCGGGTTGCCCCCGGACTTCCGGCCCTTACATGGCTTAAGACACACCTACGCCTCAATGCTGGCCTCAAGTGGCCAGGTAGACCTTTACACCTTGCAAAAACTACTAACCCACAAGAGCGCTGCCATGACGCAACGTTACGCTCACCTGAGAGACGACGCCTTACGGCGGGCATCCAACTTGGCCGGGGACCTGATAGGCCAGGCCATGAAAGGAAATCAGCCCCAGGCGATTAAACGGCGCCAGAAAAAATAATTGATTTTGCGCCGATAGGGAACGTGACTCAACCAGGCCGGCATCCCAGCCGGTGTCCCTGGAAAAATATCAGGTTCCATCCCGGGAGGTGGCTTTGAAAGACGAATTTGACTTACCCGATAAACCCTGCCAATGGACTCCCTTTGACAGAAAATATGCCCTTATGCAGCGTGACCCCCTGGTCAAAAGTTTCGGGAACACCCTCAAGAAGTTTCTGAAAAACCGTAATGATTCGGACTTGGAAGCCGAAACTGAGAATCTGAAAAAACAGATAAGAAAAAAGTGGGCAGTAAAGATTTACATTCCGGAAACCACTATCCAGGAGCTGAGCGACTTTTGGTTCCCAACTGCCCTGGAGGTTCATTCCCCAGTTGAAGACGCCCGGAAGGACTTTTCGATGGTTCTTCAGGGAAACGAGGATGCCGGGTTTAAAATTACATGGGCCTCATTTAAAGACAATCATCTGATCTACTGTGAACCTCATAAGATTCCCATTATTATTGATCCCTCCCTTTTGACCCTTAATGATGCTCGAATTGTCAAGACGGCGGTCTGGGATATAGTAAAAGCCGAGATCGAAAAACAACGGAGTATTGTTAAAGGTAGAACTCTGACGGTCCCTCCAAGGGAACCTAAAGCGCTGGCCGAAGTCTTACATTGCCGACCTGATTCCTTTGTTAAGTATCTCCGATGGTATGATCTCAAGAAGGCGGGACTTCCGTTTAGATTAATTGCCCTTATCGAGTTTTTCAACATACCTGATGCTAAAGAAGTTAAATTCAAACAATATGCCGACCTTAAGAAAAAACCCAGAATTGGAATGTCTGTCAAGGGGGAAAGCACTGTCAGGGAGGGTTATAACTTAATTAACCGAGCGATCTTTAGGAACTCTGCGCTGTTACATCAAGAACACGTTTCCATTCTTGAAGAATACAATTGTCCAAATCACAGACAAGATTGCACTATAAATTGTGATTATTTTAAGCAGTGGATTACAATTTTTGACAGAGAGGAAAAAGCAAGACCACAACAAGATCAGATCAATAAGTTCGTATCTCATGCTTAGCATTAAGCAATGGTGTATAATTAATTTAAATTATTATTTTAACAATATATCAACAACATGAGAAAGGCTCTATCTCTGTGGTAAGATAACAGAGCAAAATCACTATCTAACCACATAAAAGGAGCCTCACTTGGCATAACATAAATATCTTTTGGCTTATTGGGTGCATCCCCTGTTATGCAAGTTTCTGATGTCTTCTAATGATTTCCACCAGTGATCTCAGCGCCTGATTCACTGAATCATGGTCAGGAAAAACCTTCGCAACGTCTGGCTCGATGATTACAACGTTCGTTCCTTCCCCATAACTCTTTGCGTACTTGCCCTGAACCCCTTTGCTGAAATCGTATTCTTCAAGCATGTCTGGATTTTTTTGCATTCTCTTCATATTGCTTCCTTTCTTTTTTGGATGCTTTTCTGGCGCTAATCAGCCTGATGTTATCGCCCCTTACCGTGTGAACAACCACCAGAAGACGGTCTTTGTGAGAGTTTCCCATCAAGACAAATCTGTCCTCCTCCTCGGAATGCAAGGGATCATAAATGGTCAGCGACAAGGTATCTCGAAAAGCTGTGCCTGCTTCGTCAAAAGAAACGCCATGAATTTCGAGGTTTTCTTTCGCCTTGTCCGGGTCCCATTCAAACAGAAGCATTCATCATACCCCAGAATTTTATTATACCCTCCCCTCCAGCGTTTGACAATCAGAGCGGATTCCCGTCATACCTAACGACCAAACTCACCGGCGAGTGGTACGAACGTCCGGTAGAATGCCTTGTTCGACTTCGTTAACCACCTGATTCGTATAATCCCGCCACACCTCCCTATCCTGCCAGCACCTATCCGAGTCAAAGATACCAAAAAGGGTACCTCCACCCTTTCTGCGATTTCCATGGGTAAAAGTATTTCCCCGGAGGTGGAAATATCATGCGAGATGACCAAGAAATTCAGGTCCTGCTGGATAAACTCTTTGGCTCGGCTACTCCCCGGCGTTTACTCCTATCTGGCAAAGAAGTGTCGGAACTAACCGGTCGGGCAGAACAATCCCTTGCTAATGACCGGACCGCACGCCGCGGCATGCCCTACATTAAATTTGGCAAATCGGTCAAGTATTTATTTTCCGATGTCCTGGCCTACATCAAAGCCCACCGCATTGATCCGGAGGCCCTGTGACGCCCCATAATCCTTCACCGAACCAGATAAGCGCCAAACCCATCGCCCGAGCTTTGAAGTGAAAGTGACTAAATTTTCGCCATGAATTTTTTGATCGAGGAGGCCATATTTTGCCATACAAAGACCCGGAAAAAAGACGAATCTTTCAGCGCGAATACCAAAGGCGACGACGGGCGAAAGCGAAGTTGACCAACCATTGTGGACCCGTGATGAGCAAAGCCTATATCTGTTTCAAAGCTCCACAACTGCGACTCCCCGGCATTGCCTTTAAATTTGGCTTTTATGTTACCGACCAGCCTGATGATCAAGCAATGATTGAGCGAGACCCAATGTATGGAAAAGATATATTTAGTTGGATACTGGAGCCTTAGTCATAAGTTTGGTGGATTAAAATTAATTCCTGTCAACCCCACTGCTTTTATTATGGCTACGCAATAGATATATATTTGCATTGGCTCGCTTCCGGGCCGCCAAAAAGTACCACTTTTCTACAAAAGCGGTACTTTTTGAAAATCTCAATTATACTGCGGCGCTACTTGCTGAATTACGGGGTTGATTTCCATCCCGTCCACCCCAAGCCCAAGATCAGTCTGGTGCATCTAAGAGCACTCAGTCGCCGGCCGTCAAGCACCACTTATGCCGATTGTGAGTGCAACGCTTATTTCCTAATTTTAAGGGTAACCCTGGCCTCAGCCATGACACTTGCCAAAAAAATAAAAATATCGCTTGACTAAAATAAGCCAATGGCTTATATATAAACCTGAGAGGAGGAAAACATTTTGGGTTCTTCCCCGAAATCTGAGAAAGACCGGTTTTTTTAAAGCTTAAAAAATCACTAAGAGTCAGGAGGGATAACATGAACAACCAACCGTCAGTATCTCGTGGAAACTGTAAGAATTATCGACGGGGTAATCGTAAACCTGGCAGTTCACCAAGAAAACCCCAGCGCCTGCCCGAGGTTCTCACCCATGAGGAGCGGGAGGCCCTATTGCGCCAACCCAATGCTAAAAATCTCACTGGCCTGCGGAACCTCTGCTTAGTGCGATTGATGTTAAACACGGGACTGCGAGCCGCGAGGTGCTTCAAATCAGAACCCGGGACATCGATTGGAGCAGTGGCAACCTTATGGTGCGCCAAGGTAAAGGCAATAAAGATCGCAGCCTATGGGTCGGAGACGAGGACCTGGCGCTCCTACAACTCTGGGTGGCAAGAAAAGCCAGGCTACCCGAAAGTGAGTGGTTATTTACCAACCGCTACGGCAAACTGATCATTAGTCGATATCTCAGGAGCATGGTAAAACGGTTGGCAACGAAGGCGGGGATCTCTAAAGACGTACACCCCATACACTCCGGCACACATTCGCCACGGACTTGTTTCGGAAAACCAAAAATCTGCGCCTGACCCAAAAGGCGCTGGGACACTCCCAGCTCTCCTCCACTATGCTTTATACCCACATCGTAGACGATGAACTGGAGGAAGCTCTCAAGACTTTTCGCTCTGGTGACAAAAACAAATGAATCGGGAACTGCTATGGGAAAACAAAAGTAGAATCGTCTGAGCGGCCTAAAAAATCAGCCCAAAGGGCTTGTTCATGGTAACATGATGTGAGTTCGATGGGCTTCAGGATGCTCTGCCCGGAAGGGCCAAAAATCAGGGGGGGAAGGTGAAAAACACCATGACTGCCGAAGAGCTGAAAGCCAAGCGTCTGGCCCTGGGATTCCGCTCCCGCAATGCCCTGGCCAAAGCCCTGGGCGTCAGCAAGTATGCCGTGGAACACTGGGAATACGGCCGCCGAGCCGTCCCGGGCTGGGTGCCGCGTTTTCTCCAGTGCCTGGAACGCCTGGAAAGCGGAAACCATGGGCAGTAAATATCGTTATAAAATCGTCATGTACTGGAGCGAGGCAGACCAAGCCTTCATCGCCGAGGTTCCGGAGTTGCCGGGATGGGCCGCCGACGGCGGTTCATATCTCATGTAGGCAGGCATCTTCCTGGATCGAGGCAATTTTCGTTACATCTGCTGATCAATAATCGCCAAAAACTCGGTTGGGGTTACGATTTTAATGCTTCCGTAGGTCTTGAGGTCAGTCAGGTGATGGTCCCCGGAAAATGATGCAATCGGCCCGGCCGGCCACGGCGCATTCCAGGATGCGGTTATCAGGAGCATAACTGATGATGGCAATGGTTTCCGAGGGATTGACGACTTGGGAAAAACCTCGGAAGTCATTGAGGACTTCCCGGGTAACCTCCATTTGCCAGCCGGACTTTTGCGTCAGCACTTTTTCGACTTCGTTGATGATAAATGGGGTGGTAATATTGTGGATTCGGTTTTCCCTGGCCAACTCCAGGACGGCTTTGGGGTTGCCACCAAAGTTGAGGGCCGAAATAACGATGTTGGTATCAATTACCACTCTTAACATTTATCTGCTCGGCGCGGAATTCGTCCACCAGGCGTTCCACGTCTGCTTCGGCCAGACCCTGCTCCTGAGCTTTCATACGCCCGTAGCGGTAAATCCGCTCCCATTTTTTCTCCTCAATATAGTGGCGGATGGCCTCCCGGAAAAATTCACTGCGGGTCCGCTTTTCTGCTTTGGCCAATTTTTCAGCTTCCTCCAGGAGTTCGGGGAGCAGGGATATAGTGACGAGTTTGCTGGTTCTCATTGATGCACCTCTTAGATAACGTGTTACTTTGAATTACATTGTAACACAATAATGGCTTTTGTCAAAGGTGCTTCATGCGCAAATCGAAGGCGGCGGCAATGTTGCCAGGAAGACTCGGATGAGGTCTTTGGGATCCCAGGGGTCGACGATCTTCAGAAAACCCCACCGGCCATAGCCGCTATAGTTGCTGGCGTCAGGCACTCATAAGGTCCTGGCCGTGGCCACCTTGGCAGCCTTCTAGTTGTTCTTCTCACCGGCGACTTCGATAATCAGGTTGAGGGGTTCTTCGCCGTGTTGAACCCACGTCAGGAGGCCGAATTAATTGTTCTTTTCCTCGTCGTCGATGGTGTGAGGGTTGGAAAGCGCAGGGTCTCGTTCTTGGCATAGCAAACGACTCCATCCATCTCTTCCAGTACATGGGCCATTTGATTCAGATTGCTGGTAACTGTGCGTGGTTATTTGAAATGCAGGCGAGCTCTTATCGATATAGCGAGATTGCCGAAAATTAGGAGATTGCTGGATGTAACAAATTATTAAGACGTTACCCTGGGAGATAGGGCAATGAGGGGTGTTATAAATTTGGTTTGAAGAACCTTCGCGTGATAGTATTACCACCATGGGATGCATAAAAGCGGAATTTCCCTCCTCTAAGTGAATCTATGAACATAGGTCAATCCCCTATTAGTATAAAACGATTCTCTGCGTCGATTCCCCGGATTCCCCTGGAGGGAAACCTTGACCTAACCTACCGGTGCAATAATAACTGCTGCCATTGCTGGCTGAGGATTTCCCCTAAAGCAAAGGAGAGGAAGAGCGAGCTTTCCTGCGAAGAAATCAAAAGGATAGTCAGTGAAGCCAGGAAGCTCGGCTGCCAGCGATGGAACCTGTCCGGCGGGGAGCCCATGCTGCGCCCCGACTTTGCCGAAATCTTCGACTTCGCCACCAGCAAGTCGGTTACTTATAGCCTCAACACCAACGGCACGCTTATCACCCCGAAAATTGCCGAACTGCTCAGACGGAAGGGAAATAAGATGGTGGCCTTGTATGGGGCCACCTCCGAAGTGCATGATCATGTTACCCGCCATCCCGGCTCCTTCGAAGCCACCATGCAAGGGTTCGCTTACCTCAAGGAAGCCGGCGCCGGCTTCACCGTGCAACTCATCCCCATGCGGAGCAACTATCATCAGTTTGATGCGATGGTGAAGCTGGCCCAATCCCTGAGCCCTCATTACCGGATTGGCGCTCCTTGGCTCTATCTTTCTGCCTGCGGCTCGCCCCGGCGGAATGCCGAAATTGCCCGCCAGCGCCTTGACCCCAAAGAGGTCATTGAACTCGATCAGCCGGACCTGTCTTATGAGGAGTGGCTGGCTGACCAAGAGGCCGCAACCTGTCAAAATGCGGGGACCGATGATCGTCTCTACGCCCAATGCATCGCCAACCGCAGGGACTTTCATATCGATCCCTGTGGCCAGATGACCTTTTGCGGCTTTATCAAGGATGCGGCTCTGCGCTATGACTTGCGCACTGGCAGCTTTCAAGAGGCCTGGGAGGTTTTCATCCCCGCCTTAGCAGACAACATCCGGGGCGGCGAGGAGTATCGGGAAAATTGTGGTACCTGCGACCTGCGCCAGGACTGCCGCTGGTGCGATGTCTATGGTTATCTGGAGCATAACCGGCATGGCGCCAGGGTCGAATACCTGTGCCAGGTGGCCCAAGAAAACCGGGCTTTTAAAGAAACCTGGCAACGCAACCATCGCCGCTTTTATGACATTGCTGGAATCACGGTGCAGGTGGAGGCCGACATCCCCATAACAGACCGAACTTTCACGGATAAATTTAGACAATTCGAGGTGGCCGGGCCAGGGCCTGACTCGATCTCCATCCGCCACCACTTCAGCCTCCCGGACTTGAGCGGCCAGGATTTGGGGCAAGAGGTCTATCGCAAGCCTCCCTGGGCGATTTACCGCAAGGGTTCCTCCTGGATTTATTTAGGTATCTCTCCCGAGGCTGATGATCCCACGCTCCATCGGGTTGCCGTCTTTAACCACGATCATACCCGGGGAAGAATCTATAGTGAGAGCGATGAGTTATTCCTCAAGGGCGACCTTCATGCCCTGACTCTTTTCCCCACCGACCAGATTCTTCTATCCCGGGTTTTCGCCGACCGCCAGGGCTGTTTTCTCCATTCCAGCGGGGTGATCATGGAAGGTCAGGGTCTGCTCTTTGTCGGCCACTCCGAGGCCGGCAAGTCCACCACGGTGAAGATGCTACAGGGGAACGCCGAGATCCTCTGCGACGACCGCAACATCGTCCGCCGCTGGCCGGACGGTTTCCGGGTTCACGGCACCTGGAGCCATGGCGAAGTGCCTTTAGTGTCTGCGGCCTCGGCGCCCCTGAGGGCCATTTTCTTTCTGCGCCAGGCGAATCAAAACCATCTCAGGCTCCTGGAGAACCCCAGAGAGATCATGGGGGGCTTGTTGTCTTGTTTGATAAAACCCCTGGTATCGCCTGACTGGTGGGATAAGATGCTGACACTGATTGGGGTTGTGGCCCGGGAAATCCCCTGCTACGCCATGGAGTTCGACCAGAGCGGCAGGATTGTGGCGGAATTGCTGGACCTGGTGCGCCGGCGCGACCAGATTAATAAGGCATTAGTGCGATGAGTGATGCCAAGCCCTCCCCCTATGTCGCCAAAGTCAATGCGGCCGGGCACCGGGTATGGCAGGAGCGCGCCCCTTTGCTGGGTACTCTTGACCTGGAACTTACGGAGCGCTGCAATAACAACTGCATTCACTGCTGCATCAATCTCCCGCAGGAAGACCTCGGCGCCAGGCAACGAGAACTTGGCACCGCCGAAATCCAAGAGATACTGACAGAAGCCGCCGCGCTCGGGGCTTTGTCGGTCCGTTTCACCGGCGGCGAGCCCTTGTTACGGGAAGATTTTATCGACCTCTATTTGTACGCCCGCCGGCTGGGGCTGAAGGTGCTGCTTTTTACCAACGCCCGCCTGATCACGCCGGAATTGGCTAATTTGCTCTGCCGCATCCCGCCGCTCGAAAAAATTGAGATCACGGTTTACGGCCTGACCCCGCAGTCCTATGAAACCGTGTCTCGGGTTCCCGGTTCCTACCAAGGATTCTGGGGCGGGGTCAGCCTGCTCCGGGAGCGAGGGATACCTTTTGTGGTCAAAGGTGCGCTGTTGCCGCCGAACCGCCTTGAGATCGACGCTTTCGAGACCTGGGCGGCCACCCTTCCGGCCATGGACAGGCCCCCCAGTTACTCAATGTTTTTCGACTTGCGGAGCCGGCGGGATTCGGAATCGAAAAATCGCCGCATCGAGCGCCTCCGGCTCACCCCTGAAGATGGGGTGACGATGTCGAGGCGCTCAAGCTTTTATCTCAGAGAGATGCGGGAGTTCTGCGGCAAATTCATGGGCCCGCCCGGGGACCGGCTCTTCACCTGCGGGGCCGGGCACGGGGCCTGCGTCGATGCTTATGGCATGGTGCAGCCTTGCTTGCCGCTTCGTCACCCGGATATGGTCTATAATTTGCATGAAGGATCCCTAATGGAGGCTCTGACAAAATTTTTTCCGCGCTTGCGGGAGGAGACCAGGGCCGCCAACCCGGACTACCTGGCCCGCTGCGCCCGCTGCTTTTTGAAGGGGCTGTGCGAGCAGTGCCCGGCTAAATCGTGGTCGGAACACGGCACCCTGGACACCCCGGTGGAGTACCTCTGCCGGGTGGCCCACGCCCAGGCCCGGGATCTGGGGCTGCTCCGGGATGGAGAGCGCGGTTGGGAAGTTGAGGAGTGGAAAGAGAGGATCAAAGGGATATGACCATAAGCCTTGATACGGTATACGCGGTCTCTGAGGATGTGGTCGCCCGGGAGATTGAAGGCGAGATCATCATCGTGCCCCTGGTGGCCGGCATCGGCGATCTGGAGGATGAACTCTTTACCCTCAACGAGACTGGCAAGGCCATCTGGGAGAAGTTGGATGGCCGGTGCAGCCTGGGCGAGGTGATTGCCGACCTTGCCGCGGAGTACCTGGCGGAGCCGGGGGAGATCGAGACCGATGTCCTGGGTCTGGTCCAGGAATTGACCCGGAGGAGGATGCTGGTTGCGGTCTAAATCTCTAAAGCCTTGCCTCTACAGCGTGCCCGGAGGGGTACGGGCGCTTTCGGGTTCGGCCCTGCAAGAATTCCTGCGGGCGGTATTGGCCAGGGGAGCACCCTTCAGATTCAAGGCCCGGGGGTTCAGCATGCACCCGTTTATCCAGGATGGAGACGTGGTGACAATCTCGCCTCTGGGTGGCAGGCAACCCCGAATGGGGGATGTGGTAGCGTTTGTTCACCCGCACACCCGGAAATTGGTGGTGCACCGCATCCTGGCCCGGCGAGACGGCGGCTATCTGCTCCGGGGAGATAACACGCCGGAATCGGAAGGTCTGATTCCTTCTGAGCACCTGCAGGGCCGGGTGGCCAGAGTGGAGCGCAACGGGCGACGGGTGCGGGTCGGCCAGGGGATGGCGAGACTTCTCATTGCCTTCCTGTCCCGGCACGATCTGCTCCAGCCGCTAATTTTTCAGGCCTGGAGGGCGCTTCGGCCGCTCATGCGGAGGACGGCGGCATAACTAAGCCCTTCGTCACTTCCGAGTCCCTCCCCAAGTTCCACCTATGGAATAAGGTGAAGAACAGGCGGGTACCCCTCTCCTTCGACCTGGAGGTGACGGCCCGGTGCAACAACGACTGCCGGCACTGTTATATCAATCTGCCGGCGGGCGACCGTGAGGCGAAGTCCAGGGAGCTTTCCCGGGAAGAAATTCTCAAGCTGGCTCGGGAAGCCGTATCCATGGGGGCCATGTGGTGTCTTCTCACTGGGGGCGAGCCCCTGCTCCGGGAGGATTTTTTTGAGATTTTTCTGGGATTGAAGCGTTTAGGATTGCTGGTCTCGGTATTCACTAACGCTTGTTTGGTTACTCCCCGGCATGTGGAGTTATTCAAAAAGTACCCGCCCCGGGACCTGGAAGTCACCGTGTATGGCGCCACCCGGGAGACCTATGAGGCCGTGACCCGCCGCCCCGGTTCCTTTGCCGCCTTCCGGCAGGGTCTCGAACTGTTGCTCAAGGCGGGCTTGAAGGTCAGGCTCAAGGCCATGGCCCTCAAGGCCAATCTCCATGAACTCCCTGAGATAGCCCGCTTCTGCCGGGGGCGCACCTCGGATTACTTCCGCTTCGATCCGCTGCTGCATTTGCGCTTCGACCAGAACCCGTCGCGCAATGAGGAGATTAAAGGACAGCGCCTTTCTCCGGAAGAGATCGTGGCCATCGAACAGGCTGACCCGGAGCGCGCCGCGGCTTTGCAAAAGAGGTGTGATCAATTAACTTCCCCTTCCTGTGCTGATGCCGGCTGTGACCATCTGTTCCATTGCGGGGCCGGCCTGAGCAGCTTCAACGTCAGTTATGACGGAATCTTCCGGCTCTGCTCTTCCCTATGGCACCCGGAATGTGTTTATGATCTGCGCCGGGGGAATTTGCCGGAGGCCTGGGAAACTGTGGCGCCAAGGGTTCGGGAAATGCGCTCCCAAGATCAAGAATTTTTGGCAAAGTGCCACGCCTGTCCCTTCATCAATTTTTGCCTGTGGTGCCCGGCCCACGCCCACTTGGAAGCCGGACGGCTGGACGCCTGGGTGGGGTATTTCTGCCTGGTCACCCATTCACGAGCCCAGAACTTGATATTTGGTCAGTCATTGGGGGCACCTTTTCCTCTTGACTGAGACACCCGGTTAAATTAAGATTCATTTTTATCAAGCAAGAATAAAAATTAATTTAAATTAATAAGGGAGTTGGCATGGAACGCCGATATGACTTAAAATAATGAAGCGGTGGGATAGGCCCCAATTGATTGTGCTTGGCCGGGGGACCCATGAAGAAAGCATCCTGGATTCCTGCAAAGGAGGGTTATCCTCAGGCCCTAAATCTAAAAATATAACATGCCATACGAAAAAGAAAAATAATTGTTCAGCGTGTTCAGTGGTAGCCTTTTCATAAGGACATGGGCAGATGTTAAACTTTACATCCCTGGAATGTTACCTCCAGTTGGAGGAGAAACGATGTACCTGCGGGACACGGTGACTGGTAATGCGTAAGTAACTTCGTTGATCCCCATAGCTCGTCCGGGTGTTTTTATGCCCGCGGCGGATGCTCAGAATGAAACCTATACCTCAATAATCACCCTCCGCCTATAGTTCAATGGATGTTTTTAAGCCGTGCGCTAAAGTTCCCCTGAAGAGGTGAAAAGCATTCCTATCAGACCCGAGCACAAGGTGATGCTTGCTGCAGTCCAAGCCTTGGGGAAAAGTAGCCGCGATGGGCTAGAGGAAGCCTTAGGGCAAGTGAAGGATTGGAATTTTTTGCTCCACACCGCGATAGCCCATGGGGTTTTCCCAAACCTTGACCACTGGCTGCTTGATATCGGGCCAGATATTGCGCCCCGGGAATTCCTCCATGAGGTTCGGGGTCTCTACAAGGTTCACGCACGTTATAATTTAATGAAAGTTAGCGAATTAATCGCGGTTCTTAACCTATTGGAATCATGTAATATAACTGCAGTCCCCTACAAAGGCCCGGTGCTGGCGCAGGTGGCCTGTGGTGACATCGCCCTCCGGCAATTTGTGGATTTGGATATTCTGGTGAACCGGAATGACATTACGTGGGTCAAAGATATATTGATCGCTAAGGGATTTAAGCCGCGCTATTCCTTAACGGAGAAACAGGAACGCATGCATCTGAAAAATGCCGTGGAGTTCACCTTCGAACACCCCCGGCGGACCATGCTGGATGTCCACTGGCGCTTTGCCGCCCCTTATCTGGGAAGCGGACCGGACCCGGAGGAGGCCATTGCCCGGAGGGTGCCGGTGCAGGTCTTGGGAAAGACGGTGTACAGTCTCCACCCGGAAGATAACCTGCTCATGCTTTGCCAGCATGGCACTTTTCACGCCTGGTCGAAACTGGGGGTGGTAAGCGATGTGGCCCATATGCTCCAGTCTCAGGCATCGTGGGACTGGTCCGGTTTACTGGAACGAGCGGGGAGATATGGCCTGCGCCGCCAGTTCCTCTTGGGGGTATCCCTGGCCCATGAACTTTTGAGGGCGCCGGTTCCGATGGAGGTGATAAGGGAGGTTGACGCCGACTCATCGGTGGTGAACCTGCGCCGGCGGGTTATGAGGAATTTGTTTGTCATCCGTGGAGAAGACCTGGGATTTGTTGACATAACCTCATTTTACTTACAGTCCCGGGATTGTTTCAAAGATAAGCTGGCTCTGGTCTTTACCCGTCTGTTTATCCCCAGCGTGGAAGATTGGCGGCGGGTGCCCTTGCCGGATTCCTGCTATTGGCTGTATTATCTGATCCGGCCTCTGCGCCTGGGGTTGCAGGGGTTGGTGCTGCCATTGCTGCGGCGAGTTCAAAGTCTTTTCCGGGTAAAAGCTGTCCATAATCATCATTGAATTTCTGAACCCCCATTCAATTTATCCACGCCAATTGATTTTCCAGGCAATTTCACCATTTGTGAGAATAAGCACAAAACACTTGATTTATCCGGTGCGATTTTCTTATACTGGCCGAGTAAGGTAATAGCCCGATGCATAAAGTTAATTGTAAAGGAGGGGGCCCTCTTTCTGGGTTCCTGCTGGCGGCGATTTTCATGCTCCCCAGTTGTACAGGTGTGGCCGGTGACCGCCAGTTACCCAGGCTGGAAAAAGAAGCCGGCGATGTATCCGGAGGATTAATTCCCCAGGACTATCTGTGCCCTGGGACTAAGCAGGCGGCCCTGGACCCGCGGCTGGTTAAAGAGATTGCCGGATTTCTGGAGAAGAACCAGATGTTCGGGGGGTTGCCGGCTGGGGTGGCCTCTGATTTGCCCATAATCTTAAACGTTCCCGTTCAGAAATATTTACATTCTTTTGCCAATTCTAGGAATTTTCACGCCTCTTTAGCCCGTTCCGGGCGTTATATGCCTATGATGCGGAAAATTTTTTCCGAGCATGGCTTGCCCCAGGACCTGATTTATATTGCCCTGGTGGAAAGCGGCTTTAGTCCCTATGCCCGGTCACCCAAGGAGGCTGTGGGGATCTGGCAGTTCATCGAAGGGACGGCCAAACGCTATGGGTTGAAGGTGAACGAACGGGTGGATGAGCGGCAGGATCCGGAAAAATCCACCCGGGCGGCGGCCCGTTATTTGCATGATCTATATCAACAATTCGGCTGCTGGTACCTGGCGGCCGCGGGCTACAATGCCGGGGAGAACCGGGTGGAGGGAGTGATGAACCGCCACGACATCCAGGATTTCTGGGTCATGGCCCAGAAGCAGCTTCTGCCCGCAGAGACCTGCAACTATGTGCCGCAAATAGTTGCTGCGGCCCTGATCGCCAAAGAACCGGAAAAATACGGGATGGAGCAGGTCAGATATCAAACTCCCCGGAGCGGCGTTAAAGTAAAGGTCCCCGGAGGCCTCACCCTGGAATGGTTTGCCGAATCCCTGGAGATGCTGGAAAAAGAGCTGGTGGAACTCAACCCGGAACTGAAGGTAGGGGCTACTCCTCCCGGCCAGCAAGAATACCTGCTCACCGTGCCGGCGAAAAAAGTTCACCAAGCCAAGCGATTAGCCCAGCTGTGCCTGCAGAATCAAAAAAGAGTTGAATTAAAATAATCAATTCTATAAATTTTTATTAAGTGATTTTGAAGGAAATTGATTGATTTTTAGATTAGCAAACACTATTATTATGCAGTTCGGTTATATAAGGGCTGCCCAAGGAAGGACAAGATATATAGGCAAGATGCCATGGTGGGTTATTTTATCCATAACTTATTGAATTCACACAGGTTTGTCACTGTAACCCGTGTAATTCAAGGGGCGGAAGCTTATCCATGGATGGATTGTGTCTTGCGAATGACCAGCCAAACGGCTGGATTGACCAGGACGGATCAATTCCAAAACCGGCCTGGTATGTGATTCACGCCCGCAGCCAATGCGAGGCCAAGGTTGAATCGGCCCTGCAGCGCCAGGGTTTGGAGATCTTCTTACCCCGCATAACCGTTCGCAGCCGCCGGAAAGATCGCCGGCTGTTTCTGCAAGTTCCGCTTTTTAGCAGTTATCTCTTCGTTCGCACAGCTCTGGAGCCCTGGACCTCTTATGAGATCATCAAGTTGCCCTGGGTGGTGCGCCTCGTGGGCGTAAATGGTTGCCCCGGCAAGGTTCCTCAGGAACAGGTGGATTCCATTAAAGCCATTGTGGCCAGCGAGCGGCCCTATGCTCCCTGGCCTTATCTAAGGCAGGGCCGGCAGGTGCGTATCATGGAAGGCCCGCTGGCCGGCACTGTCGGGACCATCCTGCGACGGCGAGAAAATAAGCAGCGCCTGGTGGTGGCAGTGGAGTTATTTCAGCGCTCGGTAGCGGTGGAATTGGAAGACGAAGCGGTGGAACCCTGGTTTTGAATGCTTTATTTTATTATTGCTTCCTTGAAGCTGTTCCCTCCCACATAAACATTAGCGATTCGCAGTAAAATTATGGCGGCGTCTTTATGAGAAAAAAGGCTGCCCTGGCTTGCCTGAGCCTGAGCTTTGCCTGGATTTTCTGGCTGGTTTCATCGGGAATCGCCAAAGCACCGGCCGAATCCCTGGTGACGGTGATCAGCCTGGATGAACAGGGGAATCCCTGGCGCCAGGGGATGGGCCTGGTGGTGGGCCGGGAAGGGAGCGTGCTCACCAGCGCCAGTATCATGGCTGACAGCCGGGCCGGGGTGGTGAAGACGGCTGACGGCGTCCTGCATATGATTACCAAGATCAGCCGCTGGGATAGCCTGCAAGATGTGGCGCTCGTGCAGATTGAGCCGGAAGACTCGAAATTGGTCGCCGCAGGCACGGCCAGGCGTCTGCAGCCGCCGGAAAAAGTCCAGGTGGGAATCAGACAAAATGAGGCGCTGCAATTGCGGGAGGCCGAACTGACCACGGCTCTGCCCTTTTCGCCCCGCTTGACTCTCCTGAAGCTCAAGCCGGATAAACTGGAAACCGAACCGGGCTCCCCCATTCTCAACCGCCGGGGGGAACTGGTGGGCATGTACCACGCCTTTACCGGCGACTCCAGCAAATCGGAAATCTACGGTCTTTACCTGGCCCGGCAAACTGAACATTTTCTCCCCAAAAACGAGGCCAAAAAAGAGGACGTGAACTGGCCGGCAGAGCCCTTAACCAGGTTTGATGCCCCGGGAATCAAAGATTTTTGGGAGGGGGTCATCTTAAGTTTGCGGCGGGAATGGCCCGGAACACAAGAAAAATTCACCGCGGCCATCAATCAGCCGGGGGTCCTGCCCGAAGCCTTTTTTGGTCGCGGGGTGGCCAGGTATCACCTGGGCGATTGGGTGGGGGCTGAAAAGGATTTGGAAGAGGCGACCCGGCGACTGTCGGGATACGCCCTGGCATTTCTTTGGCTGGGTAAGGCCCGGGAGCGGCAGGGGAAGCTGGCCGCAGCCGGGGAAGATTATGACCAGGCTGCGAAGCTGGCCCCTGACCTGATCGAGGCCTGGTTTCACCTGGGAGAATTGGCGTATAAGGGCGGCGAACTGGGCAAGGCCAAAGAATGTCTGGGAAAGGCCAAGAATGATCCGGCCCAGGGGGCCAAGAGTTGGTGGTATCTGGGTAATATCGCCATCAAGGAAAACCGCCCCCAGGAAGGGGTGGAGGCCTTTAACCGGGCGATCAAGTCCGAGCCGGAATTTTTTCAGGCATACATGGATGGCGGCAGGTTATTGCTGGAGGATTTGGGCCAGCCCACCGAGGCGGCGGTTTTGCTCAAAGAGGCGGTGCGCTTGAAACCCGGCCAGGGCCTGCCTCGCTATTATCTGGCCCTGGCCTACCTGACCTCATGGAACCGCGCCGGCGCCTGGGAACAGTACTTTGCCCTGCGGGATATTTCACCGGACCTGGCCGCCAATCTGGCCAAGACCCTGGAGCGCTGAGTTAACGCTGTGGGCGCCCATGACTAAATCCTCCTGGAGTCGGCGGCGCCGGATGTTTTTGGGGTTCGGCATTTTGGGGCTTACGGCCTTGCTGCTCGCTTGCGGCTCTTCCCCAGGTGATGCTCCGGCCCCGCCGGAACCCGCCTGGCTGGCCCGCATCGGCGGTCAAACCGTCGAGGCCCCGGAGTTCCAGGCCTACTTGGAGCAGCAGAGCCGCCGGAACCCCCGCCTGCAGATAACCCCGGCGGTGAAACGCGACTTGCTGGAAAAATATCTGGAGAAGAAATTATTGCTGGCGGAAGCCAACCGCCGGCGATTGGGCGAGCAGCCCGAAATACTTAACGAACTGGCAGAATTGCAGGAACAGGTCTTGATCAAGCATCTTTTTGCGCTGAAAGAGCAGGAACTGGCAGGGCACATAAAGATAGAGGAAGAAGAGATCAGAAATTATTACCGGGATATGGGCCGGAAGCTGCAATTCTGCTACCTACCCGTAGATGACCCCGGCCGGGCCAAGTTGGTGGCGGAACAATGGGTCCAGAAGGGTGCTCCGACCGAAGCCGTGGATTCTGGCGAGGTGAGCCTGGCGGCATTGAACGATTCCTGGAAGAAGCAAATCCTTGCCCTGCCCTTAAAGAAACCCGGCGTGGTCACCATCGACTCGCACTGCCTGGTGATGGAGTTGGTCAATCAACGGGAAGAGGCGGTATTGCCGCTGGAGAAAGTCCGGGATCAAATTGTCCGGGAATTGACCGACCGCAAGGAAAAGGAAGGCCTGCAGAGTTGGGTCAACAGTCTCAAGGGAGACCATCGCCTGGAAATCAATGCGGCGCATAAGTGGCGCTAGTTTAGGCTGGACTCGACATAGCGGGCCCAATCCTCCTGCAATGCGGCCGGAGGAGGCACGGCGAAAGACTCGCACAGCACATAGTGGGTCAGCTCATGGGCCATAATCCCGGCATGCAGATCCTCGAGGGATAGGAAGATGGTGCGGCTGCGCGGCTCGTAAAAGGCCTCCAGGCGGCCATATCCGAACCAGGCCGGGCCGCTATTCTGGACCGGCTGGAAAACCAGGTGCCTCTGCCGCACCTGCTGGCCATCTTTCAAGATAAAGATACTGAGGCCCTGGGCCTGCCTGGGCCGCCGGTTGAGGAGCAGGGAAACCTTCACCAGGAGACCGTCGATCTTGGCGGCCAACCCCGGCGATAAGGCGGCTTGGATGGGGTCTTGGGTATAGAAGTAGCTCTGGGAAAACTGGTTGGCCTGGGAGAAGCGCAAGCGGTGCTCCATTTCCCTGAGGCTGGCGGGGTCCTCGTAATAGATAGTGGCCGATTGAGTTTTGAAAACCTGCTGTGCCTGGGCCGAGGGGATGACCGCCAGAAAGCTTAATCCCAGGAAAAGCCCACAGAGCCAGGTCAGAGGTGGTGGTCGTTGTCGGGATTTCATGTCCGGTCTCCTTTATCAGCCTGCCGCAAATTGCCTTCTGCTCGGGCATTAAATAAAAAAGGCCCGAGATAGCCCGGGCCAGGACACTGATAGTTGCCACTTCGGCAATCCCGCTACCATGGCCCCTGAGGGCTGTAGGCCGGAGACTTTGCGTTCCATCCTTTCGGACAGTTTGCCTCTATCGGTGAGCCAATGTTATCGCTATTCTTCTTATCGGCTGATTGGGTTCCGGGCGTTAATTTTCCCGATGTTCTCGGGGAAGGACCGAAAGGGCAAGGAAGTAAGCGGCTTGAGTCGGCTGTGTAAGGTGGTCGCCGCCGATTTTGCATAAAGACAAAAACTAATTTTCATAAAAAATTAACTTGTATTTATGGTGTTAAGTATTGTAAAGGTAAACAGGAAAGAATATTAAGAACGTTTTTAATATTCCTGAGAACCCCTGATCCGGGTATCCTCTCGAGGAGGTTCACATGTGTAACTTGATGAAAAATTTTGGGAGCCGGAGCGTTGTGATAATTATTGCTCTTTCCCTGCTCCTGATCACCCTATTCCCCTTGGGCCTCATGGCGGCGGAAGTAGGCAAATTTACTCAGGTGGAGGGACAGGTTGGGCTATATAAGGGCAAAACGCCGACACCCATTCCCGCTCAACCGAAGACCGCGGCCGAGACCAATGACCGAATCAAAACCGAAGCACTGTCCCGGGCTCAATTTCAGTTCTTGGATGCCTCAACCCTAACGGTGGCGCCGCTCAGTGATATCGTCATCGAATCTTATATGTATGACCCGAAAAAAGGGGAACAAGGGGCGTTATCCAAGCTGACCCAGGGTCTGGTGCGCCTGGTGGTGCCCGTGGACACCTTAGGAAAGAAAGAGTTCGTAGTAAAAACCGGTGATGCGGTAATGGGAATTCGCGGCACCGAGTTATATATCCTGATCGGCCCCGATTTCACCGATGTCTATGTCAAATCGGGAACTGTGGAGGCCAGTTCCAATGAGCCCGGCAAGGGTGACAAGGTAAGCATAGGCTCGCCAAGCCGAAATGGAGGCGGCGAGGTAGCTCGTCTGGCCAGGCAGGCAGAGGTCCGGGCGGCCAAAATGGGGCACAGAATGATAGGCGCCATGCAGGCCTCGCGCATAAAGAAGGGACAATCGCCTTCTCCCCTCATCAACCTCACCGCAGGAGATTTTGACACTCTGGAGGGGTTGTTAAAAACTGGCTTACCGGCCAAAATGGGCGACAGTAAAAATCCGTCGGATTTGCTACGCCAAATCAGAGAGTTGGGTCCGCCGCTGGGCTATACCCCTCCGGGTCCGCCGCCTGGGCCGCCCCCCGGGGCTGGACCATCTTTTCCCGGCGGGGGCGGGGGAGGTGGTGGCGGAGGTGGAGTAGCCAGTCCGTCGTCCTAAGCCAAGACCGAGAAGGGAAATCCTGGGGGGAGGAACCATGAACTACTGCCGCGTGGGAAAGGGGTACCTGGCGCGTTTCTTTCTTGTCATCCTGATTGTATTGTATTCAGGCACAGTTTGGGCTGTTGAAACTCAACCGGAGCAACCGGCGCTGTCCCAGGCTCAGGCTGAGGAAGAGGCCCTGGCCCAGGAAAAGCCTTTGGAGAAACCGCCGGAGGTTTTGCCGAAGTATGATTCGGGCGTAACCCCCTTTGCCTCTTATGCGCCTTATACCACCACTTTTGGTCCCGGACCCGCGACTGGGTCGTTGGCGCCGTATGGTTATGGCGGAGCCGAAGACACCTTGCAGCGGGGCTGGGCATCGCACAAGTTGGGGCCGGTCAGGATTTATCCCTATTTTGAGTATGACGCCCTCTTTCGCACGAACGTCTTCCAGACGTACAGCAATAAAAAATCCGATTTTGTCAACATGCTCAGCCCGGGTATCCGCCTGGAATTGCCGGTGGCCGGCCGCCACAGGCTGTCGTTAGGGTATCTCGGCAATGCCTATCTCTATAGCCGGTTTAGCGATAACAGCCATTACGACCAGAATGTCAATGCCGATGCGGCGCTCAATTTCAGCAAACTGAGCCTCGGGCTTGGCGCCGCTTATCGGCACGCGACCGAAGAGGCCTCACTGCTGCAGACTGGGCCAACCTTTACGTTTGACGAGCAAAGAGTATACAATCGCGTTACCCCCTATTTCAAGGCGGCCTATAAAATGGCGGATTTGTGGCGCCTGGAAACCAACTACCAATTTGATTCCTTCAGCTATGCGAAGGAGATCTACCGGTTCAATGATTATAATTCTCATACCGCTGGGGCGACAGTTTTCTATAAATTTTGGCCAAAAACTTCGGTTCTGCTTCAATATATTGCCAATGTTCTGACCCACCCGAACAACTCGCCGTCAAATTACGTGGTCCAAACTCCGATGGTCGGGTTAAGCTGGGAACCAACTGCTAAAATAAGCGGCACGGTAAAAGTTGGTTATTCGATAACCAATTATTACAACAGTGATGTCGGGAGCAGAGGATTTAGCCCTGATGGTTTGGCTTTAAGCGTCCAGGCCCTCTACAAGCTGAGCCGTTACACCCAGATGTCTTTAGTTGCCCAGCGCGCCTTGCAGGAAGACGTCAACTTTACCAATAATCTCTTTGGTAACAACAGTTACTTTAATACCGGTCTGTTGTTCACCGTTAATCATTTATGGCATTACTTCAATGTTACTTCTTATCTGTCATGTGCTTATTACAATAATCACTATATATTTAATAATTTCGACCCCGGCACGGGCCAACTGAAAAACAGAGATGATAATATTATCTATGCCGGCGGGGGACTGAGCCGGCCAGTCACCAAATGGCTGCGCCTAAGGTTGGATTACCTCTACTACAATCGGGGGTCGAACTTTAGCTTCTACTCGTTCAACGAGCATAAAGTGCTTTTGGGTGTCCAAACTTCTTTCTGATCTTGCCATGATGGTGCGGTCAATCTGAGAGGGCTAACCTGCATGTTTTCGAAAAGCATCAGGTTAGCCCTATTCATCATCGTGGTCTGGGTTGCCTGCTTTCCTAAATTTGCCATATCGAAAGAATCACCCAATCTCATCCCTAACCCGGCATTTGCGATATCTCAGGGCGCACCTGATCTACCTGAAGGCTGGCAGCGATATGAACAGAAGATACCGGGAGTACCCCCCAGCAAGGTCTATTTTTGCCGGGTTGACGGATACCCAGGGAAGCTCCTGGCCATCGAAGGGGGGCCAGACCGTAATGGCCGGGTCTGGTGCCAGGTCAACCATATCCGCCCCCATACGGATTACCGGCTGGAATTCAACGCCTACCGCCTCAAGTTCACCAATGGCGTTTATCTGGAAGTGGAAATCTTTAGGCAGCGCCATATAATCAACCAGCATTTCAGCTATGGACGGATCCAGCCGATATTTCTGACCATCAATTCCGGAAACACTCGGGGTACAACTCGCTTCATGGTGACCAACCCGCATAGGGAAGTCCTGGCCTTTGGGTCTCCGGTTATGCGGATGGCCGAACCGTCCCGGGAAATTGATCGGACCCAAGATGCCCCAGTCCGTTTGCCAAAATTCTTTCCGGTGGGGATTTACGCCGCCAAACCTGACGATTTGACCGAAATCCGGGCCGCCGGGTTCAATGCAGTGCAAAGCTATGATGCTAAACCTGATAATATCCGGCAGATGGCAGCGGCATCGGCCCGCCTGGGCCTGAAATACCTTCCTAATTTTCGCGGGGACCCGGCGAATCTCAGCCGGGAATTGGCTGGACACCCGGAAATTTTAGGCTTTTATATCGAAGATGAACCAGAAGGCCGCTCGGTTCCTCCGGAAAAAATCAAGGCACTAAAGGATTCCCTTAAGCAGGATCATCCGGGCGTTCTCACTGCCGTGGCCATGCTCCGACCCCAGATGATAGGGCCGTACCGTGAGGCGGCCGACGTCTTTATGGTCGACCCTTATCCGGTGCCCAATATGCCCATGACCTGGATGGCCGACAGCCTGGACGAAGCAGTCCGATACGTACCCCGGAATCGCCTCTGGGCCGTGATCCAGGCCTTTGGCGGGGCTAAGTGGGCCAAGCACGGCTGGCCTCGGATGCCAACCCCGGCGGAAATGCGATGTCTCACATATTTGGCCGTGGTCCACGGAGCGCACGGCTTATTCTACTGGAACTATTCAGAGGTCAAAGCCGATAGCACCTCGTGGGAAGCCTTAAAGAAGATTGCGACGGAATTGCGCCAACTGCGGACCTGGCTGGTGGTGCCGGATGCCCCCCAATCTTTGCGGTTGGAAATGACCTCACCCTTTAAAGTCGATGCCAACGGTCGGCCAGCAGTCCATTTCTGCCAAAAAAAGCAAGGTGGAGAAAATCTTCTCATCCTGGTGAACGTCATTGACCGGCCGGTAACTTTTTATCTCCAGGGTTTTGGCCCGCAGGTGCCCTGGTTGACAGAGATGGTTCAGCACCATAAATCAGTGGTCCAGGATGGCAATATCCGGGAAGAACTTGGGCCTTATGAGGTCCGTGTCTATCACTACCGCCAGGGAGCTTAAATCCCTGGAACAAAGTTCTCCCTGGGGCCGCAGGATAATCATCGGGATAAGCGGCGCCATTCTGATCTTCGCCCCCCTGGCATACGGGGCGGTACATACCTGGGCCTATTTTGCCATCGGGTTGGTCACGGCAGTCGCCAGTTTGACCATGCTGGCATGGCTGCTCTATAAAATTTGCGCCAAGCCCCAGGAACTGTTGATTATCCCTTACCCGCCGCTCTGGTGGCTGGCGGTCGGCCTGGTTATTCTCACAGCCCTCCAGGTCTATGCCTGGCCCGAGGGGTGGGTGGCCAGCCTCTCTCCCAAGGCCTGGGAAATCAGGGCTCTGGGAAACGGTTACGGCCTGGCGGATTTTATCCCCTTATCCCTCAATCCTTATGCCACCTGGCTGGAAGGCTTGAAATTGTGGCCGCCGGTGGTCCTATTCTTCATGCTCATTTACACCATCGATAACCGCCGCAAGCTGCAGGGGATGGTGGGACTTATCCTGGCAGTGGCGTTATTCGAGGTTTTCTACGGCTTCTGGCATTTTCGTAATCATTTGATTTGGGGCTGGAAAAACACCTATACCGGCTCTCGTCTCTGCGGCACCTTTATTAACAGCAACCACTTGGCTACCTTTTTGACCATGGCGATTCTCCTGGGTTTTGGCCTGTTTCTGGGATTAAGGGAAACGGCCCCGCGTCTCTCCGGGGCTGCCTCCTTTCGGGAAAAGACCCGGCGCTGGTCCCGGTCAGAGCATCTGGAACCCCAACTGCGCCGCTATCTCTTGCTGGTGCTGTTGCTGCTCTTAGCCGTGGGCCTGATTTTTACCGGTTCCCGGGGGGGCATGGTTGCTTTGGTGATGGGCTTCGCCCTGATGGCCCTGTTAATCTGGAGCCGCAAATGGCGGAGAGGCCACATCGTTATCATGGTTGTCTTCATGGGGGCAGCCCTGCTCTACAGCCTGTTTCTCGGCAGCGGTCCGGCCCTGGACCGTTTTTCCGACCAGAATCAGGATGTACGCTACCAGGCTTTCAAAGGAGCCCTGGCTATTTTTAGGCAATTCCCCATCTTCGGGTCAGGGGTAGGCACCTTCGGCGACCTGTTTTACCAATATCAACCCGCCAGTTTAAAAAACTGGTATTTTCTCCAAACCCACAGTGACTGGCTGCAACTGCTGGCCGAAACCGGCCTGGCGGGATTCTCCCTGGTGGCTATGGGATGGGTGGTCTTTTTTTCGGTTCTGACCCGACAGTGGAGTCGCCGCCAACAGGGATTTGCCCGGGGGCTGGCCCTGGGAGGCATTGCGGCCTTGTCAGCCGGAGTTTTTCATGCCCTGATGGAATTTCCGTTTCATATTCCCGCCATCAGTCTCGGGTTCGCCGGCATCGCCGCCCTCACCTATAGTGCAGTCCATTACCACCATCAGGGGATGGAATTCTTTTCTTACCGGACCCTTAAACTATCCGGCAATCACCGCATTCCGGCGGCTTTGCTGGTACTGGCGATGATGGGGATCCAGATTGCCTTTGGAGTCCGGGTTTGCTACAATTGGATGGCTGAACGGGGCGCTCCTACCGAATTCAACTCCACCCGCACACCCCCCAAATTGGCGGCGGAGGATTTTCGGCAGGCCCAGAGGTATAATCCCATCAATAGCAAGTATTACCTGGGGTTGGCAGAGACTCTGGCAGGGACGGCATCTGCGGGCGGGGCTGCTGCGGGTTCAGAGAACTACCTCAAATCGGCAATTTTTTATGCGCCGGCCAATTGGGGATACCGGCTGAAGATGGCGGAGTTTTACCTGGGACATTACCAGGAAGCCCCGGAACGTTATATCCCTTCGGCACTAAAGGAACTGAAAGCGGTAGTTTACCTGTTTCCCGAATCAGGGTTGCTCCATTTTCGCCTGGCATCCGTACTGGCCTGGACCGAAAAATACTACCCGGGATTAATTCCTGACGCCTTACGGGACAGTCAATCCAGCCATTTCAGTGAAGCCATAAGACTTGACCCGAAATTGAAAAAATATTTACCGGGTGTCCAAACCAAATCTCAATAACGGGTAATTGAGGTACTCTCAGAAAAAATGCTCACTTTGGATTACACCTATGTCTAAGAGAATTTTTAGAGTTTGGCTCGTACTTTTGTCGATTGGAGTTTTCCTGGGCGCCGCATGGGGCCAGGAGGATTATCGCCTGGGTCCGGAAGACGAAATCGAGATTCGGGTGTGGGACCATGACGACTTGACCAGAAAGACTAGGGTGGGGTTAGATGGCAACATCTCTTTCCCTTTTGTGGGAGAAATCAAGGCCCAGGGGCTCTCTCTGGCGGACCTGCAGAAGGAAATTGAGCGCCGTCTCGGACCCAAGTATATCATCGACCCCCGCGTTTCCATTACCGTGTTGGAATACAAAAGCCGGAAGTTCTTTGTAGTGGGCAACGTCCAAAAACCGGGCACGTATCCTTTGACCAAAGCCATCCGGGTGGTCGAAGCCATCTCCCAGGCGGGGGGTATTGCTTCGGGAACCATCAGCAAACCCCTGAGCGGCGCTGTGGCCATCATCATCCGGGCCCAGCCCGGGGAAAAGTTAGACCAGCCCAAGATGCCGGACAAGATTCCAGCCAGTCAGAAGATAACGGTATCCTTAACCGGAGCCCTGGCCGGGGATCCGAAACAAAACCTGGAAATAAAGAATGGGGACACCATTTATATTCCTAACCTCATCTATTACGTCACCGGCGAAGTGAAGAAACCCGACCGCTATCCTTACGAGGAGAATATAACGGTGCTCATGGCAGTGACCGCTGCTGGAGGCTTCACTGACAAAGCATCACCCCGGAAAACGTATATTATCCGTGAAAACTCCGGGGTAAAAGAAAAGGTTAAAACGGGCATGGACGATCCCATCCGCGCCGGGGACACCATTGTGGTTCCCGAGTCCTGGTTCTAAGATAACTCCAGGAAGAAGAAGAGATTTACCTATGGAAGAGATGCGGCAGGAGATGCATGCTCCCCAGCGGCATCGGACCCTCCTTGATTATTCCCGTATCCTGATAAAAAGACGGTGGTTGATCCTGCTGGTATTTTTCGCCACAGTAGCTTACACGGCCTTCAAGACCTTCACGGAAACGCCTATGTACACAGCCACCGTTCAGATCCTGATCGAGCGCCAGACCCCTCATTATATCGACCAGCCGGGAGCTTCGTCTCAGTATGACTATTCCGGGGAAGAATTTTATCAGACCCACTACAAGTTGCTGGAAAGCCCCGCTTTGGCCAAAATAGTGGCAGACAAACTTAACTTGAAAAGCAACCCATCTTACGCTCCTATTTTTCGAAATCTGCCTCCCAACGCCGATGACGCCATGAAACAACAGGCCGAGGAGGATTTGATTGGCGCCATTGCCGGGGGAGTCCAAGTTAACCCCGTTCGGCAGAGTAGTCTGGTGAACGTCAGCTTTTCCAATCCGGACCCCAAGTTTGCCGCCACCGTGGTCAATACCCTCGCCCGGTCTTACATCGAACAATCCCTGGACTTGCGGTTCGCCGCCTCCCAGGAAGCCGCGGCCTGGCTGAAGGGAAAATTGATCGAAGGGCGTAAAAAACTGGAGGAATCGGAGGCCAAGCTCAATCAATACAAAAGGGAACACAACATTGTGGCCCTGGATGATAAGGAGAGCATAACCGAGCAGAAGCTGGAGCAACTGAACAAGGATTTAATCGCTGCCCAGACTCACCGGATGGAGGCTGAGACCCGTTTCAAGGAAGTGAGCCGGGGGCAACCCATCTCCCAGGTGTTGAACAATCCCTTAATCCTAGCCTTGAAGGGTCAGGAAGCCAAGCTCATTGCCGAGCACTCTGAGTTGAGCCGCAAATTCGGCGCAGACCATCCCCGGATGATTAGCTGGACTAACGAACTTGCCACCACCCGGGCTAAAATCTCGGCAGAGATGGGCCAGGTGGTCCAGGCCATCAAAAATGAATACTACATGGCCAAGGCGCAAGAGGAAAATTTGAAGGGGGCCCTTGAGAAACAAAAGGCTGAAACGCAGGATCTCGGTGATCGCAATATTGAATACCGCGTCCTTCTGAGGGATGTCGAGACCAACCGGGCCTTGTACGAAAACATGCTCAAAAGTTTAAAAACGACCACCGCGACCGAAAATACTCCGGCCACCAACATCCGTATCGTTTACCCGGCAACGGTCCCCACGGCGCCGGTAAGCCCGCGCAAGTCGCGCAATTTAATGCTCGCTGCCGTTATGGGTCTCGTCCTCGGCGTCGGGTTAGCCATGGTCATGGAGAGTCTGGATACCACCCTGAAGACTCCGGAAGAAGTGGAGGGGTGGCTGGAGATTCCTAACCTGGCCTTAATCCCCCATATGGAGTTTACTTCGGGGAACCCCGTCAAGGAGGAATTTCCGGAGCTTATTGTGCATCATGGCACGCAGCCGCTGGCCTCGGAGTCTTACCGGGGACTTAGGACCACTATCCTGTTTTCAACCCCCGGACAGGCTCCTCGAATCCTCCTGGTGACCAGTTCCCTTCCCCTGGAAGGAAAATCCTTGACCAGCGCCAACCTGGCCACCGCCATGGCGAAAGCCGAACCAAATGTTCTCCTGGTAGATGCCGACCTGCGGCGACCCTCTCTCCACAAAATCTTTCACCTGCCGGCAGAACCCGGGCTGAGTAATTTCCTGGTCGGAGAACTTGATGATCTCCCGGTAGTGGAAACCATCGTGCCCAATCTGTTCGTGGTGACCGCGGGCAAAATCCCGCCTCACCCTTCCGAGCTCCTGGGATCAGAGCGCATGCGGGAATTCCTGGATCTGGCCAAAAGCCGGTTTGGGCGCATTATCTTAGATTCCCCTCCCCTGATGTCGGTAACCGACGCCGCCATTCTGTCCACTCAGGCCGAGGGCGTGGTTCTAATCATTAAAGCCGAATCTGTGCCTCGCAAGGCGGCCATGGATGCCAGAGACCAGTTGCTGGAAGTGAACGCCACCCTATTGGGGGTGGTCTTTAACAACATTCCGACGCAGAGCAATGGCTATTTCTACAACTCTTACTACCGCTATCACTCTTACTATACGGGAAAGGATGACGGCCCCGACCCCCGCCACCGCCGTCCCCCCCAGCCCGGAGTCCTCGGCTGGGCAAAAAATAAGTTGGATCACTTTAAGCAAAAAATCTAAAGAGACCCCCAATGCCAGCTTTGGGGGTTATCTCCCAGATATGAGGAGTCGCACACTACGATTTTGGCACACTTGCATTCCATGCAATAAAATCGACCTGATGGAAGCGATTATTATGCATAATGATTTACAATGGGTGCAAAGCACCCCTGAGCCATGATACTGCTTCCCAAAGCTTCATCGGCGCCTCCCAAGGCCCTGGTTTTTCGTTAAATATCATCCTAGCACCGGGATGCCGATGGGGCTTGATTTTTTAAAAAATCGACAAAAAATTGACTTTTGCAAGAGGCTCTCATGGAAGAAGCAACCCAATTAATGCATGCTCCCCAACGGCAGCGGACCGTGCATGATTATTTCAGGATCTTGATAAAAAGACGATGGTTGATCATGCTGGTATTTTTCGCCATCGTAGCTTACACGGCCCTCAAGAATTTTACGGAAACGCCGATTTATGAGGCCACCGTACAGCTCCTGATCGAGCGCCAGACCCCTCGTTATATCGACCAGCCGGGAGCCTCGTCTCAGCCCAACTCTCCCGGGGAAGAATTTTATCAGACCCACTACAAGTTGCTGGAAAGTCGGGCTCTGACCAAAAAAGTGGCAGAAAAACTTAACGTGAAAAGTAACCCATCCTACGCTTCTATTTTTCAAAATCTGCCCCCCAACGCCGATGGCTCTATGAAACAACGGGCCGAGGAAGATTTGATTAGCGCCATTGTCAGGGAAGTCAAAGTTAATCCCGTTCGGCAGAGCAGTCTGGTGAACGTCAGTTTTTCCAATCCGGACCCCAAATTTGCCGCCACCATGGTCAATACCCTGGCCCAGTCCTACATCGAACAATCACTGGACTTGCGTTTCGCCACCTCCCAGGAAGCTGCGGCCTGGCTGAAAGAAAAATTGATCGAGGGGCGCAAAAAACTGGAGGAATCGGAGGCCAAGCTCAATCAATACAAAAGGGAACACAACATTGTGGCCCTGGATGATAAAGAGAGCATAACCTCTCAGAAGCTGGAGCAACTAAACAAGGATTTAATCACTGCCCAGACTCATCGGATGGAGGCTGAGACCCGTTTCAAGGAAGTAAGCCGGGGACAACCCATCTCCGAGGTTTTGAAAGACTCATTGATCCAAACCTTGAAGGGCCAGGAAGCCAAGCTCATCGCCGAGCAGTCTGAGTTGAGCCGCAAATTCGGCGAAGACCATCCCCGGATGATTCGCGTGACCAACGAACTTGCCGCTACCCGGAGTAAAATTGGGGCTGAGATGGGCCAAATAGTCCAGGCCATCAAAAATGAGTACTACATGGCCAAGGCGCAAGAGGAAAATCTGAAGGGGGCCCTGGAGAAACAGAAGGGCGAAACGCAGGATCTCGGTGATCGCAATATTGAATACCGCGTCCTTCTGAGGGATGTCGAAACCAACCGGGCCTTGTATGAAAATATGCTCAAAAGTTTAAAAACTACCACCGCGGCCGAAAACACTCCGGCCACGAATATTCGCATCGTCGACCCGGCCACCATACCGGATACCCCGGTTTCGCCGCGCAAAGCCCGCAATTTGATGCTGGGCGCAGTTTTGGGTCTTTTCCTCGGCGTCGGGTTGGCCCTGTTCATGGAGAGTCTGGATACCACCCTGAAGACTCCGGAAGAAGTGGAGGGATGGTTGGAGATTCCTAACCTGGCCTTAATCCCCCACATGGAGTTTACTTCGGGGAACCCGGTCAAGGAGGAATTTCCGGAGCTTATTGTGCATCAGGGCACGCACCCTCTGGCCTCGGAGTCTTACCGGGGACTTAGGACCACTATCCTGTTTTCAACCCCCGGACAGGCGCCTCGAATCCTCTTGGTGACCAGTTCCCTCCCCCTGGAAGGCAAATCCACGACCTGCGCCAACCTGGCCACCGCCATGGCGAAAGCCGAACCCAATGTGCTCCTGGTAGACGCCGACCTGAGGCGGCCCTCTCTCCACAAAATCTTTCAAATGGCGGCAGAACCCGGGCTGAGTAATTTCCTGGTGGGAGAACTGGATGATCTTCCGGTAGTGGAAACCATCGTGCCCAATCTGTTCGTGGTTCCCGCGGGCAAAATCCCGCCGCATCCTTCCGAGCTCCTGGGATCAGCGCGTATGCAAGAATTTCTTGATCTGGCCAAGAGCCGGTTCGGGCGCATCATCATAGATTCCCCTCCCCTGATGTCGGTGACCGACGCCGCCATTCTGTCCACCCAGGCCGAAGGCGTGCTCCTGGTCATTAAAGCCGAATCCGTGCCTCGCAAGGCGGCCATGGATGCCAGAGACCAATTGCTGGAAGTGAACGCCACCCTATTGGGGGTGGTCTTTAACAACATTCAGACTCAACGAAACGGCTATTTCTACAACTCTTACTACCGCTATCATTCATACTATACGGGAAAAGACGACGGCCCCGCCCCCCGCCACCGCCGTCCTCCCCAGCCCGGGGTCCTCGGCTGGGTGAAAAATCAGTTGGATCACATCAAGCAAAAATCGAAGCAAGCCTAACACTTCTTTGCAATTACTCCGACGTATACCTTTATGCTCCTGGATCCCGAGGCTTGGTGTGTGCTCCTCGTAACCATAAAATTACCGAGTTAGATACCATGTTTTTAAAAAATCTTTAGACAAACGGGTCAAACCGATCAAAGAATAACAGGAGGCAAAACCTGAACACCCATAGCACAGATTAAGAATCAACCCATTCGCGACAAATAATGTTTTTTATTTTTCGGGTACCCTTATCAAAGAGGCTGAAATAGAAGAAGTCATGGCCAGCATGTGAAGCGGATGGCTGCGCTCCGGTTCCAAGGGCAGCCGTCTTATACCAAGTTGCAGTCTATTGACAACTTATGATATGCTCTTCTCTGAAAGGAGAGGGCATGCGGAAACCCAAAGAATTGCCAGAAGGCGCTCTTGAGAGTTTGGCAAACGGGCTGAAGCAGGCTAAGACCAAGGCCGAGTTTCAAAGTGTACAGTGTCTCTGGTTGCGAGCTTCTTTGAGCTTTCTGCGGACCAGGTGGCCACCGCCATAGGCTGGCATCCCAATTCGGTTCGTAAACTACAAGCCCGATACTTCAAAGAAGGGGAAGCGGCGCTAAAAAGAGGCGGAAAAGGAGGACGTTATTATCAGAATTTGACCCGGGAAGAAGAACGGCAGTTACTCCAAGGATTTCTGGCCCAGTCCGAGAGAGGCGGAATATTGGAAGCAAGCCGGGTCAAGGCTGCCTATGAACAGGCCCTGGGTCGCAAGGTTCCCAAATCTACAGTGTATCGGATGTTAGCGCGTCATGGCTGGCGCAAGGTCGTGCCCCGGCCCCGTCACCCCAAATCCGATGCCGCCATCCAGGCGGCTTTTAAAAAAACTGACGAGCATAGTTGAACAAGAGGTTGTGCGGCAGGGGCAAATAGGACGGCAGCTCCGACTGATGTTTCAGGATGAGGCCCGTTTTGGTCGGATAAATGACCCCCGACGTTGCTGGGCTCCCAAGGGTTTTCGGCCGGAAGTGGGGATGCAGATTGTCCGGGAATATACGTACGCCTTTGGAGCTGTAAGCCCGCATGACGGCAATTTGGACAGTCTAGTTTTGCCGGTAGTAACCGCAGAAGCCATGTCCATCTTCTTAGAAGAAGTAGCGCGGCGTCATCCAGAAGAGTTTATCCTGATGTTCCTGGATGGGGCTGGTTGGCACCGGGCAAATGACCTGGTAGTGCCGGCAAATATGCGGCTTGAGGCGCTGCCACCTTACAGTCCCCAACTTAATCCCGTGGAGCATATCTGGGATGAGATCAGGGAAAAGTGGTTCGCCAACGAAGTTTTTAACAGCCTGGATGCCGTGGAAGATCGCCTGGTGGAAGCGTTAGTCGCCCTGGAAAACGACAGAGAATTGGTCGCCTCCACCACAGGCTTCGATTGGATCATTAATTGTCGTTAGAGTGCAACTTGGTATTAAAGAGAATTTCAGAAAGTACAGGGGGAGTGAATATGTTTTTTCAGTTAATTCCTATATGGCAGAGCCATATTAATTGGGTCGCTTTGTGGGTTATAACTCAGGTTGAAGTAATCACAATGCCAATGACTTATTGAAAATAATATTTTTCCTGCTTGAACTGTTTATAAAGAGTTTATGATTATTTTAAAAGGGATAAGATTTCCGGGAATAAGTCTTTCCCAGCGTACAGTACGAGGCGGTTTCTGGGTATTTTTACTCAGAATATTTCAGCGGTTATTTAGTCTTGCAAGGCTTTTAATTCTTGCGCGGATTCTTGCTCCACACGATTTTGGATTAATGGGCATTGCGCTTCTAACAATGTCAACACTTATGACATTTTCGCAGACAGGTTTTCAGCAGGCCTTGATCCAGAAAAGGGGAAATATAGAATCGTATCTTGATGCCGCCTGGACTATTTCAATTTTGAGGGGACTATTTTTATTTGGAATTTTATTTTTTTCCGCACCTTTTGCCGCTTCTTTCTTTGATACACCGGATGCTAAAACTATAATACGGGTTATTAGTATTACAGTTCTTATTGGAGCTTTCACCAATATAGGGATTATAAATTTTCAAAAAGAATTGCAATTTAATAAAGAGATCATATATCAGATTTCAGAAACAATAGCTGATTTCGCAGTGGCGATTCTTTTAGTTTTTATTATAGGAAATGTTTGGGCGCTTGTATATGGTGCAATTTCTGGTAAAGCAGTAAGTTGCGTTATGAGCTACTTATTATATCCATATAGACCTCGGTTAAGTATTGACTTTGCAAAGACCAAAGAACTTTTCGTATTTGGTAAATGGATATTAATTACAAATATCATAATCTATTTGCTTACTCAGGGAGATGATATCTTTGTAGGGAAATATCTAGGTGTAGCATCATTGGGCTTTTATCAATTGGCGTATACGATATCTAATTTATCCGCAACGGAAATAACTCATGTTGCTTCAATGGTAGCTTTCCCAGCCTATTCAAAACTTCAGGGAGATCTACCTAAATTAAGAAATGCCTATTCAAAAGTCTTGCAGTTGACGACATTTCTATCCTTTCCAATAGCAGGTTTGACCTTTGTTTTAGCACCAGATTTTACAAAGATATTCTTAGGAGAAAAATGGATGCCAATGGTGTCTGCGATGCAGGTATTATGCTTATTTGGGCTTACAAGATCAGTTAATGGAACGATTGGCTCTATTTTTCTAGCAACTGGTGTACCTAAAATACTGACAATTGGGGCTGGAATTCAACTGTTAATTTTGGCAGTAATAATTTATCCACTAACAAATAAATGGGGTATAATGGGGACTTCACTGGCGGTAACTATACCTAACATTCTCGTTTTACTTTATCTAGTAAAAAAGTTAGAATTTTCAATAAATTATAAAATAAGAAGCTTTTCTGGTTCTTTAATCCCTTCATTAGTGGGAAGTTTTTTAGTATGTGGTGCTATATCATTTTTGATAAATTTTTGGGACAAAAATTTTATTACCATATTGTTTTTTATTTTAATTGGAATTTGCGCTTATATGATATTAATGTATTATTTAGATAGATTATTTAATTATGGATTAAAAAATAATCTTTTAGAATTATTTGAAGGAGTAACTGGCAAATGATATTATCCACAAATTTCAACCAGTCATATATTGGACCAAGAAATGATATTTTAAATTTGCTTCCTGATAATATTAACAGAGTTTTGGATATTGGTTGTAGCATTGGGACTCTTGGTAAACAAATAAAACATTTTAATGAGAATATTGAGGTTGTAGGCATTGAATATGATAAGAAAATGGCTCATGATGCTGATAAATATTTAGATAAAGTGGTAGTTGGAGATATTGAAACTATTATTTATACAGATTTATTAAAACCTGATTATTTTGACGTTATTATATTAGCTGATATTTTAGAACATTTAATAAATCCCTGGCAAACATTAATAAAAATTACGAGCTTGCTAAATAATAAGGGGGTGGTAATAGCAAGTATTCCAAATGTGAGACATTATAGCACCATAGTTAACCTATTTTTCAGAGGGGATTGGCCATATAAGGAACGAGGAATCCATGATAGAACACATTTAAGATTTTTTACTAAAAAAACCATTAAAGACATGTTTGATATTGCTAACTTGAATATTAAAACAATCAAAAGAAATTACCGAATAATAGAAAACAATTCTGGATTCAATAGAATTTCAAAATTATTATCTTTTTATCCTTGCAAGGATTTCATTACATTTCAGTTCTTAATTGTAGCATATAAAAAATAAGTTAATTATTTTCATATAAATATGGTTAATGCAAAATAAATAAGAGAAAGACGATTAATATTATTAAGGAGTGATTAAATATGACAAACAATGTGCTGGTTACGGGGGGAGCTGGCTTTATGGGAAGTCATGTTGCAGGAAATCTTCTTAATTATAACAAGAAAGTAATCATCATTGATGATTTAAGTGGTGGGTTTATTGATAATGTGCCCCAAAATTGTCAGTTTATTGAAGGAAGCATTACAAATATACAATTATTAGAAAAAATTTTTAAGAAAAATAAAATAACGCATATTTATCACCTTGCGGCTTATGCTGCTGAAGGATTAAGTCATTTTATTAAAAAATTTAATTATGTTAATAATTTAATTGGAAGCATAAATTTAATAAATTGTGCAATTAATTATAATGTAAAGTGCTTTATATTTACTTCATCAATTGCGGTGTATGGATCGGGACCAACGCCTTTTTTGGAAAATACGATGCCAAAACCTGAGGACTCTTATGGTATTTCTAAATTTGCTGTTGAACAGGAATTAAAGATATCAAACGATATGTTTGGGTTAAATTATATTATTTTTCGACCTCATAATGTTTATGGAGAACGTCAAAACATTGGCGATCGATACCGTAATGTCATTGGAATATTTATGAATCAGTTAATGAATCAAGAACCGATGACTATTTTTGGTGATGGAGAACAAACGAGAGCTTTTAGCTATATTGATGACGTAGCTTTACCAATTGCACTTTCAGGGTTCATGGAGGAAATTTATAATGAAACATTCAATATTGGTGCTGATAAGCAATATTCGGTAAAAAAATTAGCGAGTATTGTTGCGGAAAAAATGGGTTTAGAGTGTAGAATTAAATATTTAAAAGAAAGAAATGAAGTAAAACACGCATATTCAAATCACGACAAAATGTATAAATACTTTGGCAAATTTATAAAAAATATTAGTTTAGAGGATGGCATACAAAAAATGGCTGAATGGGTTAAAATCAAAGGAGTGCGACGGAGTAATAAATTTAATCATATAGAGATCTATAAAAATTTACCTCCTTCATGGGCAAACGATTATAAATAACTAATATGATAAAGGAAATAATCTAATAATGAAAATATCTATTTTAGTTCATGACTTATCTAGTAATTCGTTAGTTCGTACTTACCCTATTGCTAAGGTATTAGAAAGAAATTATGAAATTGAAATTATAGGGCCAGTATTTGGTAAGGAGATATTTAAACCATATCAAAATGAATTTAGTTATAAACCAATCTACTGTAGGTGTGAAGGTTCGAAATTGAATAAAATTCAACGTAGAATTTCAGGAATTAATAAAATATCAGATTTTGTGAAAGGAGACATAATTTATGCATTTAAACCAATGTATACTAGCTTACGAGTAGGCCTTTCAGCAAAATGGCGAAATAGAATTCCCCTTATACTGGATATAGAGGACTGGGATGCGGCCCCGTTTTTTGAAAAAAATATTAAAGAAAAAATGGAATGTTTAAAAACATTTCATAATCCTCATAACGTTTTTTACAATATGTTGATGGAAACACAGGTGAATAAAGCAGACGATATTACTGTTGTGTCAAATTTCTTGAAGTCTCGTTTTGGAGGTATTAAATTACCTCATGGTGCAGATACTTATGTTTTTGATCCGAATAAGTTTGACAAAAATAAAAATAAAATTAGATGGAATATTGATAAATTTAAAATAATAATGTTTTGTGGGACAATGAGACAACATAAAGGGTTAGATGAATTAATTGAGGCGATAAAGATTATTAATTGTAAGGATATTAAATTAATGATAGTTGGAGGAGGTGACCTAATTTTATCAGTGAAGAAGTTGATTGAAACCAACCGGGGTGCTGTTATTAGAATTCCATATCAACCTCACTCCAAAATGCCGGAATTATTATCTATGGCAGACATCATTGTATTGCCACAAAGGAAAACGTTATTTTCTATGGCTCAAGTTCCGGGAAAAGTTTTTGAAGCAATGGCGATGGCAAAACCGATCATAGCTACAAATGTTTCCGATCTACCAGAAATATTAGAGAATTGTGGCTGGATTGTAGAACCTGAGAATCCGAGGCAATTAGCTGAGGCCATTCAATATGTGTTAGATAATCCTGATGAAGCCTTTGAAATTTCGCAAAAAGCTCGACAAAAATGCATAGAAAAATACAGTTGGGCAAGTATGGAGAAAATATTGAAAACGTTATTTGGAAAATATGAATAATAATATTATTGCTAAATATTTATTTTCTTTTACGACAAAGGCGCTGGACGATCCGAAGCGATTTCTCATCGTGTTAAATCTCATCAGGTTGATCCAAATAGGCGGCTTCAGGCAGGCCTGTAATCAGCACAAAGCACTGTCTGTGATATTCCCGAGGTTATTGAAGATAGAATAACAGGACTTCTGGCACCGGAAAGGGATGTGGCCATGCTTTTATCCCATATTTGATGGCTTTTACAAAACAGCAATTCATGAGAGACCATGCTCAAAGCTAAGCGGGAAAAGATGAAAATAAAATTCGATGTAAGGTGCCAGGCTGAGAGGCTTGGTAGAATTTACAAGGATATTGTAATTAACGGACGGACGATTTTCTGATTGTGTAGCATTAACCAATTTGATTTAAAAAGACGGTGGAGAAAATCCCCCTGTTTTCTGAGGTAGGTATTGATGCTTGTTCTTGTCACAGGTTCCAACGGTCTGATTGGCAGTGAAGTGGTGGACTACTTTGCTGCCCGGGGTAATGAGGTACACGGCATAGATAATAATATGCGGGCCGATTTTTTCGGACCTGCGGGAAATACTCGGTGGAATCAAAAGCGCCTTGCAGAAAAATTCTCAAGCTTCCGGCACCATGAGATCGACATTCGGGACCGAACCGGGGTGGAAAATTGTCTGAAAGAATTACGACCGGAGGTGATCGTCCATGCCGCGGCCCAGCCGAGCCACGACCTGGCGGCTTCCCGGCCCTTCGACGATTTCGACGTAAACGCAGTGGGTACGCTCAATTTGCTCGAAGCTACCCGGCGGCATGTCCCCGACGCGGTTTTTGTGCATCTCTCCACCAACAAGGTCTATGGCGATGCGCCTAACGAAATTCCCTTGGTGGAACTTCCAACCCGCTGGGATTACGTTGACCCGGATTTTAAGGACGGAATCTCCGAAGATTTTCGCATCGATCGTTCCAAGCACTCTCTCTTTGGAGCTTCAAAAGTGGCTGCTGATATCATGGTTCAGGAATATGGCCGCTACTTCGGGCTGAAGACCTGCTGTTTGCGAGGCGGCTGCCTCACCGGGCCGAATCATGCCGGGGTGGAGCTCCACGGCTTTCTCAGCTATCTGGTCAAGGTCAATGTGGAGGGGCGCACTTACCGTATCTTTGGGTATAAAGGCAAACAGGTGCGGGACAACATCCATTCCCTGGACGTGGCCCGCTTCATCGCCGCCTTCGCTGCCAAGCCCCGTTGTGGTGAAGTTTACAATCTGGGAGGTGGCCGGGGAAACTCTTGTTCCATCCTTGAAGCCTTCACTATGGTTGAGGAATTGACTGGCAAGGCCATGCGTTATGAGTATATTGATAAGAATCGGGAGGGGGATCACATCTGTTATATCTCCAACTTGAGCAAGATGCAGGCCCACTATCCAGAGTGGGGCATCAGCATTTCCTTACAGCGTATACTTGAGGAAATCGTCGTTGGTTGGCAGGCGCGGTTGGATTAAGATACATTTTTATAAGAGGCTTTACATGAATGAAAAGATAACAGTGGTTATCCCACTATTTAACAAAGCCCCCCATATCCGGCGGACCCTGGACTCGGTTTTAGCACAAACTTACTTGCCTGATGAGATCATCGTGGTAGACGATGGCTCCACCGACGGTGGGGCTGACATTGTGGAAAAGATCAAATGCCCATTAATTAAATTGGTGCGTCAGGAAAACCAGGGTCGCTGGTTTGCCACAAACCGCGGCATATCTGAAGCAACAGGCGAATTAATTGCAACCTTGGATGCCGACGATGCCTGGAAACCTCTCTTCTTAGAAGTGGTTTTATCATTGCGGAAAAAATATCCTTTAGCAGGTGCCTATGGCACTGCTTATGAAAGGGTATATAAGAATAGAATTGAAATTTATAAAGGAAGAGTATTTAGTTCTGCTCAAGAAGATGGAATAATTGAAACATACCTTAAACCGAATGTTAATTACCCACTTACATCGTCTTCTATAATTATTCCCAAGAGAATATTGCTTGAGGTAGGGGGTTATCCCTTAAATAATGCATTAGGTGGAAATCTTGATACGTACTTAAAGATATTTATGAAATATCCAATTGCATATAGTATGGAAGTACTTGCTATATATTATTTAAATGCTACTAATCGAGTTTGTAACTCTTTAAAGTTACTTGAAGAGCCTGCAATAAGCAAAACAATCAGGTCAGCATTAAATAACAAAGATGTTCCCGATAATATGGTAAAAGATTTAAAAGAATATGCGGTGCCTTTTCAATTATATGCTGCAAGAGATTGTCTAATATATGGGCATAGAATATTGGCCCTCAAATTGTTGCAATATTCTCGCGGGACCAAATATTATTCTAATTGGTGGTGGAAGCTCCGTATCTTAGCGATGTTGCCGGGCAACCCCGCACCTTGGCTGTGGAACCTGCGGCAGCATTGGTGGAAGTTAAAGCGGAGTGTTCGGTGAATCTTCAGTCCAGGGTAAACGGAGACGAAAGAAATCAAAGTAATCGCTGCGTCATCGCTTATGGACTCCACAATATTGAAGGCGGCGTCTCCACCGTTTATCTCAATCTGGCCAAGGGCCTAAGGGCCCAGGGCTGGCGGGTTTTTTCCGTGGGAGTTGGGACATATGCGGCTCGCACTTATAACCCAGCCTTCGCCGATGAGGGCTCGGTGATCCTGGCTCCCCAGGAGACTGAGATTGTCCCCCGGGTCCGGGCCTTCCTGGCCTGGGCGGAGCAGGAGCAGATTGACCTGGTTATTCCTAATTACGAGTCCACTATCATCGCCGCCTTGCCTTGTCTTCCCCCCCGGGTCCGCTGCCTCAATATCTGCCATGGAGTGATTCGCTCCCACTACCTCGCGGCCGTAGCTCATCTTTCCCGTCTCAGCCGGGTGGTGGCTCTGAGCCGCTTCCAGGAACGGGAGTTGCTGCACCGCTTCGGGGTGCCCCGGAGTAAGCTCCGTCTCATCCCTAACGGTTTAGATCTGGACCGATTCCAACGGCTCCAGCGCGTTGCCAATCGCGGAGAACCTCTGCGGCTTATCTACGTTGGTAGGGTCAATAATGCCCATAAAGGTGTACTCCTTATCCCGCCCCTGTTGAAAGAACTTGCCAGCCGCGATATCCCCTTCTCTCTGCAGATAGTGGGTTCCGGGGTAGAACTGCCGCGCCTGGAAGCGGCCATAAAACGCATGGGCCTGAAGGAAGCGGTAACCTTCCTGGGACAACAACCTCCAGAGGCCATCCCTGAATTGTTTGAACATTCTGATATGTTCATCATGCCCAGTCGCTGGGAGGCCTCCCCCATGGTCCTTTTAGAGGCCATGGCCGCCGGGTGCGTCCCCGTGGCGACGCTTTTACCAGGAATCACCGATATGATGGTAACAGAGGGGGTGAACGGCTTTCTTTGCCCCATGGGTAAAGCTGGGGCCTTTGCAGAAAAGATTGCTCGCTTGCATCACGACCGGCAGCTATTAGCCGAGATGTCTAAAATGGCGCAGCGGCGAGTTGCTCAGGGATTCAGCCTGGAACGCATGGCAGCGGATTACGACCAGCTGTTCACCCAGGTGCTGGCGGAGCCGCCCCTGGACTGGACACCCATCCCACCGGAGGCCGCGGTATATCCCTGGGAACTCCAGCCTACCTGGCGTGCTAAAATTCCTGAGCCGGTGAAAAACTTTCTCCGCCCTTGGTTGTTGCGCCTCGCCGGCCGGCTAGGCTGACTTCACCGATAAGGAACCTCATGGCTGTCAAAAACGGCACGGCCCATATCAGCTACCGCCTTTCGGAACTCATGGCCTATCGCCATGGCCTCTTGCAGCAGGCTCTCCTGCGGCTGGCGCGGCGGGCGGTGGCCCATCTCCCCCGTCCCCGAATCCTGGATGTCGGTTGCGGCCGGGGCGAGCTTATGGCCCTTATGGCCCAAGAGTTGGCCGCAGAGGTCTGCGGCCTGGATAGTGATCCTGTCTGCGTTTCCATGAGCGAAGCTACCGGTCAAGTCTGGCAGGCCGACATCGGGAACCTCTCGGAGGAGATGGCCGCCAGCCTTGCAGGGGCCTTTGACCTGGTCATTTTGAGCCATGTCCTGGAACACCTTGAGAGTCCTTATCGGGCTATGCAAAACATCAGATCTTTTAGCCGGCAGTTTATCCTTCTGGCAGTGCCCAATCCCCATTATCTCCCTAACCTGCTGCGGTTGGTACGCGGGAGGGTCAGCGGGGTGAACGCCGCCCACCTCTATAGTTGGGACGCTCCCCACTGGCAGAATTTCCTGGAACGGCACCTGAAACTAAAGATTGTCCATTGGGAGGCGGATTATGTGCCCTTTGCTTCCCCCGGCCTGCGGGAGAAATTACTCGCCTCCCGCCGCTGGGACTTTTTGGACGGTCACTTGTTGCCCCGGGCCTTCCCTCGCCTGGCGGAATCTCTGATCGTTCTTTGTGAAAAGAATTCTGAGAGTGACGACCGGCCATGGAAGGGTTGAATGTTGGTTGTGGTATCAATTTGATTCGTGGGTGATAATATTGTCAAATGAATTAATTTAAAGATTCTTAGGATAGTTAATTAAAAGATGGATAAACAACAGCAAATACAGGAAGATTGTTATAAATTTCCGTACCATTATATACCAAGGTTTGAAAATGGGAATTATTCTCAGAGTATTGTTGTACGCTGGGGATATGAATATATTTCGTATATTTATTTTGTTATCAATAGGTTAAACGAACTTAATTTTGATTCGTTAATAGATGTTGGGTGTGGAGATGGTAAATTATTAAATGAAATTTATAATAAATATCCACAAAAATTATTGTTTGGTATAGATTATTCTAAACGTGCTATCAAATATGCTATTCTTATGAATCCAAACTTAAGATATATCTGTGGAGATATACTAGAAGGGAAATTTATAAAAAACCAATTTAATGTGGTTACTTTAATAGAGGTTTTAGAACATATTTACCCTTATTATATAGATAATTTTATAAAAGCATTATATAATCTCACAAAAACACAAGGCAGCTTAATAATTACCGTGCCAACTAAAAACATAGAAACTCATGAAAAACATTACCAACATTTCAATGTAGATAATCTAATTGAACTATTTGAGCCTTATTATAAAATTTCAGAAATTAAATTTATTAATAAAATTTCTAAGATCGAATTATGGTTAAATCGATTATTAGCGAACAGATTCTTTATCACTAATGAGCCATTTTTGGTAAATAATATCTATAAGTTTTATGAGAAATATTTGTTTAATGCTGAAGAACATAATTGCAAAAGAATATATGCACATTTTAATAAAAATGTTTAGCAAAAAATATTATATATGCGATATTTAGAAAAATAAAACATATAATTTATAGATGCTATTAAATATTATCTTTGCAAATCACATTATACTGAAAAAATATTGTGACTAATCAGAATAAAATTGCTTACTGCATGACCCCTTATGCCGCAGGGGTGTTTACTTTTTATACGAACTTAAAAAAGGCGCTCTTGCCCTTTGGCTGGCGACTCTTAACTGTTGGATTGGGACCTTGGTCGGCTGAGCGCTGGGATAATAATTTTGCCGGGCCGGACAATTACCTAGTTGCACCCACGGTTGCAGACCCCACCCAACAGGCCGCCGCATTGGTTGATTGGGTAGAAAATCATAGTGTGGACCTCCTAATAACCACCTCCAACCAGGAGGTGGAACACGCCACTATCCCTCACCTGCCTATTCCGGTTCGCTGCTTGTCAAGGATAAACAATATCCCAGATGCTTCGTTTGCCGCGGCAGTTACATCTTTGCCCTACCTGGACGGCATCATTGTCAACAGCCAGCGGCAGTTGGATGTGCTGGCACTCAAGTATGAGGTTAACCGCAATTTTATTCATCTCATCCCCCATGGCACCGATTTAGCTTTTTGGCAAGAGGCCGTTACATTTCATCAGGACGACTCCCTGAAAATTTTTTACATCGGACGGTTGGACGATTCTTCCAAAGGAATATTTTTCCTACCCTCTATCTTTGCTGGTCTCAAAAAGAAAGGCGTGCCGTTTCGAGCCTGGGTGGTGGGCGACGGTGGGGACCGTCAGGCGTTGGAAACAGCCTTCCGGAAACAGGGATTGATGGACGAGGTCACCTTCACCGGCCGTCTTATGCCGGCCGATATCGCCGCCTTGCTGGCTGGTCAAGGCAGAAAAGTTTTCCTGATGCCTTCCCGCTTTGAAGGATTTCCTAACTCGCTCATCGAAGCCATGGCCGCGGGCTGCGTCCCGGTGGCCTCGCACCTCAGGGGCGTGACAGATATGATAATAGAGGAAGGGAAGAACGGATTCTTGGCGCCGGTGGGAAACACCCGCGGGTTTGCTGAGGCATTGGCATATCTCTATCATAATACCGAAGTTCATCAGCAGATGGGTGAGGCTGCTGGCCAGCGGATTGCCGTTCACTTCAATCTGGAACTCATGGGCCAACGTTACCACCAATTGTTCACGGAGACCTTGGAAAAGGAACCCCGCCGACGAGAACAACTTCCCCTCACGGACTTTTCCATGCCAGGCGGCGATCATATAGGTTGGCGGAGCAAGGTGCCCACTCCTCTTAAAAACTTTATCCGCAAGTGGGCAGAACGCTTCGGAGTGCACGTGTGAGACCAGCCGTGGGCAATACGCAGGCCCCTCAAATAATTGTATCTCAGATTGGCCGGCGGGAGCATTATGCCATACCGCTCGCGCTGCACCGCGCCGGCATGCTGGCGCACTTTTTCACTGATGGCTATGTTGGCAAGGGGTCCCGGCTCTATCCCTTTGCCGGAACTTTGCCCGAGTTTTGCCGTCGGGGGTTTCTTGCCGATATTCTCACGCGCACCAGCAATCTGCCCGCAGATAAGGTCTCCGCTTTTAACCTCCTGGGCTTCCTCTACACCTGGAAGCTGCTGAAGTGCAAAACCCAGGAGGGAGCCAATGAGATCTATCTGTGGTGCGCCAAACAATTCAATCGGCAGATACTCAAGAACCCGAAAGCCCTTTTAAAAGGAGAGGCCTTTTATGCCTTGAGCGGGGTCAGCCTGGAACTTTTTCAATTTGCCAAATCCCATGGTCAACAGTGCATTGTCAACCAGATCGACCCCAGTCTTTACGAAGAACGTCTGCTGGCCGAGGAATCGGCTCTCTGGCCGGACTGGGAGAGCGAACCCGCCACCGTTCAGGAGGACGAACTTTTTGCTCGAGAGTCAGAGGAATGGCGCCTGGCTGATCTGATCATCATAAATTCCGCTTTCACCCAGCATGCTTTAATTGAGTTGGGCGCTCCCGCAGATAAAATCCGGATCGTCCCCCTGGCAGTGGATTGCCAACGGTTTCACCCCTTGCCGCGTCGTCGCACCTCTGACCGGGTCCATTTTCTCTTCGTGGGGACAGTGGGCTTACGGAAAGGAATCCAATACGCTCTCCAGGCCTTGCGTTTGATCAAGAACCCCAATATTCAATTCACCATTGTCGGGAGAGCAGATTTTAAATTCAAATCAAAGAAAGCAACCGAATATTCAGATAAGATTACTTATATTGGACATGTGCCGGGGGGAGAGGTCATGAGCACATACCAACAGGCAGATGTCTATATCTTTCCCACTATTTCAGATGGATTCGGCTTGACCCAATTGGAGGCCATGGCCTGCGGTCTCCCAGTGATTACCACCCCTAATTGTGGTTCAGTGGTCCGGGACGGCGTGGACGGTTTCATCGTTCCCATCCGGGACTCGGACGCCCTGGCCGAAAAGATGGAGATCCTGGCCCGGGACCGGGAACTCCTGGCCTGGATGAGCCGTAACGCCCGAGAGCGAGCCCTGGAGTTTAGTTGGGAGAACTACCAGGAGCGACTGGTAAATGCTGTCAGCTCCTGCTGGCTTCCGGACAAGGCTGCGGCGGAGGGGCACGGCGGATGTTAGCCGCTTTATTGGGATGCAGCTTGTTTTTCGGACTTGCGGTAATCTGGCTGGTTTCACGAGAACGCCTAGCCCTTTACCATCCATTGCTGATTTTTTGCCTGTGGCATGTCATCGGCTATCTCTATTTCCCCTGGAAAATCTACCTGAACCAGGAATGGGAATACCTGGCGATGTATGGAGTCTCTCTCAACAACGACCTGCTCCTCGTCAAGACTCTTTTGCTGGTGCATGCTGGTTTTCTCGCCGTTATTTTAGGGTATAGTTCCGGCGCGGGGCTCGGCTGGAGCCAGCATCTGAACCTGCACCCCATCGTTATCCTGCCCAGGGTTGCCCTATGGGTAGGACTCCTGACCATAGCCCTGGCCGGCTATGCCATCTTTCGCTATCACTCTATTCCTGGAATACACCACGCCACGGCAACATTCATGACTAAAGATGCATTGGGACGGGGGATTTATACCGGGGCCTCTGGCTACACAGTATTGGCTCCGGATTTTCTCATAGGGATCAGCTTAATCTGGTATCTGGTCTCGCGTCAACAGAACACCCGCTCCTGGCAATGGCTGTTTTGGGGGCTGGCGTTCCTTTACCTGTTTTTGAGTATCACCAAAGGCTGGCACCGCTCTTCCTGGGTTACTTTTCTCTTCGGATTAACCACCTTATGGCTCCTTTGCCAGCATCGCTGCTGGCCCACTTTTAGACAATCCATCAGACTCGTGCCGGTGGCAGTAGTCTTTCTTCTAATCTTCAATATCTCCGGAACTGACCGGAGTGCCTGGCACAATATAATTGAAAGAGGTACCCCTGTCCAAAAATATGCTGATCCAGCGATGGAGGATCTTAGCAAGTTTAATGTCGGGCACAAACGGGATATGAGCAACTTTGAATATAACGTCTTCCAAGTGTCGGTATATCCCGAGGTGGTAGGATACGAATGGGGCCGGGGCTATATCAACAGCTGGTTTGTGGCCGCGCTGCCCCGGGTCCTTTTTCCTGATAAAGACAGGTATTATCTTCCCACTAATATGTCCAACAGCAATCTGGTGAGGTTGACCGTGGGCCCTACCACTGGCTTGTATTTAGATTTGTACCGCAACTTTGGCATCCCCGGCCTTATCCTTGGATGCTTCCTGTTTGGAGGAGCTCTGAGGGGTCTCTGGCAAATGCTCGTCCGGTATGGGGGAGCCGGACGGGGGTATCACTATCTCATGGTTCTGTTTGCTGGATTTATAACGTTCTTGCCTCAACTTCTCCGGGATGGTATAGGGTCCATAGTCATCGGCTATTTCTTCATTATGACTCCTATCCTGCTAACCCTATATTTGAGTTGGAGATATTCGCTACGTCTTGTCCCCGCCCCCCGCCTCAGGAAGGCATCAGCAAGGAAGCCTCTCAACTGCAGGCCAGTTGGCTCGAAGGGGGGGCACCCCTCACCAGAGTCAGGTAAATTAAGTTAATGCGCCTAGCAATTCTCCATCCGGTCGCGGCTCCTTATCGAGAAAAGCTTTTTACAGCATTGGCCGGGACTAGCGGCATTGATCTCAAGGTCTATTATTGCGGCAGCGGCCAGAATTATAGGGACTGGAGTTTTGTCCCAGGGAATTATGACCGTGAAATTCTCCCGGGCTGCATCTTCAGGAAAAATTTCTACTTTAACCCGCGGCTTATTCAGCGGCTTCGGCGGGATCGGCCAGACTTTCTGTTGGTTTGGGGGTGGAGTGATCCCACTGCCATCCTTGCCTTTCTGACTGCCCGGTTAATGAAGATTTCTCTTTTCATGGTCACCGATTCAGCCTTCCCGATTCTCCAGAGAGGCAATAATCTTCAATCCAGGATGATCGGCATTATAAAGCGTTGTCTCATCAAACTGCCCCAGGGGTTTTTGGCTCAGGGCAAGTTGGCGCGTGATTACTTGATCGCTATGGGAGCGTCTCCAGAACGGATAAAGCGGGTTCCAATAAATTGTCTTGAGGTGGAGTACTGGCAGGCCCAGGCGGCGATAGCCCGGAGCGGAGCCCAGAAGATTAAGGCAGAGCTTGGTATCCAGGAAAAGCAACTTATCCTCTACGTAGGACGTCTTATTCCCGGTAAAGGGCTGGAAACTCTCATTGAGGCTTATGCGGATCTGACCCAACACCTGAAAAAAGTGGGGCTACTTATAGTGGGGGGAGGGGGGCTGCAAGAGGTTTTGGAGTCCCAATGTCGGAGATTGGGCCTTTCTCAGGTTGTTTTCCTTGGCTCACAATCTTACGAGAAATTAATCAAATATTATGGCATCAGCGATTGCCTGGTACTGCCCACTTTCTCGGACCAATGGCCCTTGGTAGTCCTGGAAGCTCTCGCCTGCGGCTTACCAGTGGTGACAACCGATCGCTGCGGGTCAGTTCCGGATTTGATTACAGCGCATGATACGGGGTTGGTGGTTAAATACGGCGACTCTGCATCATTAGCCGAGGCCCTTTTTGAAATTTTAACCTTACCTGCCAATACCTTGGCTGTGGTGAGGAAGAGGGCATATAACGTTGCAGCGGCATACGATGTTAAGCAAACCGCAGCGAGGCTGATCAAAGTTCTGCAATTGCAACAGGACAGCAAGGTAAGCGAGAAAAATGATAAAACAAATGTATCCTTCTGAACTTGTTAATAAAGAAGCTTTTATCGCCGGGCTTTGTATCCAGAAGAGGGTTCTGCATTTGGGTTGTTGCCGATATCCTTACTGCCAGGAGTCATTTTATTCTGGCGAGTTATTTCATTTAAAGCTATTAAAGATTGCGCAAGAATTACACGGCATGGATATAGACCGGCCCTCACTGGATTTTTTGACACAACAAGGAATACCCTACCTATATTGGGGCGATATTGAAAAGATAGAGATAAATCACTGGGATAAGCATTATGATATTATTGTGGCAGGAGAGATTCTGGAGCATCTAAACAACTTTGGACTGTTCCTCTCTTCCATCCGGCATCTCATGAACCCGGAGACGCTGCTAGTCATATCCGTTCCCAATACCCCCACGCTGAAAGGTTTTCTCCGGGCCTTAGTTGGTCAAGAGATGGTTCATCACGACCATGTATGTTACTTTTCGGCGACTACGCTGACCACCCTTCTCGATCGTTTTGAATATCGGGTAGAGAAAATAATGTACTACTGCGCTACCCCCTTCCAGCGGAGTGGTCATCTCCTGAACTTAAGCAATAGGGTCGCAGCTAGATTATGTAGAATTTTCCCTCGCTTGGGTGACGGCTTGATCGCGGTGGCCAAGTTGCGCTGACCTGGCCACACCCACAAAAATGAGGAACTACGCAGATATTGCCCATGGGGGATGTAAGCGCAACAGCGCAAATTATTTAAAAATTATCGATCCTGACTTTATGTTATGAATTTCTTGGTCGTCAGTGCTTATTACCATCCGGCTGAAGTCTATGGCGGGCCGGTGCGAAGCATGCACCAGCGCTCCCTGGCCTTGGCGCGCTTAGGGCACACAGTGAATACCTTGACCACCAACGCCAACGGCGCCGGAGACCTACCCGCCTTCTCAACAGAACCGATAATGGTTGATGGCCTACCAGTTTTATATTGCCCGCGGTTTTGGTTTGGTATGGAGAAAAAACCCCATTATCTCTTCTTTAGCCCTTCCCTTAAAAGATGGCTCAAAAAATTAAAACCGGGCGATATCGATATGATTTTCGTCCACGCAGCCTGGACGGATCCAGCGCGCCTGACCTGGATAGCCTCGCGTCGTACCGGCATTCCTTATATATATTACACTCATGGCTGTTTTGAGCCCTGGGCCTTGAATCAAAAATATTGGAAGAAGAGATTATACTGGCACCTACTTGAATCTCGAATTGTACAAGGAGCCTCTGGGGTGGTGGTGTGCAATAGCGCCGAAAAGCAGGTGTTACGGGATCTTGGTGTTACTGTCCCCATCCGGCGTATCCCTTGGGGAATAAACCTGTCGCCTGACCAGCGACCCTCAAGGCCAGAGGCCATGGAAATCCTCTCGTCTCTCCTGCAAGGGCAACCCTACCTCCTTTTTCTCAGCCGCCTTCATCCTAAGAAAGGTCTGGACCTACTCATTCCTGCGTTTGCGACTGTGGCTCAGGAGTTTCCTGAGTGGCTCTTGGTCCTGGCCGGGCCTGATGAGGAAGGTACGGAAGCTCTGGTCCGGCGTCAGGTAGCCGCCCACTGTCTGGAGGATCGTGTCGTGTTCACCGGCATGGTTTCTGGTGCAATGAAACATGCCCTCATGTCTCAGGGTGAATTTTTCGTGCTTCCTTCCTATTCCGAAGGATTCCCTATGGCGGTGGCAGAAGCCCTGGGATATGGGCTCCCAGTGGTAATTACCACGACCTGCCATATGCCGGAAGTGGAGGAGCGACAAGCTGGCCTAGTCATACCTCCTGAGCAGGGTGCCTTAACCGCGTCTTTACGGCAGATGATGCGAGATGAAAATTTGCGCCGCAGTTGTGGCCACAATGCTTTCGCTTTGGCCCAGGAGCATTTCACCTGGGAGAGGGTAGCTGAACAAAGCCTGACTTTCTACCAAGAATGCATAAAAAATCATTCTACCGTTTAGATGAGTGGGACGATTCGGGCTTCGACTATGGTCGGCCCAGGCTCATGGTGTTTTTGTGGTTTTTGATTCAAGATACCATATTTCGTTTTTCTCCAATTCCATTGTATGGATTAAGAAATCGGCTCTTAAGATTATTTGGGTGTAAGATCGGCAAGGGTGCACGCATTCGCCCCAGAGCGCGGTTGCACTATCCCTGGCGTATTGAAATCGGGGATTATGCATCCGTGGGAGATGATGCCTGGCTTTATTCCATCGGTAACATCAAAATTGGCAATAGCTGCGTCATTTCTCAAAAAAGCTTTCTTTGTACTTCAGGTCATGATTATGCGGATCCTTTTTTTAAGACGACGGTCGGGCCGATCACTGTGGGAGACGGGGTTTGGATTGCGGCAGATGTTTTCATAGCTCCTGGCGTTACCATCGGGGATAATGCGGTGATCGGCGCCAGGTCGAGTGTTTTTCATGATATGCCGGCCAATACTATCTGCTTTGGCTATCCTTGCAAACCTGTGAGACCACGAGGCCAATGATTTTGACACCTCTCCCAGACACCCCCTTGGTCTGCAACTCTAATCTATCAAATAGCCGCCACCTGTTAATGATCTGTGGTTTTCTCCCATTACTGAGGGCATAATGGCAAAATTGGGATTGGGCTTTGAGACGGTGAATTGCATCCTCTGCGGGCGACAGACAAAAACGGCTGTAGTCTGGCCTGATGAGGGGGGCCATATTGTCCGCTGCTGCGATTGTGATTTGATGTTTCGCAATCCCCGGCGGCGAGAAGAAGATATCATCCTACATTTTGAGAAAGAGTGGACTGAAGATCAGACGGACTTTTCCTTAGGAGATTACCGTACCCCTAACCTTAAGAAGATTGTGGATTGGATCCTACAGCGATATCCGGTGCCAGGGAGGGTCCTTGATGTCGGTTGCAGTTACGGGACCCTATTGTCCCTTTTCCCTGAGACCTGGCAGTGTTTCGGAGTGGAACCTTCCAAAACCGCCTTTAGCAAGGCCCAACAGCGGCTTCCTCAGGCTACAATCTTCAACGCTGCCCTGGTGGATGCAGACCTTCCAGAAAAAACGTTCGACATCATTACGATGCTGGACACCATCTACTACCTGTCCCATCCCTTGCGTGACCTGGGGCGTTTCCCGGATTTGCTGAAACCGGGGGGAGTGGCCCTTATTGAAGCTCCAAACTTTGGTAACCGCAGCAAGGTATACCGGTGGCTGGGGAAAGCATTCCCTGAAAGCTGGATGTATTTTTATACGCCGACCTCACTGGAGAAAATTTTAATGAAGTCGGGCCTGAAGGTGGTGGGCCGGTTAGACCTGCCGGGACACCGAACAGGGAGTTCGAACTTTGCAGAACGGATAATCACAAGGGCAGAATTCGCCTTGCTTACCAGCCTGAAAACAATGTCAGGAGGGTATATTGACCTTGTGCCTCACTTTGTATTAATGGCTAAAGGATGAAAGGATAGCGAAGGGTCATATGGCTAAGAGCGACCACTACCTATAAGTGCAGATGATTCACTGATGCTGGAAAACCACCTCTGGACAAAAGCGCGATTGAGATTCCTTTTGGAAAAACTTACCAACTACCGCATCGGTTGGCATTACCCAGAGAAATGTCCTATTCCATTTCTTACGTTTGATGACGGTCCCTTGCCCAATACGTGGTCTATCCTTGAAATATTGGATCAACTGGGGCTCAAAGCCATCTTTTTTATGGTGGCTCAGAACATGCTCCAGTATCCAGAGATTGTCAAGGCCGCGGCGTCTGCTGGACATTGCTTAGCCAGCCATGGCTATAACCATATCATTATGAAAAACCTTCCCCTCAAAGAATTCCAACGCCAGGTATTTGCCAGTTTCGCGGTTATCCGCCACATGGTCGGGAACCAACCATGCTTATTTCGTCCACCCAAGGGGCAGATCAATCCCATTCAAGCAACATGGCTCATATCCCAAAACATACGCATAGTCTTCTGGTCGCATCAATTGGATGCAAGTTCCCATTCCTTGATCGAACCGGTGCCTTCTGTAGGCAGCGCATCGCCAATTATTCTTTTACACGATTATGAAGATATTAATGATATCAGATCCATTCTGGAAACATTTTGTTAAAAATATGTACTATATCTTAATGAGCCCCTTTTATGACATTAAAGAAAATTAAAAACTCTACTGAATCATTATAACCGATAAATGCATGCCTTATTAATTTGTCCCGTATTTCCGCCGGAACCGGTCACCTCGGCTACCACTACGCAGGATTTGGCTGAGGGGTTGCTCCAATCCGGCCACACGGTGACTGTTATCACTGCCTTCCCCAACCGTCCCGAAGGCCGGCTCTATTCGGGCTATTCACGCCGGTTCCGCCAGGTGGTACGCCAATCCCCGGAGTTCACTCTGGTGCGAGTATTCTCTACCCTCGCCCCTTCTCCCACCTTTATAGGCAGGTCCATGGAAAACCTGACTTTTGGGCTTTCTACACTACTCACACCTTGGTTCCGCCAGGCTAACGTGGTCTACGGAAATACCTGGCCTCTCATTGCGGCTGGTTTGTTGACCCTGCATTGCCGTTTGCACAAGGTGCCATTGGTGCTGAATATCCAGGACATTTATCCAGAGTCGGCAATGGAGCTGGGAAAATTGTCCCGAGAAGGGCAAACTGCACGCTGGTTACGCTTCATGGATGCCTGGATTGGCCGGCAGGCAAATTACCTGGTCACACTGTCCCAAGGGTTTGCGGATTTTTATCGACAAGTACGGGAAGTTCCTGCCGAAAAAATCATGATAGTGCCCAATTGGCTAGATGGAGAAAAGATCAAGCCTAGCTCGCGGGTCGGGGCGTTTCGAGAGGCGAACGGTATTTCGCCGGAAACCTTTGTGGTCATGTATGCCGGCAATGTGGGCGCGGTAGCCGGGGTCCAGAACGTCATAAAGACCGCAGCCTTACTCATAGACGAACCTCGTCTATTATTTGTCGTCGCCGGGGATGGCTCGGCTCGACCGGAGTGTGAAGCCTTGGCCAGGGAACTTCAGGCGGAAAATGTTACATTCTTTTACCCCTTGCGCCGTTCTCAAGTCTCAGACGTCCAAGCCGCAGCCGATCTCTTAGTTTTGCCTACCCAACCTGCAGGCGCCCTGACCTCAGTTCCTTCCAAGCTCATCGCCTACATGCTCTCAGGGAGACCAGTATTGGCGGCAGTAGCTCCAAAATCTGACATTGCCAAAATTTTGACAGCTGCTGAGTCTGGCATAATTATCCCCCCCGCAGCGCCCGTCGCTATGGCCAGTAAAATTCGAATCCTAATGGGGAAACGCCAAGTACTTGAAAGGATGGGACAGAAGGCACGATTATATGCGATTCAAAATTTCGATAAGAAAACTTGCGTCTCACAATTAGTAAGGCTGTTAGAAACAGTAGCGATTTAAGCACGAGTCCCCATCGTAATTTACTAATCGGCACAACTACTATGGGCATATCGTATTTTAATTTTCATTCACAATTCTTATTTTGCGCCTATTGCCTTAACTCTGAGAATGTAATGCTCGATGTATTCAAGCAAGCGTGAAGCTCGGCCGCACTTCCTGTGATTGGGATCCCCGACGTAAGTGTCGTCCATCGTCTCTTTTACCCTAATCTAAAATGGAAGCCGAGCAACCTTTAGAAATTGGCATGAGAATTACTTATGCGTGGATTCAATAACTGGTTAAGAAATGAGAAGCTCCGTCCAGGGGATGGTTGCCAGCGGCAATCCTGCATTTCTATGAAAACCCTAAGGAAAGGCTTATGAGAGGGGAGGCTGGGCATCGCCATTTTCTTGAACATTTTGAACGCCAGGCCGTCCTCAAGCGCTATATCGATATCATTCAAAACATGCTGGAATCCTCCTGAGAAATCCACTTGAATCCTGAGATATTTGCTGAATGGCTTAAGAAGCAGGGCCAGAGCGTCTTGCGGACCGACAGTAGTTACTGGGTGGAGTGCGGTTTCCGGGTTTTTCAGGCTTTTCCCTACCATTGGCTGATTCGACCCAGCGAAAAAGAACTTACTGGCCTGCTTACATCTCACCCTGCCATAGGTCTGCGATATTCCACCCCGCTGGACATGCCCGAAGGCTGCCTGAGTTATCATGCGGTATTCGAAGAATCGGCCTATGATGTCAAAAAGATTGGGAAAAAGGCCCGGTACGATGTTCGCTTGGGGCTGAAAAGTTGCGAGATCAAACGTATTTCTTTTGAGCAATTGGCACAGGAAGGCTGGTGGCTGCAAAAGGATACCCTGGATCGACAGGGCCGAAACGTTACGGCAGCCATGGAAAGTTGGAAAACCCTTTGTAGAGCGGCGGCCGATTTGCCGGGCTTTGAGGCTTGGGGGGCTCTGGTGGGCGGGCGACTGGCGGCTTCCCTGATAGCTTTCCAGATGGGTGGTTGCTGCTATATCCTCTCCCAGCAAAGTCTGAGGGAATTCTTGCTGATGAGGGTCAATAACGCCCTGAGTTATGTGGTCACCCAGACCATGGTCAGTCGGCCCGGCGTCAAGGGTATTCTTTATGGCCTGCATTCTCTCGACGCCCCGGCCAGCGTGGATGAATTCAAATTTCGCATGGGCTATACCGCCAAGCCGGTGCGCCAGCGCGTGGTTTTTCACCCCTGCCTGAAGCCGTTTTTTAACCGTTATAGCCATGCGGCAGTAAAGCGGCTTCTGGCCTGGCGTCCCGGCGACCCTACTTTGGCAAAGGCCGAAGGCATGATGCGCTTTTATCTCGAAGGCAAACGCCCCCTGGCAAAACAGCAGAGGCCGGAGTGCTTAATGGATCGAATATTTTAACAAATTATTGAAAACTTCCTTTACCTATGTCATTATAGCGAACCAAAGCAAAGGACATGCCTCTATGTTTACGCGCATCTTGGACATTATGGTTTCCTGCTTCGGGCTTTTTTGGTTACTGCTCATGCTGCCCTGGATCGGTTTGCTGATTAAAATCGATTCCCGGGGGCCCATTTTTTACCGCTGTAGGCGGGTGGGCCAGGGCGGGAAGATTTTTCTGATGTATAAGTTCCGCACCATGTACGAGACTCCGGTCAATTTAGGGCCCAGCGTTTCTCCTGAGGGCGATCCCCGGGTGACCTCGGTGGGGCGGCTATTGCGCCGCCTTAAATTGAATGAGTTTCCCCAGTTCATTAATGTTTTTAAAGGTGATATGACCCTCATCGGTCCCCGGCCCGAGGCGCCGGACCTGGCGGCAGCCTATCCTGAAGCGGCCAAAGCAATCTTTGCCGTCAAACCAGGCCTGGCCGGCCCCAACCAGATCATGGGGCGCAATGAGGAAGAGCTCTATCCCCAGGGGGTCGATCCGGTTAAATATTATATTGAACATATATTACCTCTGAAGCTTCCTCTGGACCTGGAGTATATTAAAGACAAATCCATCTTCAAGAACCTCAAATACCTTTTTCTCAGCGTCAAGGTTACGATCACGGGTGCCATCAGTCGACGGCACTTGACGGATAACCGCAGCCAGATATACCTGATGCTGGCTGACGCAACCCTGTGTCTGTTGTCATTCTCTTTGGCCCATTATTTGCGGTTTGAAAGCCTCACTGGCCCGACTGCCCAGCAATACCTTTACGGCCTGTTACCTGGGGTAGTCTTGATTCGTCTACCCATTTTTCTCTATTTCGGCTTCTATCATACCCTGATCCGCTATATTTCGTTTTATGACATCAAGATTGTCATTAAAGGGGTGGCTATCTCCAGCCTGGTCCTCATCTGCTTTTCGTTTTTCTTCGGCCTGGTCATTTACGGGTACTCCCGGGCCGTGTTCGTCATTGATTGGTTCTGCCTCACCACTCTCCTGGTAGGTTATCGGGCCTTGCTGAAAAAATTATATTTGAGGTATAAGGCTGAAGCTTCGCCGAAAGATAAGAAGCGGGTTTTGATTTGGGGAGCGGGGGATGCGGGGGAACTCTGCCTACGCTATCTCCGTAAAGATAAACAGACCAACTATGAGGTGGTGGGCTTCATTGATGACGCGCCGCTGAAACGGAACGGCCGCTTAAACGGGGTAAAAATTCTGGGGGACCGGCATCATTTAGGACTCCTGACTCAACTCTATAAAATTCAGGGAATTTTTCTGGCCATGCACAATTTGTCCATGGCTGAAATGCAGAATGCAACGGAGTTTTGCCGTAATTTGGGCTTGGAAACCACAGTGTTCCAATTATGGACTACATCCTCCCAAGGGTTTACCGCACAGGCTTCTCCTCATATTGATCGGCCTCCTTCACCCGAAATCCCTGCCACGCTGACCGTCGTGGCCAATCGTAGCAACTAATCGCAGCCAGCAAAAGGAGTAAGCATTGCGAGCTATTATCCTGGCAGGCGGCAAAGGAGTGCGCCTGGCTCCCCTGACCGCGGTCATCCCTAAGCCCCTCGTCCCTATCGGGGGTATGCCCGTCTTGGAGATAGTCATCCGGCAGCTCAAGGCCAACGGCTTCCATCGCATTACCCTGGCAGTGGGCTATCTTGCCGATTTGATCAAAGCCTACTTTCAGGACGGCTCCCGGTGGGGAGTAAAAATCGATTATTCCTTTGAAGCCAAGCCGCTGGGGACCGCCGGTCCACTGGGCTTGATCGATGGGTTAAACGAAACCTTTTTAGTCATGAATGCCGACATCTTGACCAATATGAATTACCATGACCTGATCGGCTACCACCGCGAACAAGGCTGTGTGGCCACCATCGGGGCCTTTGAGCGGCAGGTCCAGATTGACCTGGGAGTAATAGTTACCGATGGCCACCAGCGCATTAAAGACTACATAGAGAAGCCTACCCAGAGTTACCTGGTAAGTATGGGGGTCTACATCTTTGAGCCCAAGGCCTTGGAGTTACTTCCGGATAAAGGTTATATGGATTTCCCTGACCTGGTGAAACGACTCCTTGAGGCTGACCTGCCCGTAGGCTATAGTCCTTTTTCCGGCTATTGGCTGGATATCGGCCGGCACGAAGATTACTACGAGGCTGCGGAAGAGTTTGAACAGCTGAGAGAGAAATTCGGAGTGTAACCAATTACGGGCTGTTGAGCTACCCGCCTTCGGAACGTCAACTATTTAAGACAACTCTTAACTGCCCCGATGACCTGCCGCAGCTGGTCCTCGCTCATGTGGGGGAACAGGGGCAAGGTCACCTCCCGGGAGCAGACTTCCTCAGTGATGGGGAGGTGATAATTTCCTGGCAAGAGATTCAGATATGATGAAAACCGGTGGACCGGCGGGTAGTGGATGCTCGTCTGGATGCCTTGGCCGGACAGCGCGGCCATAAAATCGGCCCGCCGGACTCCATCCCGCAAGAGCACTGGAAATAGATGGTAGGTTGAGCCCTCAGGAGCCGTCAGGAAAGGAATCTCGATGAACTTCAAGTTTTGCAGCTGTTCCCGGTAAGCGAGAACTATCTCCCGCCTTTTAGAATTTCCCGCTTCGACCCTCCCTAATTGCACGATCCCCAAAGCCGCCCGCATTTCATCCAACCGGTAATTATATCCCATAGATACGACATCGTAGCTGAAACTGTGACCCCGGTGCCTGTCCCAGGTCAAGGTGGTCATGCCGTGGGACCGGAGAATTCTCATTCTCTCGGCTATCTGGTCGTTGTTGGTGACCACCATCCCACCTTCCCCGGTGGTCATATTTTTATTGGCGAAAAAGCTAAAGCAGCCGACATCACCGATGGTGCCAACCATCCGGGGGCCTGCCTGGGAATGATACACCGCGCCCGGGGCATGAGCGCAGTCTTCGATGATCTTCAGATCATATTTGGCCGCCAAGGCCCGTACCCCGTCCATGTCGCAGGGGTAGCCCCCGTAGTGGACCACCATGATGGCTCTGGTTCGCTCAGTTACCTTGGCCGCTGCATCTGCGACCGACAGGTTCAGGTTGTGCGAACCCGTGATATCAATAAAGACCGGCCTGGCCCCGGTGTAAAGGATGGCATTGGCGGTGGCCACGAAGGTCAGGGCGGGACAGAGAACCTCGTCACCTTCCTTAAGCCCCAAGGCCTCACAGGCCAAGTGGAGGGCGGCGGTGCCGTTGGCCACCGCGAAGGCATGTTTACTCCCTAAAAATTGGGCGAAACGCTGCTCGAACTCTTCCGTCTTGGGTCCCATGGAGAGCCATCCGGATTTTAACACCTGGGTGACGGCCTCGATTTCCTCGGAGCCCAAAACGACATCGGCCAGGGGGACTTGCCAACGGGATTCGGTTTTAGACATTGTAGATCTCGGGCTTGTAGCGTGAGAGGTTTGCCTCGATGTACGTAATAGTCCGGGCCAGGCCCTCTTCAAGGCTCACCTGGGGCGACCAGCCTACCAGTTCCCTGGCCCGGCGAGGGTCACAGAGAAGCTCCATGACCTCGCTGCCCTCAGGCCGCACCCTTTCCTCGGTGGTGACAATGCGCTTGCCGCCACCCAGTAGGCCCACAATTTTGTCGGCCAGTTCGCCGATGGAGACCGACTTCCCTGACCCCACGTTGATCACCTCACCCACGGCTCGAGGATTTTCGGCCACCTTGATAAAGCCCTCCACGGTATCGCCCACATAATTCAGGTCCCGCACCGGGGTCAGGCTTCCCAGGCGGATGACATCGCCGCTCAGGGCCTGGCTGATGATGGTGGGGATGACGGCCCGGGCCGACTGCCGGGGGCCATAGGTATTGAAGGGACGGATGGTGGCCACCGGTACCCCGAAGGAGAGATGATAGCTCTCCGCCAGCTTGTCCGCCCCGATCTTACTGGCGGCGTAGGGGGACTGGCCCCGCAGGGGGTGCTTCTCGTCAATGGGAGTATATTGCGCCGTGCCGTAGGTCTCGCTGGTGGAGGTGTGGACGAAACGTTCCACTCCCTGTTGCCGGGCCGCCTCCAGGAGGTTCAAGGTACCGCCGCAGTTAACCGCCACGAACTGGGAGGGAGCGATATAGGAATAGGGGATGGCGATCAGGGCAGCCAGGTGAAAAACTATCTCGCAACCATTCATGACCCGGGCTGTTCCGAAAGGGTCGGTGATGTCGCCCGCAACGATTTCGAGGCTCTCTTTAACAGAAGCCGGCAGAAGCTCCAGGAGACCCCAATCGTTGCGGGAATTATAACGTACCAGGGCCCGCACGCTGGCTCCCAATTCCACCAGGCGCTCAGTTAGATGGCTGCCGATGAATCCACCGGCGCCGGTAATCAGGACTCTTTTTCTATCCCATTCCATGCAGAAAACTTTAATATTTTCCCAGCAGCATAATCAAGCAATAATTTCTTTACCCGGAAATCAGGGGTTCCCACACAATTTTGTTGATAGGCATTTCTACCAAATTTAACACTGGAATGATTGTGCAAGTTTGTTAAGGTTTGTTAAAATTAAAGATTATTTAATCGTATTTATCACCGGTGGCACCGAAATCTAATCTCCTATTTCTGCAATCTAAGCCTTATTCCTTCTTTTGAATGTGATTTAGCCAGGATTTCACATAAAGGTTAAAAGAAGCTAATTTCTATCTCCGGCCCCTTTCAATCCACCCCGTCAATCAAACCTCCCATAGAAATTATTCTGATTGACTACCCCACCTTTCGCCATAGACTGTCATTATGAAGGTTGATCCCGTATTCTCGACTCCTGATCGCCTGGCTAAAGGCAGAAGAGGTTGCGAGAGTGGCCGAACTGCGCCTGGCCCTCAAACTGCAGGCTGAGGGTGTCAAATAAGTCCAGGTACATCGGGAATCTTTCTGAAAACGCGGTCTAACAGGCTGGAATAGAAAAGGGATGGGTTATGCTAACAAGCGTCGTTGCAACAGAGTCTGCATATCTCGACGCCCGTCGGCAATCAGAAGCACATAGACGTTATTCTCGATGACCCGGTAAATGATGCGGTAGGGTTTGAAGAAGATCTCGCAGTACTCCCTAACCCCTATAGATAGTAATTCCTTGGGGTAAGCTCCGCGGTGAGGTTTTTCGGACAGGCTACTGCATGCCTTTTCAATCTGCTCAAGTACGTAATCCGCCTTGTACGGAACATCGTGGAGGTCGATGTAATCGCATAAATCTTCCAAGTCACGCACCGCGTCATCGGTTAAGAGTACCGAGGAGGACATCAGCGAGTTTCCCGCTGCTTCCGCAGCCGCTTGATGACATCGGCGGCTGGTTGAACCTTGCTTTCTTCGATCTGACGAGTGCCAAGCGCCAATATTTTCAGCAACGCCATGGTCTCCTGCGTCTGCTCGTAACTTTCAATGTCCTGTATGACCGCCATGGCCTTACCATTCTGGGTGATGACCAAGGGGCCCCCCTGTTTCCCCAGGTTGCGCACGATCTCTGCGGCATGCGCCTTGAGATAGCTGATCGGCTTGATTTGGATGGACAGTTTCATGATCCTTCCCCTCCTTCAAGATATGACCAATTATAGTCCTTAAACGGGTCATTTTCAAGAAAAGTTGTCAGGGATGGAAAATAGTTCTGGTCATGAGGTTTTTGGTTTAGCCGCTTAACTGCGCGGCCTGACTGAGTCATGTCCTTCGCCCCAGAGATAGGCCAGAAGCAGTTGTTTTTTGAGCGCGGCCAGGGCTTGTTCCAGGGTGGCGGCGGGAGGAGACAGAGAGAATTTAAATAAGCGTATTTTAAAAGCATAACTTAATGAAATATCAACTATATATATGGCGGAGGGAGTAGGATTCGAACCCATGGACCTTTTGGTCTGCGGTTGCGGACGCAGCTTCAAACCACTTTATACTATCTTTTTCAAACGAAGCAGGCTAAAGATGTTAATTCTTGAAATCCTGGAGCATCCCGATGATGAATGTTTTGAGGTGCGGCAAATAGTCCCGGATCACCAGCCAAACTTTATGTGAATCCACCCCGGAATACCCATGGATGAGCTTATCCCGCATACCCGCCATCTCTTTCCAGGGTATGTCCGGATACTTGCGGCGGGTAGCCGTCGGAATATTTTTAGCGGCTTCTCCCATCACCTCCAGACAACGAATTACGGCGTACACCGTCTTTGTATCCAGGCAAAATTCATCATAAGACATGCCCGCGGTAAACCCTGCTGCCAATTCCAGGTTGTCCAGGATGTCCTTTAAGTAGGGAATGAGGTTGCGTTTCATAGATAGCTCGTCTCGCTGAGAATTTGGCCTTTCAATTCCTCCCGCAGATCGTCCTTTGCCACCAGGTCTACTTTTTTCTGCAAGATTTCACTGAGATAAATTTCCGCCCCCACCAGTTCCAGCAAGCTGATGGGGCGGTCGATCTCCGCCAGCAGGTCGATATCGCTCTTTCTCTTTTGCGTACCCCGGGTATAGGAGCCGAAGACGCCCACCACTCTGATGCCATACCTGTCCATCAAGGTCCGGGCATGAGCTCGCACCAGCTCTTTGATTTCCTCCAACCCCAGGGCCGGCAAAACAACCTTAGGCCGCGCTGTCCTCATTGCTCCCCTACCTTATACACGTTTTCATCTTGCCCCTGGTGTCCTTACCGCGCCTCTCCCTGGATATCGGCCATGGACTCCTGGATGTCCACCGCGATATCACCACCTCAATGCTGTGGGCCCTCAGGAGAGCCTGGGCCGCATAAAACATGGCATATAGGCCTTGCCTGCAGCATTGGCCAATTCCCTCCGGCCTGGAGCTTCCATGCCACCTCCAGGGCATGGTGCGCCTTGGCCAGATAGGCGTTCACCTCCGGGGGATATTCATAGGGCGATTCCCTCTTCGGCAACTTTCCGGTAAAAGGAGAAGCATTTCTCCCGATAAACTGCAAAACTGCCAGCATCAAAGACCTTCAGGGAAATAAGCCGGGTAAAATCGTGATCCCACATGACCTGATAGGCTGCCTCCAAGAGGGCCCCCTCCAGCTGTGGGGTGCAATCTCGGACAATAGCCGCCACATCCAGGTCCGAGTCGGGGTCTGGGTGTCCCCAGGCCCTGGAACCATAAATAATAACGGCCTGTAATTGCTCCGCACGACCAAAATGCGCGAGGAGTTATCCTGAATATCGCAAATCAAGCGATAATCCCCTATCCGATAACGCCAAAAAGTCCCAAGTGGACCACTGAGGGGCTCGCCGAGGCCTCGTGGATTTTCAAGGGTTGCTATGTGCTCATCCACGTAGTCGAGAATCCGTCGGGTAGTCTGCCTGTCCAGCTCCGAAGTTGCTGCATGGCGCTGTTGGTATAATCAATCGACCAGGCCAAGGTCTTTTCTCACTTCGGTCGCAGAATAAGTAGACTCTTTTCCCTTGCGGATACGTTCCAGGATATCGGCCGCCAGATAATAATCTTCGAGGTCATCAATCATTTCGGCCAGAGCCTCCCTGATGTAAAACGCCTTGGTGCGGCCGGTCTGACGCGCCAAAAAATCCAGGCGCTCGTTGATCTGGTCTGGCAGGCGAATAGAAGTTGGCATTGCTCTATCCTTCGCTTTTCTGAGATTTGTCCGAAGGTTTTAATCCCTTGGTCTCCTATAAGATACATGTATTCTAGCCGCTGATCAAATTGTTTTCATAGGCTCCGGCGAAACGCTTGGACTCGGTTTTCATTATGGGGCACGCCAAAAAAAAATTGACACGAAATCAGTGATACACTAAAATAGTGTTATGAAGAATGTGACAATTACCCTGGATGATGAAGTGGCGCGTTGGGCCAGGATTCGGGCGGCGGAGAAAAACACCAGCGTCTCCCGCCTGGTGGGAAACCTGCTAAAGGAAAAAATGCAGGAAGAGGCCGACTACGCCTTGGCCATGGAGCAGTACTTGATGATACAGCCAGTGGCGTTGAAAGAGGTTGGGGTCCGCTACCCCAGGCGGGAAGAATTGCATGAGCGCTAAGGTCTTCGTGGATACCAATGTCCTGGTGTCCTGCCGGGATGCTTCTGAACCGGAGAAGCAGGCCAAAACCGCAACGTGGATGGCGGCGCTGTGGAAGCAACAAACCGGGCGTCTGAGTTTCCAGGTGCTCCAAGAATATTACGTGACGGTTATCGCCAAGCTCTCGCCGGGTTTGTCCCGGGAACTGGCGCGCCGGGAGATCCGGATGCTTTTGGCCTGGCGACCGCTGGCAGTTGATGAAAGGCTCTTGAAAGGGGCCTGGCTTTTGCAAGATCGCCATAAACTCTCGTGGTGGGATGCCCTCATCGTGGCCGCAGCAAAGAGCGCGGGATGTCGGTTTCTCTTGAGCGAAGACTTCCAGGAGGGATATGACTGGGGAGATATGACGGTGGTGAATCCATTCTGCACCGAGCCGGAAGACCTGGGATAAAGATCAAAGCTCTTTGATCTGCCTCGAGCTTCATTTCCGCCTTGTGCTCATAAGCCGTGAAGGCCTTGACCCGGTTTCCTCCGGCAAACTCGCGCGTTCGCTTACCTCTGAAGCTCACGATCATCAGTTTTTAATCTAGGGCAAGTTATGCGTTACGTCAAGGCTAAAGAACTATCCCGTTTCCCATCATTAGGGGTTGCTGGTGGCGGACCTCTCCGACTACGATTATCCCAGGCTCGCCTCCCAGGCACTGTCGATTGTCGATACCCGCAATGCCTTTAAAGGGATAGCCGGGAGGCACATCTGTCAAATTGACAGTATAGCCTCGGTTATATCTTCTTCCCGAAAGCTCAAATAGCTCACGGTTGAATTTATGCATCTGTGACCTAAGGCTCTTTGGACCTTGATTAAATCCCGGCCAAGACGCTCATAAATCCGGTCCGCGAAGGTTTTCCTCATTGAATGGGTTCCCAGCTTGCCCATCAAGCCATTGGCTTCATAGACTTCCGTCAAAACTCGAAATGCGTGGACTCGGGTAATGGCGCGCTGCCCTTTGCGTGATCTGAATAACGGGCTACCGGGATTGGCTTTCCCGGCCTTCTCCAGTTCCTCGATCCAGACGTTCAAAACGACTTTGGCGTCTTGGTGCAGAGGGATAGCCCGACCCTCCAGCTTTTTCTTCATATGTTTCCGCTCCACATATACCACGTCACCTATCCGCCCATGCAGATAAACGTCGCCGACCTTCAGACTCAATAATTCGGAAATACGTAACCTGGTCTTCAAGCCAAGGATGAACAGCGCCTTATCCCTGGTCCGTACAAACGAATCCTTCACTGTCTCGATCTCAGTGTCTGTTAATGGTCTGCAGCCCTTCATGAGCATATCTCCTTTTCTCCGGGTTTCTTTAAGGGAGCCGAAAAGTTGGTATCATCGTGTAGGTTTAATTATAAGCTTGATCGCTCAAGCTTTGCAAGAAAAAAATAAAGCTGAGAAGAAATTTTATTGAATAGGCTCGTTTTAATTTTCGGTTGACAGGATGCTAAGAAGGGGAAATTTAAGGAGGCACTACTTGACTAAGGGAAGGTTATTTTTCAGGATTTGATTTCTTGTCCCATCTAGCTCGGGAGGCCTTGCGAGCGATCTCGCTGCGTTGTTCGGGAGAGAGTTTTTTAGCGCGGGCTACCCCACCCTTTTTCCCTCCGATGCGACCAAGGGCTACAGCGTGCGGGTTTTTGGTGCTCTCTTTAGATGTGGGGTCGCTTTCAGAGGTCGCTTCGGATATGCCGGTAGCCCCTTTTTCTAAGTCAGATGACTCCATCTCCCCTTTTTTACGCTGCGTCATGGTTTAATAATGCCATAAATTAGCCGTAAATGCATCAGGCATTTTTCCAAAAATCATAGGCTCGCAGATTGCGGCGGGATGCAGTTCACCGGAAAATGCACCCCTGGAGCAACTTATACGAAACCTTGGGAGAGATAAGGGATCATCGTAACCCATGCCGATAGCTGCTTCACAGTCACCACCAGATAAGAGAGAATCCATGAATCTGGCTATTATCGACACACAAGCGCCAACGCCCCAGGTTGAAGTCCTGGCGGGCCGGTGGGGGGAGGCCTGTCCAGGGGGGGTCTCTTTGTCACCATGAACGAAAATTTCCAGGCGGCGCAAGTGGCCGGACCTGGAAGAAAGCGGGGTCACGCCCCCTCATATAGTTATCTGGATCGGAGCGGGCCCCGAGGCCGGGGCGCTATCTTTCCGTTCTGGCCTTGGTGGCGGGGGGGCGCTTGGGCTGGTTTGGCCTGAGCAGCTAATAACAATCTTCACTTCGGTTTTGTCCTCCGGATGCTGGGCCAGGTGTTTTTGCACGGCCTCTTCTGAGGTCTCTCCTTTCTGAACGATGATTATAGGCATACCTCGCCCTTTCCGGCCGCCTTCCAGGCGTTCCAATCTTCCCTTAAGATTTGCCACGGTCCCACTCCTTTTCCAACGCCGTTACCCTGATCTCTAAATCCGTCGTCTCCAGTCCCTTCCGATAAGCATCCAGCATTGCAGTAAGGGTGTGCCCCTCCCCTGGGGTGATCTCCCCCTGGGCCACGGCCTCTATAACCGCCTTCAGGGCCTGGGGGAGGTCCTGGGCTCCCTCCAGTGGGGGCAAGGCGAAGGTAATAGGGCGATCCTTCCGAGGGGGCAGGAGTCGTTCCAGACAGAGGCGCAGCGCCACCGGGTTGCCATCTTTGGCCAGCTCCACCGCCTTGCGGGTCAGGGCCTCGGCCTCCCCATCCAGCAAGGCCTGGGTGGCCAAGGTCGCCTTATTCAGGGCCCCCTTGGGTCGGCCGCCGGGGTTTCCCGATTGCCCGATTTTGAATTTGCTCATGGCTATTTTTCCTTCTTTTTATCAGGAGGGTTGCCCCCCCATTACCGAGCCCCAGGTGCGGGCCACTTTTTCCAAGTCGTTGACGGTATAGTTCATACCGCCTGGCCGGCCCCGACCTTTGGCTCTTGCCCCTGGTCAAGATGTTCTGCCAGCCCCTCAGTGATAGCATCCAGAGCTTCTTGCTCCGTCGCCCCTTCTGAGATCGCCCCAGGGATTTCCCGGCATTGAACCGTAAAGCCGTCTTCCTCTAAGTCCGGGGTTAAGACCACGGTAAAGGTTTGGCCCGCCACCCTGACTTTTTCCTCTTTAGGGGCGGCAAACTGCTTGAGTTCTCCCTGGAGTTCCTCAATGATTTCCCCCAGGGCCAGGGAAAAGACAAACTGGCCTTGATTCAGGGTGTCGAAAATCTTTTCCCGGTCCCGCCCCACATAGACGGTTTCACCATCGCTCAAAAACCGAAGTTCGGCCAGGGGTTGCTTGAGGTCCGGGAAATGCTTTCTCAGAAAAGCCAGGGCCTTCCTGATTTTTTGCAGACTAATCCCCTCATCCTTGAGCCTCTTAGCCATCCTTAAAGCCACCAGGTCTTTAAAGGAGTATTCCCGCCGGGACCCCTTACCTGCCGCGGATTTAGCTGATGGCCGCACCACGCCGGTTGTGGCCCAGTAATCCACTTGACGCCCTGAAACCCCGGTTAAATCTACTACTGCTTTTCTGCCGAAAATCATAGTGCTTTCACTATCCTTCTATTGCGCTATTAAATACAATTATGTATTTTATCATAAAAGAAATTTACCTCAAGGGAAAATGCAAGGGGGCCGAATAGAGTCTCTTGAAATTTGGCCTATTGACTCTGCCCAGCAGTTTTTCGGCCCATGAGTTTGTCTCGGGTGGTAGTGTTAGTTGATGCACATGCATTAAGCAAACGGTGGAACGATTGACGCTCCCAAAAACGACGATTAAATCTGTAGCACACCTCAGTCAGGTATCGTTGGAGATGTTTTGCCGATACTCCATGGTGCCGGACGGAGATGACCGCTTTGGCATTGGCGATCAACCGGTGCGTCCATGGCAGCAGCTTCATGGAATCTTTCGGATCTCTAAGAATCGCACGATGATGTATGATCCCCAATTCTTTGGGAGCCACTTGATAGCTGCTTTTCCACCCGTCCGTCCTCAAGTTTCGCACCCCTGAAGTGATGAAAACTGGGTTAGCCTCTGCGTACCCCATTAGGTTAGACGGTTTCCTTGTCAATCCCTTGGTCAGGCAACTAAGGTTCCACAGATTGACGTGGCCGTGGTCCTGATTTGATCTAAGGTTTATAATTTAATGTAAATTATAATGTAATTAAACTATAGATGACCGGAGCTTTGCAGACCGCATCCGGTTTGACGGGTTTGACTGTCAATCCATGGGGCTGATGCGATAGGGCTCCAACTGCCAGCAAAGATCTCCCTGCCATGCGACAGGTGGTGCTGCTCAATTATGGCTTGATTCTTGGCTCGTTATACCTTAACGGGAAACCTTGGGGAAGGTGCAGGTTGGCTGGTTCTTCAGGCTAGCTTTGGGGTGCCTGGAGAAAGGGGTTAATCTGGGAAGGGTTTTCCCGCTAGGCCCGGGAGGCAAGGGGGGAAAATTAAGGGATGGTTGCACTTCACAGAGGCGGAAGTGGCTTCGGAGTCACTAACCTTGGGTTCCCCTATCAGCAAGGCCTGGGTGGCCAGAGTCGCCTTTTATTTAAGGCCCCTTGGGGCCTGCCGCTGGGGTGGCCGGATTGCCCGGGTTTGAACTCGGTCATTGCTGTTTTTCCTCTGTTTTTTCAGGAGAGTATGGTCACGTATTGCAAAGGCACCTGAATGTTCCAAAAAACAAATAGATTTTCCGGTAAAACCGAGAATATTATCCTTTAATTTGGCTTAGTTACGCAAATCTTGAATGTGACTTAACCACAAAATGTCACATTCGGCATGACCTCATGTTGTTTATGACCTAAATTTTGCAATCGACCAATCACAACGGTCTTGGCGCACGGGTAAAATAGATGGCGCCGCCACGACACTTGGTGCTGATATGCTTGTACCTTCTAATCCCAAAGGCATGGCAAAGTAAGGTGGTAGATATGTTCGGCTCTCCTTTTGATCGACTTTTGCTCGTCGTCTTTAGGAGACCTCATGTCCACGGTTTTGACAAAAAGTACGCTTATTCCGGATGAACCGTTTTTTTCATGTTAAGTTGAACTGCTGAGACCTAAACCCTTTCAACCAAGCTTTCTTTCCTTTTTAGCAGGTTTCGGCTTCGCCTGTCAAATCCGGGCAGGTGCCAGCGCACCCACCCACCCTATTTTTTCAGCAACCTTTCTAAATTAGAAATGATATAATTTTTTGCACACAAATGAAGGGGGGAGCGCCTAATGGAACAGGCTCAAGAAAAAGCCAACTTGCAAGGGAAGGGGGCTATGGACGACCTGGTAACTAAATTCATGAGCGTAGCCCAAGGTCCGGACGGCGGTCTTCTGCTCAACCTTCTGGATGTTTTGTATGATCGGATGACCGAGTTGGAATACGACGATCAGTATTTATCCGCAGATGATTTGGAAGCCATCCGGCAAGGGCAAGAAGACATCAAACAGGGTAGGTGCTTAACTATAGAGGAATATCGGAGCGGGAAGCGGCTATGAAATATGCCGTCTCCCTGACCAAAGAGGCTATAAAAGAACTTGAACGCTTGGATAGGAGAACAGAACAACGCATTCAAAGGCGTTTGGACGAGCTTGCCCTAAATCCTTATGACCCGCGGATATCGAATGAGGTAAAAATGGTTCCGGGGCAAAGATATTCACGCGTTGGCGATCGACGTATTTTTTTGGAAGTGAAGGATAGCTCCCGACAGTTTGAGGTTATCGCTATCAGGCCCCGAGGCCGTGCCCACTCGAAAAATTAACTCTCCAAGACCACCGGCTTGCTTTTAACCGACTATCTAAAATTAATTAGACAACAGTAGCCACTTTGTTTCGCAAAAATTCTTGCGTAGCGCATCTCCGGGTAAACCACTTCGCCCATCTCCGCCATGCGTGCGCTGCTCAGGCTCGCCCCTGCTGATCACTCAGGAAGTTTATTCCGGCCAAGGCTGGCGTTATGAAAACCAGACTGTTGGCCATCCAAAAGGGAACCATCACAGATCATCCCTCCTTCTTGCCCATGCTTTCCCGGAACCGGAAGCTTTCCCCATTCATAGCCAGGATGTGGGCATGGTGGGTCAACCGGTCCAGCAGGGCGCCGGTTAGTTGCTCGCTGCCGAACTCCGCCTGGCCCTCAAACTGCATATTGAGGGTGTCAAATAAGTCCAGGTACATCGGGAATCTTTCTGAAAACGCGGTCTAACAGGCTGGAATAGAAAAGGGATGGATTATGCCAGCAAGCGTCGTTGCAACAGAATCTGCATATCTCGACGCCCGTCGGCAATCAGGAGCACATAGACGTTATTCTCGATGACCCGGTAAATGATGCGGTAGGGTTTGAAGAAGATCTCGCGGTACTCCCTAACCCCTATAGATAGTAATTCCTTAGGGTAAGCTCCGCGGTGAGGTTTTTCGGACAGGCTACTGCATGCTTTTTCAATCTGCTCAAGAACGTAATCCGCCTTGTACGGAACATCGTGGAGGTCGATGTAATCGCATAAATCCTCCAAGTCACGCGCCGCGTCATCGGTTAAGAGTACCGAGAAGGACATCAGCGAGTTTCCCGCCGCTTCCGCAGCCGCTTGATGACATCGGCGGCTGGTTGAACCTTGTTTTCTTCGATCTGACGAGTGCCAAGCGCCAATATTTTCAGCAACGCCATGGTCTCCTGCGTCTGCTCGTAACTTTCAATGTCCTGTATGACCGCCATGGCCTTACCATTCTGGGTGATGACCAAGGGGCCCCCCTGTTTCCCCAGGTTGCGCACGATCTCTGCGGCATGCGCCTTGAGATAGCTGATCGGCTTGATTTGGATGGACAGTTTCATGATCCTTCCCCTCCTTCAAGATATGACCAATTATAGTCCTTAAACGGGTCATTTTCAAGAAAAGTTTGTCAGGGATGGGAGACAAAGCGATCAGACATAAATTGACGAAATTCTCTTCAGCTTCGGCGATCCCGGCGCAGTTTCCCTCTCCGCCGCCGGCTCGGTCAGGGTGGACCCTGACCTGCCCTTCAAAAAATGATCCACAAGCTATGCTAGAATAATAGATCGAAGGGCATGTGAATGGTTTCCGGTGGCACCGAAAAGGCCAAGGAGTCTAAAAGATGGCTTTGGGGTAATCGAAAAGTAAACGGCGGGATAGCGAGATATCAAGAGGAAACCAGAATTTTTTCAGGGAATCCGATAAGTTATTTTCATGACAAGCTGCTAGTAATAGATCCTAATAGTAGATCCTGTTTTCTCTATTGATTGTGGTCATTTCCTTCCGGTTATGAGGTTTTTGGTATAGTCGCTTTACTGCCCGGGTTGCCTGAGTCATGCCCTCCGGCCCAGAGATAGGCCAGAAGCAGCCGTTTTTTGAGCCCGGCCAGGGCTTGTTCCAGGGTGGCGGCGGGAGGGGCTAGAGAAAATTTAAATTCTTCCTTATTAACGACAATCTTTAACTTTTGGGGGGTCAATAATCTTTCCAAAAGATAAGGCAGGGAGGTCAGAAAATTGTAAGCCTCGTCAATCTGACGGAATTTTTCCGGGTGAAACTCCGGCGGATAGCGTTTTACCAGCCGCTGATAGGCCCGGTCAAAATCCTCTCTGGTGGCCGAGTCCGGCAGATGCAATACTGCCAAGGCGTCCTTCCGGGTCATCTTCGCGTCCTCCTGCGTCCCGTTCTGGTCTGGCGATATTGTAACACCAGGGACATGATCCGGTTCTGGAGAGCTTCGGCTGCCGACTCCCCGGCCTTAATCCGCCCTTCCAACCGGTTACTGAGACTCAGGAAAAAATTCAGACCTTTAGGGTCCATGAACTCTGGCTGACAAAATCTGTCAACCACAAGTTGAATAGTATCCAAGGGCGCGGTTTGGAGATCATCAACGTTATCGATGACAAAATGAAACAACAGCTCTTCTTGCTTGTCCAACCAATCCCCGGCGGCAAAGTTGAAAAATATCTCGTCCGGGCCATGCATGGTTCCCGAGCCCTTGAGAAGATAGTTATCCAGTTGAGTAAATAAGTAGTCAAAACTCTGCCGCCGACCATAAAGCTTAAGGAGAAGACTACGGTAGCCATTGGCAGTGAGATATCCTTCCGGATAACATTCGAGCAGATCTTTCAGGACCGTAACTTCCTTAAAATCTTTAAGATCATTTATGTCATTATTATATATTAAAGCCATCTTTTGTAGAGATTTCATCATACTTTTATTAATATTAACTGATTTCTCAAAATCAACGGCCATAGTATTGGTGAGGAGAAACATAGTTACTTCGTGGAGCAGAAAATCAAAAAGCAACTCTTTTAATTTGGCTTCGCTTGGATAAAGCTCGAGTAAGGGTTTAATAAGACTGACATGAGGGAAAATTGTCTCATCAAGGTTTTCCAGTACCCTGATAATCTGGTTATCTCCAGGATAGGGCAGTTTTTGCAGATTAGCCAAAGCTTTTTGTTTCAGGCCCCGATCCGAGTTTTGCTGCAACAGGGCCAGGGTGCAAATCAGCGCCCCTCCGCAACCGGAGTCGATGGACTTGTTTAAAAATAACGCAACTTCATAAGGGTAGTCCGGTAGCCATTCCAGATCGTTGAAAAGTATCGGATCCATGACCCGCATCAGATTTATCTTTTCCCGAGGCGAAAGTTCTTTTTGTCTTTTGCCGATCCCGTCCAGGACCCGTTTGTAAAAATTGTGAAACTCCCGGAGTAATCTCTCGGATGGATCCAGAGACTTCAGGGCCAGTCTAACTTGACCCAGAGCCGCAACCTTGGTTTCCAAGTCCTGGGGCAAGGCCTGTTTCAGATAATCAACCGCCTCTGATTCGGTGGCGAACTCTCCTGCAAGATGTCGGCAGCGGTTTTTAAGGTTTTCCGCTTGGGACCCCGCGGCCTGGGAAAAAAGAAAGGGAATTACGGCTGCCAGGTGAGAGAGTTCGGCGAAATCCTCCCTGGCCACCAGCCGTTCAAAGTGCTGGACGGCCTGGTAGATAAATGGATAAAGCAATACCTGCCGCAAAACCGGGTCCAGCGATCCGGCTATCTGGTCTAACCGGTTATCCAGCATCTTGAGATCCCGATCCGCTAGTCCGACCCGGTTGCGGTTACCCTTGGCGGTCTTGGAGTTAAACTTGCGGATCTGGCTAATGGCTTTACTTAGAGACTGGATGATTTCTGACAGGGGGGTGGGGGCCAGGAGCGTTCCCAGCTCGGTAAAGGTCCTGCCCGTAACCTTCTCCGGTTGATTGATCAGGATTTTGATGGGTCTGCAAATTTTTTTATCCTGGGCCGGTTCCCAAGACCATGACAGCAGTTTTTCCCGCAAAAGCTGGGCCGCTGGACTAAGACCGGTCAAGGCGGTGATTGCCGGCCGGGCATCTTCATCCTCTAAAAAGTCTTTTAATTGGCGGAGCAAGACAATGTCCGGAGTATCGGGGATATGTTTCAGTTCCGCCAGACGCTGCCAGAATTCTTCCAGATGGCCGGGTAGACGCAAGGCCCATCGGCATAAATGATGCCAGGCCTCTTGCCACCGGGTTGATTGGGCCTGAACCAGACCTTCCTGTTCGGCGAACCTGAGCCATTCCCAATACTTGGCGGTGCGCCAGAGTTTATCGAGCTCTTTTGAGACCCGTTTTTTCTGTGCCTTAGCCAAGCTCTAACAGCCTTTCTTCGGCCTCCTCGATGGCGGCCAACAGCTCATCTTCCAGGGCATCGATATCCTGATCTCCCTCTCCGACCACCAGGACCTGTTCATAAGCCACGACCAGCCGGTTGAGGTCGTTTTTTAACTCCCCGGGCAAGCGCGCCTGTGCGAGCAGATTCCTGGCCTTCTCAATGATATAGTTCACCACCTTAGCGGCCGACGGGCTGATTTCCTGGTTGATAATCTTTTTCTGACGGATATCCAGGGTTACCTCTTTCTGGTTCTGATAGCCCTTTTGGTCCACGGTAATATGGATCAGGCCTTCTTTATCATAGGAAAATTCGACGATGACCGGAGAAAAAGCTGGCGCCGGTTTGAGGGGAAAGTCAAAACTGCCCACCGGCACGTTTTCCAGGCAAGAGGCCTCCTCTCCCTGATAGACCTCGATGTTTACCGACGGTTGATTCTTGGTCAGGGTAAAATAAACCTCGGCCTTGCGGGTGGGAATCCTGGTATTCCGCCGGATAATTATGGAAAACCAGTCGGCTTCGCCGGTTTCAGGGTCAATTTCGTCAATCGTCCGAAGGCCCAGCGAATGGGCGGTAACGTCTAACAAGATGTGGCCCAGGGGTTCGCCGCTAATCAACCCCCCCTGGGCGGCCGCGCCCAAGGCCACACAAAGATCCGGATCAAGGGAATGGTAGATCGGCCGGCCAAACATCTCCTTTAACATATCCTGTACCACCGGCATCCGGGTGGCCCCCCCCACCAGGAGAATTTTGCCAATATCCTCGGGCTGGAGCCGGGCTTCCTGCAGGGCATCCTTGACCTTCTCGGCGGTTCTCTCCACCAGATCCACAACCAGTTCCTCAAATTCACGCCGTTTGATCTCCAGATGCAGATTTACGGGCTGGCGGGCAACCGAGAAAACCGCGGCCTCAGAAACCTGATAAAAAGGTTGATCTGACAAACCGATCTTGGTTTTTTCGGCAATATCCCGTAGCCTAACCCTGGCGGCAGTATCCAGCGACAGCACTCCCGGAACCTTATCGCTCAGATGTTCCTGAAAAAAATCCACCAAGCGCGCATCAAAATCATCACCCCCCAGGGCCGTGTCGCCACAGGAAGCCAGAACTTCCTTGATTTCTCCCTTAACTTCTAGAATGGAGACATCAAAGGTACCGCCGCCCAGGTCATAAACCATGATGTAAGGGGAGGAGGTTGCTTGCTGAAAAGAAAGGTAATCATATACCAGGGCGGCGGCCGTCGGTTCATTGACGATCCTGGTGACCTCCAGGCCGGCTAACTCTCCGGCCTGAATGGTGGCCCGCCGCTGGGCATCGTTAAAATAGGCCGGGACCGTGATGACTACCCGCTTGATCTGGTGCCCGATGACCTGGGAAGCCTGAAAAACCAGGTGGTTGAGAATAAAGGATGAAATTTCCTCCGGGGAGAACTGTTGGGCCCCCAATCGAACCGGGGTATTTTGGCCCATCTGCCGCTTGATGGACCGGACGGTATGGTTCGGGAAGGCCGCCAGCCGATTGCGGGCTGATCGGCCGACGATGATGGTATTGGCAGCCTCGTCCAGACTGACCACGGAAGGAACCAGGGCCTGGCCCCCTTCAATGGGTAAAGCTATAGCCTTGCCGTCTTTGAGACAGGCGATACTGGAGTTGGTGGTTCCCAAATCAATGCCGCAGATAATTGCTCGCATCTTAGCCTTCTGAATGATGATTTTTTTTGCCGACCATGACCTTGGCGGGCTTCAGAACCATGTTTTTAAAAATATACCCCGGCTGCAGAACTTGCAAAACAATTAACTCAGCCTCGCCGTCGGCCTGATTTTCAATGGCCTCATAAATCTTGGCGTCGAAATCCCCCCCGGCTCGACGCATGATCTGCAAGCCGGCCAGTGACATTAATTTGTCTATTTTATCCCAGATAATTTCCAGGGCCTCCAGTTGTTCGGGGCTCACGTGTTCATTGGTTTGCAGCGCCGCTTCATAATAAAAAAAGGCATCGCCTAGGTCGCAGTAGGGATCTATCCCAGGGCGCCGGTCATCAATGACCGCCTTGATTATTTCGTTTTTGAATGATTCCAATAAAAAATTCTGTTTACGCAAGTGCTTTCTCAGGTCTTTAATTTCCTCCAAGACTTGAGAAGCCGGTTCTTGCAATCCGGTTGGCGGTTTGCTCTTTTTCAGAAAATTAAAGATCTTAAAATTCTTCATAGGCTATAATATCTTCCTTTCCAACTGACCGACTGGCGATCGTTATTGGCCTTGATGGGTTGCTGGACCCTAGTGCGCCACGAACGCACGTAGAGTGCGGTGCAATGCAGGAGGAGAGGGTAGGCCCCTCGGAACCGGTCTGCAGAGGGGGGGTGAGGCTGTCTCCCAAGCCGCTCAAGCAATACATAGAGCACCAGAAAAGGCCGGAATAACCGCCCGCAGCAGTAACGTCGCTTTACTACCTGGAAATCCCGCAACTATGTCGGAGCTTCAACCGCAAGTGGAAATGTTGTCCTCAATCATATCACCTGTCCCCAGGATATGGCAATTCTGGGGGCTCTGGTGGAGGACGGTTCAAAAAAAAAGCCTGCCGGGAACAAGCCGACGGAATGGCAGGCCCCCAAGACAGGGAAGGATCACGGTCCTGATGGGCACCCGGGCTTCAGAAATGATAGTAACGTCTTCATGCCCGGCTCGTAGCCCAGCTGCCAGGTGTCGGTATACTCAAAATCCAGGTAGCTGGGATTTTTAAAAAAAATTGGCTACTGG
>Ga0351885_10018_pt1 | contig 83730 bp, 74 predicted proteins | sample TotcelFGM3001L13_FD_206771 | JGI IMG/M metagenome (GOLD analysis project Ga0351885, IMG submission 206771) | Enriched cells from coal bed in the Powder River Basin, Montana, United States - Total cells FGM rep3 HSBNCT.FGM.300.1.L13 ... | reverse complement strand
GATCATGACCGTTTACTCTGAAAATCAACCCCATTTTTATGATATTTAGGTGTATTTACAACAATTAAACCAGGAGGCTGAAAATGGCGCAAAAAATTTTAGTCCCGATTGATGATTCCAGCAATGCCCTGCGCGTGGCAGAATTTATTGCCAACGTGTTCAACCCGGATAACGACATTACCCTGTTCAGCATTTTGCCGGATACGGCGGCGTTATGCGATATGAACAGCCCGGAGCTGACCCCGTATTTTATGTCCCAGCAAAGCATGTTCTGCCAGCTCGAAGACCGGAAAAAGCAGTTGATTGATGAAGCCCTGGTCCGCGCAAAAGATGTTCTGATTGCATCCGGTTTCAGTGATGATCGGATTTCACAAAAAATTCAGAAAAAGAAAAATGGCGTTGCACGGGACATTGTGGATGAAGCAAAAAAAGGATATCAGATCATTGTTATGGGAAGGCGGGGATTGTCCGGAGTTCAGGAATTTCTGATGGGAAGTGTTTCACAGAAAGTAATTCATGCTGTTAAGGATGTTTCCATCGTTATCGTAAACTGAAATCGGTTCGACATGATTTTCCTTGTTGTTTTAACTTGTTGTTTTAAGGGGAGTAGTGCCCAAATTTACAGGATGGCACGCCAGGCGCCCTCCCCCCTCCAAACAGCAACGAGCCATTTTTATCGATCATTCTCAGAAAATTATCTTGAAACCGCGTTCACATTGTGTTAGGCGGTTCAAGATTTATTGTATTCGGATTTTCAGAATGATAACCAACCCTCTGTGAAAGGATTTTCTGCGACATGACCTCTAAAAAGCATTTGCAGATTGCTTACAGCATGACAGCTATCCTGCTGGTTATCGGGCTATTCAGCTATGCTGCCTTTTCTGCAAAAAAACCGGATCAGCCAATCCGTATCATGTACAAAGGCGTTGCCGGGAGCGTGCTGTTTGACCATAAAACCCATGCAGCAGATAGGGGCTATGGTCTTTCCTGCAACGACTGCCACCATCATCCGCCCGGGCAGGACTCCGATTTTCTGGCATGCTCGGCATGCCACAAGGCTGAAGGTGATACGGCCAAACCCGAATCATGCAAAGACTGCCACGATCCATCCGAATATGAAGATTATGAAATGGTGACCAAAACAAATGCATTTCATGCCCAGTGCATTGAATGCCATCAACAGATTGGTGCCGGCCCTGTGGAATGTGCCGCCTGTCATGCAACAAACTAAATGGCAAATGGACCAATGCATTACATCGGAAAAAAGGGTTGAACCTATGTTAAAAAAATCTTTTTTTGGCTTCACAAAACCATGGATTCACTATGATCCCATCAACAAAAAACCGCAGATCCCCATCACCGTCACCCCTTCCGAAACCGTTACCTATTTTTTGAACCGCTGCTTCACCAGTCGAGCCAATCTGCTTTTAAAAATCGGCGCTCCGGTAAAAGCCGGAGAAAAACTGATGCTGTGCGAAGGCGATGACACGTATATCATTTCGACTGTCAGCGGAACCGTTTCCGATATTTCACCCTATATCGGTGAGTATGGCAAAAACCAGACCGCCATCACCCTGTCCTGTTCCCCTGAAAAAATCAGTGACACGGCGTTTGCAGATTCGGCCGGAGATCAGACACTGGAAACGGTAAAAAACTTCTTATGCACCATTCCCGGCGGTTCTGTCTTTGAGTGCTTGGGAAATGATGAAAAACCCGTTCAGACCATCATTGTCTGCGGTATGGACAGCGATCTGATGGTGGCCACCCGACAGCATGTCATCAATACCCGGCTGGACGCGGTTACATCCGGCATTGCCATTTTAAAACAGATATCCGGAGTTCAGGATGTCCGGATCGCGGTATGCAAAGATTTTGTTCAGGGATATGGGCATATCGGCGCAAAAATTCAATTTGTGGATACGGTGTATCCATCGGCCCTGCCAAAGCTGGCTGTCAGGCAAATCACTGGCAAAACAGTCCCAGCCGGAAATAGCTGTGAAGATTTGGGGATATGTCTGATCAGTGCAGAGACTGTGGCAGCTTTGGCCGATGCATTTGAAACCGGCACAATTCCGTCTGAAAAGCTTCTGACCTTAATCAAAAAAGATGGTACGCGGCAACTGGTATCGGCCCCGATCGGAACACCCATTCGGGATATTCTGGCAGCCTTCAATCTGTCTTTGCAGGATAAAGACCGGATTGTCAAGGGCGGTCCCATGACCGGATTTGCACTGTATTCGGAAGATCATCCTGTCGAACCGGATACGGATGCCATTCTGATCCAGGATGGCGCCACCATTCCGCTTTATTCGGATTATCCCTGCATCAACTGCGGTGAGTGTGTCCGGGTTTGCCCGGCCCGTATTCAGGTAAACATGCTGGTGCGATTTCTGGAAGCCAGACAGTATCAGGAAGGTGCGGATCTGTATGATCTGCATTCCTGCGTGGACTGCGGCCTGTGTACCGCTGTCTGTGTTTCCAGAATCCCCATTTCCCAATATATCCAACTGGCAAAACACGAATTGGCTCAGAGTCAGGCAGTGGAGGCTGAAAATGGTTGATCCGAAAAAATTGATTGTTTCACCGGCGCCATTCTGGCACGACGGCAGCAGTATTCCGGTGCGGCAGGTTCATACCATTGCCGCAGCACTGCCTGCTGTTCTGTTTGGTATTTTTCAGTATGGCCTTCCAGCACTCGGGGTGGTCTGTCTGTCGGTTTCCACCGCCATGCTCTGGGAACTGGCCGCCAACAGGTTGACGGGCAGGGCATACAGCATTGGAGACGGCAACGCCGCCCTTATCGGACTTTTACTGGCCATGCTTCTGCCGGCAACAACGCCCTGGTGGGCGGTTCTTACCGGCACCTGCGTGGCAATGTTCATTGGAAAACACATTTATGGTGGCATTGGCGGCAATCCCTTCAACCCGGCACTGATTGGTTACGCCATTATCATGGTGAGCTGGAAAGACCTGTTTGATTTCAATGCCGCCCTGGTCAATTATGATTTCGGTTTCAACATGGTCTATCCGCTGGCAGCGGTTAAACAGCTTGGGGCGGCGGCGGCCGACTATCCCCTGTGCAACCTGCTTCTGGGCATGCAGACCGGTGGTATCGGCGCAACATTCGGCCTGGGCCTGATCCTGGGCGGGTTGTATCTCATCATCCGGGGATTTATCCGCTGGGAAATATCGATATCCTTTCTGTTTGGTGTGTTTATTACCGCGTTGCTGTTCAATATCGCCAACCCGGTCAAATTTGCCAACCCATTTTTTCATTTGCTGACCGGATACACCCTGATTGGGGCTTTTTTTCTGGCAACAGATGATTCATCCTCTCCGGTCAATATCATTCCCATGCTGCTGTATGGTGCTGGCGCCGGGATCATGACCATGCTGATACGAAATATCGGCGCTTATGTGGATGGCGTGGTGTTTGCGATCCTTCTGTTCAATATCGCAAATCCCCTTTTGGACAAAATCAGACCAAAAGCATTGGGAAAGGTGACTGATCATGAATGAAATGGTAAAAATGGTTGTCGTTCTGACCGTGTTGAGTTCATTTTCTGGTGGGCTGCTGGCCGCACTTCGCGATGGAACCAAGGAACAGATTGAAAACCAGCAGCTCGAGTTTGTCAAAGGACCTGCCATTCGAAAAATTCTGGTGGAAACCGCAGGCGCCAGCAATGATCCGATAAAAGACCGCTTCAAGTTAAAGGTCGGTGACAAGGAAGAAAGCTTTTTTGTCGGTGTTGTAAACGGCAAACCGGACGTGATTACCTTTGAGGCTGCCGGAAAGGGCTTTGGCGGGGATATCGGGATGGTGGTTGGCGTCAATATTTCAGATGACAAAATTGTTGGCGTCGGGGTCACGACCCACAGTGAAACCCCCGGCATCGGGTCCAAGGCCCAGACCGATCCAAAATTTTCCAAGCAGTTTGCAGGGATGCTACTGAGTGATGAATTCAAGGTCAAAAGTGATGGCGGTAAAATAGATGCGCTCTCTGGCGCAACGGTAACATCCAAAGGTGTTACCGGCGCCGTAACCGAAGCGGGCAAACTCTATAAACAGGTGAAACCCCAGCTTGCCGAAAAATTAAAAGCGTTCAAATAGGGAGCAAACAATGGCTAAAACGATCACTCAGGAATTTACAAAGGGTCTTTGGGCGGAAATACCGCCGTTCAGGCTGGTTTTGGGGTTGTGTCCCATTCTGGCCGTCACCAAAACGGTTGAAAACGGTATTGGAATGGGAATTGCCGTCACATTTGTATTGCTATGCTCAAATGTTCTTGTCTCGGCCCTCAGAAAAGTCATTCCTTCCAAAGTCCGGATCGCATGCTTCATCATCGTTATCGCAACGTTTGTTACCGTGGTCGAATTGTTGATGCAGGCGTTTACCTATCCATTGTTTCTGAAACTGGGCATTTTTATCCCGCTCATCGTAGTTAACTGCATTCTATTGGGCAGAGCAGAGGCGTTTGCCTATAAAAAGGGGATTATGGCGTCTGCTGCCGACGGATTGGGCATGGGGATCGGATATGGCCTCTCACTGACCGCACTGGCTGCCATCCGGGAGGTTTTTGGGTACGGCACATTTCTGGGAAAGACCGTATTTGGCGATTCGTTCATGCCATTCAACTTTATGGTGGAGGCACCCGGTGCATTTGTGTGCCTGGGACTGATGCTGTGTGTCATGAATGTCCTGGGGAAGAAATAGGAGGCAACCGATGAGCGATTATGTTGTCATGATTATCAGCTTTGTTCTGGTCAACAACATTCTGTTGATGCAGTACCTGGGAAACTGTCCGTTTCTGGGTACCTCCAAAAAAATGGAAACCGCCACGGGTATGGCGATGGCGGTCGTATTTGTTCTGGTTCTGGCCGGCGTGATTACCTGGCTGGTTGAAGTGTTTGTATTAAAACCACTGGGACTGGAATATCTCAGAACCATGTCCTTTATTCTGGTCATTGCCTCCCTGGTTCAGTTTGTGGAAATGTTTCTGAAAAAAAGCATCCCGGCCCTGTATGCCGGTCTGGGAATTTTTCTGCCCCTGATTACCACCAACTGTGCGGTCATGGGGGTCTGTCTGATCAATGTCAAGGAAGATTACAATTTCATTCAGACCATTGTATCCTCCCTGGGCTATTCGATCGGGTTTGGTTTTGCGCTCATTCTGTTTGCAGGCGTCCGGGAAAGGATTCTCCTGGCCCGTGTTCCCAAACCCCTTCAGGATACATCCATTGGTCTGGTGACCGCAGGCTTGCTGTCCCTTTCCTTTTTTGCGTTCAAAGGCATGGTATAATTTAGATATGAGATATGAGATATGAGAAGTGAGAAGATTGTAGTCTAATGATGTTCCATTATCTCACTACTCAATACTCAATACTCAATACTGACACAACACGGAGGCTCCTGTGATTGAAGCCGTTCTGTTCATGCTGGGTCTTGGATGCGCCTGTGGTAGCCTACTGAGCGCAGCGTCCAAGATATTTTATGTATACGAAGATCCCCGGATTGCGCAGGTTGAGGATTGTCTGGCCGGTGCCAACTGCGGCGGGTGCGGATTTACCGGATGTTCTGCCGCTGCGGCGGCGGTTGTGTATGGCAAGGCAAAACCCAGCGTCTGCATGGTGGGCGGTCCGGAATCTGCCGCCAAAGTGGCGGCCATCATGGGACTTGACCCCGGAACCGCAGAACCCCTGAAATCCCTGAATTTCTGCAATGGCGGAAATCGGGCTTCCGACCGGTATATCTATGATGGACTGGGAAGTTGCCGGGCGCTCCTGTCGTTTTACGGTGGTAAGCGGGAATGTCGTGTGGGCTGTCTGGGACTGGGAGACTGCATCAAAGCCTGCGCATTTGACGCCATTCATATGGGAAAAGACGGTTATCCGGTTGTGGATGAATTTAAATGTGTGGGATGCGGCGCCTGTGAAAAGGCCTGCCCCAAAACCATTCTGACCGTGAGAACCATGTCGGACCGCCTGCTTCATTTCAACCAGGAAGATGATGCACTGGCGCCGTGTGCACAAACCTGTCCGGCTGAAATCGATATCCCCGGATACATCGATTATATTCGGAAAAAAGATTATGCCGGGGCGGTCAACACCATTCGGGAGCGTAATCCGCTGCTGCTGGCCTGTGGCCGCGTGTGCCCCCATCCGTGTGAAACCAAATGCCGGCGGGGCATCGAGGATGAGCCTGTCTCCATCAATCAGCTCAAACGTTTTGTTGCGGATTATGAAATGAATTCCGGCGCCCGACTGCCAGTGCCCTGTGCGCCGTCAAGCGGGAAAAAAGTGGCGGTGGTCGGCGGCGGGCCGGCTGGTCTGAGCTGTGCCTATTTTCTGAAACGACTGGGACATGATGTCACCATTTTTGACATGATGCCGGAGCTGGGCGGCATGATTCGATATGGCATTCCGGAATACCGGCTTCCCAAATCCGTATTGAAATGGGAAACAGACGGCATTCTGGCCCTTGGCATCGATCACAAACCCAATGTCCGCATGGGAAAGGATTTTGATATCGCAAGCCTTAAGGCACAGGGATTCGATGCGGTGTTTCTGGGAATCGGTGCCTGGCGGGATTACTCACTTGGCGTTGAAGGCGAAAACATGGCGGGCTGCACCACCGGCATCGATTTTCTGACCCGGTTTGCCCAGTACCAGCAGTCCGGAAAGCCTGAAAAAGACTTCCCCATCGGAAAAAAATGCGCGGTCATCGGCGGTGGAAATACGGCCATCGACTGTGTGCGTACCCTCATTCGACTGGGTGCAGAAGAGGTATATATTGTTTATCGGCGAACCCGAAGTGAAATGCCCGCCAATATGGTGGAAATTGAGGCTGCGGAACATGAAGGGGTCAAATTTGTTTTTCTGGCTGCTCCGGTGAAGGTTATCGGTGATGAAAACAACCAGGCCTGCCAGTTGGAATATCTGAAAATGGAGCTGGGTGAACCGGATGCCAGCGGCAGAAGGCGGCCGGTTCCGGTGGAGGGTTCGGAAACCCGCATTGATCTGGATATGATTATTTCCGCCATCGGTCAGGGCCCGGATGTGTCTTTCAAGGACAAGGATGCGGAGCTGGCTGATATGAAAATCACCCGCTGGAGCACCATTGACGGCGACCCGGAAACCCTCCAGTCCAATATTCCCTTTGTGTTTGCAGCCGGTGATGCCTATACCGGCGCATCACTGGTTATCGAGGCGATTGGTGGCGGCAGACGGGCGGCACGGGCCATTCATCTGTTTTTGAACGAACAGGATGTGTTACCGGTTCCAAAATCGCTTCGGAAAAAGCATATTCCCGAGTCGCTGTTCAAGACAGTGGATGGCATTGGTCCCATCAAACGGACACCCATGCCGGAACTTCCGGTTGCCGATCGGATTCAGTCTTTTGTGGAGTCAGATCTCGTCATTACTGAATCGGATGCTTTGCATGAATCAAACAGATGCTTGAACTGCTGCCGGATCTGCTACAATCCGGACGGTGCATGCTGAAGCCGTGTAGTCAGTGACACCGGACAAGTGACAAATGATGGGTGACGGGTGACCGGTATTGTTACTGTAAACGATCATGAATCATTCCGGGAACTTCACCCCCCATATATGAACATGACATTTACCTTTTTTCTACTGAATTCTCAATCCTGACTACTGAATTCCGCTTTTGCATTTTTGCGATAAAGGGCAAGCATACATGCAGTCAATCTGGGCTGAAATCGATTTATCCGCAATTTCCCATAATATCAGTGCCATCAGAAATGCGGTTTCTCCGAAATCACAACTGATGGCGGTGGTCAAAGCCAATGCCTATGGGCATGGCGCGGTGGAAGTCGCCCGAACCGCCATTCTGAGCGGAGCAGATATGTTGGGCGTGGCCCGGATGGATGAAGCGGTTCAGTTGCGTCAGGCAGGCATAAATACCCCCATCCTGATTTTTGGATCTACACCGGCTGACCGGGTCGATCAACTGGTTGAACTGAATCTCACCCAGACGGTTTATTCCTTTCAACAGGCAGAAATGCTCTCTCAGGCATGCTCTCCCGCAGCGGGAAAATTAAAGGTTCATATCAAAGTGGATACCGGGATGGGGCGATTGGGCGTATTGGCCACCGGAATCAAACTGTCTTCTCTGGGAAAATTTATGGGCGCACATTTCCTTCGGGAAATCGAGTCCATCGTCCATCTTCCGGGTCTGGATTCTGAAGGCATTTTTACCCATTTTGCCAGTGCGGACAACCCTGATAAAACATCGTCCAGTGTGCAGTTGTCACTTTTTCTGGAACTGATCGATCACCTGAAACGGATGGGCCACGAATTCCGGCTTCATCATGCGGCCAACAGTGCGGCAGCCCTTGAGATGCCGGAATCCCATCTGGATATGGTCAGACCCGGAATTGCGATGTATGGGTGTTATCCCGTAACAAAACCCCTTCCGGACAGCATCGAATTGAAGCCGGCCATGACTTTGAAAACCCGGATCATTCAAATCAAAAAAGTGCCGCGAGATTTTCCGGTCAGCTATGGCCACACCTGGCGAACGGCTTCAACCACCCGTATCGCAACAGTTTCTGCCGGATATGCCGATGGCGTGAACCGCCTGTTGTCTTCACGGGGTTTTATGCTCGTCAATGGTGAAAAAGCCCCGATTGTCGGGCGGATATGTATGGATTTAACCATGCTGGATATTGGAAGCCTGCCGGATGCACGCGTCGATGATGAGGTCGTGATCATGGGTAGTCAAAAAAATGCGACCATTACGGCTGATGATATCGCATCCATGATCGATACAATTTCGTATGAGGTTTTGACATCGGTCTCGGCCCGGGTTCCCCGGATTTATGGTGAAAGTGCGTCAGGTGTTACGTTTTAGGTTTTAAGTGAACCGTTTGAATGATTTTTCCTTTATGCGCGGAATATTTTTCATTCATGGCGGCGAATGTCTTGGCAATAATCCTTTGATACAAAAAGAATAAAGAGGAACTACCCGTGAATATTATTGTACTTCTCAAACAGGCGCCGTCAACCGATTCCCTTATCGAGCCGGCTGCAGACGGTGTCTCCATCAAAACCACGGATATCAAAACCATCATCAACCCGTATGATGAGTTTGCGCTGGAAGAAGCGCTTCGCATTCGGGATACCAAAGGCGGAACCGTCACCATTCTGACTGTCGGTGAGCAAAAGGCCTCGGAAGCCATTCGTACCGGTTTGGCCATGGGTGCTGACAAGGGAATCCTGATTCAGGATCCGGCCTGTTCCAAAATGACGGGTCTCGGGATTGCAAAGATATTAAGTGCCGTTATCAAAACCCTGCCGCATGATTTAATCATTGCCGGCCAGCGTGCCGTCGATGATGAAAACTGGCTGGTCGGTGTTGCGGTTGCCGAATATCTGCAGATTCCCTGCATCTCTCTGGTTATCCATCAGGAAACAGAAGAGAACATGATTCGATGTACGCGGACCATTGACGGCGGCACGATGACGATTGAAGCCCGGCTTCCGGCTCTGATCACCACCCAGCGGGGACTGAATGAACCCCGGTATGCATCGCTTCAGGGGGTCATGAAAGCCAAAAAGAAACCCATTGATGTCAAAACGCTTGCCGATCTGGGCCTGGATGCCGAATCTATTGGAACGGTCAAAATACAGACACTGTCGTTGAAGCAACCGCCGCAGCGGAAAGGCGGCAGATTTATCGATGGCAGCTCACCGCAAGCCAAAGCCGCGGAGTTGGTCCGACTGCTTCATGAGGAAGCACGGGTGATATAGGTTGACCGGTTTTTGTGTTGGCCGTTGATCGGTTCAGCCGATTTTTTAAACGACCAACAGGCTGACCGGCTAACGGATCACGCCTGTCTCAATTTTTTGAATGATTAAAAGGAGATCCTGTCATCATGTCTGATGGTGTTCTGGTTGTGGGAGAAATTGCAGGAAGTGGGCTTCGAAAGGTCACGCTCGAAGCGCTGAGTGAAGGTAAACGAATCGCGGAAAAAACAGGCAAAACCCTGACCGCCCTGATTCTGGGTCATGATGTCAATACGCCTGCGGCCGTGGCTTCCGAGTATGGCGCAGACCGGATTTTGACAGTTGACCATGTGGATCTGACGGAATTCCGCTATGACACGTGGATGCCGGTAACCGCAGCCATCGTGGCCAATGAAAAACCAGCGTTTGTGATGATTGGTGCCAGTACGGTCGGGCGTGAACTGGCCGCATCTCTTTCAGCAAGGCTTGATGCGCCCCTGGCCATGGATTGCACCAAAACCCGATGGGAAGATCAGAATCTGATTCTGACCCGGCCCATTTACGGCGGCAAGATTCTTTCTGATGTAATCCTGAAAGGAAGTCCGCAAATCATTGTCAACCGGCCCAATTTTTTTCAGATCACGCGGTCACAGACCGGCGCGGTTCCGGAAATGATCCCTGTGGATATTCCTCAGTCGGCGCTTCGCATTGTCGATAAACAGCAGGGGCAGGCGGGAAAAGTGGATTTGACCGAAGCCGACATCGTTATTTCAGGCGGCAGGGGAATGGGCGGATCGGATTTCAGCGTTCTGGAAAAACTGGCGGATCTGGTTGGCGGAGCCGTGGGTGCATCCCGATCTGCGGTGGACGAGGGGTGGCGCCCGGTTTCCGATCAGGTGGGACAGACCGGAAAAGTGGTGTCGCCCAATCTGTATATCGCCTGCGGCATTTCCGGAGCGATTCAGCACTTTGCCGGCATGCAGACATCCAAGGTGATTGTCGCCATCAACAAGGATTCCGAAGCACCGATTTTTGCAAAAGCCGATTATGGTGTGGTTGGTAATCTGTTTGAGATTCTGCCGATGGTGACGCAGGAAGTTGAGAAGTTGAGAAGTTGAGAAGCTGGGAAGATAAGAAGCGCGGAGGATGGGGAAAACGGAAGACATGCGGCGCCCTTCCAGCGCTATAGCCGCTGCCCCTGAATCCTGAACTGAACCCTGAACTCTGAATCCTGAACCCTGAGCCCTGAAATCATGCCTATCGAACGCGAAACCATTCCATTTGATGTTCTGTTTGTGGGCGGCGGTCCGGCCAATCTGGCCGGAGCCATCCGCCTTATGCAACTGGCCCGTGAAAAAAATCTGGAGCTGGAAGTCGCCCTGATCGAAAAAGGTTCGGAAATCGGCAGCCATGCCGTGAGCGGCGCCATTCTAAATCCCAGGGCACTTGTTGAACTAATACCGGATTTTTTGGAAAAGGGCTGCCCCATCGAAAATCGGGTCCGGGCAGATGCCTTTTATTATCTGACACGGGATAAGGCTTTCCCCGTACCGGTTGTTCCCTGTTATATGCACAACCATGGATTTTATGTCGTCAGCCAGTCGCGGTTGACGCGCTGGCTGGCAGGCATTGCAGAAGAAATGGGCGTCAACATCTTTTCGGGATTTGCCGGAAAAGAACCGCTTTTTTCAACGGACGGTACCGGGATTCTGGGAGTACGAATTGGCGATAAGGGTATTGGAAAGGACGGTACCCACCGATCCAATTTTGAGCCGGGTGTCGATCTGACTGCCAGCGTAACGGTTTTCGGGGAAGGGGCCAGAGGCAGCCTGTTTCAGGAAATCGCCAAAAAACTGGGGATCGATTCCTTGAAAATGCCCCAGGTTTATGAAACCGGTATCAAAGAAGTCATTCAACTGCCGGATGATCATTACTTCACCCGAAGCCAGGCCAATGATATCCATTTTATGGGGTATCCGCTTGGGCTTTATACGCCCGGTGGCGGATTTATCTATGAAATGGCGGATAACCGCATTTCACTGGGATTTCTGACCGGCCTGTCCTATGACGACCCGTTTCTGGACCCCTATGACATGCTGCTTGAGTTCAAACAGCATCCATTCGTGATGGATATCATCCGCGATGGCAAGGTGATCGAACAGGGCGCCAGGACCGTATCGAACGGTGGATTTTTCACCATTCCCCGGCTTTCGGTCGATGGGGCGGTGTTTGTGGGCGGAAGTGCCGCCATGCAGAATGTTCCCGGTTTGAAAGGTATTCATACGGCCATGAAGTCCGGAATGCTGGCCGCAGAAGCCATCATTCATGCGATTGAATCCAATGATTTTTCTCAGCATGCGCTGGATCGGTATACAGAACTGTTCGATCAAAGCTGGTTGCGGGCCGAAATTTTTGAGGGCCGGAATTTCGCTGCGGCTCTGGCCAAAAAAGGGCCTGCCAAATACATTCATCTGGCGGCCCAGTATGTGACGGCCGGTAAAGGCATTCGGGACGTCATGCCGCTTGAAGCGGATTATCTGACCCTGAAGGCCAAAGACGCCCGGGACAAATCCGGGACATCGGACAAATCCGCGGTTGACGGGGTTCTGCTGGTCGATAAACTGACCGGCGTGTATCTGTCAAGAACCTTGCACCGGGAAGATCAGCCCAGTCATCTTCTGGTGCATGATCTGAATATCTGTGTCAACCAATGTTACGAAACCTACCAGAATCCCTGCACCCGATTCTGCCCGGCACAGGTCTATGAATTTCATATTGATGAAACCACATCCCGCCGTGAGCTTCGTCTGAATCCATCCAACTGCCTTCACTGCAAAACCTGTGATATCAAAGATCCCTACCGCAATATCACCTGGACCTGTCCGGAAGGCGGAGACGGGCCGGGATACAAACTGGTTTGACAAGACACCAAACGCAGAAACAGCATTGATAATATGGATTATTTCCTGAAAATCAAAAGGGATTATCGAAAAAAATCCGATAATCCCTTGATTTGTCTGGTAGGCACGATTGGGTTTGAACCAACGACCCCTACCGTGTCAGGGTAGTGCTCTCCCGCTGAGCTACGTGCCTTTATTTACCTGCTTAGATACCATCACGAAAAATACCTGTCAAGAAAAATGACCCTGAAAATGGCTGTTTGCCATCAATCTTTTCTTGACACCTTATCCCCGGTGCCATAGCATCTGCCGGAAAAACAGCGTTACGCTGCATATTCAACCTCAACCGATATAGAATACAGACATGATACAACTGATTCGAGGATTCAAGGATATTCTTCCGGAAGAAATATCGCTCTGGCAGCATATCGAAACAGAGGCGTCCCTTTTGCTCCAGAATTTCGGATTTTGTGAAATCCGGATTCCCATCATGGAGCGAACCGAGCTTTTTGCCAGAAGTATTGGCGAAGACACCGATATTGTTGAAAAAGAAATGTATACGTTTCCGGATCGCAAGGGCGAGCTCATCACGCTGCGTCCGGAAGCGACCGCATCCATTGTTCGGGCATACATTCAGCACCGGCTGTACAGTCAGGACCCGGTTCAAAAATTATATACCATCGGCCCCATGTTTCGTCGGGAACGTCCCCAGAAAGGGCGCTACCGTCAGTTTTATCAGATCGATGCAGAAGTCTTTGGGGTTGAATCCCCTCTGATGGATGCCCAGATGATTCATATGCTGATGACGCTGTTTTCACGCCTGAACATCACGGACTGCGCCGCACATATCAATTCGCTGGGATGTCCGGTATGTCGCCCTGGGTTCAAAGTCGCCCTGATGCAGAAGCTGACCGACAGGATCGATCGCCTGTGTGAAGACTGTCGCAGGCGAAGCGCCAAAAATCCGCTGCGCGTCATGGACTGCAAGGTGCCATCCTGCCGGGAGGCTCTGACCGATATTCCATCCATTCTGGATTATCTGTGTCCGGACTGTCACACCCATTTTGAAACAGTCCAAAGCCAACTGAAAACGCTTGGTGTGAAACATGAAATAGACAGAGGTCTGGTAAGAGGTCTGGACTATTATACCCGAACCGCGTTTGAAATTCAGACCGGCCTTCTTGGCGCACAAAGTGCCGTCGTGGGTGGCGGCCGTTACGATGGACTGGTCAAGGCACTTGGCGGACCTGATATCCCTGGCATCGGTTTTGCGATCGGCTTTGACCGTCTGGCCGAACTGGCAGCGCTCAACCTGTCGGATATTTCCAAAAAGCCGGGTCTGTTTATCGCCGCATTGGGGACCGCCGCTCAGTTGCAGGCGTTTGAATGGGCGTGTCAACTGTCGGTTTCCGGCATTCAAACGGAAATGGACATGTCAAATCGAAGCCTGAAAAGCCAGATGAAACAGGCGGACCGGTTGGGTGCATCGCAGGTTCTCATTCTCGGTGAACAGGAGCTGAACGACAAGGCTGCAATTCTTCGGGATATGACCACCAAAACACAGATCATTTTGCCGTTTGACGGGCTGATTGAGAAGTTGACATCTGTGTGGAATTCACCGGAAGGCTGCCCGTAACCTGTCACAGGTTGCTTTCACAATAAATGCTTTTGAATCATACCGGTGGGTTCATCCCCAGACATGAAAATGATTCTACCGATTTTCTACTGAATTCTGAATCCTGAGTTCTGAATTCTGCTTTTCCATTTTCACGGTAATATTATAAAATTCAGCAGTTTTAGAATCTGAAAAGGAGTTTTTCCGTTGGCCGATACGTTTGAGCTGGATGTTATGGGAGAAATGCGGCGCACCCACCACTGCAATGCGCTGAACTCGATTCATGTAGGGGAAGAAGTGGTTCTGATGGGCTGGGTGCAGCGTCGTCGGGACCATGGCGGCGTGATATTTGTGGATTTACGGGATCGTGAAGGCATCACACAGGTGGTATTCAATCCTGAAATCAGTCAGAATGTTCATATCAAGGCACATGAAATTCGAAGCGAATTTGTGATCGGGGTTCGGGGTCGGGTGGAAAAACGGCCCGATGGCATGACCAATCCCAACCTGGCCACCGGGGATATCGAGGTGCTTGTTTCGGAGCTGAAGCTGTTGAATGCCGCAAAAACACCGCCATTTCTCATTGAAGACAATGTGGATGTTTCTGAGCAGCTTCGGCTCAAATTCCGTCATCTGGATCTCAGGCGTCCCCAGCTTCAAAAAAACATCATTCTTCGAAACCGGGCGTCTGTTGCGATTCGGAATTACCTGACCGATAATGGTTTTCTGGAAATTGAAACGCCGGTTCTGACCCGAAGCACACCGGAAGGCGCCCGGGATTATCTGGTTCCCAGCCGGGTCAACCCGGGTCAGTTTTACGCGCTTCCCCAGTCGCCCCAGCTTTTTAAACAGCTCCTGATGGTGTCGGGATTTGACCGGTATTATCAGATTGTCCGCTGTTTTCGGGATGAGGATCTTCGGGCGGATCGCCAGCCCGAATTCACGCAGATCGATATGGAGATGTCCTTTGTGGGTGAGGAAGATGTCATGACCATTGCCGAGGGGCTGATGGATCGGCTGTTTAAGGAAACGCTGAATCGAAGCCTGAGTCTGCCATTTCCCCGGTTGAGCTATGATGAAGCGATCAACCGGTATGGTCTGGATAAACCGGATATCCGTTTTGGCCTTGAGCTGAAAAATGTGTCGGATCTTGTTGAAAAATCAGGGTTCAAGGTCTTTGCCAATGTCGTGGCATCCGGAGGAATGGTCAAGGCGTTGAATGCGCCGGGATGTGCGGAGTTTACACGAAAGGAACTGGATGATCTGACGGCATTCGCCGCCATTTATCAGGCCAAGGGACTGGCCTGGGTCAAGGTCCGGCAGGAAGGCTGGCAATCACCCATCGCCAAATTTTTTACCGATACTGAAAAGCAGGCCATAGCAAACCGTCTGAACATGCAGACCGGTGACCTGGTTTTCTTTGTTGCGGATAAACCGGTTGTGGTCAATGAAGCCCTGGGTCATCTGCGAAACCATCTGGGGAAACGGCTGGGCCTGATTCAGGAAGACACCTTTGCATTTGTCTGGGTAACCCATTTCCCCCTTCTGGAATACGATGAGGTTGAAAAACGCTTTCAGGCCGTACACCATCCGTTTACCTCGCCGGATGAATCGGATTATGACAAACTGGAAACAGATCCGTTGAATGTGAAATCGCGTGCCTATGATATGGTGTTGAATGGCGTTGAAATCGGCGGCGGCAGCATCCGGATTCATCAAAAGGCGCTTCAGGAACGCGTGCTTCAGGCACTTGGCATGAAACCGGAGAATTATGAGGAAAAATTCGGTTTTCTGCTTTCCGCACTCGAATCCGGAGCACCGCCCCATGGTGGCATCGCATTTGGGTTTGACCGCCTGGCCATGATGCTGTGTGGTCAATCCTCCATTCGGGATGTCATTGCATTTCCCAAGACACAGAAAGCGTCCTGCCTGTTGACCAATGCGCCTTCAGAAGCCACGCCTCTTCAACTGGATGAGTTGAATATCCGGATCAAGGCTGTAGCGGGTGTCGAAAAAACATCTTGACTTAATCGAGAAATCAATTTAAAAAACAAGTTCTATTTTATTCCCCAGTAGCTCAGTCGGTAGAGCAAGTGGCTGTTAACCACTGGGTCCGCGGTTCGAGTCCGTGCTGGGGAGCCAAAATTCAAAATGGTCGTTTTTCTTCGGAAAAGCGGCCATTTGTTTTGGGTTCAGTGATTCCTGTCTCCTAGATATAAAAACATATTCATCAATTAAGTCCATAAATTGGAAGTGAATTAGGTCTCGAACTTTTTAAGAATAAATTCTTCCCAATCATGCCGTTATCCATTCAGCGAAGACATACCCGGCAAATTCATGTCGGTTTGATACCGGTTGGTGGCCACGCTCCGGTCACGGTTCAATCCATGACCAATACGCAGACCCAGGATGTTCCGGCAACCGTTTCACAGATACACCGGCTCCAGTCTGCCGGCTGCGAAATTGTTCGGGTGGCGGTTCCGGATTTGGAGGCTGCGCAGGCGATTGCAGAAATCAAACGGCACATATCCATACCCGTTATCGCTGACATTCATTTCGATCATCAACTGGCCATTGCATCCGCCAATGCCGGGGCAGATGGCCTTCGCATCAATCCCGGGAACATCGGCAGCACCAGAAAAGTCCGGGCTGTCGTGGAAACGGCCAAAGCCTGCAACATTCCCATTCGCATCGGGGTCAATGGCGGTTCATTGGAAAAGGATATATTGCAAAAACATCATGGCGTCAATGCCGAAGCCATGGTGGAAAGTGCGCTTCGAAACATCGATCGGTTGGCCGACATGGATTTTCACGATATCAAGGTCTCGATCAAGGCGTCCGACGTCGGTCGCACGGTTCAGGCGTATCGCCTGCTGTCGGCCCGGTCTGATGTACCGCTTCATATCGGTGTCACCGAAGCGGGTTCGCTTTATTCGGGTATTGTCAAATCCAGTTTGGGCATTGGCATGCTGCTCGCAGAGGGTATCGGCGACACGCTTCGGGTGTCTTTGACCCGTGATCCGGTTGAAGAAATTCGTGTCGGGTATGAAATTTTAAGAGCGCTTGATATCAGGAGACGGGGGCCGGAAATCATTTCCTGTCCCACCTGCGGACGATGCCAAATCCCCCTCTTTGATATCGTGGAAAAAGTGGAAGCGGCGCTGATGACCTGCACCCTGGATATCAAAATTGCCATCATGGGATGTATCGTCAATGGGCCGGGAGAAGCCAGGGAAGCGGAAATCGGCATTGCTGGCGGAGACGGTCTGGGCATCCTGTTTAAAAAAGGGAAAGTGGTAAAAAAAATTTCCCAGGAACATCTGGTTGACGGTTTACTGGAAGAGCTGAATCGAATCGAGAAAGGACCATTATGGCAAAAGCAGAAAAAAACGCAATAACGCCCACGCGGGCAGATGATTATCCGGAGTGGTATCAGCAGGTTGTCAAGGCTTCCGATATGGCTGAAAAATCACCGGTACGCGGATGTATGGTGATCAAACCTTGGGGATATGCCCTGTGGGAGAACATCGTGCGGGCACTGGATGACATGTTCAAGGCGACCGGCGTAAAAAATGCCTATTTCCCGCTGTTTATTCCGTTAAGTTTTCTTCAGAAAGAAGCCGATCATGTGGAGGGATTTGCCACCGAGTGCGCGGTGGTGACCCATCATCGACTGGAAAAAGATGCGTCCGGCAATCTGGTTCCCGCCGGCAAGCTGGCAGAACCTCTGGTTGTTCGCCCCACATCCGAAACCATCATCGGGGATGCATTTTCCAAATGGATCAGCAGTTACCGGGATCTGCCCATGTTGTTGAACCAGTGGGGAAACGTGGTGCGGTGGGAGATGCGGACCCGGATTTTTCTTCGAACCAGCGAATTTTTATGGCAGGAAGGCCACACGGTTCATGCGACCGAAGCTGAAGCCAGGGAAAGAACCCGTTTGATGCTCGATATCTATGCCCGGTTTGTCGAAGATCATCTGGCCATACCCGTCATTCGGGGGCGGAAATCACCCGCTGAAACATTTCCGGGGGCGGTCGAAACCCAGTGTATCGAGGCCATGATGCAGGACAGAAAGGCGCTTCAGGCCGGAACCTCCCATTTTCTGGGACAAAATTTTGCCAGGGCATCCGGTATCCGGTTTCAAAGCCGGGAAGAAACCGAAGAATATGGATGGACCACATCCTGGGGGGCCTCTACCCGTCTGATCGGCGGGGTTATCATGACCCATGGAGACGATAATGGCGTTATCCTGCCACCCCGGATTGCATCATCCCATATCGTTTTGCTGCCGATATTCCGAACGGATGTTGAAAAGCCCAATGTGTTGAAATTTACGCAAAAGCTGGCCGATGAATTGCGACGGATCCGGTATCACGAACGGATGCTTCAGGTTGAGATTGATGAACGGGATATCGGTGGTTCCAGAGGTTGGGACTGGATCAAAAAAGGGATTCCGATTCGGGTGGAGGTCGGCCCCAGAGATATCGCAAATGATTCGGTCTTTATCGCCAGACGGGATAAAAGTACAAAAGAGAAGGTGTCCATTAAACGAAGCGACTTTCTGAACACAATTACAACCATTCTGGATGATATGCAGAAAAATCTTTATGATCAGGCGGTCCGGTTTCAAGAGAAGAACACCCGTATTATCGATGATAAAAACGCATTTTATGATTTTTTTACGCCAAAGAATGCCGACAAGCCTGAAATTCATGGTGGATTTGCACTCAGCCGGTGGTGTGGCTCAGGTGAATGTGAGGCCCGAATCAAAGCGGACCTGACCGTCACCATTCGGTGTATTCCGTTTGATTCCACAGTTGAACCCGGGCCCTGTATCTGCTGCGGTGCACCCGGCAGCCAGCAGGTGGTGTTTGCCAAAGCGTATTGACGGTTACCCTTTTTGAAGATGTCGGAGCAGATGCCCCAGCTCAGGAAATATCAACTGCGTACACGCCAGTTTGCAGGCGGCAAGACTCCCAGGGATACAAAACACGACCGTATTGCCAATTGTGCCTGCGGTTGCACGTGACAGAATTGCGGCTGAGTCGATTTCTTCATGGCTCAATATGGCAAACAGAACACCAAACGCGGTCAGTTCCTTAACAAATAGCGGTTTCACCGCTTCAATCGTGACATCGAGATGGCTGATGCCGGTGCCGCCGGTGATCAGAACCGCGTCGGCCTGCTGATCCGTGATCATCTGGTTCAGATGGTCTGCAATGACTGTGGCGTCATCCGGCACAACCCTATGTGATACGACTTGATGCCCTTCCTTGGACAAATGTCTGCTGATCCAGAACCCACTTTTATCTTCGGCCAGGGTCCGTGTGCTGGAAACAGAAATCACCGCGGTTTTCAGCGTGTTCGGCGCATCCGCCTTATGTTCTTTCAGCCCCATTTATTCCTCCGATTGCAGCGTCACCTGATCGATTTGGTCTTTTTCCCGAAACATGACATTCACGGTTTCGGATCGACGGGTGGCAACAAACTTCCCGACATAGTTGGCCTGAATGGGCAACTCGCGATGTCCCCTGTCAACCATGACGGCCAGTTCGATTCGATCGGGCCGTCCAAAATCAATCAGGGCATCCATGGCTGCGCGTATCGTGCGTCCGGTGAACAGCACATCATCCACCAGAATCACCTGCCTGCCGTCAATTGAAAAAAGAATATCTGTGGCCTGCAAAACCGGATGACTTCCGATGCGGGTCCAGTCATCCCGATACAGGGTGATATCCAGAATTCCGACCGGAATATCTGCTCCCTCAACCATCAAAATTCTCTGCTGAATCCGTTTGGCCATAAAGACACCACGGGTTTGGATACCAATAAGCGCCAAATCCTCGGCGCCTTTGTGAATTTCCAGAATTTCATGGGTCATTCGGGTCAAAATCCGATCGATATCCGATTCATCCAGAAGGGTTCGCGTGTGTTCCAGCATAATGGGTTTTCCATTTGAAGATAGGGGTTGACGATAACCGGTTCAGATGCAAACGCCGCATCGGTTACAGTTTTCGATCGGGCAGGGGGGACTCGGTTTGGCTTTGAGCGCCCGTGAATATTCCTTTTCCAGATATGACCGGCTGATGCCGTGATGAATGAAATCCCACGGCAGATTTTCGGTCAGTTCCCGCTGCCGGAAGGCAAAAAAATCATGGGAAATCTCGGTCTCCTTGAACGTTCTTGCCCAGTTCCACCGGTATTTTTCTCCCAGAACCAGAATATCCGCAACACGCCTGTCACCTCTGGAAATTACGGCCTGGACCACTGCATCACGAAGGTTGGCCATGGTCACACGAACATTGGCGGTTGACTTCAGGGCATTCGTGATCCGTCTGATTTTCTGCTTCAGCGATGGAACATCGTTCATTCCGGCCCATTGAAACGGGGTAAATGCTTTGGGAATAAACGGGTTGATACTGATGGATATTTCGCCAATCTTTCGCCGGATTCGGCTGGCCTTCAGAAAGACCGCCTTCACGTTCAAAATCAGTTCGACAATTGCATCCACATCATCCAGGGTTTCAGTCGGAAGACCGATCATAAAATACAGCTTGAGATTGGGAATACCGTTATACACCAGAGACTCGGTTGCCTGAAGGACATGCGTCTCGGTAATTCCCTTGTTGATCACTTTCCGCATCCTCTCCGATCCGGCGTCCGGCGCCAGAGTAGCGGTCTTGACCCCGTTTTTGACCATGGATCGAATCAGATCGTCTGTCATCTTATCCGCCCGAAGGGAACTGAAAGACAAATCAATTCCCAATTCATGTGCGGTTTGACACAGCCGGTTCAGATCGGGGAGATCGGAAATCGCGGCACCAACCAGTCCGACACGGTCTGTCAGTTGTGCCGCCAGTCTCAGGCCGTTCTCCAGAACATCGATGCTTCGAAAACGGGGCGGTCTGTAGATAAATCCGGCGGTGCAAAACCGGCATCCATGAATACAGCCCCGTCCGGTTTCAATCAGAAATGTATCTGCAAATGTCGCATCAGGGGTCAAAATCTGACTTTGGGTCGGGAATGCATCGACATGTGAAACATAACGCCGATGAATCTGTTCAGGAACGCCAAACCGGGCATCCATGGATCGAATCGTTTTATCGGCGTGGTATGTCACGTGATAAAACCCAGGAACATAAGCCCCTTTGACCTCATGGGCCAGACGAAGCAGCATATCCAGCCTGGACAGGCTGCCATCCGCCGCAATATTGACGAACTCCGATAGAAATTCCTCGGCTTCTCCCAGAAGAAAAATATCGACAACCGGTGCAAGTGGCTCGGGATTCAAAAAACAGGCGACCCCGCCTGCCAGAACCAGCGGATAGTCCTGGTTTCTTTGAATGGAAAAGAAGGGAATTCCTGCCAGCCTGAAAATTGTCAGAACATGAATGAAATCATTCTCAAAGGAAATGGAAAACGCCAGAATATCAAAATCCGTGAGCGGCCTTTCGGATTCCATGGATCGAATCGGGCCGACTTTTTCCGGAAGAAAAAACCGCTCACAGATCACATCATCCATTTCATTCAGCAGGCGATAAACCGTTTGAAATCCCAGGTTGGATATGCCAATTGAATATGTATTGGGATAGATCAGCGCAATGGCCAGTTGACCTTTCCAGGATTTTTGCATGCAGCCGAGCTCATGGTTCCGGTTCCGGCCATTCGATGCAGGACGATTCCCCGACACCCGGTCTAATCCACTCTTCTTCTGAGAAACGTGGGCATTTCCAGATCATCATCATCATACGTACCGGGTTGAATGATCGGAATTTCATCCGACGAATTATCCTGAGTCCCCTTCACCTTGCGGATAAAGGTCGGTTCATCCAGATTGTTGAAATCACAAAAATCCTCCGGTTTCAGATCCCGAACCTTTCCTGATGCTCGATAATCCCCAAACGACGCCACTTTTTTGACCAACTGCGGTTTTTGGACGGCCTGACCAATACCGGTGGCGATCACCGTCACCCGCATTTCATCCCCCAGATCGTTGTCAAAAATCTGCCCCCAGATGATTTCAGTTGTGGGATTGTTACCAATTTCCCGATAGATGCGCTCCGAGGCTTCGGTCATTTCATCCATGGTGATATCCATGGAACTGGTGATATTCATCAACACGCCGCTGGCGCCTGAAATGGACATGTCCTCGAGAAGCGGATGGGATATGGCTTTTTCTGCAGCCTCGATCGCCCGGTTTTCACCACTGGCGACACCGATCCCCATCAGGGCCATGCCGGATTTGGACATGATTTTTCGAATATCCTGAAAATCGAGATTGACATATCCCGGCACATAGATCAGATCCGTAATGCCCTTGACCGAATTCAGCAGAATTTCATCCGCTTTTTTATACATATCGATCATTTTGGTATTTTTTGATGCCAGCCCTCTCAGGCGATCGTTGGGAATGATAATCACGGTGTCAGCGACCTCCCGAAGTGCTTCAATACCCTCTTCGGCAACGCGTAATCGGGGTTTGCCTTCAAAAGAAAACGGTTTTGATACAACAGCAACCGTCAGAATATTCTGATCCTTGCAAATTTGCGCGATGACCGGTGCGGCGCCTGTACCGGTTCCGCCCCCAAAACCCGCAGCGATAAACACCATATTGCTTCCTTCCAGCATGCTGCGGATGGCGTCCTCGCTCTCAAGAGCCGCTTCTTTTCCCTTTTGTGAATCTGCTCCGGCACCCAGGCCGTTCAGCATTTTTTCTCCCAGTTGAAGTTTGACCGTTGCATTGGAAATTCCCAAAGCCTGCCTGTCGGTATTGGCCGAGATGAATGTCACTCCCTGAAGATTGGCATCAATCATGTTGTTGATTGCGTTGCCGCCTGCACCGCCAACGCCGATAACCTTGATAATTGCATTTTTTTCATTTTCTACAAATGTAATCGCCATTGATCCCCCCTGTTTGTCTATTTGAAACTGATATCCCTGTAACCGTGTCATCGATATTCCGCTCTCTGTCACCCGTTCTCTGCCCGCCACCCTCTGCCTGACTTTTCAGCCTTCTTTCTGTCCCTCTATACGGCATCCCTGAACCATTTTCCCATTCGGCTGAAAATTCGAAAAAAAATGTTTTTGTCCTTAACGCGAAACTTCCGGTTGCGTTGATGTCTCGCACCATAGAGAACCAGTCCGACGCCTGTTGCATGCATGGGGTTGTTGACCACATCGACCAGACCGCTGATTCCCTGAGGATGACCCACTCGAACCGGCAGACTGAAAACAGCTTCGGCTGCCTCGACCGTGCCTTCGAGCAGGGCAGAGCCACCGGTAATCACAATGCCTGATCCGGCCGACACCACATCATCCATTCCCGCTCTTAAAATTTCTTTCCTGAGCAACCGGAATATCTCATTCATTCGCATTTCCAGAATCTCTGCCAGAATCTGGCGGGGAAGCGTTCTGGGTTTTCGACCGCTGCTACCCTGAATCGTGATCATCTCTTCCGGGGTAATTCCTTCAGAAATGCAGGTTCCATGCAATTTTTTGATCATTTCAGCTTCTGCCAGAGGGGCGCGGATTCCAATGGCAATGTCATTGGTCAGATTGTTGCCACCCAGCGGCAGAACATAGGTGTGTCGAATATTTTTGCCGGAGAATATAGCCATATCCGAGGTGCCGCCTCCGATATCGATCAGGACCACGCCCTGCTCTTTTTCCTCTTCACTCAGTACGGCTTCTCCGGATGCCATGGATTCCAGCACAATATCAAATACATCCAGCCCAGATCGGTTGGCGCATTTGATAATGTTGTGAACCGAGGAGACCGCACCGGTGACGATATGAATTTTGGCCTCCAGCCGGACACCGGACATGCCCACGGGATTGGTAATACCGCTCTGATCATCCACCAGATACTCCTGGGGAATCACATGAATGACCTCCCGGTCCAGAGGGATTGCAACGGCCCGAGCCGCCTCCTTGACCCGTTCCACATCTCCGAGATTCACTTCCCTGCCTTTTACGGCGATGATTCCCCGGCTGTTCAAACCCATAATATGACTGCCTGCAATACCCGCGTAAACAGACTTGATCTCACATCCGGCCATCATCTCAGCTTCTTCAACAGCCTTTTTGATGGATTCAACAGTAGATTCAATATTCACCACAACGCCCTTGCGCAATCCTACTGAGGGGCTTGTTCCAATGCCGACAACATTGATTTCTCCGCCGGTCAACTCGCCGACAACCGCGGAAATTTTGGTTGTACCAATATCCAGCCCAACGATCATATTATCTTTTTTGGGCATCCTAAACGTCCTCCTTGAGATTGTCAGTCGAAGCGGCTTTGGGTGCGGCCGGACGAACAACGATTCGCCGAATATCAGTCATGTCAATACGTTCCACGGCGTCGGTCATATGGGTTTTTTTCAAATATCCGATCATCATATCCAGAGATCTGTATTTTTTTTCAAAATCGGATAACCCCAGACTTATGGTTTGAATCTTCAGTGCCTGAACCGGTTCCCGGACAACCAGCGTCACGCCGACATCCCGATCCACGATGATACGGTAAATGTTTTGGTTTGGTATGATGGCATGGGTTGCTTTTCCAATTTTCAGGACAGCCAGAACAGATGAAAATACAGTCGATTCAGACATGGTGTTCGTATTCAAATCGGTCAGATCCAGCCCGGCAACCAAGGGCAATCCATCTCCTTCCGATTCCGTGGCCTCTTTGAAAACATGCCCGTCACTATCCATCAGATAGCGGGTCCCGATTTCCAGAACAGCTATCGGTATGTATTCCTGAATCTGGATGGCCAGTCGATTGGGCAACTCCCGAATCACGTCGGCATTGACAATCCATGGATGGTCCTGAAGTCTTTTCCTGGCTATCAGTCGGTTCACTGCCAGAATATTGGGTGTCTGGCTGATCTGTGCGATGGTAAGGACATCTTCCCTGGATAATCTTGAATTCCCTTTAACCTCAACGTGATTTGCCTTGAAATACGCCAACTGAATGATCATGTCATGGCAGAAAATAAACATGAGACTCAGTACAAATGATCCGACGACGCCTATCAAAACCTTCCGAACTCCGAATCTGAAGCGCTCGCGCCGGATCGTTCGTATTTTTGAATGACGCAAGTATCGATTGATCAACACACCCATGACAAACCCACTATTCATCCATAACGATCAATTCTGTTTCCAAAATGATACCAAACCGTTTTTTGACGTGCTCCCGAACCGATTCGATCAGACAGAGGATATCTTCCGCTGTCGCATTTCCGGTGTTTATAATGAAATTGGCGTGTTTTTCGGAAATTCTTGCGCCGCCGATCTGAAACCCTTTCAATTCAGCTTTGTCAATCAGCATGCCTGCCGATTGTTTTGAATCCGGATTTTTGAAAATACATCCGGCGCTGAGCAAATGAATCGGCTGGGTCTGGATGCGTAAATTTTTCAGCCGGGCCGCTTCTTTAGCCAGCGCATCGGGGTTGCCATGCTTCAGCCGAAAAATCCCGGATAAGATAATCGGCAGCCTGTTTTCAGACTGTTCCTCCAAATCAAATTGCAGTCGGCGATAGGATGCCAGCCATTGACTCTTTTTCAAAAAAACTGTTTTCCCGGTCCGGGTTAAAAGGGTAATGGAATCCAGCACATCGGAAATCCAGCCTGCTGCGGTACCGGCATTTCCGCGAATCGCTCCGCCCACCGTACCGGGAATGCCACAGGCAAAATTAAATCCCTCATATCCATTCTGCATACAGAAGCGGCATAATGCATGAAGCGTTGCACCTGCACCGGCTTCAATCCATATGGATTCAGATGTTTCGGCCAGGACAGAAATCCGGTTCAAACATCGGCTAAGCCGAATGACAGGATTTGAAAGGCCCGCATCCCGAACCAGAATATTGGTTCCGCCACCGATAACATGAAATGAACCATTCCGATCGTCAAGCCCGTTTATCAGCGCCAAAAGCGCTTCCGGCGTTTCAGGCTCCAGAAAAACCACAGCCGGTCCGCCCACACGAAATGTGGTATGCCGGGACATGGGCTCATTGAATTTGACCCTGCAGGCTTTAAATTGCCGCAGCCATTCTGCTGTTTCATCTGATAGAGGCATAAAATCAATTGCAACAGGGGCAAAATGGGCAGACAGGACTTAAAAAACTATCCTGTCAACCCAATCATTCATGATCCGTTTTCAGTTTTTTCAAAAGCGCTTCACCGATTTTCCAGACATCTCCGGCACCCAGGGTAAGCACCACATCGTCTTTTCGAACGATTTGAGTCAAATGAGACACAGCAGCGTCCGGATTGTCCAGATAGAGGACATCCTTGTGCCCATGCAGCCGAATGTTTTCGCTCAACTTTTTTGCATCGATCCCTTCAATGACGGTTTCTCCGGCCGCGTATATCGGCAGAACCACCAGAACATCGGACTGATAAAACGCACGGATGAACTCCTCAAACAGCGCCTGGGTACGGGTATACCGGTGCGGCTGAAAGACCACCACCTTTCGGTGATCTGGCCAACACACCTTCAACGCATCCAGAGTGCTTCGAATTTCTGTCGGGTGATGGCCATAATCATCAATCACCACGACCTGTCCTTCTTCCCCTTTGATTTCAAGTCTGCGTTGAACGCCCTGAACCGTTTCCAGGGCCTGTCTGATATCCGAAAAAGGAATGCCCAGCTCACGCCCCACGGCAATGCTGGCTGTTGCATTATACACATTGTGAAGACCAGGCAGATTCAACAGGATTTCTCCCATCGCCTCGCCTCTGTAATCCACCTGGAATCGGGTTTTCATCCCGTGAAATTCCACCCGCCGGGCCATATAATCCGCCTGGGCACTCATGCCATAGGTGGTAAACCGTTTTTTGATTTTTGGCAGAATATCCTGAACCGGCTCATTGTCAAGGCAGAGAACGGCCAGACCATAAAAGGGAATTTTGTCTATAAAACTTAAAAATATTTCCTTGATATGATCCATATCCCGGTAATAATCAAGATGTTCCCGATCGATATTGGTTACGACAGCAACGGTGGGTGAATATTTCAAAAATGATCCATCGCTTTCATCCGCTTCTGCAACGATAAAATCACCTTTACCCAGCACCGCGTTTTTTCCCACACTTTTCAACCGGCCGCCGATCACCACAGTCGGATCGAATCCGCCCTGAGCCAGAACCGACGCAATAATGGAGGTGGTTGATGTTTTGCCATGCGCGCCTGCAACGGCGACACTGTATTTCAGTCGCATCAGTTCGGCCAGCATTTCCGCACGCGGAATAACCGGAATGGATTCCTGACGGGCAGCGACTATTTCAGGGTTGTCTACCGCGATGGCTGAAGAAACGACCACCACATCGGCGCCCTGTACCTGATTTCCATCATGTCCCTGAAAAATCATCCCGCCGATGCGTTTGAGGTTTTCCGTGATATCGGATGATGCGGCATCGGACCCTGAAACCCGGTATCCCAGATTCAACAACAGCTCGGCAATACCGCTCATGCCAATACCGCCAATTCCTACAAAATGAATATGATATGTTTTTTGATACAATGATGTTTCTTCCTGCGCGACAGTTTTTCACGCGCTATGCATGCCCGTTTTCTCGCGAAACCGTCATTTGCCTTTCAGCAACCGATAACAGTCGTCCACAATATCAACTGCGGCATTTGGTTTCCCCAACTTTCTGGCTTGACCCGCCATCTTCCGAATGACATTCGGATGTTCGGCCATAAACTGAATTCTTTCTGCAAGGCGTTTACCATTCAATTGCGCTTCCGGTATGATTTCTGCTGCGCCATGTTTGACAAGGGTCATGGCATTGAAAAATTGATGATTGTCCGCGGCATGGGGAAACGGAATGAAAATGGCCGCTTTTCCGATTGCGGTGATTTCGGCAATCGTTGTGGCGCCGGCGCGACAGATCATGAGATCGGCACGTCCATACTGAACCGCCATATCATAAAAAAATGCGCTGACTTCGGCCGGCACCTTTTTCGCCCGATAGGCATCCCTGATCCACATCTCATCCTGAACGCCGGTTTGATGGATCATCAAAAACGAAAACGCTTCCGGTAAATGAAGAAGTGAATCCATCACAGCCTGGTTTATGGCAGAAGCACCCTGGCTTCCGCCGCATATTAGAATAGTAAACGGCGTATCCCTGTCCGGCCGATCAAAATGGACTGCGTCACATTTCTGGAAAAAAACCTTTCGAATCGGATTGCCTGTATGACGGAATCGCCCGGAAGACAAAGCCGCGCGATCGGGTTCAAATGACAGATAACATCGTCTGGCCAAATATTTCAGAATCCGGTTTGAAATTCCCATTTTCTGATTTTGTTCATGCAGTACCAGCGGTATGCCCAACAACCAAGCCGCCAGACAGACCGGACCGGATGCATAGCCACCGACGCCGATAACCAGATCGGGTTTAAAGCGCGTTAACTGGTTGACCGCCGCAACCATACAGCCTGGAAGCTTTGCAAGACTGGAAAGCTGTCGAATCAGGCCGTATCCTTTTAATCCCCGGGACGGGACAATGTCAAGTCGGTATCCGGCGCGGTCAAGGGCTTCAATTTCAAAAGGTTTGCCGACACTCGCAAACCGGATGTCATGTCGATCATTCCGGTCTTTGAATGCATCGGCAATGGCAATGCCCGGAAACAGATGACCTCCGGTTCCACCGCCCGCGATGACAATTCGAAGTCCCTGGTCATCTTCTGACTCCGGGCGATTGGATTTCATCTTTCAGCGCCGGGTGGTTGCAATATTGATTAAAATGCCGATGCCTGCCATGCTGAAAAGAAGTGATGTGCCGCCATAACTCATAAACGGCAGCGGCAAACCCTTTGTTGGAAAAAGGCAAAGCGCAACCCCCATATTAATGAATACCTGGATGGCAATGGCCGCTGTTAGACCTGCTGCCAGAAGCGCTCCCCGTCGATCCGGAGCATTCAACGCGATGGAAATGCCATTCCAGATGATGGCGGCATACATCGCCAGGATGAATAGAATCCCAATCAGCCCGAGTTCTTCACCTGCAACTGACAAAATAAAATCCGTATGGGGTTCCGGAAGATAATACAGTTTTTGAAAGCTGTTGCCAATACCGGTTCCAACCAGACCGCCGGTTCCAAACGCCATCTGGGAGTGGGTGGGTTGATATCCATAACTGGATGCATATGCCCATGGATCGAAAAATGCTTTGATTCGATCCATACGATAGGATGCGGATATCATATACCGGATACCGACCGGAATGACGACAATCAGCGGCAACATCAGATGGGACAGGCGGACCCCTCCCAGAAACATGATGATCCAGGTCAGAAGGCACAATATGGCGGCAGATCCAAAGTCAGGCTGCAACAGAATGAGACCGGCAAAAATACCCAGAATAATGACATGCGGCAAAAATCCAATCCAGAATGACTCCGCCTGGTCCGCTTTCCGGCTGAGCGAACACGCCAAAAATATCACCATGGAAAAACGGGCCAGTTCAGATGGCTGAAATTTGAGCCAGCCAATTTTGAACCAGCGCGTGGCGCCTCCCGCACTGGCCCCAAAGGGTGTAAATTTGACCGCAATCAGCAGCAGAAGGGCCAGAAGAATCAGTGCGTAAACCCAAAACCGGTCCATATCATACGGTATCTTTCTGGCAATAACCATACATATGAGGCCAATACCGGCCCAAATCGTCTGCTTGATCAGGTAATACGCATCGTTGTGGTAGCGGTTCAGTGCAATGGTGGATGTGGCGCTGTAAATCATCAAAAGTCCGATGCCGATCAGAATCAACATCGGCAGAATGAGCCTGAAATCATAGCTGATATTCTGATATGCCCGCCAGCGGGCTCTGGGTTCCTGTTTCATGTTAAAGTGCTTCAACCGCATCGCGAAAAACATTTCCACGATGACCATAGGAGGTAAACATATCAAAACTGGCGCATGCCGGAGACAGCAGCACGACATCGCCGGATTTGGCCAGGCGGCTCGCCAGTCTCACCGCATCGGCCATCGAGTCGATCATGGTCATGGGTGTATCCGGATTCAGGGCGTTTTGAATGGCATATCGGGCCTCTCCGATTAAAATGACATGCCGGGCATGACGGCTGACCGGGTCCTGAAGAGACTCAAACGGACTGGCCTTATCCCTACCGCCCATGATCAGAATGACAGGATCGGTAAAGCATTCCAGCGCCCGGACAACGGCGTCCACATTGGTCGCCTTTGAATCATCGATATAGCTAACGCCGTTAACCGTTCGGACATGGGTCATTCGATGAGGCAGCCCTTCAAACCGGTTGACAGCCGCCTGAATTCCCGACAGTGTACCCCCAGCCGCCAAAGCAGCCATAAAGGCGGCACAAATGTTTTCCATATTATGCCGGCCATGAATCTTTACGGATGACAGGTCCAGCCGAAATTCATCGTCTTTGACATGAATGCCATCCGGGCATGGAAGAAAAGACGCTTTACGGTCATCCACCCGCCAGTCAATATGATCGTCATAAATTTGCGCATTCCCCGGACCGTCCGCATTAAACCGTAAGGTTTGGGACAAAATATTGTTTATCCGAGACATGGCCCAGGAATCATTGGCATTCAATATGGCAAAATCGCTTTCCTTCTGATTTTGAAATATACGACATTTTGATTCGGCGTAAGCAGCCATGTTTGCATACCGGTCCAGGTGGTCTTCTGTCGTATTCAGCAGTACCGCCACACGGGGCCGAAATGTGTCAATCGTATCCAGTTGAAAACTGCTGATCTCCAGAACAATCCGATCCGCTTTTTCTTTCTGATCCACATATCCGATCAACGGGCTGCCGATATTCCCTCCGACAAAAACACGGAATCCGGATTCGGTAAGCATATGCGCCAGAAGCGTGGTTGCGGTGGTTTTGCCATTGGTTCCGGTGACCGCGATAATCGGCTCATTGACAAATCGGGATGCCAGCTCAATTTCGCCCAGAACAGGTATGTTCCTGGCCCGGGCCGTCTCAAGTTCGGGCAGGGTGTGGGGAACCCCGGGGCTGATAACAATCATGTCTGCCCGTAAAACGCTGCCCGGTCGATGCCCACCCAGTTCGATTGTTACGCCGGACTCCCGAAATTCGCGGATCACATTTTCCGATGTCGGCTCTGACGACATATCCGTGGCGGTCACACGGGCGCCCTGTCTGCACAAATACCGGACCAGTGCCACACCGGTAATGCCCAGTCCAACCACCAGTATCTGTTTGTTTAATATGTCCATACCCGTTATTCCAGCCGATCCGTCATCTCAGTTTCAGTGTACTGATCGCAATCAGGGCCAATGCCACGGCAATAATCCAGAAACGGACAATTACCTTGGGTTCCGGCCATCCTTTCAATTCAAAATGATGGTGAAGCGGTGCCATACGAAAAATACGACGGCCATTTGTCATTTTATAATACCCGACCTGAAAAATGACCGACAGGGCTTCCATAACAAACAGCCCACCCACCAGAACCAAAAGTACTTCCTGCTTGGTGATGACGGCGACCGAACCCAGCGCACCACCCAGGGACAGTGATCCCACATCTCCCATGAATACCTGCGCCGGATAGGCGTTAAACCAGAGAAACCCCAGGCCCGAACCGACCAATGCGCCGCAGAACACGGTCAATTCACCGCTTCCGGCAACGTAATTCAGTTGCAGATAGTCGGCGATTTTGACATGACCGGCCACATAGGCAAACACCATATAGGTCACGGATGCGATGATCATGGGGCCTATGGCCAGTCCGTCCAGACCATCCGTTAAATTGACGGCGTTGGATGTCCCCACAATGACAAACGCTGCAAAAAAAATATATCCGATGCCCAGATCCGGAGACACATTCTTGAAAAATGGAATGGTCACCCGGGTGGAAAAATCCGGATAAAGATATAAAAGATAACCAACGCCAAGCGCCAGAAGTGACTGCAATATTATTTTATTTCGGGCGGTCAGCCCCAGGTTCTTTTTTTTATTCAGCATCAGGTAATCATCGACAAATCCGATGAGCCCGAATCCGACAGTGACCAAAAGAACCATCCAGATATAATAATTGCCGATATTTCCCCACAAAAGGGTAGAGATTACAAGAGACAGCAGAATCAGAACACCGCCCATGGTGGGTGTTCCGGCTTTAGCCTGATGGGATTTTGGGCCCTCCTCCCGGATATACTGCCGAATTTGAAGAGCTGAAAGCTGCCGGATAACCCAAGGCCCCAGAATAAAACAAATTAAAAACGCCGTCAGACTGGCATATATCGTTCGAAACGTAATGTATCGGAATACATTAAATATCGAAAACGACGTGTGAAGCGGATACAGGAGAAGATAAAGCATATATGAATGTTCGGTTATGCGTGTTGAGTGTTGAGAGTTGAGTGTTGAATCATGGTTTATATCTTATTTCATGTCATCGGGTGTGCATTTCAATTTCTATTTTCCGGTTCCATGTTCACCTGAAGTGATTTGACCACGGTCTCCATTGCCATTCCCCGTGAACCCTTGATCAGGACCCAATCGTCTGAATCCAGAAACCGCACCAGATCCAAAGCGATCTCCGGTTTGGTTCCAACCAGAATGGATTTCTGGGCCATGCCCGCCTCACATGCGGCGGTCGCGACAACATTCGCATAATCGCCTGTAACATACAATCGAAAAAGTCCGGATTCTCCAGCAAGCAAGCCAATCTGTCGATGGTAAAATACAGCCTGATCGCCAAGTTCCAACATGTCTCCCAGAACCAGAAACCGGCGATGACCGGCTCCGATGGTATTCAATGTTCGAATCGCGGCTTCTGTTGAGCCGGGGTTTGCATTATAGGAATCATCGATGACATGGACTCCCTGACGGGTTTGAAACAGATTCATTCTTCCGGAAACAGCCCGGGCCTGCTCAATGCCTTTTTGAATATGAATGGCAGGAACGCCTGCCGCGTGGCCGGCGGCGGCTGCGGCCAGTGCATTCTGAATCATGACCCGGCCGGGGATATGAAGATGAACAGCTATCGATTGATTCGGAAGTTGCAGTTTAAAGCGCGTATCCGAATTCTGTAGAAGGATATCTGTCGCACGGACCTGGGCAGATTCACCAAAACCAAAACCGATAACCTGACGGGATGTCTGTTTGGCCAGTTGAGACACACGGGGATCGTCCAGATTCATTACCGCGATGCCGTCAGGTGAAAGACGTTCCAGAAGCTCGCCTTTTGCCGCCATGACCCCGTCCAATGAATGGAGACCTTTCAGATGCGCCGGCGCAATATTGGTGATGATTCCGATTTGAGGTTGCGAAATCTGCGCCAGCCAGTCGATTTCTCCCGCATGATTCATTCCCAGTTCCAATACAGCCCATTCATGGTCCGCCGTTAATCTCAGAAGCGTCAGTGGTAATCCGATATGGTTGTTAAAATTGCCGATTGTTGACAAAACCTGAAACTGTTGGCGCATCACTTCATATGTCAGATTTCGTGTGGAGGTTTTGCCATTGGACCCGGTAATCGCAATCACGGAAGTCGACAGCCGCTTTCTGTGAAATGCAGCCAGGCAGCCCAATGCCCGGATCGAATCCGGAACCGCAACGCAGGCAATCCCTTTTGAAATCCACTGTTCAATCGGAATTTCCGGTCTCTTTCGATGCTCCAGAACAACGCCAGTGACACCGGCCTGAATGACGCCGTCAATAAATCGGTGGCCATCATGTCGGCTGCCGGGTATGGCCACAAACAGTTCAGTTGATTTGATTGTTCTGGAATCAATGGAAATGCCGGAAAAGAAAAGATTTGAAGGGGGAGAAAGAAGCTCGCCTTCGGTGGCATCCAGAATATGGTCGATGGTCCAGTTCATTCCAAAGCCGGTTTCTTTCAAATTGATGGGTACACTCGGGAAGATACCGAGAAGCGCCTTCAGACAGTCGTTCAAGGCATCAGGCGACTGTTTTTGCCTGGGTTGATTTCTTTTTCCACATATGAACGTTGGGTGGGTTGATTTCCGTGGTCAGAGCGGATGCAGCGATTTCCCGGTCATCAAACGGAAGCTTCTGATCTCCGATAATCTGATAGGTTTCATGACCTTTCCCGGCAATCAGAATCACATCCCCGATTCCGGATACGCGAATGGCCAGATGGATGGCTTTCTTGCGATCCGGCTCGATCACATAGCCCTTGCCGGTAAAATTCGATGTCAGCTCAGTCGCCAGTACAGGTGGAATCTGTTCGGTCTGGATACCTTTCTCAATCTGCAAAATGATGTCCATGGGATCTTCGGATCGGGGATTGTCTGATGTCACCACAAGTAAATCCGCCTGCCTGGCGGCGATTTGTCCCATCATCGGACGCTTGTCCTTATCCCGGTCTCCACCACAGCCAAAAACACAGATGATTCGGTGGGTTGCAATTTCCTGAATCGTGCGCAGCACATTCGTCAGGGCGTCCGGCGTATGCGCATAATCCACAAAAACATGTCTCAGCCGGTCATTGAAAACCCGCTGAAGTCTTCCCGGAACAAAGGATACGGATTCAATACCTTCCCGAATGGTTTTCAGGGATATGTTCAATGCAACGCATGCGGCAGTGGCGCACAGAATGTTCTCCACATTGTGACGGCCGATCAGACTCGTTTTGAACTGAAACATGCCCAGGGGTGTGGTTATGACGCCGTCTGCGCCATCCATATGGGTCTTCATCATGGCCGTTTGAACCGAATTGTCTTCAGAAAAACCGACACAGAAGCGGGGAATCTGAAGAACGTTATTCAGCTCTTCTCCTCTGGGGTCATTGCAGTTAATCACGGCAGCGGCCCGGCTTCTTTTGGGGCCTTCAGAAAGATGACCCGTGAACATCCCTTTTTTCACGTTCCAATACGCATCCAGGGTTCCATGAAAATCCAGATGATCCTGAGTCAGATTGGTAAAAACGCCCACATCCATCCAGCAGCAGTCGATTCGCCTCAGAGCAATGGCATGAGACGATGCTTCCATGATCACATGGGTCACCCCACTCTGACGCATATCTGACAGAATCCGCTGAAGATCAAGTGATTCGGGTGTCGTCATGGGGTTGTCAAAAATCATATCCTGATACCGATAATTCAGGGTACCGATCACCCCAACGGGAAAACCCGCCTTTTTCAGAATTCGTTCAATCAGAAATGCGGTGGTGGTTTTGCCATTGGTTCCGGTAATACCAATAATGGTCAGATGCTCCGAAGGCCTGCCATAAAATTGATGGGCCAGGGCTGCCAGCGCATGCCGGGCATCCGATACCAGAATCACTGCCGCATCGACCGGCGCCACTGGCACCCGGGTGGCTACGACGGCTGCAGCGCCATTGGCCACGGCCGTCGGGATGAAATCGTGTCCATCGGATTTCTGACCCGGAATCGCCACAAACAGTCCGCCCGGTCTGACATCCTGAGCGCGATAATGAATCGACAGGATATCTGTGTCCGCCCATCCTGCGTCAAGCATGTTTTCCGAATTGCCTGAATCGATTTCGAAAGGATCCTTCGGTCCATAAAACCGCTCAGGCAAAATGGCTTCCAACAAGGTGATCAGCTTCACCCTTCAGCCTCTCTTTGCAGCGCAACGGTAAACCGGTTGTTCATATTTTCCGGCGGTATGTTCAGATATCCCAGCATTTCAAGAGCAATTTTTTTAAAGGCCGGCGCAGCCACGGTTCCGCCATAATGCCGTTTGGTTGGTTCATCAATAATCACCATAATCACGGCCTCTGCCCGATCCGCTGGTACAAAGCCGATAAACGAGGAAACATATTTGCCTCTGGCATATGCGCCATTAATGATCTTTTGGGCTGTTCCCGTTTTGCCGCAGACCGTATATCCTTCCATTGCCGCGTTTGTTCCGGTTCCACCTGTTGTGATGACTTCTTTCATCATCTCTCGGATGGTAGCCGCGGTTTTTGGAGAACAGGCCTGACGAATTTTGACCGGTTTGAATTCCTGAACGATTTTTCCATCCTGATCCACGATGGCTTTGATCAGTTGGGGCTTCATCAAACTGCCACCATTGGCCAGAGCACCGGTTGCCGCAACCATCTGAATCGCGGAAACAGAAATACCCTGACCAAAGGCAATGGTTCCGGCATCAATTTTTCGCCATTTTTTAAAGTGTGCCAGGATTCCCGATGTCTCTCCGGATAATGCCAGACCGGTTTTATCACCAAATCCAAAATTTTTCAGGTTTTTGTACAGGATTTCTTCCCCAACAAACTGACCGACTTTGATGGCTCCGATATTGCTGGAATATTTGACGATCTCCTGAAGGGTCAACGTGCCATAGGAATGGGTGTCATGTACGGTGTTTCGACCGATCCTATAAGCGCCGTTTTCACAGAAAAACTGGGTTTGGGAGTTAGCCGTTCCGGATTCAATGGCCGCTGCCGCGCTGAAGATTTTCATGGTGGATCCGGGTTCAAAAGGATCGGTTACCGACCGTACCCGCCACAGATTTTTGTCAAATTCGGCATGAGCGTTGAGATTATAAAAGGGATAATGCGCCATGGCAAGAATGTCCCCGGTCCGGGGAGACATGACCAGCACCATGCCGGACTGAGCACCAAATTCAGTGACTGCAGACGCCAGCGCCTTTTCTGCACTGTATTGAATCATGGCGTCAATGGTTAAAATCAGATTGTTACCGTTATAATCCGGAACAATGGCCTTCTCTGCTTCAAAACTGTTTCCCAGGGCATCCCTTCTAACTTTGATACTATCCTGATACCCTTTTAGCACCTCATCGTAAGTCAACTCAATTCCGGCCAGTCCCTTGTTGTCCATGTCGACAAAACCCAGTATCTGAGCCGCCAGGAATTTATTGGGATAATATCGTTTATGCTCGGATTTGAATACCACTCCTGGCAGGTCAAAGGCTTTGACAAGGCTGACTTCCCTCGATGTCACTTTGCGTTTAATCCATACAAAGGGTTGTTTGGCGGATGAAAGTCGGGTCACGAGATCTTTTTTGGGAATGCTCAGAGAATCGGACAGGATCTTTGCCGTTTCTGCCAGATTTTTGATCTGTTTGGGATGCGCGCCGATGGATTCGGCGTCAATACTGACAGCAAGATTTCTGCCAGACGCATCCAAAATGGCGCCCCGCTTCCCTGAATAGACAAACTCCTTTTCATATTGCCTCAGGGCCTTTTCCGAAAGCCATTCACTGATGACAACCTGATAATAAAATGCTTTTCCCCCAATGATCAGAAAAATGAGAAAAAACCCCCAGCCAAGAAAACGAATCCGTTTTGTAATGTATTTCTTGTTATCGAATCTCATGGCAGCACATACATCCGTTCGGGGTTAGGTAATTCAAGTTCAAGCTGCGTGCGGGCGATTTGAGCAATCCGCTCTGGCGACTTGAGACGGGAAAATTCCACGCGTAAATTGTTCTCCATCGCAATCAGGCTGCGATAGGTTTCCATCTCCCGGGCCATTTCATACCCTGTCTGGATACATTGGGTTCGACACCAGATAAAAAACAGCCCTTCCAGGATCAGAATGGACAAAAGGGTTACCAGAACAATCATTCGGTAATTTACAGCAGTTTTTGTATTCCGGTCCGTCATATGCGTTCAACAATCACAAAATGCACTACAGTTTTTCAGCTACCCGAAGACGGGTACTTCTGGATATCGGGTTTCTGTCGATTTCTTCGGGTGAAGGTCTGATCGGTTTTCGGGTGATTGCCCGCATCACGGGTTTTCGATTACACCGGCAAACCGGAAAATCGGATGGACAAATACAGGATGCCTCAAAATCGCGGATCCGTTGTTTCACCATGCGATCCTCCAGAGAGTGAAAAGACAGAACACAAAGTCGCCCGCCACTGTTCAGCAGGCCAGGTACCATATCCAGAAATTCATTCAATCGTTCCAATTCCTGATTGACGGCAATTCGAAGTGCCATAAATACCCGGGTAGCCGGATGAATATGCTGCTGGTTTCGTGCTCTCGCCGGAATTGCCTGGCAGATAATTTCGGCCAATTGTTTACTGGTTTCAATCGATCCCTGTTTGCGTTCTTCGACAATATGGCGTGCAATTGACCGGGAATACCGTTCTTCTCCCAGTTTGAAGAAAAGATCGGCCATCTTCGACTCTTCCATTTTTTCAATGATCGCTTTGGCAGTAATTTTGGATCGAATGTCCATTCGCATATCCAGTGGTTCGTGGTTTTTAAAACTGAATCCACGACCGCTTCCTGCCAGTTGGTGAAGTGAAAGGCCAAGATCCATCAGGATACCATCCACGCCAGAGATATTCAGTTCTGCAAGCACATCAATCAAATTCACATAATTGCAATGGAACAGGGTTACATTCTGCTCAAACGGCTTCAATATTTCTTCTGCATGATCGATGGCATCCCGGTCCTGATCCAGCCCGATCAGCCGGCCGGATGGCCCCATTTTATTGCAGATGGCAGCGGCATGACCGGCACCGCCCAGGGTACAATCAACATAAATCTTTCCGGAACGGATATTCAGATAAAAAAGGGTTTCCTCCAGCAGCGCCGATGGATGGTAAACAAACATAAATTATAGTCCGAGTCCGGCGATTTTGTTTCGAACCTCCTCTTTCTGATAATCCGTTTCCATTTGCTCATTTTCCCGGTTCCAGTTATTTTGGGACCAGATTTCAAAATGATCCAGATTACCGACCAGAATGATCTCCCGATTCAATTCCGCATACTCCCGCAGACTGGGGGGAATCAGAATCCGTCCCTGACGGTCAAGGGGACACTCAAATGCGCCGCCGATAAAAATTCGCCTGAAGCGTCTCATGCTGTCGTCTTTTTCAACCATTGACAGAATCCGGTTTTCGATGATAGCCCATTCCGGAAGCGTATAGGCAACCAGAAAGTGTTCCAGTCGTGAAATCATGGCTGCATCGCTTCCGCTGGCCCGGATCAGCTCTTTGAACCGGGATGGAATGATCATCCGGCCTTTTTCATCAATCGTATGAAAACTGAAGCCTCGAAACACTTTTCTCCCCTTTTCCCCACTTTACTCCACGTTGATGTGATACAAAACCATTTTTAATGCGATGTCAAGAAAAATTCTTTGAAATTCAAGGAGATTGTTTGATTGACGATAGATTTGTTTGGGAAGGTTGGGGGATATATGATAAATGACGTGATCGGAAGGGTGTTATGGCGTGAGCGAAACACCATTTTTCGATGTCACACTCGCAGAAATTCACGATGTTTTTTTCGTAACTATTCAGGTATTCAGGAGCCAGAATTATAGACTTTCAGAAAATTCATTTCGCAAGGCAGCAGGGAGGGGATAGGCCATTTTCGGCCATTCCCGACCGATAACGCAGCGAAATTATTTTTCTGAAGGTCTATATTGCATTTTCACGGAAAGGAATCGGTTTATCCCATGCTTCTGATCGCGGACAATCTTCAACCGCTTGACCGGACCATTTTCCAAGCCGTTATAAATCGGAATCCATTACCCATTCAGAACCTGGTTCGTTTGTGCGAGGACGCCGGTGCCAATCTTATTGACATCAATACGGGTCCATTAAGCCGAAATCCGGAGCAGATCATGGATTTTCTGGTTCGCGCGGTTCAGGAAGCAACCGATTTACCGGTTCTGATCGACACAACCAATCCCAAGGCCATCGAAGCCGGATTATTGGCCAATACCAAAACCGCGATAATCAACGGCATTTCACTGGAGCCGGCAAAAATGGCGCATATTCTGCCGTTGGCTGTCCGATTTCAGACCGATGTGATCGGATTTCTGCTGTATTCGAACGGCCATGTTCCAACAACTGGAGAAGGCCGGATTCAAGTCGCCATCGAATTGCACAGCGCCTGCCAAAAAGCCGGACTCTCGCCCTCACACCTGATCATTGACCCGGTTCTTGTACCGGTTTCCTGGCAGAACGGCCTTGTTCAGAACCGGGCTATTCTATCCGTCATTCAACAGTTACCGGATATCCTGGATTTTCCGGTTCGCACCCTGGCAGGTCTTTCGAATCTGACTTCCGGGGAACGGAACATGACCCGAAAGCAGTTGCTGGAATGCGCATGGATTCCCATGCTTGCGTCAGCCGGTTTGACCATGTTGATGATGAACATGACCCGAAGACGGTCCGTCCAGATGGCAAGAACATGCCGGACGCTGTGGACCCGTGACATATTTGCATGGGAGGAAATCGATAACACGTGAGTCTTTACAAAGCGGATCTTTAATGCTGTTCCGGAATCAGATTCTGGGCCTCTTTCAGCTTACCATTGATCTGTTGCGTCAATTGACCAATTTCGGTTATTTTATCAGCCAGATTCAACAAGTCGTTGTCTCTGGCCCTGTCTGCCCATTCCTGATAGGTAACCGCATGATCGGAATTGTGTTTCATCCAGTGCTGAAGCAGTCTGGCCATTTTTTCCGAGAACGGCATTTCACCTGAATGATCCGGGTGATGGTGGTGATCTTTATCATGATGGTCATGATCGTGGTGCGACATGATGGTTCTCCGGGTTGATGTTGTGAATCAGTAGATTTTTCAAACCTTACGCATTTGACAAATTTTCGTCAAGTCCGAACCGGTATGTCTGATATGCGGCACTGTTATTACCATCATGACGGATTGTATTCAATCTGCTTCTGCATCATATGGAGCTGCAAATCCTTTTCTTCCCATAATCGATTCAAATGCTCCTGAAATCCGGCCCGGAAGTCGGCATCGTTGAAATAATCACCAATCAGTTCGGCACTGACCGGTTTTGATTCAACACGGATTTTGATTTCCATGACCTTGCCGCACAAAAAATCCCAGAAGCTTTTTGCGCCATAAGGATAGGCAATGGTGACATTGAGGATGCGGTTCATCTGGTCACCCATGGCAGCCATGACAAAGGCGATGCCACCGGCCCTGGGTCTGAGCAGATGCCGGTACGGAGACTGCTGGCGTTGATGCTTTTCCGGCGTAAACCGGGTTCCCTCTGCAAAATTCATCACAGATACCGGTATGTGTTTGAATTTTTCACAGGCTTTCCGGGTGATTTCCAGATCCTTTCCTTTCAGTTGCGGATTTTTCTTTATGAAATCGGTCGAATATCGCTTCATGAATGGAAAATCGAGTGCCCACCAGGCCAGACCCAAAAATGGCACCCAAATCAGCTCTTTCTTTAAAAAAAATTTTAAAAATGGTATCTTCCGGTGAAAAATCTTTTGAAGGACCAGGATATCCACCCATGACTGATGATTGGCGACCACCATATACCACTGGTGTTTGTCAAGAGAATCCAAACCGGTTACATCCCATCGGATCGCGTTGGTGACCTGGATATTCCAGTTGTTGATGCTGATCCACAGACCTGCGATGCCATTCAGCATCCGATCACAGAGTTTTCGCCAGAACGGTAACGGAATGATAAACTTGGTCAGAGACAGGAGGATCAATGGCGGGGTCAGAACCAGGGTATTGAGAATATAGATCAAAAGGGAGACGCTGCCCCGAATAACACCGAAAGCGGAGGAAGACATATCCATATCCTTTCGTTAAAGCCAGAACGGTAATTGGTTGCGGTAATGTTCATATTAAATCATATGTGGTTGCAAAGACAGCCTGCTTTTGATCCGTGACATTTTTTTTACATTATGCTTTCACCGGCATGATCTGAAACCATCCGGAGCAACATGATTCGATCCCGTTGGATTCTGCATCCTCTTTTTGTATTCATCTTCTCCACAACAGCCCTGGTCGCATCGCTGTTTTTGTACATATATTGGTACATGGCGGTCAACACCGATCTGGAGGCCATTCTGCTGCGCTTCAATCTGGATCGCGGTGAGGTGTTGAAATCCCAGGTATGGGTGGTGATCATGGTGCTGTCCATTCTGGTGGGGATCATTCTGACCGGAATATTTATTATTTTTCTCTATAATCAGAAGATCAGCCGGTTGTATGGCCTTCAGCAGAATTTCATCAATACATTCACTCATGAACTCAAAACACCGGTCACATCGCTGAAGCTTTATCTGGATACGGCCCTGAAGTATAATCTGTACACCCCGGATCAGTTGAAATACATACAATATATGAGTCAGGATGTCGCCCGGCTGTCTTACACCATCAACCGGATATTGAGCATTGCCAAAATGGAAAGCGGCGGGTATCAGGGAGAATTTGTTTTGCTGGATTTGGCGGAAGAAATTCAGCGGTTTTTGAAAAATCACACGGACATGTTCCGGAAATGCGACATCCGCTTCGTGCCACCACCCGGGCTTTCATTTTATTATCCGGTCAACCCATCCTTGTTTGAAATTCTGTTGATGAACCTGTTGACCAATGCGGTCCATTACAACGAATCGGAAACGCCGCAAATTCAAATCACGCTGGAACAGACACCGCATTACCTGCTGATTCGATTTCTGGACAACGGAATTGGTCTGGAAAAATCCGATGTCAAAAAAATTTTTAGAAAATTCTACCAGGGCCAGGGGCGGGAAGAGCTGAAAGCAAGAGGAAGCGGGCTGGGACTTTATCTGGTTAAAAATATCGTTCGAATGCACAAGGGAAAAATTACTGCTGAAAGCCCGGGAATCGGACAGGGGTCGGTATTCACGATCAGCTTGCCATACAAGAAGGTTTGAATGGAAATTTTCACGGCAAATACGCATCATCAAAAACTTGATCACTTCCGGCTGTGAAAATGACATCTACCGCTTTTGTTCTGAATTCGGGCTACTGAATTCTGAATCCTGTATTTTCGCGGTCAATCAATGCGCACCACAAACTGGAATCATTCATGGAAACATCCCATAAAAAGCGAATTCTGATCATTGAAGATGATCATCATATTGCCGAAGGACTGAGTCTGAATCTTTCACTTCAGGGATATGACGTGGCCATAGAGGGCAACGGAATCAGCGGAATTCATAAATGGAAACGCTGGCATCCGGATCTGATTGTTCTGGATATCATGCTTCCCGGAATTGACGGACTGTCGGTCCTTCAGAATATCCGGCTGGAGGACGAGCAGCTTCCGATTCTGATTCTTTCTGCACGAACCGCGTCTGAAGACAAGATCAAGGGATTGTCCTACGGAGTGGATGACTATCTGACCAAGCCGTTTGATCTGGAAGAGTTTTTGTTGAGAATCGAGCGGCTGTTGACCCGGATGGACTGGTATCATCAGGCGTCGCGGCATGAGTCCGTCACAGCTTCGGTTCCAAATTTGTATGCATTTGGGCCCAATCAGATTGATTTTGAGCACGCCACGGCCATCGGTCAGACCGGCACGATTTCATTGACTGAACAGGAAGTCCGACTGCTCAAGCTCTTTGTCGCCAACAAAGGGAAACCCCTGACACGGGATAAACTTCTGGAAATCGGCTGGGGATATACACGGGACACCACCACGCGAACCGTGGATAATTTCATCGTCCGTTTTCGAAAATATTTTGAAATCAACCCCAAAAAGCCCCAATACTTCAAAAGCCTTCGCTCCATCGGCTATGTGTTTGATCCGGAAGATCAAATTGTTGAAACCCGAAAAACCCTGATGGAAAAGCTGACGGGTAACCGGTTATGAATCGACCGCGTATTCGCCCCCTGTATGAAAAAAACAACCTGCCTGATTAGTCCGCCTTCATTCGTTTATGAAGATAAAACCCAATCTGTTCAATGCCGATCAGGTATCCGGATGTACAGATTCCGATCCAGAACAGCGCAATCAGGATTTTGGCCATATCGCTCTGATACAGGGCAATACGAATGCTGTAACCAATTCCGGCATTGGATGCAACAAACTCAGCCACAATGGTTCCGACCATGGCCATGGTGGCGCTTCCGACAATCACGGTTGACAGGTTGCTGAAGTTTTCAAATATGCGTATTTTCACCTGAAGCTTCCAGGTGATCCTGCGGGTGATCCGATAAAAATGTTCAATACTCTCAACCGGCTCGGATAATACCCCCATCACCGACAACAACAGGGGGAAATAGCAGATCATCACCGAAATAATCAGCCTGGAAAGCAGGCCGTCTCCCAGCAGAATAAATATCAGCGGCGCGACCGCAACAATCGGATAAGCCTGAATGTTATAGGCTGCGGTTTTGACCAGTGCACCGGCCCAGCTTTTCTGGCCGCCCAGAATGCCGACCGAAAACGCCAGAACAATCGAAATGACATGACCGATTACGGCGATCACCACGGTGTTCAGAACATCACCGAGATACCGGATGCCGACCGCCTTTGCGGTGATGCCGATTTCCATTGGCGCTGGGATAACATAATCAGACAGATTCAGTATGTATTTGATCGATAAAAGAAACAGAATGCCTGTGATGTAGATCAGAAAAAACTGAATAATCCGGTTACGAAGCATGGGCCATCTCCAGCATGATCCGCTCCACCCCCTTCAACGCCGTGGCAGACATGCCAGGATCATTCAGACCATTCACGGTAACCGCCTGAGGGGTTCGATGGGATTCCCGGACAACCACGATATGATCGCAGAACCGGCTGACTTCCACCATATTATGACTGATGTAAACAAAGCATTTTTCAGAGAACCGTTCCTTGATGATACCAATGATTTTTTCCCGCGTGGCCTCATCGACATTGGCCAGACTCTCATCCATGATCAGCACATCAAACGCCTGAAGCAGATACCGGGTCAGGTTGGCCCGATTCTGCTGCCCCAGAGACAGACGGTCAAAGCGGGATTCCAGAAAGGGGGTCAGACCGAAGGCATCGATCAGTTCAACCCGTTTTTGTTTATGACCGGGAAGTGTCACCGATTCGATCATTTCACCCACGCAGGCCCATCCTGGAAGTCGTTCCATGTTATGGGTGTACAGCACGGTTTGAACGTCTGTAATCGTGATGGATTCGGAAGGAACGGAAATATCACCAGAAAGCATTTTGGCCAGGGTGGTCTTGCCCACACCGGACTGGCCGAAGAGTGCATGAAATCCGGGGCGGCTGAATTCGCAGGACAGATTTTTAAAAATAACCGTGTCTGTCCGGGGGTATTGATAGGTCAGATTGTTACAGGCAATTCGCATGAAATGATCAATTGATTCTGATGCATGGTTTAATCATCATATCCGCCATCAAGTATACATGCGTTCGTATATCTGAAAGATGACAGGGAGTCAACCCTCTCGAATTGGGGTTTAACGTTGATTTCTTTGGTCAATCGAATTATAAACCCTGACGTGAATACGATATCCGCCATTCCTTCCTTGGAAAAACGCATTCGACGGCATGTAAACGGACCGGCGCATGATTTTTTTGCCAACTGTGCCCCTGGCCTGGAAGTCCTTTGTCATCAGGAGCTGCCTCCCTTGGAACTTTTCGGAAGCATTCCGGAAAAAGGCGGCGGCGTGGAATTCTCCTCCCGGTTACCGGGGTGCTATCGGGTCAATCTGCATTCCAGAATAGCAACCCGGATTCTGATGCGCATTGCGCAGTTTTCAGCCACTGATTTTCGCAGGCTTTCCAGAAAGATTTCAGAAATCCCCTGGGAATTGTTTCTGCCCGCCCACTCCCGGTTGCTGGTTCATGTATCGGCTCATCACTCCCGGCTGTATCACACGGACGCCATCGCTGCCCATGTCCGGGATGGCATCGCAACGCATGTCCCTGTCGCTGATGATGGGATGGTTGATACTCAAATATCGCATGAAGATGATTCTTTCAATCCGTTGCAGCATATCTACATCCTCACTCGCGATGACCGGTTTACCCTGTCGATGGACAGCAGCGGCCAGCCCCTGTACAAAAGGGGTTTAAAGACCCGGGTCGGTTCTGCGCCCCTTCGCGAAACCCTGGCCGCAGCCGCACTGAAACTGGCCGGATACACCGGAATTGAACCCTTGGTCGATCCGATGTGCGGCTCCGGTACTTTTTCGCTGGAGGCGGCAATGATGGCTCAGAATATTGCGCCGGGATGGTTGCGATCCTTCGGGTTTGAAGACTGGCCCGGATTCAGACCCAGACAGTGGGCGCATCTTCGCCGTCAGGCCGAAAAACAGGTTGTGTTACGGCATGAGCCGATCATTTTTGCATCGGATCAATCCGAAATTGCTTGCAGCCAATTGAATCAGACCATTCAGTCCCATGATTTTTTCAACTGCATCCAAACAGCCAGATGTGATTTTTTTGATATCAATCCCGCCGGATTTGGCCGGACCGGACTGGTCGTTTTGAATCCGCCCTATGGGCTTCGCATGGGGAATATCGGAGAGAGCCTGGCCCTCTGTCAGGACATGATGAAAAAACTGACCGCGGATTTCAGGGGATGGAAACTGGCGCTGATAACACCGCATATCCTTTCCCCAAAACAGTATCATCTTCGATTGACCCGCCATTCAATCGTTCACGGCGGGTTGAACCTGACGCTTTATATCGGAATCATCTGAAATCGGCACGATATTCAGATTCAAAGTTACAATGAATTGTCTGAAAGTCTATATAACCCCGTCAAAGGAACCGAATATGTCTTTTTCGACCGACCCTGTTCTACCCATTCCGGAAATGGCTGAAAATCTGGCCCATTATGCCCTGGACCGGGAACGCGTTCTGTTTGCCCTCAGCCGGGTTCCAAAAACAGATTCCATCGACCCTGTCAGGGTTGAGTATGAAATCCATATTCTTCAGATATTGAGTGTGGGATGGTCCATATCCTATTATATGGAAGCCCATTCGGATAAAACGGCGCTGGTCGAAAATTTCTGGAATCTCCTGTTTGAATTTTCACAGAACATATCCTCCGTGACATCGCTTTCCATTGGAAAAGAAATCAACTATTTCCAGGTCCTGAAAGAGCGGATGGATACCTATCTGATGGCCCTTTCCGGACTGTCGGGGCCAACCGACCCGGCTTCTGTCATTGGTCCGGCTTTTGCGCAGATTTGTGAAACCAGGGGAAACGTTCATGTGATCATGGCCGGAACCCGGATTTTTTCTCTGGCAGTCGAAGGCGTAAAAGCCTATCTGGATTCGGTGTTACACGCTGCTGCCCATGATGGAGTCAGGGGAAATGCCTGATATGGATTTTCAAAAACACTATGATATGGTGGTTGTGGGTGCCGGCCACGCCGGATGCGAGGCGGCTTTGGCGGCAGCCCGCATGGGATGTGAGGTTCTGATTCTGGCAATCGATCTTGACAAGGTTGCGGCCATGCCCTGCAGTCCGTCCATCGGGGGCATGGCCAAGGGGCAGCTTGTCAAGGAAATTGATGCGCTGGGCGGTGAAATGGCCAAAGTCACGGATCAGACCGCCATTCAGTATCGCACGCTGAACACCAAAAAGGGTCCGGCCGTGCATTCCTCCCGAACCCAGAATGATAAAAACCGCTATCATATGGTGATGAAACACGTTCTGGAAAAACAGCCCCATCTGGATCTCAAACAGGGTATGGTGGAACGTCTGGTCATTGAAGACAACCGGGTGGTCGGCGTGGAAGACCATACCGGATTCGGGTATTCGGCCCGTTGTGTGGTTCTGGCTACCGGAACGTTTTTAAGTGGGCTGGTTCATATCGGATTTCGGTCCATCAAAGCCGGAAGAGCCGGTGAGTTTGCATCATATAGCCTTCCGGAACACCTGAAATCATTGGGGTTCACTTTGGGCCGGATGAAAACCGGAACACCGCCCCGTCTGAAAAAGTCCACGATCGACTTTTCGCAGTTTGCGGCTCAGGGATCGGAAGAACAGCCTACCCCCTTTTCATTTTCCACCAAAAGCATTCCCCTGCCTCAGGTGGAAAGCTTCATGGGATACACCAATGACCGGTGCCATCAGATCGTACGGGACAACATATCCCGGTCCGCGCTTTACAGTGGTATCATTACCGGCGTTTCGGCCCGCTACTGTCCGTCGTTTGAAGACAAGGTCGTCAAGTTTCCGGAACGGGACAGACATCATGTGATTCTGGAGCTGGAAGGACTGGAAACCGAGGAAATTTATGCCAGCGGGCTTGGCAACAGTCTGCCAGTTGATATTCAGATTCAGGTGGTCCGGTCTGTAAAAGGCCTGGAGCAGGCTGAAATCATGCGGCCGGCCTATGCCATTGAATATGACTATGTCAATCCGGTTCAGCTCAAGCCGACCCTGGAAACCAAACGCATCGATGGACTCTTTCTGGCAGGCCAGATCAATGGTACATCCGGTTATGAAGAGGCTGCGGCCCAGGGAATGTGGGCGGGCATCAATGCCGCCTGCCAGGTTCAGAAGCGGCCGCCATTCATTCTGGACCGATCCCAGGCGTATATGGGGGTTCTGATCGATGATCTGGTCACACGCGGCACACGGGAGCCATACCGGATGTTCACATCGCGGGCAGAATACCGCCTGGTTCTGCGGGAGGACAACGCGGATCTTCGGCTGGCGGAAAAAGGGTTTGAACTGGGACTGGTTTCATCGGACGGGCTGCATTTTGTCCGGGATATGAAGGAACGGATATTTAAAGAAATGAATCGTATCAAATCCACCATTGTCAAACCCTCGCCCGGGGTCAATGACTACCTGATCAGCCGGCAAAGCCGGCCGGTCGATAACGGAATTCATCTGGATCAACTGCTCAAGCGGGCCGAACTGGATTATGACGTCATCAACACCTTGTCTCCAAACCCCGAGAATCTGGCAAAGCGCGTGATTGAAGAGACAGAGATCGAAATCAAATATGAAGGATATATTCAGCGCCAGCAGAAGGAAATCGATAAATTCAGACATCTGGAACGGATTCGAATTCCGGATGGATTCGATTATTCAGCCGTGCATGGCCTGTCCAATGAACTGAAGGGAAAACTGAATGAAATCAGACCCATGACCCTGGGCCAGGCATCCCGCATGGATGGCATGACACCGGCTGCGATTTCGGTGCTGATGATCAGCCTGAAAACAGGCGGGGCTGGAAAAACAGAATGATTACAGAGAGGTTGGGCAATTGGATTTTATACTGAATCCCCAAATATGGATGGCGCTTTTAACGCTGACGGCTTTGGAAATCGTACTGGGAATTGACAACATCGTATTCATCGCGATTCTGGCCGACAAACTGCCCGTGCATCAACGCGCCAAAGGACGCACAGTCGGCCTTTTTCTGGCCATGATTACCCGGATCGGGCTGCTGTTTTCAATCACCTGGATCATGCGGCTAACCTTTCCCCTGTTTTCGGTTTTGGGGGAAGCGATCTCTGGCCGGGATATCATTCTGCTGTCAGGCGGGCTTTTTCTTCTGGTGAAGAGCACCCTGGAAATTCATGGTAGCCTGGAGGGAAGTTTGGAACATGCCGATAAAACGGTGATGGTTCATAACGTCTCGTTTGGCATGGTCATTTTTCAGATCATGATGATCGACATTGTATTTTCTCTCGACTCGGTGATAACCGCAGTCGGATTGTCAAACCATCTATCTGTCATGGTCATTGCGATTATTATAGCGGTCCTGGTCATGATGGTGATGGCCGGGCCGATCAGCCGGTTCATCCAGAGCCATCCGACACTGAAAATTCTGGCTCTCAGTTTTCTGCTTTTGATTGGTGTGGCTCTGATTGGAGAGGGGTTTGATTTACACATTCCCAAAGGCTATATTTATTTCGCCATGGCATTTTCTATTTTGGTGGAGATGCTGAATATGCGTATTCGAGGGAAAACCGGCCCGCCGGTCAAACTGTACACCCCCTATGACCAGTTGGAAACGGGTATCAAAACGGAAAGCACATCAGATTAAGGCGTTATGGTGCAAACCCGGGTTTCAGACAACCCCTTTGGGCATGGGTAATACGGTTTCGCCACCCAGCACATATCCCCCGTCCAGCCGAATGACGGATCCGGTCATAAAGGGGGCATCTTCGATGAGAAACAGAACACTTTTCACGACATCGGAAATGGTTCCGGTCCGGCCCAGAAGTGTGTGGTCACAGACGGCCTGTTTTTGATCATCGGTTAACAGCCCCCAGCCGCGGGTTCCTTCTGCATGGCGGGATTCAATGAATCCCAGCATGATTTCATTGACACGGGCCTCCGGCGCTCCGATTCTGGCCCACATTTCGGTAAAGGAGGAAACCGCCCGGTTTGCAGCCGCATATCCGTCATTGAATATCAGGGACGCGGGCCCGGATCGGCCCACGATACCGGCGATGGAAGACAGATTGATCACCACGCCGTTTCCGGATGCTTTGAGATGGGGCATGGCCGCATCGCAGATCCACCATTTGGCCTGAAGCGTGGTGGCCATTTCCAGTTCCCACTGGGATTCGACATAAGGACCATGAACGATCGGCCAGCCGCCCCGCTCGATGTTGTTGATCAGAATGTCGAGCCGGCCATACTGACGGACGACTTCCTGAATCAGGTCTTTGATACGCCGGGGGTTGCGAAGATCGGTTTGAAACAACCTGTACCGGTCTTCAAAGCCGGAAAAAGCCTGTTTGAGATCATCCAGATGATTTTCCCAGTCAAAATAATTCAGGGCCACCCGAACGCCTTTTTGTGCCAGAGCCAGTCCGATGCCTCTGCCAATGCCTTTGATCGCGCCCAGCACCAGGGCGACTGAATTATCCAGGTTCATGAGCCAGTGGCGCCGGGGATTGAGACAGAAAGATCAATTGGCGGACAATCCATCTCATGGCATACTTCAGCATGGATATGTCATCGGATAGAACCGATGGCGCCGGAGAATCGGGTTTTCCTTCCAGAAAGGATCGAAAGCTGTCCAGATCATACAAGGCCATATACACCTGTTCGTTGAATTCGGGATCCAGCCTGCCGGGTTTCAACTGATTTTTCAGACCAATGATTTCCATCATCATGTCATTCATTTCATTATAAATCAAAAGCCCCTGATCCTCCAACCATTCCTGAACGGTCCGGGATACGCCCCGATCGAATCCCTGACAGTGCGGTTCTTTCATCAGGGCATAATATGCCGTAATTTTTCCGGTTTCACGGGATCGGGAGGCCATTCTCACCAATGGATAGGTTCTGCAGGATGACGGCCGATCTTCATACACACGGCATCCGGACGATGTCACAAACGGACAGACAAACCGTTCGATGGGCAAGGTTTTAAACGTCACAACCGGCAAGCCGGTTTCCGGTCCGGTATGCCGGGATGTATACCGATCAAGAAATTCCCGGGACGAGAGATTGAGATGCTTTTTGAGCCGAAGGATGTCATACGGCGTCAAAAACTGGTTCAAATCCCTGCAGCATTCGGTAAAACAGGGAACCGATGGCCTGCAGGTAAACGTAAATCGGTCACTCAGGGAAAGGGGAATGAGTTCTTCTTCCATTTATACTCCTGAATCGGTTGTGAGACGTTTTTGCATATCACCGCCTGATCATTTACATGTTTTGATTCATATTTTCAAACATTAATGCTATTTTAAAAAAAACTGTGATATAAAGACTCTGTGCTTGGGTGTAGGTGCGAAAAGGCATCAGAAATAAATAGTTGATCCATCGTGGTTGTATTTTGGCGCGAAAACGGTGTTACATGCACTGTCACTTATCATAATGTAAACCGGCAGATATGCTTGTCGACGAACCAAAATCCAGGGCAATCCGGTTTAATTATTTCTTTCTGCGACCCAAAATCTCCTGGATGTTTATCGCATGAAGAGGTCAGATGGCATGAAAAGCCTGCTTGTTTTGTCATTTATTGCCCTTTTCGCCTATCTTATCCTTTATATTTGCGGATTCCTGGATCAAGTTCGGCTACGAAAGAAAAAATCAGAATCCTTCGTGCCAACCCATAATCTGGTATCCGTTGTAGACAGACTGATGTATTTGACAGACCATCAGTTGATGCTGTTAAAGGATGATCTTTATGCGATCCGTTCGTGTCTGGATAAACCGGTTTCATTGCCAACCTCACGGATACCCGGTGTTAAAAAACCGGATTACCGTGATATTGTGAATCCCGCTTCCTGGAATATAACCAAAACCCGGTTAAATAAACGCCATGACGACCGCCAGAAAATGATAGAAATGGTGGATCATGTGGTTCGTTATCAACTGGTAATCATTCAGGCGGTTCTCATGATCATGGTTGGCATTCTGGTTTGGATTTGATCGAAATTGAAAGGCCATTTTAACTTGGGTTATCGATTCCCGCTCAACAGGAAATCAATATGTTCAATGCAAAAAGAATCCAACTCATGAAAAGGCCGATGCATAGGGGACGCCATACCCTGGTTGTCAGTATCATTTTACTGATGATGGCAACAACAATCGGAGATTGTTCACAAAATCAGTCTGGTGCTGAACAGGCCGAAGAATCGACAGGCTCCAGTATTCTGCGCTACAAAATTGACGCTCCGGCTTTGCCTCCTGCAGACACTCCCAAGCCATTGGAATCAGACCCTGTTTCCGGCCCTTCCGCGGCAACCGATGGAACGCTTCCAGGCACATCCCAACCGACTTTGGATGAAACCCCACTGATTGATCAGACTGTTTCTGAAAAGAATCGTTTGTTAAATGAAAATCAATCCGTCAATGTGGAAAAACCGTTGACGGAAACCGGTCAGAGTCCAAGCAAAAAAGATCTGCCCGAGCCTTCTACAAAAGACATATCTAAGACCGAGACCGGAAAAGTAAAAAAAATCATTGATATCCATGTCAATACAGGCCTGAACCAGTCGGAAAGTGTGATGATTGTCTTAACTGGATTTCATCCCCCGGAAATCAGTACGGTAGACAATGGAATCCCCCGAATCATATGCGATTTTCACGATGTCAGGTTGAGACCGGGTATTAATCGGTTGATGGAAATCAATGGAAAATTCATCCAGCGAATCCGGATCGGCATCCATAAAGAACCGGCCAGAAAAACCCGGGTTGTGCTGGATCTGGTACCATCCCGAGATTATGAGGTCGAGCAGCTTTTTTATCAAAAAGACAATACCTATTCACTGAAAATCCGGTTACGATCATAACCTTGCCATTCACGATACGCTATCTTTCCAGATAAAGATGTTGGGTGGGTTATCTGTCGGGGATGGCCACTGGCCTAAACCCTGGCTGCTGCCTTCCCAAAATCATTATCTGAAAAGCGATCGATCGGGTGTGGGCAAAAAAGATTCACTTTTTGTGGGGTTGTGGGTAAAATGGATACATCTGACAAACATACCAACGGGAACAAGACTGTTATGAACTATCTGAAACATATTTTATGTATTGGTGCAGGATATGTCGGCGGTCCGACCATGGCCATGATTGCTCATAAATGCCCCCAATATCAGGTAACGGTTGTGGATATTAATCCGGCCCGAATTTTGCAGTGGCAATCGGATGATCTGCCGATCTATGAGCCGGGCCTGGATGAAATTGTCCGGTCTGCAAGAGGCAGGAATCTGTTTTTCAGCACGGATATTGAAAAGGGAATTCGAGAGGCCGATATCATTTTTGTCAGCGTCAATACGCCAACAAAATCATTCGGCGTTGGGGCTGGCATGGCTGCGGATCTGCAATACTGGGAAAAAACGGCCCGTCAGATCCTGAACGTCTCGACGACTTCCAAAATCATTGTGGAAAAAAGCACATTGCCGGTAAAAACGGCCAAAGCCATGGAACGGATTTTATCCAGCACAACAAACGGCGTTCATTTTGAAGTCATTTCCAATCCCGAATTTCTGGCAGAGGGAACGGCTGTCCGGGATCTGGAAAAGCCGGACCGGGTTCTGATTGGATCCCGTCAGACACCCGGTGGATTGAAAGCACGGGATGAGCTGGTGGAGATTTATGCCAACTGGGTTCCACCGGATAGAATACTGACCGTGGATATCTGGAGCAGTGAGTTATCCAAGCTGGTGGCCAATGCGTTTCTGGCGCAGCGGATATCATCTATCAATGCGATATCATCCCTGTGTGAAAAAACCGATGCGGATATCACCCAGGTGGCCAGGGCGGTCGGCATGGACAGCCGTATCGGCAGCCGTTTCTTGAATGCCAGTGTGGGATTTGGCGGCTCCTGTTTCAGAAAAGACATTCTGAATCTGGTTTATATCTGCCGTTATTACGGTCTGAATGAAGTGGCCGACTACTGGGAGCATGTTACACGAATCAATGATTTTCAGAAGGAACGGTTTGTGACGAACATGTTGAATGTGATGTTCAACACGCTGGCCGGAAAACGTATCGCCATGTTCGGTTTTGCTTTTAAAGCCAATACGGGCGATACACGGGAAAGTCCGGCCATCTACATTGCCAAACGTCTTCTGGAAGAGCAGGCGGATCTGGTCATCAGCGATCCCAGGGCAATCGATAACGCCAGGGGCGATCTGAAGGAATTTCAGTCCAGGCTCAGTTTTACATCGGATCCCTATGATGCGGCAGCAAACAGCCACGCCATCGCATTGATGACCGAATGGGATGAATATCGATATCTTGACTATGAATCCATTTACCGTTCCATGATTAAACCGGCGTTTATTTTTGATGGCCGGAACATCCTGGATCACCGACGGTTGTTTGAAATCGGGTTCAATGTTTATCCGGTTGGAAAGCGGGTATTGTCACATTTGTAAAGGAAGGGAGCAGCGGGCAGGCACCCTTTATGCCTTTTCCCCTGCCACCTGAACCCTGATATCTGCCCCCTTCTTATATTGAAAGGAGTGAATTTTGGATCGAATGTCCCTTCACCGGGCGAAACGGATTCTTGTTACAGGCGGCGCCGGATTTCTCGGTTCCCATCTTTGCGACAGGTTGGTTACAGAAGGCCATGATGTGCTGTGCCTGGATAATTTTTTTACCGGTAGCAAAGCCAATATCGCCCATTTGATGAAAGAGCCGAATTTTGAGACCATTCGCCACGATCTGGTTCAACCCCTTTATCTGGAGGTTGATGAAATCTACAATCTGGCATGTCCGGCCTCTCCGATACACTATCAGTATAATCCGGTAAAAACCATCAAGACCTGTATCATGGGTGCGATCAACATGCTCGGGCTTGCAAAACGGGTCAAAGCCAAAATTCTTCAGGCATCCACCAGCGAGGTGTACGGCGATCCAGCGGTTCATCCGCAACCGGAAACCTATTGGGGAAATGTCAACCCGATCGGAATCCGATCCTGCTATGATGAAGGCAAACGGTGTGCTGAAACCTTGTTTTTTGACTATTACCGCCAGAACCGGGTCAATATTCGGGTGGTTCGCATTTTCAATACCTATGGCCCCAGAATGCATCCCGATGATGGACGGGTCGTCAGCAATTTCGTTGTTCAGGCATTGACGGGTGAAGATATCACCATTTTTGGAGATGGAACACAGACGCGAAGTTTTTGTTACGTGGATGATCTGATCGATGGAATGGTTAAAATGATGAATGGTCCGGATGCATTTGTGGGGCCGGTCAATCTGGGAAATCCTGGAGAATTTACCATCTCGGAACTGGCCCGCATGATCATCCGGCTGACCGGATCTACATCCCGACTGGTGTTTCGGCCACTTCCCGCGGATGATCCGATGCAGCGGAAGCCGGATATAACCATGGCGCAGGAGCGGCTGGACTGGCAGCCGGGAATTCAACTGGAAGAAGGGTTGAACGCGACGATAGCCTATTTTCGAGGGATGCGTAACAAGATTTGAGTGGTGAAATATGGATTTGGAAATTGAGATATGTTATTAACAACTGCCAAACATTCATAATCACATATTTCTCCGCTGTTTTAACGGAAGGAACAAAACACGATGTTTCAGAATCAAAAAAGAGAGAACAAACAAAAAGGTTTCACCCTGATCGAACTGCTGGTCGTTATCATCATTCTGGGTCTCCTGTCTGCTCTGGTGGCTCCCAAATTTTTTGGAAAAGTGGATAAGGCCAAACTCAAAACCGCCAAAACCCAGATCGAGCTGTTTGGCTCAGCGCTGGATGAATTCCGGCTTGACAATGGACGGTATCCCACATCTGAAGAAGGTCTGAATTCCCTCAGGGAAAAGCCCGGAAATCTGGCCAACTGGGATGGACCCTATCTGCCCAAAGCCATTCCTCTGGATCCATGGGGCAACCCCTATCAGTACAGAAGTCCGGGCGAACATGGTCCATACGATCTGATCAGTTATGGCGGAGACGGCGCCGCCGGCGGCGAAGGGAACGACAAGGATCAGGTCAGTTGGGAATAGCGACATGCGAATGCGCGTACAGGATAGCCGGACAGTCGGCTCAATCTGACAATCCACCCACCCCGAAAGATTGATGACATTGCTTCTGACCGTACCATTTTTAGACAATCTGAAAACCCGTTTTCACAAGCGCCCGGTCACTACCGATACCGCGACGGATCTTTCATCCGGTCTGTCAACGCCGGTACCGGGTATCCGGACTATCGATGAATCCGGATTTCCGGAAAGTCCACCGGCTCTCAATCCGTTTACCGTCAATTTCATGAAGCGGTTCCGATTTTTACCCATTCTGGATGTCGAGGATCGGGTGATTGTTGTTATGGCGGATCCGCTTGATTTCATCACCCGTGAAATCGTGGAACGGACCTATGCCAGGCCCATCGAGATTGTATCTGCACCGGAAGAAACAATCTCCCAGTTTATTTATCGCTGGCATGAGGCAGAGGTCGATATGTCCTCAAGTGATGGATATGAAATGGATCTCAGTCTGGAAGATCAGCTCTGGGACAACCCCGAACATCTCAAGGACATGGCTTCAGAGGCCCCGGTCATTCGGCTGGTGAACCATATCATCGCAAAGGCGCTGGAGCTGGGGGCATCCGATATTCATGTGGAACCGCGAAAAAATCATGTCCAGGTACGGTATCGCATTGATGGGGTACTGCATGATCAGAACGCCATCGCGTACAAACTGAAGGCCGCCATCTGTTCGCGTATCAAGTTGATGTCCAAAATGGATATTGCCGAGATGCGGCTTCCCCAGGATGGCCGAATCAAATTTAAAATGGGAAAGGATGAGATCGACATCCGGGTTTCATCCCTGCCGACTCACTTTGGCGAAGGGCTGGTTCTACGGTTGCTTCACAAGGAAAATGTGGAGCTGGATATGGACAATCTGGGATTTCCATCATCCATTCGGGAGCGTTTCGAATCTGCCATCGCCATGCCGTATGGCATGATTCTGGTAACCGGTCCCACGGGTTCCGGTAAAACCACCACCCTGTATGCCGCGTTAAACACCATCAACTCATCCGACCGAAAAATTGTGACTGTCGAGGACCCGATCGAATATCAGATGGACGGGGTCAATCAGGTTCAGGTTCAGCCCAATATCGGCCTGACATTTGCCCATTGTTTGCGGACATTTCTCCGGCAGGACCCGGATGTCATGCTGGTGGGTGAAATCCGGGATCTCGAGACGGCTGAAATTGCCATTCAGGCCGCGCTAACCGGCCATGTCGTGTTTTCAACGCTTCACACCAACGATGCGGCCGGTGCCATCACCCGGCTTCAGGACATGGGTGTGGAGCAGTTTCTGATTGCCTCATCCCTGATCGCAGTTCTGGCCCAACGTCTGGTCAGACGGATATGTCCGGAATGCAAAAAAGAGGTTCAATTGACAACCGACGACCGGAATCTGCTGGCCAGAGAGCTGGACATACCGGTTGATGAAATCCGGCCGTCGTTTTTCCGGGGTGCCGGATGCAAGACCTGCGGCGGGTCCGGATATCGCGGGCGAATCGGCATTTATGAATTTCTTCCGGTAGATGAATCCATTCAGCGGGAAATTGTTCGGGGAGCGGATCGAAACGAAATCTTTCGAACCGCACGGTCCATCGGCATGATTTCACTTAGAATGGATGGGCTGGATAAGGTGTATAAAGGGCTCACCACCTATGAAGAGGTGCTGCGGGTGATTCGATGATTCAGCGATTTTCCTATGAGGCCATGGACAGTGCAGGCCGACGGGTTGTCGATAGTGGTGAGGCCCGAACCCGTGATGATCTGCTGATCTCTCTTCAAACCAGGGGACTGGTCTTGCTGCGATGGATTGATTCGGAAAAACAGGGGAAAAGCCTGTTTCAGCGCTCCGGCCGCAGCATCAAAAGCAAGGATCTTCTGCTTCTGACCCAGGAACTGGCCCATCTCATGAAATCCGGGCTTCCCATGGACCGGGCGCTGAATATCATTTTTCAGTCCAGTGATGTTCCGGCCATTCAGTCCATGACCAAATACCTTCGGGAGTCCCTTCAGGCGGGGACCAGTCTGTCCGACGCCATGTCCTTGAAAAAAGGCGACTTCACGGATCTGTACATCAACATGGTGCGTGTGGGGGAAATGGGCGGCATTCTGCCCCAGGTTCTTGACAAGCTGGCCGGATTCATGGCCCGTACCGAGGAAATCAAACGGTTTATTATATCCAGCAGCATTTATCCGTCCATTTTAATGAGTATCGGCATCCTGTCGGTTGTGGTGATCATGGGATTTGTGGTACCCAAATTTGCGACCATTTTTACAGACATGGGTCAAAAAATTCCGGCCAGCACCATGATACTCATTCAGGTCAGTCAGGTGTTAAGAGACTGGTGGTGGCTGATGGTTCTGACTGTGGTGCTGGCCGGTGTAATCATCTGGCGATTTTCCGAAACACCGTATGGAAAGGACCGGCTGGACCGGATTCTGATTCGGCTGCCCGGCATGGGAATACTTTTATTGAATATTCAGGTCAGCCGGTTTGCAAGAACCCTGGGGACCCTGGTTCAAAGTGGTGTTCCGCTATTAAAAGCCCTGTCCATTGTACGGGATGTGGTCAGCAACATTGTGGTCAAGACGGCCTCCGAACAGATTTATCATCAGGTCAAGGAGGGCAAACGGGTCAGCCAGTTGATGAAGGATCAGAGGATTTTTCCGGCCATGGCGGTTCAGATGGTGGCTCTGGGTGAAGAAACAGGCAAGATCGGCGAGATGCTTTCAACCGTGGCGGATGATCTGGATGTTCGGATACAGTCCCGAATCAAATCCTATCTGTCCCTTCTGGAACCCATCGCCATTCTGATTATGGGACTTATCATTGGCGGGGTCGTGATCTCGATGCTGACCGCGATATTTGGACTGAATGAAATCGAATTCTGAATAAAAATGTATTTACGCTTCACAAAATGCGAACGACGATTTACGATAAAGGACGTCCTGCTTGCAATCGCCTCTTTCGAATAACCGCTTTCTCCTGACAAATCAACGTGGATTCACTTTTTTTGAGCTGATTGTGGTGATGATTCTGCTGGTTTTCGCCGGATCACTTGTCTATGTCAGCGTGGGCCGTTCCATGAACCGGAATCAGGGAAAGATGTTTACCAAAGAGATGGCAACCATGATCAAAAAAGCCAGAATATCCGCAATCAGTCAGGGATTGCCCGTCATGTTTCATATTTCTTCAGCAGACAGACACTGCTGGATTCATGGGGATGACCGTGTTTTGGATATTCCGGAAGATATTTTAATCGAGGGAGAGGGAATCCAGTATATTGACAATGATATCCATGCCATCTATTTTTACCCCGATGGCAGTTCCAGCGGGGGTACACTGAGCGTTTTATCAAATGGTCAGATGCTGTATATGGTTCGGGTGGATATGCTGACCGGCATTCTGACACCTTTGACCGGCCATGAGTCATGAAAATCAAAGGGCGTGATATCGCTTTCAAGATACCGTTTTGGGGTGCGTTATCAGTCGGGGATGACCGAAAAAAAAGACCTGTCCCCTCCCGGCTGCCTTCCCGAAATCATTATGTTAAAAGCGATTGCTCGGGGATGACCCTTCTGGAAGTTCTGGTTGCACTGATGATTATCGGTGTTTCTGTGGGTGTGGTGTTTCAGGCGTTGGCCGGATCCAGAAGAATTGCCATACGGGCAGAGAATGTCCTCGAAGCAACCCGGATTGCAAACAATCTGCTGTCGAATCCGGTTCTGCTGAATGACTTGATGGCAGCCGGAACCGGTGCAATTGAAGACGTCGTGGCAGACACGCCCGGTTGGCGCTATTCACTGACATCCAGTCCGCTTTACATCGGACAGCCCGAAGAACGGAACACATCGGAAATTGCAGGTATTTTCGATCTGCAGTTATGTCTGTTCAAAGAAGCCGAGACCCAAAAAGCTTTCTGTCTGAACCGATGGTATAGAGATCAGAGGCAAAATGTCGCCATGCCTGCAACGCGACGACCATCACAATTCCGGCCCAGGTCATGAACCGTCATTCCCGGCAGTCCGGATTCACCCTGCTGGAGATTCTGGTGGCCATGATCCTGGTTCTGCTGGTGACACTGATTTCCACACAGGCCCTTCGGCTGACGATTCAGGCATGGGAGCGGACCGAAAAGGAGGGAGATGCCAAACAGATACGGGTCGCGCTTCCGGATCTCATTCACAATCAGCTTGAGTCGCTGGTGCTATCAGCCCGGTTTCAGCAGCAGGGCCAGCCGGTCAACCTGATATTCTGCGGATCGGAAAACCAGATGTCTTTTTTTTCAGCCTATGCACCACAGGGATCCGAATCTCAGGGACTGATGCACATTCGTTATGTGTATGATAAGCAGACAGCTACACTTTATATTTATCAGCAGGTCATTACCAGTGAAGATTCATTCATTGCGGCAACCGAAACCGGTTCTAAAAAAAGCAGAATGACTGACAATCCGATCAGTCAAATAAGCGGCATTTCCGATTTTCGGCTGGCCTATGCGCTGGAGACTGAATTTGACCCGACAGACGAAAATATGTGGGAGCCGGAATGGGAATGCATCGAAGGAGAAAATCAGATATCCATTGGTGCGCCTGCGGGTGTGATGCTGTATCTTCAAACCGTGGATAGACCTGACATGTATCCGTCGGTTTTTCGAATATCAGCGCCTGAAACATCCCCCAAATGATTCATTCGGACCTTTGGTTGTCATGAATTACAAACCCGTCGTGATAAACAGATTGCTGGCGGAGAAATCAGCATGCATGCGACACCATCACTGTCAGAACAATCAGGGAAGCGTGGTCGTTCTGATTCTCTGGGTGCTGATATTGATAACATTCCTGACTGCCCAGCATTCTTCGCATAACCGGAATACCGCCGGACTGGCGGCAGGTGCCTGGGATCGCACCCGGCGGGACCAGGCGGTTGCGTCCGTCATCGACCTTTTTTCAACCGGGAGCTGGCCCATTTCAGGAGCGGAAGAAGAAAAGGAAAAATGGTTTCAAATCGGCTGTAACGATCTGAATATCTGGTGCCGGGTCGATGACGAAGGAAAACGCGTCCTGATCAATTCAGGATCAGACAGTATGCTCCGGGAAAAAATACAGGCCATCCTGGCCCGAAATGGCGACGAAAACGAAACGGATTATCTTACTGACGCGATTCTCGACTGGCTCGATGCGGACAGCCTGGTTCGAACGGAAGGTGCGGAAGATAAAGATTACATGAAGGATGGATACAGTTATACGCCATCAAACGGCCCATTCAAGGTTTTTACTGAAATGATGCTGGTCAGAGGAATGAATGCCACTTTTTTTTGGGGAGATCCGTATCAATCTCTTCTATATGATCTGGAAAACCAGATAGATGGAACCGTAGATACGAGAAATGCGCGAAAATCAAGAAGCGGAAAACTTTCCGGCGAAACGAATCGAAAAAACAGGCTGGGATTGGAGGCAGATGAAACAGTTCCAGATTTCTGGGATGTCTTTACTGTTTTTTCAAAAGATGTCAAACGGATTACGCTGTTGATTCCTGAGAAATCAAACAGCTATTCATTTGTCGTGGCGTTTTTATCCTCGGACAACCGGACCGGAACATTCCGGATATTGGAAAGGCATCAAATTAGTCTGACAGCGGAAGACCATTTCGAATATCTGGAAACGCTTCAAAATGAAATGTCTCTCGACAGGAAAAGTGCAGCCATGTATATTTCCATTCCGGCATCACGATAGCCATCATGATCAATCACGACCACCTGAAATGAAAGTATTCCGTGTTTAAACCTGTAATCGGAATTTATCTGGATAAAGACACGCTTCACTATGTTTGCGTCAGGCGATCACTGGTGGGATGGAAACCGGTTCGACTGACGTCATCATTCGGTTCGAACGGCGTCATTTATGGGCAGGGGAATGCCCTGCTAAAAGATTTTCTCCGACAGCTTTTACCAGGCACTCACGACCATATTTTTTTAACGCTGCCCAGAAGTCTTTTTTTTATTCGAGACATCCGTCTTCCGGCCATGCCGATGGAGGATGCACTCCTGTCTGTCCAGAACAGCCTGAGTATTGTTTGTCATCTGCCGCTGGAGGAAATCCATCATGACATTCTGCTGACATCCGGTTCGGATGGCCAGATCAACGCCCTGATCGTATATGCCCATAAAAAAGACATGGGCATGATGACGGATATTTTCAAGGAGGCGGGATTTGAAAAAGCGCTAAAGGGCCTGTTTCCATTTTGTGTTGGCTTTGGCGCCGGATTGAGCTATCCGCAAAAATCTGAACCTTTGGGGCTGGTGATTCGAAATGGGGATCAACATGAGCTGGCGGTCTATCACAACAAAGGATGTCTGGCATCTGTTCTGATTTCTGAAAGCAAAGAATCCGATGGCCATCACGCCCAGATTGGTTTGATTCAGCAAAAATACAATATTCCATCTGACCGGTTGTTTGGATTTCAGGAGCCGTATAACGGTGCTGTTTTCTCAGAACCGGTTGATAGAAAATTGAAAAATCTGCCGGATGTCTCTCAGAACCGGGCCATGGCATCCCTGATGCCGGTCATTGCCAACCGGCAGAATATCTCTGTCGATGCCGGACCAACCCGTCTCAAGATGTTTGCCTGGTCAAAAATCGTGATTCCCGCGGTTATCGCAATAGCGATCGGAATGAGCCTTTTGACCCACAACATCAGCCGTACGGTGACAGCCCATGATCAGAGCGCGGTTCGACTCAAGGAGGAGGTCAAGCAACTCCGTCAGAAGATCCGGCCATTGGAGCAGGATTGGGAGAAGCTGAAAAAGACCAAAGATTTTTATAAAAGCATGGATGAATTTCTGAAGACCCGGCCGCAGATGTACAGCCAAATCAATGAAATCGCCAGGCTTTCTCCGGAAGGCACCTGGTTCAGCCGGTTTACCTTTCAGGGGGATGAGATGACGCTTCAGGGACAAGGGCCGGATGGACTGAAAGTAATTGAATCCATCCGAACATCCACGTTGTTTGAACAGGTGAAGCTGATTGGATCGGTCAGCCGGTCTCCATCCGGCGTCGAACAGTTCAGTATTTCCGTAAAACTGAAAAAAGAAGAACCGGCCCATCCATGAGTCCCAGAATAACCCGCAGGCGGAAATGGATATTGAGCGGTGCACTGGCACTGACCTGCATCCTGGTATGGTGGGCACAGATGTATGAGCCCTTTCAGGAGCGACTGGCCGATGTCCGGGATGATATCGATGTCTATACGGCCGAGCGGGATCAATTGACCGGCCAGATTCAGAAGCTGACTGGTTTGATCGGAACCAACCCGGTCAATGCAACGGAACAGGCCCGGTATCAGCAGGTAAAAATTGATGGTAAAAAAATTGAAGAGGTTAATGCCGTCGTCCAGAGTATGCTCCAGCAGTTTATGGAGCAGAAAGGCCTGGCCATTAAAACCTACAAGGAATTGCCGCCCGGAAAATGGCAGGAATATCCGGTTGGCCGCATCGAAGTGCAGTTTGAGACCAACATGCAGGGATTGTCTGACACCTTGGAGTATTTTGAGTCGTTGAACCGGCTGGTTCGTATTGAAAGACTGACGATCAATTACAGACGCACCAAACAAAGTGATCTGCTGATTTCCATGCAGATCGGCATATTATTACTGGAAGAGGTCCGCCCTTGATTACTCGACAGATCAGGTTCTATGGTAAAAATACCGGTAACATACTTCAGTTGATCGGGATCATTCTGATGATGACCATCCTTACCGGCTCGGGGTGTACACCCGGCAAGGCATTGAAAAAACCGGATAGTGTCTACACGGAAAGTGCTAATCCGTTTGTCCGGATGAACATCCCCGATGAAAAACCCCAACAGGCGCCGGTCAAACCACCGATTGTTTCGCTTGAACCGGTCAAAGAAGCCGCTCCCAAAACCAATCTCCGGCATATCGCGGCGGAAAAACCCGCTCCGCCAAAAACCACTGCAAAACCGGGGGACGGCAAGAAAAAGGAAGCCAAAGTTCATGTTGAACTGGCCTTCGACAATGCGGATCTGTATGAGGTGCTGGATCTGACGCTGTATGATCTGTTTGGTGTCAGCTACATGGTCGATCCAACACTGAAGGCCATGGTGACGTTTCATATTGCCGGTGACTATACACGGGATGAGTTTATCAATTTACTGAACAACGCATTGCAGTTGAACAGCCTGTCCATTGTGAATGGTCCCGGAAGTATTTACAAGGTGACGCCAAAACCGTCCTCCGGTGGCGCCGGTGGCGCACTGGTCGTGACAGATGACAACCCGATGACCGGCGATGTCACCCGGCTGATCCGGCTTCGTTATGTTGGAGTGGCCGCGGCTGCAGCCAACATTATTCCGTTTTTATCAAAAGGCGCTGTTGTTGTTCAGGATATGGTCAATAATTCACTGCTGGTAACGGATACGAATGAAAATCTGACCAAAGCGGTTGCCATCCTGGGTGTGATTGATGTCGAATATTTTTCAGATATTTCCTGGCAGATTTTTCCCATCAAGGACGTGGATGTCAATGTCATTGCAGCGGATCTGGAAAGTGTTCTGAAAAGTGGCGGGTTGTATACCCGGCAGGGCACGGTAGAAGGTGCACTTGAGCTGTTTCCGATCCGGAGCATGAACGCAATTCTGGTGGTTACCCGCTGGCCCAATATGCTGAAACTGGTACAGGACTGGATTGCGGCCATGGACCAGGGAATCGATTCTGAAACCAATGTGTTTGTCTATTTTGTCGAAAATGGATCCGCCATGGAACTGGCCGAAGTGCTGGGACAGATTTTTGGCAGCAAGGTAACCACCACCAGAAGTTCGTCCGCGGCCAGCCGATCAAAGCCAGCCTCGACCAGATCCACGACTGGCCTGACCAAGTCAACGCCGTCCACAACCGCCCAAAAACAAACTCTGGTGAATCCAACCGCTGCCAGTTCGGCCAAGCGGACAGATGACGGTCTGGTCGAAAATGTGGAAGTCATTCCGGATGAAGCCAACAATGCCATTGTATTCAAGGCCAGCAAACGGGACTATAAACTGGTGCAGACCATATTGAAACAACTGGATATTGTTCCCCGGCAGGTGCTGATCAATGTTTTGATCGCCGAAATTTCCCTGAGTGGCTCCATTGAATATGGCATCGAATGGTTTCTGAACAAAAATGTAGGCAAGCTGGGATCACAGGATGGTGACTATACGGTACAGGGGGCGCTTGACAATTCGCTTGCAAGGGCCATCAACACACCGCTGGGCAGTGCGAACGGATTTTTTTTCAGCGTATATGACCCGGTGGAATTTTTACGCAGTCTTGTGTATGCCCTGGGAAGCGACTCGGATGTGAACATTCTGTCCTCTCCCAACATTCTGGCTTTGGACAACAGGGAAGCAATCATCGAAGTGGGCAATGAAATTCCGACCGCGACCGGCACCACATCGGATACGACCACCGGAACAAAAACCACCACCTCGGTTCAATATCGCAAGACAGGCGTTCTTCTGACTGTCACCCCCCATATCAATAGCAGCGGACTGGTCAAGATGGAACTGGTGCAGGAGGTGAGCGATATCGGGGAATTTGTTCCGGAACTCAGTAACTATATCATCCTGACCCGGCGGGCCGATACGTCCCTGGTCGTGGAGGACGGACAGACCGTTGTCATCGCCGGCCTGATGAAATCAAACAGTCGGAACAGCAATTCCGGAATTCCTTTTCTCAAGGATATCCCGATATTGGGATATCTGTTTGGTGGTGCCTCACAGGAAATGCAGAAAACCGAACTGATCATCATGATTACGCCTCATGTGATCAAAAACCGGACCGATGCAGAAACCATCACATGGGAATTTTCAAATAAAATCAAAACACTTCAAAGAGACAAGATTCTGTCCAATCCGTAGGGTTGACTCCCGGAAACGAGAAATGTGAGGATTAATCATGGATTATAGGGGGTTGCATTACATGGAATCATATGATATTTCCATTCTTCTACTGAATCCTGACTATTGAATTCTGTTTTTCTTTTTGAATGGATCGACATCATGAAGAAATCCCTGGCTCCCTTGTTACTTCTCGTTCTTCTGATCGCTGCCTTTCGGGGAGGCACCTGGTACAGCCAGCGCTGGGCTGGCCCCGATCATGATTCTTCTAACGGAGAACGCCGGATTTTACACTATGTTGATCCCATGAATCCGGCAAATGTGTCTGAGAACCCGGGCATTGCACCATGCGGTATGCCCATGGAACCGGTTTACGATGACGGAGAATCGGCAGGATCGGACCTCACGGGGCCGGGGGGGGGCGAGGCCACCGGGCACCGTAAAATTATCTCCTCAAAAACAGCAGATTATCGGTGTCCAGGTTGGTACAGCCGAGAGGATCTCAGAAACACACGAAATCCGGACACTGGGTCGCATCGCAGCAGATGACAACCGGGTATATCCGCTGGTTTCGGCTGCGGATGGGTGGATGACTTATATTCCTGGCAGCACTGTCGGTGCCCGGGTTGAAGAAGACCAACTCATGGCGCTGATCCGCATTTACAGCTATGACTTTTTCTCCTGGCAGCAGCGATTTCTGACCGAACTGGCCAATACCGGACGCAGGCGGCTGCCTGCCACCAATTTTACCGGAGCCCGCCAACCGTTTGCACGTCCATCCCATTCCGGTGCATCCAAACCGGATGCCATGTCCACCACGACCATGCCACCCGCAGCGGTGCAAAACGAAAAGGTCTCTCCACCAGCCGCACCGCAACCCGCAGGCAGACGTCTTGGCATGCCGTTCTCCGCCATGCAGTCCAAAGCGCCTGCTGCCGAATCTTTGCCACCTGGCCAGGAAACCGATGCACCCCATTCCGAGGCAATGAAACCGGCGGAAGACCAGCCTCCAACCATGCCGGATATGACCGGCCACGACATGCACAGAGAAGATGACACGTCTTTGGGCCTGAATATTGTTGGTGAAGACGATATTCTGTATGCCAACAAGGGAAAACTCGAACTGTTGAATCTAGGGGTCAGTGAAATTCAGCTAAAGGATCTGGCCCAAAGTGGTAAATATGTAACCGCCATCGAAATCCGGTCACCGGTCACCGGCCTGGTGATCGACCGTGGCGTGTCACCGCTTCAGAAAGTGGAGCGCGGTACCGAATGCTTTCGGGTGGCGGATCTGAGCCGCGTATGGATTCTGGCGGATGTTTATCATACGGAAGCCGGTTATATTCAACCGGGGATGACGGCCAGGGTATCCCTTCCGCGACAGAATACCCATATTGAGGCTCGCGTGAGTGACGTCCTGCCTGAGTTTGATGCCACCACGCGCACATTGAAGGTGCGCCTGGAGATGGATAACCCCAAGCTGGCGTTTCGACCGGAGATGTTTGTCGATGTTGAGTTTCTGGTCACCCTGCCATCGGCCGTTACGGTTCCGGCAGACGCGGTACTGGATTCCGGGAGAAGAAAAATTGTGTTTGTCGTTTTGGGGGATGGCTATTTTGAACCCCGCGAAATCGTAACCGGATGGCGGTTCGGCGACCGGGTTGAAGTCGTCAAAGGACTTGCCCCGGAAGAACCAATCGTCATCTCCGGAAATTTTCTGATCGATTCCGAAAGCCGGATGAAACTGGCTGTCGAAGGATTGATGGCGAAAACGAAAACAGAAAAAGGATCCGGAGACAACACACCGCCCAGTGATCCCAGCCCAAGTCAATCGCAAGATGATTAACCGCATCGTCGATTTTTCCGTTAACAACCGGCTCATCGTTTTTACCCTGATCGCAGCGGCCTGTATCATGGGCTGGTGGTCCATGAACCGCCTTGCCCTGGACGCCATTCCGGATCTCAGCGACACCCAGGTGATTGTGTATTCGCGATGGGACCGAAGCCCGGACATCATCGAAGATCAGGTGACCTATCCCATCGTGACCGCGATGCTGGGTGCCCCGCGGGTAAAAGCGGTCCGCGGCTTTTCCGATTTCGGGTATTCCTATGTCTATGTCATCTTCGAGGATGGCACCGACATCTACTGGGCCCGGTCCAGAACGCTTGAATATCTTTCCGGCGTGCTGCCAAGGCTTCCGCAAGGTGTTCAGACCGAGCTGGGGCCGGATGCCACAGGCCTGGGCTGGATTTTTCAGTATGTTCTGGTGGATGCGTCTGGACAGCACAGCCTGGCCGATCTTCGTTCCTATCAGGATTGGGTGCTGCGCTATTATCTGAAATCGGTTCCCGGTGTCGCCGAAGTCGCCCCAATCGGCGGTTTCACCAAGCAGTATCAGGTCAATGTGGATCCAAACCGGCTGCAGGCGCATAATCTTTCCATCAGTCGCGTGGTGGAGGCGGTCCGGGGGGGAAACATCGAAGCAGGCGGACGGATGATCGAGTTCGGTGGCACCGAATATATGGTCCGCGGGCGCGGATATGCGAAATCCGTCACCGATTTTGAAAATATTCTCCTGACGACCAGTGACAGCGGGACGCCGATTCGCATCAAGGATATCGGCCAGGTGGTTTCCGGCCCGGATCTGCGGAGGGGCGTTACGGATCTTGACGGCACCGGCGAAGTGGTTTCCGCCATTGTGGTCATGCGCCAAGGACAAAACGCCCTCGATGTCATTGACCGTATCAAGGCCAAACTCCGGGAAATCGAGCCCGGACTGCCTGCCGGGGTGAAGGTCGTTCCCATTTACGACCGGTCGGAACTGATTCTTCGGGCCATCGACAATTTGAAGACCACCCTGATGGAAGTCATTGTGACTGTCTCACTGGTGATCCTTCTCTTTCTGTGGCACATTCCCAGCGCCATCATTCCCATGATCACCATCCCGATTGCGGTCCTGCTGGCGTTCATTCCATTTCGGATGATGGGGCTTACCGCCAACATCATGTCCCTGGGCGGTATTGCCATCGCCATCGGCACCATGGTGGATGCGGCCATCGTCGTGGTCGAGCAGACGCACAAAAAGCTGGAGGAATGGGAGCATGGCGGCAGGAAAGAGGACTACCGGGCGGTTGTCGTTACCGCCATAAAGCAGGTTGCCGGCCCCAGTTTTTTTTCCATGCTGGTCATCGCCGTGTCTTTTCTGCCGGTGCTGACACTCGAGGCCCAGGAAGGCCGCCTGTTCAAACCCCTGGCGTACACCAAGACCCTTTCCATGTTCATCGCCGCGTTTCTGGCCATCACCCTGGATCCGGCGTTGCGGATGTTCTTCACCCATTTGAACCGCTATGACTTTAGGCCCCGGTGGCTGTGCCGGGCGACAAACGCCGTGGTCGTTGGAACCATCCATTCCGAAGATAACCACCCGATCAGCCGCGTACTCATTCGCGTCTATCAACCCGTTGCCGAGTGGACGCTTCGACACAAATGGATCGTGATCGCAGGGGCGTTTATCCTGGTAATCGGCACGATTCCGGTTTTTATGCAACTGGGTTCGGAATTCATGCCCCCGCTCGATGAGGGGGCGATCATGTATATGCCGTCAACCATGCCGGGCATTTCCATTGCTGAAGCCCAGCGGCTGCTTCAGACCACGGACCGGATCATCAAACGGTTTCCGGAAGTGGACCGGGTCCTGGGCAAAGCCGGCCGAGCCGAAACCGCCACGGACCCGGCGCCTTTGTCCATGCTGGAAACCGTGATCATTCTCCATCCAAAGACAATGTGGCGGCCCGTGAACACCTGGTATTCCTCATGGGCGCCGGAATGGTCCAAGACCATATTGCGCCGGTTTACACCCGATCATATTTCTACGGAAAAGCTGATCAGTCTGATGAACGATGCCCTCCAGATCCCCGGTGTCGCCAACGGCTGGACCATGCCGATCAAGGGCCGGATCGACATGCTCACCACCGGCATACGAACGCCGGTCGGGCTTAAAATTTCTGGAGCCGACCTGGCCGCCATCGAAGAGATAGGGTCTCAGATCGAAGCCTTCCTGCCCGCGGTAAAGGGAACCCGCAGCGTTTTTGCCGAACGAACCGGGAGTGGATATTTTCTGGATTTTGAATGGAACCGCGAACAACTGGCGTATTTCGGCATGAGCATGGACAATGCCCAGGCCGCGGTTCAGAACGCCATCGGCGGAGAAACCGTAACCACGACCGTCGAAGGACGGGAACGCTATTCGGTCAATGTGCGCTACATGCGCGATTTTCGGACGGATCTGGGGTCGCTTGCCCGCATTCTGGTCTCTGACCCGGAAGGTCAGCGACAGATTCCCATTGGACAGCTTGCCGAAATCCGTGTAACCAGCGGGCCCTCCATGATCCGGAACGAAGACGGACTGCTTACCGGTTATGTCTATGTGGACATGGCGGGGCGTGATCCCGAGGGCTATATTGAAGAAGCCGGAGCGCTGATCCGGGACAGGGTAAAACTGCCCATAGGCTATGCCGTTTCCTGGAGCGGTCAGTATGAGGCGATGCAGCGGGTCAGACAACACCTTGGGGTGGTTTTGCCCCTGACCCTGTTTCTGATTATTCTCTTGCTGTATATGAGCACCCGATCCATGACCAAAACCGGCATCGTACTGTTGGCGGTTCCGTTTTCCGCCATTGGCGCGGTTTGGTTGCTGTATGTGCTGGGGTATAACATGAGCATCGGCGTATGGGTCGGATTGATCGCCCTGATGGGGATCGATGCGGAAACCGGCGTTTTCATGCTTCTTTATCTGGATATTGCCTATGAACAGGCCAGAAAAGAAGGCCGCCTTCGCAATCTGGCTGAACTTCGAAGCGCCATTCTCGACGGGGCTGTCAAACGTATTCGACCCAAGTTCATGACCACGGCCACGGAGTTTATCGGACTGGTTCCGATCATGTGGTCGATGGGCGCTGGGTCCGATGTCATGAAACGCATTGCTGCACCGCTGGTCGGCGGCGTCTTTACCTCTTTCCTGTTGGAACTTCTGGTGTATCCGGCAATCTATGAAATCTGGAAATGGCACTTTGAGCTCAAAAAAATTCTGAACCCGGAATCCGGAACCGTTCATAAAAATGCGTCTTCGACGTAAATCAAAAGGAGTGTGCCCCATGAAAAGAAGAATTCTGTTCGTTCTGTTGACCGCATTCTTGTTATCCATGGCTGGAGTCGTTTTGGGAGAGGATGATGTTCAGAAGGCGCCATCCTGTAAATACTGCGGCATGGACCGGGCCAAATTTGCGCACAGCCGGATGCTGGTGACCTATGATGACGGAACCACGCTGGGAACCTGCAGCATTCATTGTCTGGCGGTGGATCTGGCCCAGAACATTGACAAAATGCCCAGTTTAATACAGGTGGGAGACTTCAACAGCAAAAAGCTCATCGATGCGGAAAAAGCGTTTTGGGTTATCGGCGGAAACAAGCCCGGGGTCATGACAAAACAGGCCAAATGGGCATTTGAGAAAAAAGAAGACGCAGACCGGTTTATCATGGAAAACGGCGGAACCCCGGCCACTTATGATGAGGCGATGAAAGCGGCCTACGACAGCATGTATACCGATACAAAGATGATCCGGGACAAGAGAAAAATGATGAAGATGAAAGGGATGGGACATCAATAACTGCGTTTTCGGTTTTGAGTGTCACGTTATACGCCATCAGAGGAGGTATCATGAACATTTTTCGAATCACTGTTATCGCTGTCCTGCTGTCATTATCATTGACGCTGACGGGCGAGGCAACGCCGGTCAAAGCCTCAAAGACAGACAAATGTCCGGTTTGCGGCATGTTTGTCGCGAAGTATCCGGATTTTCTGGCTCAGGTCATCTATAAAGATGGCACGTATGCACTTTTTGACGGCGCCAAAGATATGTTCAAATATTATTTCAACATCAAAAAATATAATCCAACCAAAGAGTTGACCGATATTGCATTCATCTATGTCACGGATTATTACGGCATGGATCCGACGGACGGCCGCAACGCGTGGTACGTCATTGGAAGCGATGTCTTTGGCCCCATGGGCAGGGAGCTGATACCGTTTGCAAAAGAAGCGGATGCAAAGGAATTCATGAAGGACCATGCCGGAAAATCGCTGATCCGCTTTGATGACGTCACGCCGGATGTAATCAAAGGACTGGATTGATGCACCAGAGGAAATCGGATATTTTTTTGAGCCTTCTTGCAGCGGGAGGCCTTATCGTTTGCCTGATGTTCCTGGATGCAACCGTCAGCCAGCATTTTGACAGACGGTGGGTTGAGGACCGGCGCGAAATCGTCCGGGTGTTGACACTGACGGATCTGTGTCTGTTTACCGAAGCGCGCTACACCCGGCATCCAAGCATGGCGGATCTGCATACGCCGTTCCAGGACCATCCGATGGCCCTCGAACATTTTCCATCCGGTGCCATCATGGCAGTGCCACCTCACCTTCAATTTCAGGAGAAACGGTGAGTCTATGGGAGCCCTCGAAAAACAGCGGAATATTCTCGATTTCACCCTGTCTTCCCTGTTGCGGAGAAAGGGTAAAAATTTCGCCCTGGTGTTGGTCTACACCTTTATCATCTTTTTGCTGGCCTCTGTCCTGTTTTTTTCTCATTCGATCCGGAAAGAGGCGTCTTTGATTCTTCAGGGCGCACCGGAAATGACGGTTCAACGACTGACGGCGGGCAGACAGGATGTGATTCCGAAGCACTACATCGATTCCATCAGAAAGATCCGGGGCGTGCAATCGGTGGCGCCGCGGCTGTGGGGCTACTATTATGATGCCCTGAGCGGCGCGAATTTTACCCTGATGGTCAATGCGGATTTAAAGGACAGCGTCGGAAGCATCCTCATCGGCAGCGGCGTGTCATGGCGCAGTGCGAGCGACAATCGGAATCAGGCCATTCGGAAAAATGACACCATCCCTTTCAAAACCTATGACGGATCCGTCCTGATGTTGAAGGTCAAGGGGATTCTTTCTGTCGCTTCAGCACTGGCAACCGCGGATCTGATACTGGTATCGGAGACCGATTTCAGTAAGATTTTTTCCATTCCGGATGATCATGCCACGGACCTGGTGCTCCAGGTCCGAAATGCCAAAGAGCTTCCCACCATCGCCGCAAAAATCACGCAGCGCCATCCGGATACCCGTCCGATCCTGAGAGAAGAGATACTGAGGACCTATGACGCGGTTTTTGACTGGCGGGCAGGCGTCACCCTTATGGTGTTGTCAGGCGCCTTTTTCGCCTTCATCATTCTGGCATGGGACAAGGCAACCGGATTGAGTGCAGAAGAAAAACGGGAGATTGGAATCCTCAAGGCCACCGGATGGGAAACCTCGGATATTTTACTGATGAAATTCTGGGAAGGCGCGACCATATCCCTTTCAGCGTTCATGATGGGAATCCTTTCGGCCTATCTGCATATTTTTCTCGCATCTTCCATTCTGTTCGAATCTGTTCTGAAGGGATGGTCGGTTCTCTATCCCCATTTCAGGCTGACACCCCATATCAATGCCTATCAGATAGCGGTCCTGTTTTTTTTCACGGTCATTCCCTACACCGTGGCAACCATCGTGCCGTCCTGGCGGTCTGCAACGGTTGACCCGGATTCTGTCATGAGGATGTGACATCATGATTCACCTTCAGGATATCCGAAAAATTTTCAACGCGGGCAAACCCAATGAATTTGTGGCTGTCGAAGATGTGAGCCTTTCCATTGATTCGCAGGGAGCCACCGCACTCAAAGGGCCAAGCGGGTCCGGAAAAACCACACTGCTCAGCATGCTCGGATGTATGGCAAGACCAACTTCGGGCAGAATCACACTGAAGGACCGGGAAATCACCAGTCTTCCCGAGCGGTTTCTCACGGAAATCAGGCGGAAGACATTCGGATTCATGTTTCAGCAATTCAACCTCATCAAGGGCATCACCGCCCTGGAAAATGTGATGATTCCGGCTTACCCGAATGGCGAGAAGCAAGGCATTTTGAAGAAACGGGCCATGGACCTGCTGGCCTTATTGAATCTTGCGGACAAGGCTTTCTCGAAGGTGGAATGGCTTTCCGGCGGTGAGGCGCAACGAACCGCGATTGCCAGGGCATTGATCAACAACCCCGACATCATTATCGCAGACGAACCGACGGCCCATCTGGATACGCGTCTCTCCGGAGAATTCATGGAAATCATGAGGCAGCTTAAAAATGAGGGAAAAACCATTCTCATCGCAAGCCATGATCCGATTGTATATGAATCAGATGTCATTGATCGGATCATCGCCATGAGAGATGGCAGGGTCGTGTCCTCAGGGGACGTGCCATGACCTTTCACCCCGGCATCCTGGCGTTGCTTCTGGGGTCGGTGCTTACCACGTCCATGTTGTGTTATGCCGCATTCGAAGGCGCACGGATCATCCGGTACTGGGACATCAGAAGCGGGAGCGAGCGTCAACTGGAGCTTGAGCGAAGAACCTATCTGGTTTCAACGGTCATGAGTTATGCCCTGGGCTTTCAGCTTCTGTCCCTGTTTCTGTTCATCTTTACGGCAGATACACTCAGCCCGCTCTTTGTCGGCGCCATGTGTGCGGCCGGAAGCCTCAATGTCAACGGGTTCGGCTATCCGGCCCTCTTGTTAAAGATCGTCACGTTTCTTTTCGCCGGTCTGTGGCTTATCGTCAATTTCACCGACAACAAAGCCCCTGATTATCCCCTGATCCGGATCAAGTATGGACTCCTGCTGGCTATGGCCCCACTTTTGATTGCCGAAACGGGCGTACTGGGGGGATATCTTCTGGGGCTCAAACCGAATATCATTACATCCTGCTGCGGAACACTGTTTACCGCAGATGCCAACACGATCATGTCTGATCTGCTTATCCTTCCCCGTCCGTTGTCACAAACCGCTTTTTTCACAAGTGCACCCATTGCACTGGCATTCGGGTTGTATGTTTACCGGAGAGGAACAGGCGTCTGGCTTTTTTCCGCCGCGTCATTGATTCATTTTTTCATTTCCATTACCGCGCTCATTTCGTTTATCAGCATTTATTTCTATGAACTCCCGACCCATCACTGCCCGTTTTGCATCCTGCATCCGGAGTACGGATATGTGGGATATTTTTTGTATGCCGCGCTCCTTGCCGGGGCTGTATCCGGATTGGGGACCGGCGCCGTCATGCCGTTTAAAAAAATCGAAAGCCTTAAAGAGGTTATTCCAGGTCTTCAAAAACGGCTTGCCCTGATATCGATTCTGTCAAATCTTTCTTTCATATTGATCGCAGGATACGGTATTCTGTTCTCCAATCTCAGTATGGCGGCGTATTAACGTAAATGATTGGACACATAAGGAACCTTTGATAGAGAAGACCATGAATCACGAGGAAAACGAGCGGCTGCTTCACGCGCTTCGGCACCATCAGCTCGAGTTGGAGATGCAGAATGAAGAACTGCGCCGGACTCACGAAGAGCTGGACGCATTGCGGGCGCGCTATGTCGATCTGTTCGACCGGGCCCCGATGGGCTATGCGATGCTGAGCGAAAAGGGACTGATCGTGGAGGCCAATCTCACTCTCGAAACCCAGCTTGGGGTGCCAAGGGCGGAGCTGGTCATGCAGCCGTTGTTCCGCTTTATCTTCCCGGAGGACCAGGATATATACCAACGGCACCGCAGGCAGCTCTTTGACACGGGACAGTCACAGACCTGCGAAATTAGAATGCTGCGCGCGGATAACGCCCCTTTCTGGGTGCAGTTGGAAGCAACAGCAACAAAAATCGATGCGGGCTCAGCCGCATATCGCATCATAATTATCGACATCACCGAACGGAAGCAGTTGGAAGATGCCCGGTTGTTTCTCCTGCGATGTGGCGCCACGGGTTCGGGCGAGGAATTCTTTCAATCGCTTGCCGGATACCTTGCCCAGAGTCTGAATTCGGACTATGTCTGCATCGACCGGCTGGAGGGAGAAGCGGTTACGGCCCGGACGTTGGCCGTCTACTGTGATGGAACGTTCGAGGATAACGTGACCTACACCCTGAAAGACACGCCGTGCGGGGATGTGGTGGGCAGGACGATCTGCCGCTTTGACAGAGATGTCCGGCGGTTATTCCCACAGGATCGGGTGCTCCAGGAGATGAATGCGGAAAGCTATGTCGGAACCACCCTTTGGAGTCACGATGGTACGCCGATCGGGCTGATCGCGGTCATCAGCCGTCGCCCCCTGACTAACCCCTGTCTGGCCGAATCCATACTCAAAATGGCGGCCGTACGCGCAGCCGGCGAACTGGAGCGGCAGCAGGCATTTGATGCATTGATGGAAAATGAGAAAAAACTGGTTCAATCTTACGAAGAACTGGAAGAGCAGGTCAAGGAACGGACACGGGCGCTGTCTCTGAGCAATGAACATCTGTTGCAGGAGATCAAGGCGCGTGCTCAGGTCGAGAATGCCCTGAAGGAAAGCGAAGAAAGATACCGCAATGTATTTCACAACAATCATGCCAATATGCTGCTCAGCGATCCGGAAACCTTGGACATCATCGACGCCAACCCGGCCGCCTGCAATTTTTACGGGTATTCCTGTCGAGAACTGACCGGCAAAAAACTCACCGACATCAATGGGCTTCCCCCGGACGTTTTATTGCAGCGGTGTAATCTGGCATTATCCAACCAGCAAAATCATTTCATTTCTGCCCACCGCCTTTCCAGCGGGCAAATCCGGGATGTGGAAGTTTTTGTGGGTTCTGTCAGAATCACAGGCAAACCCTTGTTGTTTTCTGTGATTCACGATATTACCGAACGCCGGCAAGTGGAACAGCGCATGGTCGAGGTTTCGGAATTCATCCAGAAAATCTTTGATGCGTCGCCCCTTGGAATCATCGCCTATGATGCCACCGGGCAATGTGTCATGGCCAATGACGCGGTGGGAAGAATCATCGGCGCCAGTCGTGAAGACGTTCTTCTGCAGAACTTCAATAGGCTGGATTCCTGGGAAAAGTCGGGTTTGTTGACCGCTGCCCGGGAAGTGCTGGAATCCAATCAACCCCGCGAGAATCTCGAATTACATCTGATGACCACCTTTGGAAAAGACATCACGCTCAAGTGCAGTCTGGTTCCATTTTCATCGGCCAACAAACCGCATCTGCTTCTGATGGGCCAGGACATCAGCCGGGAAAAACTGATGGACGAGGCCCTGCGGCAAAGTCAGAAACTGGCATCCATCGGCCTTCTGGTTGCAGGTATTGCCCATGAGATCAACAATCCCAACGGCTTCATCATTTTCAATCTCCCCATTCTCAGGGATTATCTGCAGGAGCTGATGCCCATTGTTGACGACTATATGGCGGAGCATCCGGATCGCAGCATGTTCGGCCGGACCTATGAAGATTTTCGGTGTGATCTTTTCAAACTGCAGGACAACATCGAACACGGCGCACAACGGATCAGTGCCGCCGTGGCCGGATTGAAGGATTTTTCCCGAAAGCGGACAATACTGGAACCCCGACCGGTTGCCCTGAAGCCGGTCATTGAACACGCGCTATCGCTCTGTCGGGAGGAGATTCGTAAACATGTCAGATCCTTTCATCTAACTGTTCCCGAAAATCTGACGCAGATTCGAACCGATCCCGAAGCGATCGAACAGATACTGATCAATCTGCTGATCAATGCCGCCCATGCTTCGAATAAGACGGATTCCTGGATAAAATTGGGTGTCAGTGTCGACAGTGGCCGGCCGGATCGATGCATCATTGTAATAGAAGACAACGGGTGTGGTATGGACGAAAGAACCATGAAGCGGATATTCGATCCCTTTTATACCAAAAAAACATCTGTTCAGGGAACCGGGCTGGGGCTTTATATCTCCCAGAGTCTGGCGGAAGGATTGGGGGGCCGGATTGAAGTGGAAAGCCAGCCCGACCGGGGAAGCACCTTCAAGGTAATTCTGAACGATTTATAATAGGCCGGAATTATTCGGAGAATGGACAGATGGGCCATCGAATTATCGTGATTGATGATGATCAGGATTATCTGGAAAGCATCGCCAGAGGGTTGTTTAATGCCGGATATACGGATGTGAGGACAGAGAGCGATCCCAAAAAGGCGGCAATATCTTTTGAACAGGGCCAGACATACGATATTGCCCTGATCGATCTGATCATGCCGGACATGGACGGAATGGAACTGTTGGAAACGATCAAACAACATAGTCCAACCACCGAGTGCGTCATGGTTACAGCGGTCAACGATGCCATATCGGCAGTGGGATGTTTAAAGAAGGGGGCTTATGATTTTTTGGTCAAACCGGTCAGCAGAGACGATTTGCTCCTGAAAATTGGTCACGCGGAGGAAAAAAAACGGCTGCTGGAAATATTGGACCTGAGGAGAACCGGAGAAATCCCGGAACTGACAAACTCAAAAGCCTTTGAGCGGATCATTACCCGATCGCCCGGGATTCTGGCTGTTTTGAAGGAAGCAGAGCTTCACGCGGTCAGCAATGTATCGATTCTGATCACCGGGGAAAGCGGTACCGGAAAGGAGCTTCTGGCAAGGGCCATTCACCTGGCCAGTGACCGGGCGAACGGCCCGTTTATACCCGTCAATATGGCTTCTTTGAGCAACGGTCTGTTTGATGACGATTTTTTCGGCCATGTCAGGGGGGCGTTTACAGGAGCGGAAAAAGACCATATGGGTTACCTGGAGCGCGCCAATCACGGGACCCTGTTCCTGGATGAAATCGGGATACTACCCATGGATCTGCAGGGGAAACTGCTGCGGGTCCTGCAGGAAGGAGAATTTGCAAAGCTGGGGACCAGCAGAATGCAGAAAGTGGATATGCGCTGTGTTGCGGCAACCAATGAAAATCTGGATGCGTTATTGAAACGCGGGAGGTTTCGCAAGGATTTATATTATCGCCTCAAAGGTGCGCAACTCCACCTCCCCCCCTTAAGAGAGCGGCGGGATGATATTCCGCATCTGATTGACAGTCTTGTAGCCGATTTACCGGGGATCTTCCGGGAAAAACCTGTCGAGGACAAGGCCGTTTCAATGCTTTCAGCCTATGATTATCCCGGAAACATACGGGAGCTTCAATCCATTCTCCATGCGGCCGCCAACCTGGCTGAGGGCCGGCCCATTGCGCCCGATCATCTGCCGGGTGCGGTTCGGGCCCGAAAACCGGCATCCGGGTCTACGCCGCAGTTACAAAATGGAACGACCGTTTCTCTGTTTGAAAACGAAAAAGAGCATATTTTAAACGTCTATCGCCAAACGGCTGAAAACAAATCCCGGACAGCCAGGCTTCTGGGAATCGGTCTCAATACGCTGAGAAGAAAGCTTGAATCCTACGGAATCGAATAGACCCGACTCTCTTCCAACTAATATCGGTTGGATCATCGTTTTTCAGTCCGATACAGGTAATGATCATGTTGCACAGCCAGATCAGAAATTCTCAGGCTGTGTTGACAATCGTATCCGATGGCCTGATCTGGTATCATTTACCCCCCCTTAAGTTCAGGCTGAATCATCCGAGTGCCAGTGGGCCATATGCATTGCATGCGTCTTCAGATAGGCGCCAGCCTTATAGAACTTGTCATAAAAATCCAGATCAAGATGATGCGCCTGCAGATACATGATGAGGAACATGGAGGGTACTGTACCTGGAAACTTGCCAAACGTGTCGTATACGTATTGGGCTTGAAGCGCAACGCACTCCCTGAACCGTTCATCGTGGACCTGGGCGGCCGAACGTACTTTACGACTATCTTTCCACGGACCGGGCGTAGCGGGATGAAACGGTCCGCCTGGGCCAAACTTGCGCTGGCAAAGTGCATCCACTGCGGCTCGCATATCCGGGTGATGGGGTGGACAGTAACCTTCCATCACTCCCTCCAATCCAGTGGGATTCGGGTAGGGCCAGCGATCATTCTTGTCATACCGGAATCCCAAACCCGGCACTTCAGAATTGCCACTGGCGCCAAGCGTGGCGAAGGGATCGATTCCGTTAAACATCCATCCCCCAAGGCCCATGGCCTGGAGCATTAGCACACCGGCATAGCAGCTTGTTCCCAGTTCCACGGTCAGCTCTGAAAGCGACCATTGCTCCACAAAGGTGATGGGCCAGACGTTGGCTGTATCCACAATGTCTCCAAACTGCTCGATTCCCGGAATGGGACATGCGTTGATATCATCGTGGAGTACCAAACCATTCTGCAGCATATAACAGATATTGAGCAAGACGTGCTGCGAAAGATCTCCAACAGGGATGGCAACCAGGGTAGACGGTTTGTTAAACACCCACGTGTTATGTGCCTCGGTGTACGGTACTTCTGAAGGAAGTTTCAGGCGACCATCCTGGATCTTACGTACCCGTTTTCGGGCATTGTCAAGAAATCCCTCCAGGCTCAATGATCCGTCATCCGCCCGGTCATCAAAAGATGGCGCATCGCGCATCTCCAACACATACACGCCTTCGTCATCCGTGAAGAAGGTCTGGCTTGTGTGAAACCCGGCGGCTGATGGAAATATCCTTCCACCCGCAGATCCGGCATAATTGGAAAGATAGGGGGCATAACGAGCTGCACGATAAATCATGTGATGCCAGGATGTATTGCCACCGCAGGCCGATACGACCAGCATTTTTTCAAGATCGGTTAACGGTAATACCTCTCGGCGCGACCGATAGGCGAACACGCCATCTGGAATTTCCGCGCCCATAAAGAATCTCCGGGACCGGCGGCCCAAAAGTGCTTCCATGAGAGGAAATGATAGCATATCCGCTAAACCTTTAGGTATCGTCATATTTTTCATATGTCTCTCCTTTTCTTTCAAAATGGGTTTTATCTCTTAAATGCATCTTTTCGGGATAAAAAGTGTCGGTTTAATGTCATTTTAAGCATAGACTTTCATTGTTTTTCTTTAATATTCTGGCTGTTACAGTGGTCCGACCCCAAGAAATGCATTCACGAACTGGCTTCGCAGCTCCCGTTTCAAAATTTTGCCCGCAGGGCTTTTGGGCAGTGTGTCGACAATCCGGAATTCCTTGGGTACCTTGAACGAAGACAGATTGGACTTGAGATAGGTTTTAAGCGCAGCGGTATCGACAGATTGATCTGGCGCGGAAATAATGAATGCGGTGATCCGTTCGCCCCATTCGGAATCCGGTATGCCGATCACCGCACATTCCTGAATCTCGGGTCGGGTATAAAGCAGTTCTTCCACTTCCCTTGGATACACATTTTCTCCGCCGGTGATGATCATGTCTTTCAGCCGGTCCACAATAAACAGATATCCATTGGAATCAATCCGGCCCATGTCTCCGCTACGAAACCAGTCATCCCAGAAGACAGCCCGGGTTTCCTCGGGCCGGTTCAGATATCCCTTCATCACGTTGCGGCCCCGGATACAGATTTCTCCGATTTTATCCGCTTCCAGTATATTCCCGTCCATGTCCCGGATCTGAACCTCAACCGTTCCGACAGGGGTTCCCACGGAGCCGATGACATGCCGGTGGTAATGGTTATACGTGACCATGGAGGCGCTTTCGGTCATGCCATAGGCTTCATACACGGCAAGACCGGTTCGCTCCTGCCATTGGCGGACCATCTCCTCGGCCAAGCTGGCTGCCGCGGAAAAACAGTAACGGACCGTGCCCAGGCTCTCCTTCAGATGGGTCAATGACAGAAGGCGGACATAGACTGTCGGCACGGCAAACAGTTTGGTGATTCTTCCGGTTGACATGGCTTCCAGAATCCGATCCATGTCAAAAGAGGGCATCAGTTCGATGCAGCCGCCACTCAACACTGTGGCATTCAGGATGTGCATCTGTCCAAAGACATGGTTCAAAGGTAAAAAGCACAGGGCCCTGTCGGTCTCGCCGGATTTTTCGTTGAAAGCGACATTCCGGATCGCGGTATAAATGTTCTCATGACTGAGCATGGCGCCCTTTGGGATGCCGGTGGTTCCACCCGTGAACAGAATCGCGCAGGTGTCCTCCCGATCCCGGTCAACCGGTTTGAATTCTGCGGAACCCATCCGGATCAATTCATCAAAATTGATATCTCCGCCATGGCAAATGATGGTCTGCAAAATGCCGGATTGTCTCAGATGATCAAGTTCGTGGAATTTTTCCGGAGCCGAGTAGATCATTCGGGGCATGGCCTCACCGATTAGTTGCTTCAGCTCCGGGCCCTGTAACAGACCCGGCAGCGTTACCACGACAGCGCCGGCCCTGATCGCGCCAAAATAAACGGCAATCCATTCTGTCGAGTTGGGGGCGCAAATGGCAATGGCGTCACCGGGACAGATGCCCAGTCTCACCAGGCCCGAGGCAACCCGATTGGCCAGGGCATTCAATTCTGAATAGCTGATTTCCAGGCCATTCTCACCAATTGCCGGTCTGCCCGGAAACATCAACGCCGAATTTTGCAGGATAACAGAAATGTTCATGTGGTAGTGTCCTGTCTTGCTGGCGTGGCGTACAACCAAAAACCGATGAATATGATTCAGCGAACATCTTGATATTTTTTTCTTGACGGATGCTTAAATAGTATGGTCTTATGTTTAATGTCAAGCCAATTTTTTCTTTGGCAACATTTCACGCACAGGGGTTGACATGACTCAGTTCAAACCGGTTAAAACCAATCGCATTTTTGAGGATGTTCTGGTTCAGCTCAAGGAAGCCATCCTGTCGGAACGGTTCAAGCCAGGCGAAAAATTGCCTTCCGAGCGGGAGCTCAGCCTTGAATTTCAGGTTAGCAGGGGGGTAATCCGGGAGGCGATACGTGCACTGGAACTGCGCGGGTTTGTTGGTGTCCGTCAGGGACCTGCAGGCGGTGCTTTTGTTACAGATTTGACATTCAACCAGGTCGGAAACGCATTTCTGGATCTGTTCAAGACCAGCAAGCTGTCCATGAAAGACATTGCACAGGTGCGCCTGCATGTTGAGCCCGAAGTTGCCCGTCTGGCCGCGCTGAATTACAACGCTTCCCATCAGGATATGCTGTTGAAAGTGGAACGGGATGAGCATGTCGATTATGATTCCGATGCCGACCGGATCGACCGGTTGACCCGGGTACACAAAACCCTGGCCCGGATATGCGGCAATCCGTTTTTTGAAGTCATTGTCAGGTCCATGCTGATGCTGACTGCAGAGGTGGTGTTGACCGTCGCATCCGACCATGATCTGCTTCATGGCCCCGGTGAGCATGTGTCCATCATCCATGCCGTGATGGCTGGTGATGGCGATGGGGCTGCCCGGGAAATGGCGCGGCATTTACAGCAGTTTTCCCAAAATCTCATCGAAATGGAAAAATTTTATCGACAGCGGTATTTGTGAGACTGACAGAAGGACAGACTATATTTAAACGCCATAGGACAATGCAAGGAGTTCTGTTAATGCAAACAGATGCACCCATTCCGGTTGCCACG